>Ga0209169_10001144_pt1 | contig 16087 bp, 20 predicted proteins | sample HubBroMetageWRM4_FD_188346 | JGI IMG/M metagenome (GOLD analysis project Ga0209169, IMG submission 188346) | Warmed soil microbial communities from the Hubbard Brook experimental Forest, New Hampshire - Hubbard Brook CCASE Soil Metagenome WRM 4... | ecosystem: Environmental > Terrestrial > Soil... | reverse complement strand
CCGAGGCTTATCGCAGCTTGCCACGTCCTTCTTCGTCTGTTGGCGCCAAGGCATCCACCGTACGCCCTTAGTAGCTTAACCATAAAACTTACCCAACACGTCGCCATCGCCGGCTCCTGGATGATCACTCATGCAGGAGTCCGACACCGCGCGTGGAGTAAATTCGCCTTTCCACATTGCGCTACTCTCGAGCAAATATTTGCGGTTTACTACGCCATGCGAGACTTGAAACTCGCATAACATAGTGCCAGCTTCCTTCAGTTGTCAAAGAACTTCAATCCTGTCAACAACTTCCGACTGGATTGTCTCCCCTCCCGGGGGAGCGCCTCAGCGGTTTGGAGCCGCTGAGGCGAAAACTGTTTTTTGCAATAAAAAACCCGGCGTCAAGCGCCGGGCGGATCCGCCGATCCTGCGAGCCATACTGCTGGCCTCTAGGGCGGACGTGCTCGATGCTCGATTTCTTTCTACCCGGTGTTTGTATCCAAACTCACCTCTTGGTTAGAAGGCGGAAACCGGTTCGTCTGCGAAGCGCACACCTTTGCAGGCCTGTGTTCGCATCAGGGGAGTATAGCAAGTTTAGAAATTTCGTCAAGTATTTATGATTTATTTTTTTGGCATACTTCTGTGGATTTCACCTGCTTCTGTGGATATTCATGCGCGCAAACAATTCGGGCTGGGTCGGCGCGTTGTTAGCCTTTGTTGTGCTTGAAGAATTCCACTTGGCGCAGGCGCTTTTCGGCTTCTTCGCGCGTCTTGTACGGGCCACCGAGATTTTTGCCTTTCTTCTCAGAGACCACCTTGTAGCCGTCCTTTACTTTTTTGATCATCCGCTACCCCCTCCTGCGCCAATTTTCCTCCGCCCCATAGCGGAGTCAATACCATGCCTGCTGTAGAGCTGCTCGCCAGCGGCGGCTTTCTGCGATATGTTCTCACTCGACAAGGAGTCACGCATTGACGCCCAGGAAACAAAATAGCGATGGCCGAATCGCACTCATTACAGGCGGTACCGACGGCCTGGGCCGCGCCGCAGCTGTAATGCTTGCCGCGCATGGCTATCGCATTTTTGCCGGGGGGCGCAACGCCGAACGCATCGCGGCGCTGCAGCAACTGGCGCGCGAGCGTAAGCTGCCAATCACGGCGATGGAACTGGATGTTTGCGACGATGCCTCGGTGGAACGCGCCGTGACGGGAATCGAGAAAGCCGCCGGAACGGTGGATGTGCTGGTGAATAACGCCGGCATTGCCATCGCCGCAGTGATGGAAGAAATCACGCTCGCGGATTTGCGCCGGCAATTCGAGACCAATTATTTCGGCTTGGTGCGCATGTCGCAGCGGGTGCTGCCTGGGATGCGGCGAAAGCTTAGCGGGCGCATCATCAATATGAGCTCCATTGCTGGCAAGCTCGTCTCACCTCTCTTCGGACCCTACAGCTCGAGCAAACACGCCGTGGAGGCGGTGAGCGACGCAATGCGCCTGGAAGTCTATCCATTCGGAATTCAGGTAGTGCTGATCGAGCCGGGCTACATTCCCACCAGCATGAATCGCAACGCGGGCGAGTTATCTTCGGCCTATGCCCAAGGCGCGGAGCAGAGTCCATACAAGGCTGTTTATCAAGGCTTTCTCAACGCATGGGGCAAGACCACGAAGTCCTCGCAGTACAAACCGGAAGATTGTGCGCGGGTGATCGTGCGCGCGATTGAAGATGATCCGCCGCGAGCGCGCTATCCAGTAACGCGGGAGGCAAAGATCGGTATCTTGGCCCGGCGGTGGCTTTCCGACCGCGCCATGGATCGTCAAATGCGCAAAACGATGGGCATCCCCGACTTTCACCGCACGCCGCGAACAGACGCGCGGAAATAATTCGCGCGTGGTCTGGAACGTTTTCAAGCGGCCGATTCGTTACAGATGCCCGCGACGATCAGTCCCAATATAATCATCTGAATTCCGCCCGCGATCATCCACTTGATCGCCAGCTGGTACGGCACGATGTACACGACGTATTCGCCCAGCGCGGTGGGTATCACCGTGAGGAAGGCGATCAGGATGCCGTAGCGCATGCCCTGCGCCAGCCAGGATTTTTTCTCGGCCCCGCGCGTATAGATGTAAGCAAAGAGCGCCGCAAAAAAGAATTGGCCAACGGCCATGGCCCAGAAGCGGTGCATGATGCCGGCCGGAGAGCGATGGCTGGCGGGAATCGCCGCGTAGTCGCTCATCAGCCACACTGAGTGCACCAGATAGTTCGTGAGCATCAGCACGATGTACGCCGCCACAATCGCCAGAAGCAGTTTCTTCATGGACGTGATCGCCTCCTGCCGCCAGATTTTTGAGCCCTGGGAAAATACCTGAGTGGTAAATGCACCGAGCGCGGTTTGGAGCACTCCGGTAGGCGCAGCCTAGCACCGCTCTGCTGCAGGCGGTAGCGATTTTTGTGCGACGCTGCGGTCATCAGACGTTTCTGCCGAGGATCGCCCGCAAGGTGATTTATCAGAGGTCAGAGACTGAACGTTGGTGAATTCGCAGCGGCGCTAGGGGTTTGTCACTTGAATCGAAACGCTGGCAGCGCGCAGCGGAACATACTGCGCTTCCCACGCCGCGTGCGCGGGACTTTCGGCATAAGCATCCGCGGCGGCGCGATCGCGAAATTCGATGGCGTACGCGGCGTTGAAATCGCGTGGCTGCATGCGTTCGCCTTTGATCCAGATATTTTTGATGCCGGGAATTTTCGTGGCCATGTCCTTGATGCCGTCAATCGCCTGTTGCTTCTGGGCGTCGCTGGCCGCCGGGCTCCATTTCAGCTCGACGACGTGCAGAATTGTTTTCGGCTGGCCGAAGCGGTTCTGCCCAGCCACATAGCCACATGCAAACAAGGCCGCTGCCGCAAGCACGCCGCAGAAAATCTTTCCCGCATTCGTAAGCTGGATTCGCATTGGTTCTCCTCAGCGATGAGTCATCGTCACGAGTTTAAGCGAGGTTGCGCCAGGCTCGCAACGGACGTCGAGCGATACGTTGGGTGTATGGAACTTCGCCGCGCGACGCGGCACGATTTGCATTGACCCGCTGCTGGCCGCTTCGTTACGATGCGCAACAATATTCCTTGATGCGCAGCCCCAGCGCGGCTGCGCGGAGGCGCCATGTACTGCTCAAAGTGCGGGGCCAATGTCGCGGATGGTACTGCTTTCTGCAGCGCGTGCGGGCAGCCGATGGTTGGTTTCTCGGTAGGGCAAGCGGCGGCAGCGACTCCATCAGCGACCGCAGCGGCACCGGGAGGGACAGTTTACGCTCCGCCAGTGCAAGCAGGGTGGCAAGCTCCGGCAGCACGTCCCGCGGTGGCCTACGCGGGATTTTGGCTGCGCTTCGTGGCCTGGATAATCGATCGCATCGTTTTACAGTTTGCGACTTCGATTTTGTTGCTTCCATTCGGAGCATCGCTCGGACTTCGCCAATTTTTGCGAAACCATCCACCCTCATCGCCGGAAGAGCTGTTTCCAATCTTTACAAGCATGGGAAGAATTTTCTTACTGACTATCGTGCTGACGTGGCTTTACTACGCACTCTTGGAAAGCTCGGCTTGGCAAGCAACCCTTGGGAAAAAAGCACTGGGCCTGGAAGTTACGGATTTGGCAGGAATCCGGATTGGTTTCGGCCGGGCCACGGGTCGGTACTTTGCGCGCTGGCTGTCCGTCATGACGGTTGGAATCGGTTACATCATGGCGGGGTTCACGGAAAAGAAACAAGCGCTGCACGATATTCTTGCCGGCACGCTGGTAATCCGTAAATTGTAGGAACATTCGCAGGTGCGGATGCGTAATTAAACTAAGGGAGCGCAATGTTCTGTTCGAAATGCGGGAGCAACGTCACCGATGGTGCAACATTTTGCAGCGCATGCGGGCAGCCCACCAGCGCAGTGACGCCGGTTGGGACGGCGCCCGCGCGTCCGACTCCCGGATTAGCGCCGGCCTATGCTGTGCCGACGCCCGCGTTTACGCCAACTCTGCCGTCTCCTTACGCTGGATTTTGGCTGCGCCTGGTAGCGCATTTGATTGACGATGTGTTGATCGGCATTGGAATCGGAATATTAGTGTTGATCGGAGTGGGGATTATCGGCATCGGGTCTCTGCGTACAATGTTTGAAGGCATGCAGGGAGAAAACCCCGAGATACCTGCGGCGGTGATCTCCGCGTTCGTCTTCGTGGGCATCGCTTCGGTCCTGCTCGCCTGGATTTACAATGCTGGAATGGAAAGTTCCCGGCATCAGGGGACGCTCGGGAAAATGGCGCTGGGATTGATCGTTACCGATCTGCAAGGGCGGCCAATCGGTTTTGCTGTCGCCAGCGGCAGGTATTTCGCAAAGATCATCACCGGGCTGATTCCGCTGGGGATCGGTTACGCGATGGCAGGATTCACGGAGAAGAAGCAAGCGCTGCACGACATGATTGCGAGTTGCCTGGTGCTGCGAAGAACGTAACAGATATCTTTTGGGCCGAGGCGTTCGCCGCCGAGCTGGGAATCCTCGGTGGCTACCCAAATCCGGAAGGCGTCCAACCCCGCTACACTCCCCAGCCGTAACGCTCGGAATGGACCAGCGCGTCGTGCAATTCCGCGCGAATGTGCTCGGTAAATTCAGAGCTGCGCAGAACGCGTCCGCCGGTCTCCGCGATATCAATGGTGCGGAAGCCGTGATCGAGAACGCGATCTACGGCTGCTTCGATCCACTGTGCTTCAATCTCCAGGCCGAATGATTCGCGCAGCAGCAGCACCGCGGAAAAAATGGCACCGAGCGGGCAGGCTAGATCTTTTCCCGCCAGCGATGGCGCCGAGCCGTGAATCGGTTCGTACAGCGCAGGCTGGCCGTCGCGGCCGCGGCTGAGCGAAGGAATCAGGCCGATCGAGCCGGCAAGCGCCGCCGCTTCATCGCTGAGAATGTCGCCAAAAAGATTCGCAGTCAGGATCACGTCGAACTGCGCGGGGCGCAGCAGCAGTTGCATGGCCGCGTTATCAACGTAGAGATGTTCGAGCGTAACTTCGGGATAATCGCGGGCGATGCGCGTCACGGTCTGGCGCCACAGCGCTGAAGTCGCCAGCACGTTGGCCTTATCCACGCTGGCCACGCGGCGATTGCGCCCAGCCGCTCGCTCGAAGGCGTAACGCGCCACTCGTTCGATTTCGGCGGCGGTGTACTCCGCCACGTCCCGCGCGCGTGCCGCGCTGCCCTCTCCAGTCAGCGAATGCTCGCCAAAATAAATGTCTCCGGCCAATTCGCGCACAATTTCGAAATCGCAATCGTCGATGCGCTCGCGCCGCAGCGGAGAAATGCTGCTTAGCGCCGGACGCAACCGAATCGGCCGCAAATTAATGTATAGCCCGAGCGCCTTGCGCAGGCCCAGCAAACCAGCTTCCGGCCGCTTATCGAGTGCTAATCCATCCCATTGCGGTCCGCCGATCGCGCCGAGCAAAATCGCGTCAGCCGAACGGCAGCCAGCCAGCGTCTCGGCAGGCAGCGGCGAGCCGAGGCGCTCAATCGCGGCCCCACCGAAAGCGAATTCGCGAAATTCAAATGTATGTTCGAAAGATTTCGCGCAGTCTTGCAGGATTTGCACCGCGGCGTGCGTCACTTCGGGTCCGATTCCGTCGCCCGGCAATACGGCGATGGTTTTCCTTACTCCAGACATGACTGTAATCTCCCGTACCGATGAAAATTGTTCAATTCAGCGCGTCACTCCGGCGGCCGCGGTTTGTCGCGACGGCGCTTGCGTGCGCGCGCGACGCACTTTGTGAATGATCGAAAGCAGGTCGCGATCGGTGACTTGCTTTGCGGCGTCAGCACGCGCCGTCGCCAACCCGTAGCATTCGACGAGCTCCGCCTCGTTGGTCGTATAGCCCAGTTCTTCCAATCGCGCGCGCAGGGCGTTGCGTCCGGAGTGTTTGCCCAGCACCAGCCGCCGCGCCGGGACGCCCACTTTTTCCGGCAGGATAATTTCGTAGGTGAGCGGATTTTTCAGGATGCCGTCCTGGTGAATCCCCGCCTCGTGCGCGAATGCGTTCGCGCCCACCACCGCCTTGTTCGGTGGCACGTTGATGCTGGTGATAGCTGAAAGCATGCGGCTGGTGGCGTAAATTTTCTCGAGCGAAATATTGGTCCGCACCGAGAAATGGCTTTTCCGTACTTGCAGCGCCACCACAATCTCTTCGAGCGAAGCGTTTCCAGCCCGTTCGCCGATGCCGTTGATGGTGCACTCCACCTGACGCGCACCGGCCGCAATGGCCGCCAGTGAATTGGCTACAGCAAGGCCCAGATCGTCATGGCAATGCGCGCTGAAAATTACTTTAGGATAGGCGCCGAGATGTTTGCGCGCGGCGCGGAACATGTCTGCATATTCATCCGGGGTCGTGTAACCGACGGTGTCCGGAAGATTAATTATGTTGGCGCCGGCTGCGGCTGCGGCTTCGATCGCTTCGAAAAGGAACTCCAGATCAGTGCGGCTTGCATCTTCCGCGGAAAATTCTACGTCGTCGCAATGCGTGCAGCCATAAGCTACAGCCTTGGTAATCTGCGCGAGCGCCTCGCCGCGCGAAATGCGCAATTTGTGTTTTAGGTGCAGGTCGGAGGTAGCCAGAAAAATGTGCAGGCGCGGTTTCGCTGCCGGTTCAATGCCGCGCAACGCCGCGTCCACGTCCTCTTGCCGCGCGCGCGCCAGAGCTGCCACGCGGCAATCCTTTATTTCCGCCGCTACGGCGCGCACGGCCGCCAGGTCGCCAGGGGACGAAATCGGGAAGCCCGCTTCGATCACGTCCACGCCCAGCTGTTCCAATTGACGCGCCAGCTGCAGCTTTTCCTCCGTATTCATGGAAAAGCCGGGGGACTGCTCTCCGTCGCGCAGCGTCGTGTCAAAAATGTGGACGTGTTCCATGCAGACTCCTTTGGACCATACCAGTGTTTCGTGTGCGCGGCGAGGAGTCCAATTTATAATTCTTGCATGTAGGATAAATCTCTCTTATACAAGAGGATGGCCTGGGAGGCTGGTGGCATGGACCTGGCGGCATTGCAGATGTTTCAGATGGTCGCGAGCGAGCGCAGCTACTCGCGCGCGGCGGTGAAGCTGTTTCGCACGCAGCCGGCGATCAGCATCGCCATGCGCAAGCTGGAAGATTGGGTGGGCCAGCCGCTTTTCGTACGCGGTTCGGGCGCGCGTACCCTCACTGACGCAGGCACCCTGCTGCTGGATTACGCCTCGCGCATGTTGAACATGCGCGAGGAGATTCGCAAGGGCTTGCAGGAACTGCGGGGCCTCGAACGCGGTCAACTCTCTCTGGGTGTGAATGAAAGTTCGATCCATGCGCTGCTGCCCGCCCTGGAACGTTACCGTCGCCTGCATCCCGGGATCCACATTCGCGTGCACCGCGTGTTTTCGCGCGAAGTCCCGCGCGAGCTGCTCAATCATCAGCTGGATATCGGCGTAATTTCATACTTGCCGGAGGAACGTGAGCTCACCACCGCGGAATTCTATCGCGACGCGCTGGTGCTGGTGGTGTGGCCGGGCCATCCTCTGGCGAAGCGCAAGGAAGTGGACATCACCGCGCTAAGCGACGAAACTTTTGTCGCGCATATAGTGGAATCGCCCTACCGCCATCGCGTGGTCCAATTGTTCGCGAAACACAAAGTCCCGCTGCGGATGGAAGTGGAGTTGCCGACCATCGAAAGCATCAAGCGTTTCGTGGAAATGAAAAAAGGCGTGGCCATAGTGCCGCGCATGTGCGTGGAAGGCGAACTGGCGCGCGGAGACTTGCGCGAATTGCGAATCAAGCAAATGAAGTTCGAGCGGAAACTCTATTTAGTGTACCGGCAGGATCGCCCGCTCACCGCTGCAGCGCGCGCTCTCGTGGACATTATTCTTCCCCGGAAGAAGACGCCGGCGAAAGTGAAGAGCGTCCCGCCTCAGCGTTAGCTCTTAGCGGCCAGCTCATCCAGCGCCGCGCCCATGCGCGCCAGGCCTTCGCGCACGTTCTCCGTCGTACCGCCTATGCCGATGCGAAAGTGTTCCGGCATTTCAAAAAATCGTCCCGGCACCACGCTGGTTTCGTATTTGTCGCGCAGCAATTGGCAGAAAGCGTCCGCGTGGCCGCTGGTAAGCTGGGGAAACGCGATCGCTCCAGCTTCGGGCCAGATCGCCAGCAAGTCCCTGCGGCTCTTGAAAAATTCCTTCAGCAAAGCGCGATTGGTCACCAGCAATTGCTTCGCGCGCGCGGCTATTTTCGGCAGATGCTCGAAAGCGAGCACGCTGAGCAGCTCGACAGGATGCGGCGCCATCACGCCGAACAGATCGTTCAGCCGCCACATGCGCTCCGCCAGTGGTTTCGCGGCGAAAATCCAGCCGCAGCGCAATCCAGTTAGGCCATAAGCTTTCGTCAAGCTGCTGGTGGCAATGAAATTCGGTCCGAGCAGGTACGCACTTTGCCACGGCGAATCGAAGCATGCTTCCAGATACACCTCGTCCACCAGCACATGCGCGCCCATGCTGCGCGCGATTTCGCCCACGATGCGCAACTTGGCGTCAGTGGTGCGCACGCCGCTGGGATTGTGCAGGTTGGTGATGACGATCAGCCGCGTGCGCGCGGAAATACTGCGCTCCACTTCGCGCGGATCCAGCTGAAACCCCGATTCGAATTTGCGCGGGAAGCGCCGGATCTTCGCGCCCAGATATTCCGCAGTGGAAACAATCGCGCCGTAAGAAGGTTCTTCGATTAACACTTCATCGCCCGGCTCCACCAACGCGGCCATCGCCAGATGATTGGCCATCGAAGTTCCCTGCGCGTGCACGATCGATTCCACCGGCACGCCGGATTTCGCGGAGAGCTTTTGCAGCAACGGCTCGTACCCGTAACCACCAGGCCCGGAAATCTCCAGGTCTGCAATGTTCGCCTGGAGATCCGCCAGCGATACATGCTCCACGTCGCTGATCGCCAGATTGTAACGGGCACTCGAGCGCAGCTTCGCCCATTCAATATAGCCGGAACGAATTTCTCGCCTTTGTGGACTCATTGGCTGAACTCAATGGACTCTTATTTGGAACCGGGCGGACGCCCTGAGCGGCCGCGAACCAGGAAATAGACGGGGACCCCGGCGAAGAGAATACACAGAGCGACGCCAGCATTGCGAGGAAATTTGTAGATGGTGTTCAGGACGACCAACCAAGCGACGGCAACGAAAACGCCGGTAGTCCAGGGATGTCCGGGGACGCGGTAGCCGGATTCCCGCGCGGCCACGTCGCCTCGTCGTGCGTCGCGCGCGCGAAATACGAAAAGACAGCTGGCGGACAATCCGAAAAACAGCCAGTCCATCACCACCACATAGCTGAGAATTTGTTCGTACGTGCCCAGCAGCACGGTGGCGCTGATCAACGCGCCCAGCAGTGCGATCGCCGCCACCGGCGCGCGGCTGCGCGTTCCCAATCGCGCAAAGATGCCCGGCAGCACGCCATCTTCAGCCATCGCGAACGCGACGCGCGGGTAACTGAGCATCGCCTGACTCAAAAACCCGAGTGTGGAAATCGCGATGGCGACCGCGATCAACGAGCCTCCCAGCGCACCGAGCGCTCGGCCCATTACCGCCGACGCCGGAGTAGCAGTCGCCGCGAGTCCGGCGGGCGAAAGCGCCTGAACGTAAATGAAATTCGCGGCAACATACAGCACAATCACGCCAATCACGCCGAGCAGCAGCGCTTGCGGCAGGTTCTTGCGCGGATCGCGAATCTCGCCTGCTACGTAGTTCGATGTTTGAAAGCCGCCGTAGGCAAAGAGCACTGGAATCATCGTCGCGCCAAACACGGTGAGCAGATCGAACGAAAGCGGGCGATCCAGCACCGGAAACCATGCAGTATGCGCGGCGTCTGCCGGCGGCCAGAAGACCAGCCGCGCGCCGGAAGCGACGATCATCGCAATCGCCGCGATGCGCAGCAACATGAAAACACTTTGCACGCCTCCTCCGGCGCGCACTCCCACACAATTCACAACCGTGAACACCAGCACCACCGCGACCGCGATCCATCTTTCCGAAACCACGCCATGCGAAAATACGCGACAATATTTTGCGAATGTCACGGCCACCGCGGCGCTGCCACCGGCATGAATGACCAGCAGGCAGATCCAGCCGTACAAAAATCCCAGCAGCGGATGATAAGCCTCGCGAAGGTAGGCATACTGGCCGCCGACTTTCGGCATTCTGTCGGCCAGCTCGGCGTAAATGAACGCGCCGGCCAGCGCAATTGCGCCGCCGGCAAGCCACGCGCCAAGAATCAACGCCGGTGTGTGCACCAGCCCCGCGACAACGTAGGGATTGATGAAAATGCCGGAGCCTACGATGCCGCCCATCACCAGCATCGTCGCGTCAAATAATCCCAGGCGAGCGGCAAGAGTCGGGCGCGCCTCCGTTTGCGGAGAAAGCGCGTGTGCGTCGCGAGATGGAGTGTTGTCTGACAAGAAGGAACGTGTCCGCGAAATTTGCCGAGGTTGCCGGAAGCAGGCGGCGCGAATCTATCATTCTTATCTGCGTGAACCAAGCGCGGTGCATTGTCAGCTGCACCTGGCAGAAATGAAAAAGGCGGCCGATCGTCCGGCCGCCCTGGTATCGCGCCAGTATTTGCAATGCTTCGCGCTATATTCGTTCCCTATTGCTTGTCGTACACCTGCACGTCGTGCGACTTCGCGCCGCTCGCGGTAGTGCCAGTCTGATCCACGGTCGTGACCTTTCCATCCTTTGAAACTGTCACCTTGGATGTGGCAACTACCTTGTCGCCCTTTTTTTGTGTCGCCACATAGTGGTTGGAATCGATGCGCTTGGCCGAAATCGTGTCCGCGCCGCTCGGCATCGAACCCGAGACGGGATTGTCCTTGCCGTCGAATGTGGCGGAGAAGCCGTAAGTAAGGGGTTTTCCATCGGCCGCGACTCCCTCAAACGAATACTTCACGCCATCACCTTGCGCTACCACCGTGCGCGTCAGGCTCTTAGGTCCCGGTCCGGGATCGAATTTCGATTTTGTGACGTCAAGTTTCCAGGTTCCGACCAGCGGATTGCTTTGTGCTCGCAGAGTGGCGGAAGCGGCGAACGCTAAAACAGTAATCGCGACAAACTGTAAGAGACGCTTCATGGGTGACCCTCCTTGGGTCCGAACTTTCGTGCTTGAGTCGGTGGAATTTGTCTCTTGTTGGAATTTTCTGTTGCCTTACGGCGCGGCTTGAACAACTGGCGCAACGATATGCCGCATCGTGCTCCAAGTCAATAATTCTCCAGCCGCAGATGCGCGCCGCACTGTCACTTCCGGATGTGACCTGTGGGTAACGGTGCAGTCCCGAAATTCCTTGCGGCACAATTCGGAAGGGCGCATATATTTCTTGGGGTGCGTGTGAGTCTGGCGAAGTTTTTCTCCTGGACTGTGGGGACGCACGTCCGCCGATTTCTTCGCAAGGCGGGAGAGAAAATGATCGGATTCCTGGACGATCAGCGCCGCGCGCAGCGTTTGCCGATTTACCTGCCCGTGCAGGTGTACGGCAAGCTGGACGGCGTGCCGTTTTCGGAAAACACCGAAACCATCAACGTGAGCGCCTGCGGTGGGCTGGTGCCCATATCCGCAGCCGTGGTGCGCGCGCAAAAATTAATTCTCACGAACCTGCAAACGGATCAGGACCTGACCTGCCGCGTGGCGCGCCTGATTCGCACCGAACGCGGCCAGGTGCTGGCGGGTTTGGAATTTCTGCACTCCGCTCCGGGGTTTTGGCGCTCGTCTCCTTTTGCAATCGATCTAGCCCAGTCGATCCCCGCGAAATTCCCACGAAACTTCCGCTAGTCCCGCTTTGATTTATTCCGGCGATTTGTTCTCCTAAAATCGAAACCTCCGGATGTAGACTTGCGTGCTGGCAGGCGGTTCAATTTTCGAAAACCACTCTGCTGAGAACGAGGTGATGGAATGATGTATCGCACCAGACTCGCGCCCAACGCGACGAGCACTCACACGCCCGACATGCTCGACCCGCTCGTCTCTTCTAACGCGCCCGTCGTGCCAGCTGCTCGCTTGCTGATTTTTACCGCGCTCCTCCTGGCGATTCTGATGCCATCAGCGTTGGCGCAAACATCGCCACGGGCGTCGTCACAGGCGGCGTCTTCTGCCGGTCCAACACAGGATTACTTGGTCTACGTCGTCTGCGAGTCGGCCGACAAGGTCGTCCTGCTGCGCTTCGGTCCGCAAGGCTTTCACGAGGAACATGAAACGCACATCGGCCTGCTGCCGGTGGAGATCAATGGTCCGCATGGAATCGCGGTATCGCCGGACAAGCAATTTGTGTACGTGTCTGTCGGCCATGGCCGCCCGGACGGCTCCGCGTGGAAGCTAAAAGCCGGCAGCGAAGAGGTGGTGAAGTACACCTCGCTCGGCCTTTTTCCCGCGACGGCGGACATTTCCAAGGATGGCGAATTCCTTTATGTCGCCAACGCGAATTTCCACGGCGACATGGTGCCTTCTTCGATTTCCGTAGTGGCTACCGGCGCGATGCTGGAAGTAAAACGCATCACCACCTGCACCATGCCGCACGGCTCGCGCCTCAGCCCCGATGGCACCAGGCATTACTCCGCCTGCATGATGGACGACATGCTCGCGGAAATTGACACGCAGAAATTCGCCGTCTCGCGCTACTTCATGCTCTCTGTGGGAAAAGAAATGGGCATGCAAGGCGCGCCACAGTCGCAAATGAAAATGACAGACCTCTCCTGCGTGCCCACCTGGGCGCAGCCTTCGGGCGACGGTTCGGAAATTTACGTGGCGTGCAACAAATCCAACGACATCGTCGTGGTGGACGCCGCCTCATGGAAGATGGTGAAGCGATTTCCCGCCGCCAATGGCGTTTACAACCTGGCCATGACCAAAGACGGCCGCCTGATTGCCACCAACAAGCGCGACCAGTCCGTTTCCATCTTCGATCCAAAATCGGGGAAAGAATTGGCGCGCCTGCCCACCAAGCGCAAGGTGGTCCACGGCGCGGTGGTCACGCCGGACAATCGCTACGCATTCATTTCAGTAGAGGGCATAGGCTCCGATCCCGGCACCGTCGAAGTGATTGACCTCGATACGCTCAAGACCGTTGCAACGCTGGATGTCCCGACACAAGCCGCCGGAATTGACTTCTGGAAGATCGAACCGAGCAAGCCGTAACGACGAACGTCGGTGCGACGCGCAACCATCGAATCCGCATGCGTGCATGACGTTGGAATTTCATTCGGCGGCCGACTCGGTCGTCTGTGGAATTCACCTCGATTGCGGGACAGAAAACCGCCAATGGTGGCCTTCAAACCTCCGCCTAACACACTGATATGTATAGAGTTATTTACGGAATGTCACAAATCTTCCCGCACTCCAGAAAATTCACAGCTCCAGCCCGGTATTCACAGGATCGAGCTACTATAGTGCTCGCAGGCATTGTATAATCTTGCTTCCTACCCGATAAAAATAAACTTCGAATTGAGGTGTCCAGTGACCCAAGCAATCGCAACGCAGCAATACTCTGGAGTCTATTGTCGCGCCTGTGGTGAGCCGATTTCGCTTCCCGTGAGAGCTGAAAAAGCTTTGGCGGCACCCCAAGCCGAAGCCGCCGAACCTGTGCGCGAAGCTCTTCCGGCGGTATTCAATTTGCGCTGCAAAGCGTGCGAGAAGGAAAATTTTTATGGCGCGAAGGACGTTGCCAATATCCACGGAGCGCCAAGGCTGGCCCGTCCGCGAGCACGCGGTGCTGCGGCGCTGCTGCGTCCGAGCCTCAAGCTAGCACGAACCGCGAACGCCTAGACTGATGGCTGGCGACCTCTTCCTGCGCCTCGTTGCCCTATCGCGCTCCCCGTCCTGGATTATCTTGACTGTGAGTACGGAGTACGCGAAAGAGCGGTCATCGCGCGGAAGCACGGCGAGCAAAACTGCCACGGTGCGGATTGGCCAGCGGGCCAGGTTGCCATATACAAGGCTTTGAGGAAATGCGCCCTAGTCTGATGTCCTGAGGTCGTAGACCAGTTTCTTCGCCTCTTTCATTCTGTCTTTGTAATAGGAAGGACCGGTCAGGACTTTTTTCGCACCCGCGCGCACCTGCTCTCTGACGCCTTTCTTAGACAGAAATAAAGATAAGGCCGTGTACGTCTTGATTTCTTTCTCGAGAAACCGGACGGCTCGTTGCTTCGAGTCATGCATCGCCAACCTCCGAACTGACAGGCTCGCTCTGTCTGAGAAAAAGTAGACGGCTGGGCGCGACAAACCTCCACGAGCTCCGTCGCCCGTCACCGCACTCGCAAAAAATCTAAATGCGTCCCAGAATCACCAGTATCACAACAACCAGCAGCACCAATCCCAACCCACCCGTCGGGAAATAACCCCACTCACGGCTGTGGCCCCAGCGCGGGAAAGCGCCTACCAGCGCCAGGATCAAAAAGATAATCAAGATCGTTCCGAGCATTTTTTCTCCTTTTTCATCCGTTTGCACCGGCAACGAAACTTCCTGGCTCAGCCAGCGCGGCAGAGCCGGTGCGATCCGTGCGCATCACCATCACCCCGGCAGCGGGTTGCGCAAGATAATTACAATGCGACGCTGATCGAAACGCGAGCGTCGGGATAGTTCGGGTTGTACAGGTAATACCCGCCGTCAACGTAATCAACGTAAACGTCGTCGGTGTAATACCAGCCCACCGGCCACGGCTGCACAAATCCGAACCAGAATCCGCCGTACTGAAAGCGCGAATATCCTCCAACCATTTCAGGCTGGCTGATAACGAACACGTGCTCGCGGCCAAAATTAGCGCGGAAACGATCATCCGGAATGCGCGCGTTGCCTCTGGCGCTCAGGCGCAATGCCGGCACCGCGCGCTGCCTCTGCTCTTCGGCCGGAGTCCGTTGCGCGTGCTGCTGATTATTCGATTTCGCCTGCGCCGGCTGGGCCTTGGCTTGTTGCTGTTTTTCCGGTTTGGCCGCTTCCTGCTTCGCTGGTTTGGTCTGTTCCTGCTTCACTGGTTTCGCGGCCTGTTGTTTCGCGGGCTGGGCCTCTTGCTGTTTTTCGGGTTTCGCGGCTTCCTGCTTCACCGGTTTGGTCTCTTCTTGCTTCGCAGGTTTGGCTTCCGGCTTATTTTCCGGCTTGGCCTCCTGTTCGTGCTGCTCCTGGCGTGCATACCCGCTCGCTGTATTGCCGAGCAGCAAAAGCATCGCCGCTGTACTAAGTACTCCGAATCGTTTCATCAGTCATGCCTCCGTTCGTAGAAATCCACGCGCCGTCGCTCTTCGCGCCCGACGCGGTCGTTACTCCGCTGCATTGCACCTCGTCGGCGCGCGGCAGCCATTTTCAGTTCGGTCAATTCCGGGCCGTTTACGTCCCAACACGCATTCGAGACAGAGAGTGAAACAGTCCAAAAATGTTCAACAGCCACAAAACCGTGACGATCACCACCACGGCGTTCAAAATTGACTTAATCGATCCCGCCATCGGTATGAAATTGTTCACCAGCCACAGCAGAACTCCGACCACGATCAGAACCATTAACACTTGCAGTAACGGCATAACCTTTTACCCCTTTTCTCTTCGCAGGCAGACACTTCGGCCTGTCTCAAGTTATTGCACAAGATTTCTGGCTTGATCCAAAGGCCGTTACCGACCGTTGGATTGAGAGGAAATCTACGATCTCCGGTGTGGTTCAGGTGAAGTTCTTGGACTTGATTCCGGCCTTATACGTTCACCTCACCCACGGCAACATCTTAGTGAACGCCAATGGGCATATCTGTTCACTACAGCACACTAGCGGCATTTTGATTGTGCCGCTGCGAACTGGTGCTACGATGTGCTATTCGGGAAAGGAATCGCGGCAGTGCCAAACAAAGCGCATCATCGCCCACCTACGAGCGCTAAAAAGTCGAGCGGAAAAAAGTCCAGCGCCAACAGGTCCAATGGCAAGCATGCATTCAGCGTCCAGAATTTTCTAGACTCCTCTGGCGCGGCCAGGAAGGTCGCGGAGTTTCAAAGAAAACAAACGATTTTCTCGCAGGGTGACGTCTGCAAAGACGTGCTTTACGTACAGAAA
>Ga0209169_10001143_pt1 | contig 16091 bp, 11 predicted proteins | sample HubBroMetageWRM4_FD_188346 | JGI IMG/M metagenome (GOLD analysis project Ga0209169, IMG submission 188346) | Warmed soil microbial communities from the Hubbard Brook experimental Forest, New Hampshire - Hubbard Brook CCASE Soil Metagenome WRM 4... | ecosystem: Environmental > Terrestrial > Soil... | reverse complement strand
CCTCGGTCAGCCAGGTGGCGAAGAACACGACGAGGTGCGCCTTGCCCGGCCCGAGGGCGACGGTTCCGCCGGTGGCGCCGTCCAGCGTTACGTGGTCCGACGGTCCCTGCAGGCCGACGGTGGCGAGCGAGATCCTGCTCGCGACCCGCGGGTGCCCGGGCAGCAGGCTGGCTATCTCCTGCGCGAGCACCTGCGCGGACTGGCCGATGCTCGAGTAGGCCATCGCGGTCAGGTAGATCTTCTGCTCACGGCCGCGCTGGTCGATGACGTACAGCGCGGGGGTGTGATCGATCTGCCCCTGCTCGACCTGCACCGCGATGTGATAGGCACCCCAGGTCGCCTTCAGCTGCGGCAGCGATCCGGTGAGGAAGTCCCACCGGTTGACCATGCTGTGCGCCCTCGAATAGGCGAGCACGTCGGCGACGCTGGTGGCATCCGGGTTCGCGTCGACGCCGAGCAGCTGCACCTGGCTGCCCGCGGCGCCGAGCAGCTGCTTGGCGTCCAGCATGCTCTGCGCGGTCAGCGGGCAGACCGTGGTGCACTCGGAGTCCTCGAAGGACAGCACCACGACCTTGCCGCGGAACTGGCTGAGCGACATCGGCTGGCCGAACTGGTTCTGCAGCCGGAAGTCTGGCGCCTGCTGGCCGCCGAGCGAGGTGCCGAGGTCCAGGTTGGGGTTCATCTCGGCGGCAACGTTCTGACCTGCCATGCCGGTGGCGGTGCTGGTGCTCGCGCTCGTGCTGCAACCGGCGAGCAGGGCCAGCGGGGCCAGCAGGGCCGCGGCGGCGAGCGCGCCGCGGGCGGCCGCGGCCCGGACACGGGCTCGGGCACGGAGGGTCTTCGTCGCGAGGTTCATCGCGCCCAACAGCCTACTGCGGCTCGTCTCCCACGATCACCGCGCCCCCGTGGCCCCAGGCGACGTACCGGTAGGTCAGGTTGATCAGCGTGGTCACCCGGTTGCGCCCGCCGAGCAGGTAGACCAGGTGCAGGGCGAACCAGGCCAGCCAGGCCAGCGTGCCGCGCAGCCGCAGCCCTCCGGCCAGCTGGACCACGGCGGACCTGCGCCCGATGGTGGCCATCGTGCCCTTGTCGTGGTACTTGAACGGCTCGGTGGCGGTTTTGCCTTCTGGCTTGGCCGCCGGCTTGCCTTCCAGCCGGACGATCTGCGCGGCGGCGTGCCGCCCCATCTGCAGGGCCGGCTGGGCGAGCTGCGGCGTGGGGTCGTCGGGATTGATCGCGATGTCGCCCACCGCGAAGATCCGGTCCTGCCCGCGGACCCGCAGGTCCGGCCCGACCACCAGGCGCCCGTGCTGGCCCTGCGGCAGGCCCCAGCCGGCTACGGCCGCTGATGCGGCCACTCCGGCCGCCCAGACGGTGATGTCGCTTGGCAGCTCCTCGCCGTCGGCGAGCCGTACTACCTTGTCGGTGACCTCTTCGATCTCGGTGTTCAGCCTGATGTCGACGCCGCGCTTCACCAGCTGGACCTTGGCATACTCGCGCAGCTTCTCGTGGAACGGCGTGAGCAGGTGGGGCGCGGCCTCCACCAGGCGGACGTGCACCCGGGCCGGGTCGACGTCGGGGAAGGTCGCGCCGAGTACGGTAGCGCGCAGCTCGGCCAGCGTGCCTGCCAGCTCAACCCCGGTGGCGCCGCCGCCGGCCACGGTGATGGTCAGGTCGCCGCTGTCCTCGCTCAGCCGCTCGAAGCCCGCCATCAGGTGGTCGCGCAGCGCGATCGCGTCGGTGCGGGTGTACAGGGCGAAGGTGTGCTCGGCCGCCCCCTTGATGCCGTAGTACGAGGCCGACACTCCGGCGGCGAGGATGAGGTAGTCGTAGCCGAACTCGCGGCCGTCGGTGAGCGTGACCCGGCGGGACGCCGCGTCGATCGCGGCCAGCCGGCCGCGCCGGTAGATCGCCCCGTACCTGCGGACGAAGCCGCCCACCGGGTAGGCGACGTCGCCGGGGTTCAGGCCTGCCGTGGCCACCTGATAGAGCAGGGGCTGGAAGGTGCTGTAGAGGTGGCCGTCGAGGATTGTCACCCGCATGCCCGCGCGGGTGAGCCGCCCGATGGCGGAAAGCCCGCCGAATCCCGCGCCGCAGACGAGCACATGCGGCGCGTCCGGGTCAGTCCTGTGTCGGCGCGCGATCGTTCTCACCTCCGGTTTCCCCTGCCACGACGTCTTTTTCCTTGCGTTGTTCCTTGCGCCGCTGCTGCGCCTGAGCGTACAGCTGGAAGGCGCGGCGGTCCTGCTCGGTGTACGGCGGCGGCGCGATGCTGCGCGGCCACAGCCGGTACGCCGTTACCACGTTAATCTCGACCGCGTACAAGGTCAGCTCCGCCACCAGGTACAGCCAGGCGATCAGCCCGAGCACGACCGCGAAGGTGCCGTACGACGGCGAGGCGTGGGCCAGCTGGTGCGCCACGAAGTAACCGCCGACGGCCTGCAGCACCTGCCAGATCACGGCGCCGATCACGGCGCCGAGGCGCAGCTGGCGCCAGCCGATCTCGCTCGCCGTGCCGAGCCTGAAGGCCAGCCAGAACAGCCCGATGTTCGCCACGAGCGACACCACGAGGGCGGCCAGCGACGCGCCGAACCCGGTGAGCACCTGGCCGGCTCCGCTGGCGATCCCGGACAAGATCGTGGTCCCGATCAGGCCAAGGCCGATCACCAGGATCAGCCCGAAGCTGCGCAGCCACGACCACGGGAAGCCGGGCCTGCGGGCGATCGGGATCTCCCACACCGAGTTGAGCGCGTTCTGCATCGCGGTCGCCACGCTGCGCGCGCCGATGAACGTGCCGAGCAGGCCGACCACGAGCGCCAGCCCGGTCTGGTGCAGCGGGCCGATGTTGTGCGCAAGTTGCGGGCCGATCACCGGGTACTGAGCGAGCGCGGAGTTCAGCAGGCTTTTCCGCAGGGCCGGGTGGCTCTTGAGCACGATGTCGAGCACCGTTATGAGGACCAGCAGCAACGGGAAGATCGCGACGAAGGCGTAGTAGGCGACCAGCGCGGCGAGGTTGCCCGCCTGGTCGTCACCGAATTTCTTCCAGACCGCGGCGGGCACGGCCAGCCACGCATGGCGTTGCTGGACTGCGTCCGCGGCCCGGAGGGCCGTCTTCATGTTCATTGCCACCAGGAGTACCCGACCCGGGTGCGCCCATCCACAGCGGGTCCGGTGTCGTGCGGGCTTGGGCGGCGCGTGGGCTCAGGCGGGGCGCGGACTCAGAGGTTGAGCGCGACCAGTTCGGGGCGCAGGCATCCCTGGATGGGCCCGGGCAGCGGCGACGCGCTCGGGGTCGGGGTCGGGGTCGGGGTGGCGGACGAGGCCTGGCCGGTCGGCTCGGCGGGCGGCTGGGTCGGATTCGGTGAGCTGGTCGGGGACGCCAGGGCCGTCTCGGATGCCGCGGATGTCGGGGACAGGTCCGGGCTCGGGCTCGGGCTCGGGGAGGCAGGTGAGCTCGGCGCAAACTGGCGGCAGGCCGCGATGATCACCGTATTGGTGGCCGGGTCGGCGCTGCCGCCGACGCCGCTGAGGTCCACGAAATAGTGCGGCCACGGCAGCCCGCTCGCGGCAAGTATGACCCGTTGCACGGCGATGTCGTAGCCCCAGGCGTCCCCGCCCCCGCCCTGGTCGAGCCCGAGCGCCACGCCGTCCCTTACCACGTACATGCCCGCCGAGGCGTCGACCGCCGAACCTGATGCGGTCGCCTCGATCTGGCCGGTCAGCGGGCTCACGCCGATGAGGTTGGATCCCATGGTGAGGTAGATGCGGTGCTGCGCGGGGTCGTAGCCCTCGGGCACCGCGCCGGAGATCGACCACAGCCAGGCACCGGTGGTGCCGCTGTAGGCGACGACCCGGGACGCCGTGGAGAACAGCACCACGCCGTCGAACGCGGCGCTGAGCGTGCCGGGGAACGAGAGTCCCTCAAGCGGCCGCACGATGAACTCGGTGCCCGTCACCATGTTGATCTTGCGGAGCGCGGCGACCGGCGCGGAGCCCAGGAACCCGCCGTCGGATTCGGCCACGTACAGCCAGTTGCCGTCGGTACGCCACGCCTGGGCCACCGGGCCGGTGGGCAGCCGCCAGCGGACCCGGCCGGTCACGTTGTCGTAGCTGGTCACCGCCGTGGCGCCGACGATGACCGTGTACTTGGGCCCGCCGGCCACCGCGCCGCCGAAGACGGCCGCGGGGAACCGGGCGTGCGGACCAGGCTGGACGCCGGCCCAGTCGGGCACCACCACCTCGGTGCGCTCGGAACCGGAGTAGGAGACGCCCGCGGTGATCTCCCCTGGCCAGGTGCGCACCGACACGATGGCCGCGCCGGCCGGGAACCCGGTCAGCGTCAGGTGCCACAGCGGCGCGCCGGACGCGGAGGAGAAGGCGTAGAGGGTCAGCCCCGCGCCGACCGCGGCGACGCCGTGCCCCACGGACACGTAGGCCAGTCCGGAACTCGGCACCGTGCCGGTCAGCCCGGAAACCACCTGCCATGATCCCGGCAGCGGGCTGGTCCACCTGACCATGCTCGGCACGTATCCCGGCCTGCAGCCGGACCGGCAGGCCGCCGCGGGCGGCACGGCGACCGCGCCCTGGGTCGGGTAGGGCACGAGGACGATGCCGAGCAGCGCTGCGGCCAGCACCCAGCGCCGCAGCCTGGACGATTTCGCGGCGGTGCCGAGGCTGATCCTGCCGAGGATCCCGCGCGCGGCCCGGCGGCGCAGCTGGGCGAGCCAGCGGTGCATGGTCCCCCGGCGCACGCGCCTGCGGACCTTGCGTTCGGGCTGCTGCCTCACACCACCACCGTAGGCGGGTTACCGATAGCGTTGGACCGATCTTTGCTAACGCGAGCCGGCCCACGCCGATGAGGAGGTACGCCATGACTGACCGTCCGCCGCTGCCCTACGACTTCATGCCCGCCGTCCCGTCCTTCGAGTTGAGCAGCGACGATGTCACCGACGGCCAGATGCTGTCGCAGAACCAGGTCTTCGACGGGTTCGGCATGACCGGGGGGAACATCTCGCCCTCGCTGCGCTGGTCCGGTTTCCCCGCCGAGACCGAGAGCTTCGCGGTCACCTGCTACGACCCGGATGCGCCGACAGGGTCGGGCTTCTGGCACTGGATCGTCCTCGGCATTCCCGCCTCGGTGACCGAGCTCGAGACGGGCGCGGCCGGCACCGGCGGCTCTGGCCTGCCAGCGGGGGCCTTCCACGTGCGCAACGACTACGGGGCGAAGGATTTCGGCGGCGCGGCCCCGCCTGCCGGTGAGCCACCGCACCGCTACGTGTTCGCGGTGCACGCGCTCGACGTGGCAGACCTGGGCGTCAACGACGAGATCACGCCCGCGGTGGCCGGCTTCAACCTGCGCTTCCACACCATCGCCCGGGCACTCCTCGTCCCGGTCTACGCCCACTGAGTTCAGGGGCCCTGAGTTAAGGGGGCACTGAGTTCAGGGCAGGCGCTCGCCGCAGTGGGCGGGGTCGTAACCGGGCAGGCTGGCCAGCTGGGCTAGCAGCCACCGCGACGTGAGCACCTTGAGCAGGCCCTGTACCTCGCGGGACGTGGCGTACCTGGCGGGGATGACCAGGTCGAAGCGTTCCTCGGCCAGCGGGATGAAGCTCAGTCCGTAGGCGAGCGCGGCCGGCTCGCTTGATACGCCGACGTCCGCGACGCCGCCCGCGACCGTCGAGGCGACCTGGAGGTGCCCGGCGGCGTGGCCGTCATAGCCGGGGAGTTCGGCAGGGTCCAGGCCAAGGCGCAGCCGCTCCTGGTCGAGCAGCGCGCGGGCCTGCGCGCCCGGCTCGCGGTTCACCAGCCGCAGCTGCTGCTTGGCCACGTCGTCGAGGCCGCGTACTTCGGTCGCGGCCCGGACCACCAGGCCCTCGCGCCAGGAGGTGAACCCGACCGTCTCCGCGCCGCCGGGAATCTCGACTTGTTCGTAGCCGCCCGGATGGCCCGGCTGGTGGACCCCGGCGGCGTGCACCATCCCGGCGGCGGCAAGGCGCAGCGCCTCGCCGGTGCCGCACGGCCACCAGGCGAACGCCACCGGCGGGTCGAGCAGCGCGAGCGGCGTCTCGAGCAGCGGCAGCGCCGGATCACAGCCCGCGACCACGAGCGTGGACCGCGGCGGCCCGATGGGGCGCACCGCGATCGGATCCGAGGCGCCTGCCCCACCGCCCGGATGCGCACCGCCCGGATGCGCACCCCCCGGATGCCCGCCGACCACCAGGCCGCCGGCCGGGCCGAAGCCGGCCCTGGCCGCGGTGTCCGCGTGCAGCGGGAGCGCGACGAACCCGTCACCGACCGCCGCGAGCGCGACCCGTGATCCTACCGGGCCGGCCGCGGCCACCGGGCGAGCCTGCACCGGATCGGCCGGGTCGCCGGGCCCGAAAAGCTCCTCGACCGTCATGCCGAGCGCATCGGACAGGGCCAGGGCGACCCGCAGCGAGGGGTCCGAATGGCCGGACTCGACGGCGGACACGGCCTGCCTGGTCACGCCGGCCATGCCCGCGAGATGCTGCTGGGACAGGCCGCGGGCCTGCCTGGCCAGCCGCAGCCGCGTCCCCGCGGCCCAGGAGGCTTCCGTCATGTCATGATCTCCATAGCACGCGCACCGGACTCGACGCAAACGGCGCGGGCCCGATCGGCGTGCCCCGCCGCCTGCGGCCCGGCGATCAGCGGGCCGCCGCGTCCCCGATGCTGAGCGACAACCGCGGGCGACTGGAGCGCGGCTTGCTTCCCGGGGGCAGGGCGGTCCCTGGCCGGCCGGCGCCGTGCCGCGCCCGGCCTCGTCGCGAGGAGCGAGCACGTCGGGCACTCCATCACGTCGAGCATGCAATTGCGTGGTCGATCGCAATTCCCCCGGCGGCGGGCGATCCGGGCATGAAAGGCAGACCGTCGCATTAGGGATAGCAAACGATTACTGCCCGACGGTCGCGACCAAAGACGTTAAAGGGAAATGGGAGGCAATACGGCAGGCAATTCATTGCATTGGCGTACGGCACTAAGGACAGATCTGGCCGGCTGACGGACAGATCTGGCCGCTAACAGTTGATGCCGCTGGCCGCTAAAGGCTATGGTCGGGGAGAACCGCAGTTTGATGAGCGCTTGACTGTTATCACGGATTGAGACCGGCGTCACCCGAGCCGGCGCACATTCTTAAGGGGGACCTAGGTGATCCGGACGCTGGTCGCGGAACCAACGACCCTTACCCGCGAGGGCGTGGTTGCTCTGCTCGGCCGAGAGGACGACATCGAGCTTGTCGCCACCGTCCTGCGCGGCGAGGAGGTCGAGCCGACCGCTCGGGCGCTGCGACCGGATGTCGCGCTGCTCGCGACCGCGTTTCCCGGCCATGACGGGATCGCTATCGCCGGGACGCTGCATGCCTCGTTGCCGACCTGCCGCTGCGCTGTGCTCGGCCCACGCTGGCGCCCGCGGGACCTGCGGCGCGCCATCGCGGCGAACGTACAGGGCGTGCTGGTCCATGACGCCCCCGCGGGATTCCTCGCGACGGCGATCCGGCAACTGGCCACGGGCAGCAAGGTCATCGACCCGGGCCTGCAACTCGGCACCCGGGGTCGGGCGGCCTGTCCGCTGACCAGCCGGGAGGCGGACGCGCTCCGGCTGGCCGCGGACGGATCGACCACCGTGGAGATCGCCGACAGCCTGTGCCTGACCGAGGGCACCATACGCAACTACCTGTCCCGCGCGATCTGCAAGACCGGGGCGCGCAACCGGGTCGGCGCCATCAGGATCGCCGACGAGTCGGGCTGGCTGTGACCGCGCCCGGGCTGATACCGAGGGCCGGATGGCAAAAGAAATACACATTTATCCGGCTGATATGTGCGGGGAACGCATCCTAAACCGATGACGATTGTCACTAGGCAATGCGCCGATGTCGTGCCAGGATTTCGTTACCAGCTAAGCGGGTCCGCTCTCCTTGAAAAGGCGGCGAGCCGGGCCGCGCGCGGATAGAATACGATCGGCAGGGAGCATTCCGTGGATAGGCAGTATGAACAGTACTGCGTGGCCGATCCTTTTTTCTATGATTCCCCGCACGGTAACCGGGGGATGGGCCGGGAGCTGGCACGGCCATATCCGATCTCTGCCCGGCCGCTGCCCGCTGGCTGGCGGCGCGCGCAGTTCGGTGACTGGCTGATCAATGTGCCGCCGGCCACGGAGATTCCGCGGCAGGGCTGGAAGATCCACGTGTCCGCCTGCCTGGACAATGCCGAGCAGACTTTAATACAGGTATGGCGGTACTGCGTGCCGCGGACGGTCAGCTTCAAGTTCCTGCCCAGCCGCCTGGCCGTGCTCATGCGCAACGCGAAGTACGCGCCGCGTGCCGCCAGCGGGAAGGTCGTCACCATCTATCCCGCCGACGAGGCGGCATGTGAGCTCATCCTCGGCGAGCTCGACGAGGTGCTCGGCGGCGCCCCGGGTCCCTACATCCTGAGCGACCTGCGGTATGGCGCGGGTCCGCTCTACGTGCGGTACGGCGGTTTCGCCCAGCGATACTGCCTGGACGCACGCGGCGAGCTTGTGCCCGCGATCGAGAATCCCGCCGGAGAGCTCGTGCCCGACGAGCGGTCGCCGGTGTTCACGCTGCCCTCCTGGGTGCGCCTGCCGGACTTCCTGGCCCCGCACGCCGCCGCCCGCGACGCGGTAACCGTCACGGAGCTTCCCTACGACGTGGAGCGCGCGCTGCACTTCTCCAACGGGGGCGGCGTCTACGTCGGCGTCGACAAGCGGACCGCAGAGCGCGTGATTCTGAAGGAGGCAAGGCCGCATGCGGGCCTGGCCGCGGACGGTTCGGACGCGGTGGAGCGGCTCCGCAGGGAACACGACATGCTGCGGCGGGTGGCCGGACTGGGCGTCGCGCCCGAGGTACGCGGTTACTTCCAGATCGGGGAGCACCACTTCCTCGTCGAGGAGTTCATCGACGGAGTCTCGCTCAATTCCTGCTACGCCGACCGCTACCCGCTGACCAGGGAGCATCCCGACCCTGCGGACGTGGCCGGCTACACGTCATGGGCGGTGCGGATCGCGATGGCGGTCGAACGCGCCGCCGAGGCCATACACGAGCGCGGCGTGATCTTCAACGACCTGCACATGTTCAACGTCATGGTCCGGCCCGACGACAGCGTGGTGCTCATCGATTTCGAGGCGGCCAGCCTGGCCGCCGAGGGCAGGCGGCTGACCGTCGGAAACCCGGGCTTCGTGGCGCCGCGGGACCGGGCCGGCGAAGACGTCGACGCGTACAGCGTGGCCTGCCTCCGGCTGGCGATGTTCATGCCGCTGACGAGCCTGCTCGCGCTGGACGCGGGCAAGGCCGCGCAGTTGGCGGAGGTGATCGCCGATCATTTCCCGGTCCCGGCCGGCTTCCTCGACCGGGCCGTCAGGGAGATCACCTGCAAGCCCGGCGGCGCCGGAGGGACAAGGGCCGACGCCGGGGGAACAGCAGGCGGCGCCGGAGGGGGAACCGGCAGCGCCGGGGGGACAGCAGGCGGCGCCGGAGGGGGAACCGGCAGCGCCGGGGGAACAGCAGGCGGCGGCGGGACAGCAGGCAGCGCCGGGGGGGCAAGGGGCGGCGCGGGCGGTGAAACCACGGCTCGTTCGGGATATGAATGTTTTAGCGCCGGTGACGAGGCGTGGAACCTGGTCAGCACGACGCTGGCGCGCGCCATCCGGGCCAGTGCCACACCCTCACGCAGCGACCGGCTCTTCCCTGGTGACATCGAGCAGTTCGCGGTGCCCGGCGGGGGGCTCGCCTTCGCGCACGGAGCGGCCGGCGTGCTGTACGCGCTGTCCGAGGCGGCCGGCGTGCGGGTGCCTGAGTACGAGCAGTGGCTCATCGATCGGGCCGCGGACCCGGCCCAGGGCAGCCGGCTTGGCCTTTATGACGGGCTGGCCGGGGTGGCGTACACCCTGTGGCGGCTCGGACACGCAGAGGCCGCGGTGCGGACGGCGAGCGTGTGCCTGGACGAGGAGTGGCAGCGGCTCGGCGTCGACCTCTATGCCGGGCTGGCCGGATTCTCGCTGGTCATGCTCGCCCTCGGCGATTGCGCCGGGGAGCCTTCGCTGCGCGACGCGGGCCTGGAGGCCGCCGAGATCGTCGCCGGGCGGGTCCCGCGGCGCGGCCCCGGCCGGGAGGCGGGCGGTGCGGGCGGGCCGGGGGGAGCGGGGGGAGCGGCCGGGCCAGGGGGAGCGGCCGGCTTGCTGCGCGGCGCCTCCGGCCAGGCCCTGCTGTTCGTCCGGCTGTACGAGCGCACCGGCGATCCGGCCTATCTGGACGCCGCGGATGCCGCCATCGCCGCCGACCTGGATCGCTGCGTGATCGACCGCAAGGGATCGCTGCAGGTGGACGACGGCTGGCGGACGCTGCCCTACCTCGACGCGGGCAGCGCGGGCATCGGCATGGTCATCGACCTCCTCCTCGCGCACCGCCCGGACGCGGCCTGCGCGCAGGCCGCCGAGACGATCAGGGTCGCCGCGCGGTCCACCTACTACGCGCAGGCCGGCCTGTTCAACGGCCGGGCCGGCATGATCCTCTACCTGGCGGGCCGGGACCGGCGGGACGCCGCCCGGCACGTTCCCAGGCTGGCCTGGCACGCCGTCCGGTACGCCGACGGCATCGCCTTCGCCGGCGACGCGCTGCTCCGGCTGTCGATGGACCTGGGCACAGGGACCGCCGGAGTCCTGCTGGCCACGGCCGCCGCGCTGGCCCCGGGGGGCGCCGCGCTGCCGTTTCTCGGGCCGCCGGCGGACCGGCCCGCACAGTCCTCCTCGGAATCCCCGACGGAGCAAATGATGACAAGGAGGTGACAACTGTGGCGCTTCTCGAAATGCAAGGCATGGAGACCTCGCGCAGCGACGGCCGCTGTGGTGGCAGCGACCTGAGCGTGCTGCTCTGCGACAGCAACTGCAGCGTGACGCTTTGCCTTTAACCATCTGCAGACAGTGGCCGGCGGGGCAGGATCCCCGCCGGCCACGTCCGCACGTTCCCGCCATCCGCTATGACCCCATCCGCTATGAGCAGGGCGCCTGCATGACCCGAGCATGGCCAGCCGACCGCCGTCTGCGCGCGGACGCCGACCGGCTGCTGCGACGTGTCGCCCGGCGCGGCGAGGGATGGCTGGTCCTGCTCGGCGCGGCGTCGGCTGCCGGAGCGATCGCCCAGGTGCTGCTGCCCGCTGCCATCGGCCGCACCCTGGACACGATGCTCGCGACGGCCAGGTCCGGGGCGTCCGGCGGCACCGCCAGGTGGCTGGCCGGCTGCGCCGCGCTCGTCGCCGTCATCGTCCTTGCTGCGGCCGCGGTCGAACTGGCCACAGGAACGGCTAACGCGACCGCCACGGCCTGGCTGCGCCTGATCCTGGCGCGCCACGTACTTGGCTGCGGGCCGGCCCTGCTGCGGCGCTTCAGCGCGGGGGACACCGTCGGCCGCATCGTGGGCGGCGCCGCCGAGGCCGGGGCCGCGCCGGCCGGCGCGGTGCTTGCCGTCACCGCGGCCATCACCCCGGCAGGCAGCGTGCTTGCGCTCGGGCTGATCGACCCGTGGCTGGTGGTCGCGTTCGCCGCAGGGTTCGCCGCGCTGGCCGTGGTGCTGCGCACCATGGTCCGCGACACCTCCGCGGCCAGCGCCGCCTACCAGCAGGCCCAGGGCGCGATCGCCGGCGGTTTGCTCGACGCGCTGGCCGGCGCGCGCACCATCGCCGCGGCCGGCACCCGCGACAAGGAGCAGCAGCGGATACTGACCCCGCTGGCCTGGCTGCACCACCACGGCACCGCCTGCTGGCGGATCCAGGGGCGGGCCGCCGCGCGCGCCGCGGTGATCGGTCCGCTGCTCCAGGTCGCCGTGCTGGCCGTGGCGGGCGTCCAGCTCGCCAGGCACCGGATAACGCCGGGTGAACTGGTAGCCGCGAGCCAGTACGCGGTTCTCGCCGTCGGGATCGGCGCCAGCATGGGGCCGCTGAACCGGCTGGCCCGCGCCAGGGGCGGGGCCCGGCGCGCCGCGGAGCTGCTCGCCGAGGCGCAGGCCGGTTACGGCACGGGCATCCTGGGCGACGGCCTGGGACAGCTGCGGTTCCGGCAGGTGACGGTGCGGCAGGGCGGGGAGGCTGTGCTGAGCGGGCTCGAGCTCACCATCCCCGGCGGGGCGGCCGTCGCCGTGGTCGGCCGGTCCGGAGCCGGCAAGTCGACGCTGGCCGGCCTGGCCGGACGGCTGATCGACCCGGACGAGGGAGAGGTTACCCTCGACGGCACGGCGCTTGGCCGGCTCGGCCCCGATGCGCTGCGCGAGGCCGTCGTGTACGCCTTCGAGCGCCCCGCGCTGTTCGGCGACACGCCCTACGAGGCGATCAGCTTCGGCGCCTGGCCGCCGCCGCCCGAGCAGGTTCTGGCCGCCACGGCAGACAGCCAGGCGGCCGCCTTCCTGGCTCGCCGGCCCGGCGGCATCCACACCTCGCTCGTGGAGGTGCCCATGTCCGGCGGCGAGGTGCAGCGGCTCGGGCTGGCCCGCGCGTTCGCCCATGCCAGCCGCGCCCGGCTGCTCATCCTCGACGACGCCACGTCCAGCCTGGACACCGCCACCGAGATGCTGGTCAGCCGGGCGCTCACCGGCCGGATGGGAGACCGCACCCGGCTGATCGTGGCGCACCGGGCCGGCACCGCGGCCCGGGCGGACCTGGTGGCCTGGCTGGACGGCGGCCGGCTGCGGGCGCTTTCCACCCACGCTGACCTGTGGGCCGACCCTGACTACCGTGCGGTATTCGGGACCAGCGCGGACACGTCGTGCTGATCGGCAGCCTGCGTCGCCGCCCCAGGGACGTCGCCTGGCTGGCCGCCTGGTCCGTGGTGCAGGCGCTGCCCGCGGCGGCTTCGGGCTGGGTGCTGGCGGAAGCCGCCGGGATGTTCCTGGCCGGCCGCACGGCCGAGGCGCTCGGCTGGCTCGGGCTGCTGGCGGCCGCGGCGGCCGCGGGCGCCTTCGGTACCAGGCAGGCCTACTTCAGGCTCGCCGCCATCGTCGAACCGCTCCGCGACGAACTGGTCGAACTCATCGTCGCGGGCGCGCTGGCCCGCTCGATGGACACCGCCAGGCCGCCGGATACCGACGCGGTGGCGCGGATGACACATCAGGCCGAGATCGTCAGGGACTCCTACGCCGGCCTGCTGACCGTGGCCTGCACGTTCGTCTTCACCGCGGCCAGCACGCTGGCAGGCCTGGTCACGCTGGTCCCCGCAACGCTGCCCTACGTCGTCCCGCCGCTCGTGGTCTGCGCGCTGATCCTGCGCCTGCTGCTGCGGCCCTTCGCCGCACGCCAGCGCGGGTCCGTGACCGGCGAGGAGACGGTGGCCCGTGCCGCGGCGCAGGCGGTGTCCGGCCTGCGCGACGTCACCGCCTGCGGTGCGCAGGACCAGGTTCTCTCCCGGCTCGCCGCGCAGGTGAGGCGGCAGGCCGACGCGGCGCGGTCGGTGGCGGTGATCGGCTCGGCGCGCATGCTGTGCCTGGCCGCGGGCGGCTGGCTGCCGCTGCTGCTCGTCCTGGTCGCCGCGCCGTCCATGCTGCGCTCGGGCGTCAGTCCCGCGCGCATCATCGGCGTCATCGCCTACATCAGCGGCAGCCTGCGCGGTGCCTTGTACGCGCTGTCTCAGGGTGTCGGCGCGGGCATGGTCCGGTTCACGGTGACGCTGGGGCGCATCGTCGAGGCGAGCACCGTGCCCGCCGATCGGCGGCCGGCCGCTGCGCTCCAGGCGGGTCCCGGCCGCCCGGACCGGCCCACCGGGTCCGCGGGGACCGGGAGGACCGCGGGAGCCGGGGACCTGCGGCTTCGTGAGGTGGAGTTCGGCTACGACCCGTGCGCTGAGCCGATCATCCGCGGCCTCAGCCTCGACATCGAGCCCGGCGACCACCTCGCGATCGTGGGGCCAAGCGGCATCGGCAAGTCCAGCCTGGCCGGCCTGCTGGCCGGAATGCTGCGGCCCACGGCCGGCGAGATCATGCTGGACGGGATGCCGGTGACGGCGTACCCGGCGCAATCGCTGCCGCTGCGGCGGGTGCTCATCCCGCAGGAGGCATACGTGTTCACCGGGACGCTCGCGGAGAACATGCTGTACCTGCGGGCATCCGACGGCACGCCGGACGCCGGGCAACTCGCGGCCGCGGCCGAGGCGCTCGGGCTCGGCCCGCTGGCGGACCGGCTGGGCGGATACCAGGCGGTCGTCCGTCCCGCCGCCCTTTCGGCCGGCCAGCGGCAGCTCATCGCGCTCGCCCGGGCGTGGCTGAGCCCGGCGCCCATCGTCATCCTGGACGAAGCCACCTGCCACCTTGACCCCGCGGCGGAGGAGCGCGCCGAGGCCGCGTTCGCCCGCAGGGACGGCACGCTGATCGTGATCGCGCACCGGATCAGCTCGGCACTGCGCGCCCGGCGCGTCCTGGTCCTGGACGGCGCCCGCGCCCAGGTCGGCGATCACGGCACTCTGCTGGCCGACTCGGCGATGTACCGGGACCTGGTCGGCTACTGGGGCGCGACCGCCGGAACCGCGGCGTACGCCGGCCCGGCGGCCTGCACCCGGCCCGGCCTATGATCCGGGCATGAAGACGCAGATCATTAGCGTCCGCACGGGGACGCGCGAGACGGTCATGGACATCACGGGGGAATGCGCGGAGTTCGCCGCCGAGGCGGCGGGCGGCGGGGACGGGCTGCTGCACGTGTTCGTGCCGCACGCGACCGCGGGGATCGCGCTGATCGAACTCGGCGCACGCAGCGATGACGACCTGCTTGCCGTCCTGGCCAGCCTGCTGCCCGCCGAGGATCGCTGGCGGCACGGGCACGGATCGCGCGGGCATGGCCGGTCGCACGTACTGCCCGCCTTCGTGGCGCCGTACGCCAGCGTGCCGGTCATCGGCGGCCGCCTGGCCCTTGGTACCTGGCAATCCATAGCCCTGGTCGACCTCAACGTGGACAACCCGGACCGGCACGTCCGGCTGTCGTTCCTCGGCTGATGCACGTCCTCGTCGAGGGCACCGGCGGGGCCTCAGGCTGGCCGGAGGCCGGCTGCCGGTGCGCCTCGTGCCTCCGCGCGGCCGTCGGCGGGCGTACACGAAAGCGGTCGACCGTAGTCATTGACGGGGTGGTGGTGCTGGGGGTCGCTGGCGTGCAGGCGCCGGGCGGGTACCGGGTGCGGGAGTTGGCGGATGCGGGGGGCGGGGAGGAGCTTGGCGGGTGGGAGGTGACGGGGCCGGACGGGGGGCGGCTGCTGTATCCGGCGCGGCCCGGGGCGGTGCCGGTTCCGCCGGACGGGGCGGCCGCCTACGACGTCGCGTTCCTCGACATGCTCGGCGACCCTGCCCAACTGGGCCGGCTCCGGCGGGAGGGGCTGATCACCGCGGACACGATCACGGCGGTGGCGTTCGCTGACCACCGGGTGCCAGGGGAAGGGGAACTCCGGCGGCGCTGCGGGTTCTGGCGGGTGCTGACGCCAGCCGATGCGGAGTGTTTCACCACTGCCCGTTCGGATCAAATGGGGTTTAAAGAATTTCCGGGAACTGCCCGGGCCGAGTCATGGCGGGTGCTGGTGATGGGCGGGGCGCGTTCGGGGAAATCCGAGGAGGCGGAGCTTCGGCTGGCGGGCGAGCCGGATGTTACCTACGTGGCAACCGGGCCGGATGGGGCCGGGGATCCGGAATGGGCGGCGCGGGTGGCCGCGCACCGGGCACGGCGGCCCGGATGGTGGCGGACGGCCGAGACCACGGACCTGGCCGCGGTGCTCGGGTCGGCGCGCGGGGCGGTGCTGATCGACGGGATCGGCACCTGGCTGGCGGCCGTGATGGACGAGTGCGGCGCGTGGGACGGCCCGGGGGACGCGGGCGGGACAGACGGCACGGGCGGGGCGGGGGGTTCGGCGGGTGCGGGCGGGGCGGACGGATCAGAGCGAGGAGCGGGTGCCCTCCGCCGGGCGCAGCATCGAGGTCACCGGGGGACAGGACGATGACTCGGTCACCGCGACGACCTCGAACCCGTGCCGTTCGTAGAGCCCGACGTTTCGCGGGTTCGGGGTCTCGAGGAAGGCGGGCAGGCCGCTGTCGTCGACGATCTTCA
>Ga0209169_10001142_pt1 | contig 16093 bp, 17 predicted proteins | sample HubBroMetageWRM4_FD_188346 | JGI IMG/M metagenome (GOLD analysis project Ga0209169, IMG submission 188346) | Warmed soil microbial communities from the Hubbard Brook experimental Forest, New Hampshire - Hubbard Brook CCASE Soil Metagenome WRM 4... | ecosystem: Environmental > Terrestrial > Soil... | reverse complement strand
AATGAGGCCTTTTTAGCCGTTGTGGCATTTCACAGAATCAATAACTTGCGTGTTATCAACACGCCGAATAGTTCGACTCCCGCCGCCTCCACCACAACTCAATCCGGGTTTAGGGTTTGCTTTGAAGGTCTACTTGGCTTCCTGGACGGTCGCGGTGTCTTCCTGCATCGCTTCAACCTTTCGCCAACTGGAATCGGGATTATATTCCTTCATGCCTTTGGCGTGAGCCTCGGTCTTTCTGCCGAGATCCTTCTCATACACCACACCATCCTGATCAACTACGAACGTCATCACACCCGATGACCTGTATTCCGCCGGATACGCCACGAACGCGAAACCCTCGGTCATTTTGCCATTCGCGATGTAATTCTTCGCGCCGCCGGGCGCATTTTTTCCCTGACGTGTGAGGATGTGATAAAAGTAGCCCCGGAAAGGAGTCGGAGCGTTTTGGGTTTTGGCGTCGCTATCCGCAACGGCCGAGGCCACGAGCGGCCCGATCGGGCTCTTAGGCTCGCCCTCTGCGGCCGCCCAGTAAAGACCATTGTGCTGCCCTCCATCACTTAAGATTTTCTGGGCGTACTCGTTGTGTTGCGAGCCGTAATACTCCTTTTCCGCCGCGACCAACTCCTGGCAGACGCGAATGGCCGACATTTCGTTGCGGCCAATTCGCCGATACAAGATTTCTTTCTTCGCCGCGTCGGTATCGAAATACCACGAACTGCCTTTGCTTACCAGCGGTATAGGCGTGGGCCAATTCTCCGCGCCGATGTACAAGGTGGTTGTTCCGTCCGGCTCTTTTACCAGACGGTGCAGCTGCTGATATTTCTGTACGAATTGAGCGCGAGTTTCCGTGTCCTCGGCCTCGTCTCCGGAGGAGACAATTTGCTTTCCGTCCCGTCCGAGAATGTCGAGCATCGTTTTTTCGTCGTTGCTCTGGATTGCCGTGAATAGCGCGTTGCCGGCGTCCTCGGGCGATGAAAACGTTCTCTGGCCCGGCTGTTGCGCCGCGGACCGAATGGATAAGCAAACCGCTAAAAGAACAGCGATCACCGCCAGTTTAGTCACACTCGTCCAAGCAAATTTGTCGAATTTCAGTTCCGTCCGCCGCATATTGCATCTCTCCATTTCCAACTCTTACGAGCTCTGTAGGGAAACTGACGAAACCTCGATCACCGCCGCCCGCCACCACCACCGCCGCCGTGAAATCCTCCGCCTCCACCACCGCGGAATCCGCCTCCGCCACCGAAGCTGTCGCTTCCACGCGACGAAAAGCTTCTGGCCTGACCGCCATGATCGTACCCACTGAAGGCATTGGAGCGGGTCCCGCTCTGATCGCTGTATCCTCGATAAGCTTGGGTATTTCCGCGCGCGGCGTATCCTCGATCAGCCTGGCTATTTCCGTGCTCAGCGTATCCTCGAGCTGCCTGGCTATTTCCGTTGAAGGGTCTGGGCACCGCCCCGGGATGGTTGTAGACGTTGCCGTGTCCGCCGTAAGCTCCGCCCGATCGGTAGAAATTGTTGCGGTTGTAAAAAGTCCGGCTCACAGAGTAGTACCGGGCGCCGCCATAGATCGGGTATCCGCCGTGCCAATTGAATCCCCAGTGACCCCACCCCCATCCAAAGCCGCCAAACCATCCGATTCCGAAGCCGAGTCCGAACGAGAGATAGGGACCGCCAAACCAAATGCCGGGGTAGGGATACCATCCCGGCCAAGGATAAACCGGGCCCCCGTAAACCAGCCACGGATTGTACGCGGGAACATAAACGACATCGGGGCTAGCCGGTTGAATGATCACCGTCGAACCTTGCGTGGTCACAGTCTGCTGCGGAGTATTCTTCAGGTTGCCGGCGTCTTCCGCGCGCTTGCGCATAACCTGTACGGCATCCATCACATCCTGCTGTTGGTTGTAGTAAGCATCGCCAAGAGACGACGTCCATGACAAGTTCTTGTCCATGTTTCCCAGCACGGATGGAAACGCAGTCAGCGCTTTGACACTCGGGTCCCAGGGCTGCTGGTCGACAGCTTTACCCAAAGCGTCGCCCTTCAAATCAGGATTGGCCTGGACCCATCGGTCGGCCTCGACCACCTGCTCGGGAAAAGTAGACGCCGCCAGAATCTGCGCCACCAGCGAATCCGGATACAGCGCAATCGGCGCCACCAGCTGTTGTAACTGAGCAGGAGTTTGCTGTGTGTATGGCGGCGCCTGAGTCGTCGATCCCGGCGGGGCTTGTTGCGTAGCCTGCGCGGGCGCTTGGTTTTGTGCGTCCTGATAGGCCAAGGCATCCTGAGGCCAAGTCGCGAACAACAGTGCCAACGACAACAGGGAAACCAAACTCTGCTTGCACACTCCAGCCCTTGAAAACCCTGCTCGTTCGAAAATGTTCATGTTCTTGAACCTCCTGCATACCCACTCTATTAGATGCGGTTTCCGGCTCGTATGCTACACAAAGGAGCTACCACACGAACATGCGAGCGCCGGAAATGGTCCCTACGCTTTGGCTAGAGGGATCGTGGTCAATGTTCGGCAGCGCCGACTCCGACCCGCTGACGTTCTCGATCCCCACGGCTCCATGACGATTCATAATCTCGGCAGCCGACTCCGCCTTTTGGCCAGTCGCGAAAACTATGACCCCGCCGCGCTGTACCCCTTCGACATATGCCTGCGCGTCCGCTTGGACGACGCCGAGCGCCATCAGATCATGAGTCAGGTCCACTTCAAAATCCGTACGCGGAGTGCTCAACACTCCCTCGCCAGCGATCTCCAGTGGCTCGCTCAAAACACGAATGTCGTTGCGAAGAATTCCATTGCTCTCGAGATCGCGAACCACGCCGTCGACCAATCCGGAATCCTCAAACAATCCAACCGCGGTTTTTGTCATAGTATCCTCCCTGCCCTGTCTAGATTCATCTAACGCGGTTTTGGTTACGGTTCAGTACGGCACCCCCCTTTTTTTTTAATGAGGATGAAAGGTTGCAGCAGGGACCCTCCCTACGACGCACGCGAATCCAGGCCAGCCAGGGACGCCCCCGATTCGTGCATGTTGACACAGGGTACATGCGCACGTATACTGTGTTGATGAATGTCACCCTGTCCATCGACGAGCAGCTCGTCGCCCGCGCCCGAAAAAAGGCGGATGCCTTGGGCAAGAGTCTCAATCAGCTGATTCGCGACTACCTGCAAAAGCTAGCCGGCGGCGATGATCCAGAGCGCAGCATCGACGAGTTCAGGAGCCTCTCCGGCCGTGGCAATTCGCGCGGTTGGCGCTTTGATCGAAACGAGATTCATGAGCGCTCGTAGCTTTTTCGACACCAATGTTCTTGTCTACGCCGATGACAAAGCTGCGCCCGCGAAGCAACGTCGCGCCCTCGATCTGATTGCCGAGCACCGTCGCGGTGGCACTGGGGTTGTTTCGTTGCAAGTGCTCCAGGAATATTTCGTCACCGTCACTCGCAAACTGCGCGTCGATCCGCGCATCGCTCGCCGTAAAGTCGAACTCCTGGCTGAGTTCGACGTTGCCGCTCCGGAGGTCGCGGACATCCTAGCTGCCATTGACCTCCACCGACTTCACGGATTTTCCTTCTGGGATGCCCTGGTCTTGCGGGCCGCCAAACAGGCTGGCTGCCGCAAAGTTTTCTCAGAAGACATGCAGGAAGCACGTGAGATCGACGGTGTTCAGATCGAAAACCCATTTCTTTAGCGTTGAAATGTTATGAGAGCCTTGAGATTCGTATACCCGGCTGTTCAAAGGGGCGGCGAACGCAATCATAGCGATGATTCTGTGCTAGCGACCTTCTGGTCGGGACGTTTACGCCGAGGCAGCCGAGGCCTTCGGCTCCGAACTTACGAGCCATTCGAGGGTTGAGAATGGAAGGTAGACGCTGGGCGCGTCCATATCGTTCATGGCGCCGCCGGTGATCTCGCGCAAAGCCGCAATCATGTCCTTGCTGTCAAGACCAAAGCCGGTCTCATCCGTAGCCGTGATGGTGCCGCGAAAGGCCCGGCTGAACAGAGAAACTTTCACAATCACAGCCCGGCCTACAAGCTTTGCTTTATACGACAGTGGGCCAGATTGTGGCATGATTCCTCCAGGACGCCTCTGGGACGAAGAGCAATTGCTCGTCCCATTCTCACAACTTTTAACGCACTGCCTTAGATTGCCGCCCACGACTCCGTTTTGACAATGCCATTCACGATTCCGTCGTTACGCGCGTAATCAGCGGCCCGTACGCTTCGTTTGTGGGAACTCCGTCGAACCGCTATCATGCTCCCGGCTGCGGTTATTTTGCCGCTGCCGATACCGGCAACAACCGCAAAAGTTCGAAGGAGAACTACGATGGACGTTTCGTCAGGTTTCGAGGTTTTCTTATACGGCCTGTTGGTCCTTTTCGCGATTGGCACCATCCTGAGCGGATTTTACCAGGTGAGAACCGCGGAAGCAGTCGTGATCCAGCGTATGGGCAAGTTCCTGCGCGTTGCCAATGCGGGCATCAATTTCAAACTGCCCTGGCTTGACCAGATTGCTGGCCGCATCGATTTGCGGGTGCAGCAACTCGCTCTCGACGTCGAAACCAAAACCAAAGACAACGTCTTCGTAAAGATTCCCGTCTCCGTCCAGTATCACGTGATCCCCGAAAAGGTGTACGAGGCTTTTTATAAGCTGGCGAATCCCAAGCAGCAAATTTCTTCTTACGTGTTCAACGTAATTCTCGGCCATGTCCCCAAGATGATTCTGGACGATGCTTTCCTGCAGCAATCCGATATTGCGATTGCCATCAAAGAAGGGCTGGACGATGTGATGAAGACCTACGGATACGCCATCGACCAGGCTCTCGTAACCGACATCGAGCCCGACGAAAAAGTCAAAGCCGCGATGAATGATATCAACGCTGCTCAGCGCGAACAGGTCGCGGCCACTGCCCGCGGCGAGGCTGAGAAAATCTTGAAAGTGAAGCAGGCCGAAGCGGAGGCGCAGAGCAAAGCTTTACAAGGCCAGGGCATTGCCAACCAGCGAAAAGCAATTATTGAAGGCCTGAAAGAGTCCGTCGAGGCCTTCTCGAAAGCCGTCGAAGGATCCACGCCGCACGACGTCATGCTGCTCGTCCTCGTGACTCAATACCTCGACACTATGAAAGAAATCGGCGCCAACGACAAAAGCAACACGATATTCATGTCGCACTCGCCGGCGGCCATTGGCGATTTGTTCCGCCAGATGCAGGAAGCCATCATGGTCGGACAAAAAGGAGCGTCCCTCAGCCAGTGAAATGCGCTACAATTTGCAACTGTTGCTGAACCAGCAAAAGCCAGCAGGAGGAAATTATGGCAACAGTTCTGAACATGGCTCCATCCGCAAGTAAAGCTTCCAGCTTCGTTTCTCAAACCCGCAAGATGCTGATCAATGGCAAGTGGGTAGACGCGGCATCCGGTAAAACCTTCGCTACATATAATCCTGCAACCGGTGAGGTCTTGGCTCGCGTGGCCGAGGGCGATCGCGAGGACATCGATCGCGCCGTCAAGTCAGCGCGCGCCGCCTTTGAGATCGGCCGATGGTCGCAATTAACCGCTTCTGAGCGCGGACGCGCAATCTGGAAGCTGGCCGACTTGCTCGAAGAAAATCTCGAAGAATTCGCCGAGTTGGAATCCCTCGATAACGGCAAGCCGCTGAAAGTCGCGCGCGCTGCCGATGTGCCGCTCGCCGTAGATTTATTTCGCTACATGGCTGGGTGGGCAACGAAGATCGAGGGCAATACTATTCCGATTTCAGTGCCGTATGCGCCGGGCGCAAAATTCCTGGCGTACACTCTGCGTGAGCCGGTCGGTGTCGTTGGCCAGATCATTCCATGGAATTTTCCGTTGCTGATGGCGGCCTGGAAGCTAGGCCCGGCGCTGGCGACGGGAAACACGGTTGTGCTGAAGCCGGCAGAGCAAACACCGCTTACGGCGCTGCGTTTGGGCGAACTGTTTCAGGAAGCTGGTTTCCCTGACGGCGTGGTGAACATCGTTCCGGGCTTTGGCGAAACCGCCGGAGCAGCGCTCGCTGCTCATCCCGGCGTGGACAAAGTTGCATTCACCGGATCAACGGAGGTGGGCAAGCTTATCCTGCAGGCGGCCGCGGGCAATCTGAAGAAAGTTTCGTTGGAGTTGGGCGGCAAGTCTCCGAACGTCGTGTTTGCCGACGTTGATCTCGACGCAGCGATTGCCGGAGCTGCGAGCGCCATCTTCTTTAATCATGGACAATGCTGTTGCGCTGGCTCGCGCCTTTATGTCGAGAAGAAGATTTTCGACAAAGTCGTCGAAGGCGTGGCCGAGCACGCGAAGAAAATCAACGTGGGATCAGGGCAGGACGAATCAACCGATATGGGTCCGTTGGTTTCCGTCGAGCAACTGAACCGGGTTTGCGGATATCTCGAGTCGGGATTCTCCGAAGGCGCTAAAGCGGTCGTCGGAGGAGGCCGGCACGGCGATAAAGGCTACTTCGTGAAGCCCACCGTTTTGGTGAACACAAACGAGAAGATGAAGGTCGTGCAGGAAGAGATTTTCGGGCCGGTGGTCGCTGCCATTCCCTTTAGCGATCCCGCGGAATTGGTCGCGCAAGCCAACGATTCGGTTTATGGGCTGGCCGCGGGCATTTGGACGCGCGACATCCAGAAAGCGCATCGCCTGGCGTCACAACTTCGTGCCGGCACGGTTTGGATCAACTGCTACAACATTTTCGACGCTGCCCTTCCCTTCGGCGGATACAAGCAGTCCGGTTGGGGCCGCGAAATGGGTCACGAAGTTTTGGAGCAGTACACGGAAGTCAAAGCAGTTTGTACGGCGCTGTAGGCTGTAAGAGCGGGATCGCTCACCATCCAAGCGATCCCACTCCTTCGGATAAAAAATTAGATCCTACTGTCAGTTCTGTAGCACTTTCGTGGAATTGACGCTCGCAAATTGCGTGTTACTCTCGTTCCGTTAACGATTTCATTAGACGTCGATTTTCTTGCCACTCCTCCATCGCTGGCTCCGTCGTTAAGAAATTTTCTCGCACGCTGGGTTTGAGCTTGTTGGTTTTCGGCTCTGAACTCGGTGAGCAACCTTCGTACCCAGGCTGTTGTTTTGAGCGGGACAAATCAGCAAAGAGAGAGGATTGACAATCTTGGATACCAAATACCGAGTGCCCATCTTTTTTGCGGTAGAGAGATTGCAAGAGGCGTCGCAGCAGGCTGGCCTCACGGAAGACGACGTTATAGGCCTGCTGGCTTCCGGTTTGGATATTTGCGATGCTGTGACCTTCGTAGAGGCTGTATTGTCTAACCGAGTGCACTAAACCGAGTACCCAACCCTTCCCCGCGCTGTCCATTGGAATCGCCCGTTCCTCGCCTGGGCGCCTTCGTTAGTTGGCCATAAATTCCAACTGTGGTCGATGAAACACAGGATCGAAGTCGTTGGCGATTCGTGAGTCCGGCCAACGAAGAAAATGAATGGAACGCGTTGCGCCATTGAGGCCGCGGGTACAATAGGTTCGACGAGGAAAACCTATGCCAGTTCCGCGTAGCGCTCAACCGGAGCGCGCGGTTTCAAGCGAAATTCCGCCGGTCCCACTCACCATTGAAGGTTACAGCGTGCTTCATCAGATGATGCGGTTTCGCTGGTCCGCATGGCGCGCACTGAGCCCGCCACAGAAAGCCAAAATCGTCCACGAAGCCAGCGGCCTGCTGGCGAAAATGGAACAAAATCCGTCGGGCCAGTCCGGGCTTTTTTCTCTGATCGGACACAAGGGCGATCTCATGTTCATTCACTTCCGCCAATCGTTCGAGGAATTGAATCAGGTGGAGTTGCAAATGGCGCGCCTTCGACTGAGCGATTATGTCGAACCGACGACTTCCTATCTTTCGATGATTGAGCTGGGGCTGTACGAGTCCACGATCAAGATCTACAACGAATTGGCGGAACGCAGTGTAGAGCCTCACACCGAAGAATGGAATCAAGCAATCAAGGACACGCTGGAGCGGCAACGAGAAGCGATGCGGCCGCGTTTGTTTCCCGAGCTGCCTAAGCATCGATATCTTTGTTTTTATCCCATGGACAGGAAGCGCGGCGAAGACAAGAACTGGTACACCGTTCCCATCGAAGAGCGCGCCCGGCAGATGAACGAACACGGTCTGGTGGGCCGGCGATACGCGGGCGCCGTGAAGCAGATCATTACCGGGTCGATTGGCTTTGATGATTGGGAGTGGGGAGTCGATCTATTCGCCGATGATCCCTTGGTTTTTAAGAAACTTATCTACGAGATGCGGTTTGATGAAGTAAGCGCGGTCTATGCTTTATTTGGGACGTTTTACGTCGGGTTGCGGTGCAGACCGGCTGAGTTGGGGAAATTGTTGAACGGGCAAGTGCCGAAGGGCTAGATCGAATGCTTATCGCAGAGTTCGCTGAGAAGATCCGAAGGCGCAAAAGAAAATCTGATCGGGAGACGAAATGGCGACGCTTGGACTGGTTGAATATGGGGACGCGAGTCCAGAGGTACGGGCGGTTTACGACGATATTATGGCCGTGCGAAAGACCGACTGGATCAACAATTTCTGGAAAGCCATCGCGCACGATCCCGCGACTCTCAAGCGCACATGGGAAGACATTAAACAGATCATGGGGCCGGGAGCGCTCGACCCGTTGACGAAAGAAATGATTTACGTCGCGGTCAGCGTCAGTAACCAGTGCGATTACTGCATTGCATCTCACACCGTTTCAGCGCGAAAGAAAGGAATGACGGACGAGATGTTCAAAGAGTTGATGGCAGTTGTCGGGATGGCGAACGAAACCAACCGGCTGAGCGCGGGCTATCAGGTAGAAATCGACGAGCGATTTAAGAGCGGTCGTTAGTCCCTGGTCGTCCGTCGTGCGCTTGTGTGTGGCTTGGTGCGCTTCTTCTTTTTTCCGGCTTTCGTTTTCAGCCCACCGAATTTGAATTCGTGTTTCTTCATATCCACGCGGCGCCCTCGAAATGTCACTCCTTCCGACTCCAGGCGCAGTCGCTGTTCGATCGCAGAATCTCCGCGCAGCTTAATTTCGCCGCCTGCGCCCAGTATCCTCTGCCATGGCAGATCGAACGATCGGCGCAGTGCTCCAACTACCTGCCTGGCGGCTCCGGGATATCCGGCGGCCCGCGCTATCGCACCGTAGGTTGAAACTTTTCCTCGGGGGATTTTGCGGATCGTGGCCACGATGTGGCTGCCCATCGTCATATCAGATGGCTTTTCTTTAGCGGATCAGATGCCGGTCGACATCAGAAAATTGCAGAGTAAACTAACGCGGGCGGGGGCGCCCGCGCCACTCGAAACCTTACGCAGCCGCGCCCTTGCGAAATGACTCGATAGCTTTCTCCTCGCTGTCATAAACATCAAAAATCGTGACCAGCTTAGTAACCTGCAGCAGGTCTCCCACCCGCTGAGTGAGATTCGCCAGCTTGATAGAGCCATCATTATTGCGGGCCGTGGTGTAAAGAGCGACCAGCGTGCCGAGGCCGCCGCTGTCGATGTAGGTTACGCCGGACAAATTGAGCACGACGCGCTTGCTCTGGTTGATCACCATTCTCACGGTATCGCGGAGATCGGCGGATTCTTCGCCAAAAACAATGCGGCCAGCGCAATCGACCACCACAATGTCGCCTACCGTACGGACAGTCAGTTTGAGTTGCATGCACGCCCCCTAAGGCCAGAAAGCCAGGAGAGAAGCCTACTTGAGGAGTATCTTTTCCGCAAGGACTTCGTTGAGTCCATCGCTAACATGGCGCCCGAAGCCTAGTTCCGCCCGGCAGCCGGACTCGGCGTCCGGGGCTACTTGCGTCCGGTGGCATCACGTATAATCAAGCTTCCACCTCATGAGCTACCAGGTTCTCGCGCGCAAATACCGTCCGCAAAACTTCTCCGACGTGATAGGGCAGGACCATGTTACGAGGACCCTGAAGAACGCCCTTGAGCAGGGTCGCACAGCCCATGGATACATTTTCAGCGGGCATCGCGGCATTGGGAAGACGACCGTGGCCCGTATCCTGGCCATGGCCCTGAACTGCCGGTCGTCCGATAAACCGGTGACCGAGCCTTGCGGCGTATGTGAGTCTTGCACCGAGATTCGAGCGGGAAATTCGGTCGACGTAATCGAAATCGACGCCGCCACCAACCGTGGCATCGATGAGATCCGAGAATTACGTGAGGCCGCGCGCTATCGTCCGGCACGCGATCGCTTCAAGATCTACATCCTCGATGAAGCTCACCAGATCACGGATCCGGCCTTCAACGCCCTGCTGAAAACTTTGGAGGAACCGCCCAGCCATGTGGTTTTCATGCTGGCTACGACTCAGCCAGAGGATATTCCGCAGACCATTCGCTCCCGCTGCCAACATTTCAGTTTCCGTGCAGTGCGCTTCGAGGAGATTCTCGGGCAGTTGAAAGACCTGGCGGGCCGGGAGAACGTCCAGGCTGACGAAGATGCGCTGGCTTTGTTAGCTGAGGCTGGGGACGGTTCGATCCGCGACGCGCTGTCTATTCTGGATCAGGCCATTGCCTCGTGCGATGGACGCCTCACCGCCGAAGCGGTGCGGCAACTGGTTGGCGCTGCGCCTTCGACAGTGCTCGAAGAAGTAATGCAGGCGGTGGCTCGAAGTTCGAGCGAAGAAGTCTTGCGGCTGGTGGACCGTCTAATCAGCGAAGGCCACAGTCCTACCCATTTCGCTCGCCAGATGGTTCGATTCCTGCGCAACACGGTTGTGGCCAAGATCGCCGGCGGCGACTCTTCCCTGCTGCAGATTTCCGGAGATGAGCGGACGCGGGTCGCGCGCGTTGCCGAGCTGTTCAGCGAAGAGGATCTGGCGCGGCATCTGCAAATCATGTTGCGGACTCATGGTGAACTTGGATATCGGCAGGAACAGCGTTTTCATCTGGAATTGGGCCTGCTCAAGATGAGTCATGCGCAACGATTGCTGCCGATCGAACAACTGCTTAGCGCGGCAGGTGTAAGTAGTCCGAAGCCGACGGGAAGGCCTACAGTTGTTCCCGATCCGAAGAAGTTGGGATCGGCTGCGCCCGCTCGCGTCAATCAGGTTTCGCCATTCGCTGCGGATTCCGCGCGCAAAAGCGTCTCGAAGCCACAACTCCTGGCCGATGACAATCCCGCAGCAAGCGTACCTGCACAGGCTACGGGTAGAACAACGGCGAGCGTGGTGATGGGGTCGGCCGCTCCAGCGGCGGTCGCCGAGGCCGCAGTCGTGGGACTAGAAAGTGTCCCCGAAAGGTCGCTAGACCCGGGCGATCTGCGCAATGCCCTGCGCGAGCCTGTGTTGAACGCGTTGGCAGCCGGAGGCCATCAAATGCTGGTTTCCATGTTGGAAGGCGGCGAATGGCAGGTCGAAGGTAACGAGTTGGTGATCAAGGTGTCATCGTCGGTGACCGTGATTGATATGACGTTGGGAGCGGATGCGAGACGGCTGGCGATCGCGACCGCAAGCGGAGTTGCGGGACGCGCGCTCAAACTGAAAGTGATCCCCGGTAACGGGACGGCGAACGTGACGACGAGCCGTCCGTCCTCTAACGGCGGAGGCCGCAGCCGCGCGGAACAGGATCCGATTGTCCGCCGCATGAAGGAAAAGTTCGGCGCGGAGATTCGCACCATTATTGATTACAAAGAGAGACGGTGAATCTGGCGCCGGGCTTCAGGCTTCAGAATTTGAGTTGACTGGGAAGGACGCAATGGGCGGATTTAACTTGCAGGAATTGATGTCTCAGGCCAAGCGGCAATATGAAGTGCTGCAGAAGAAGATGGAGGAGACTGTGGTTGAGGGCTCATCCGGCGGCGGAAGTGTCGTGGTGAAGATGGATGGCCGCAAACAATTGTTGAGCCTGAAGATCGATCCCGAAGCCGTGAAGAGCGGCGACGTCGAAATGTTGCAGGATCTGGTGACCGCGGCCATCAACGGGGCGAGCCGAAAAGTGGATGAGGCCATGCAATCCACAATGGGCGGAATGCTGGGCGGGCTGGGAATTCCAGGAATGTAGGCATTTTGCAATTGAGCAATTTGGTAATTAAGTAATTGAAAACCTGAAACAATCACTCAATTACCCGATCGCTCAATTACCCAATTAACTTATGTCTAAATTTGCGGAGCCGATGGCGCGGCTGATCGACGAACTCAAGAAGCTGCCGGGGATCGGCAGCAAAACCGCGCAGCGGCTTGGGTTTCACATCCTGCGCTCGAATGATGAGGATGCGGAAGCTCTCGCAGCGGCCGTCCTCGACGTCAAAGCGAAACTGCGCCTCTGTTCCATCTGCAACAACATTACAGATATCGATCCCTGCGTCTACTGCAGCAGCGCGACTCGCAACCAGCGCATGATTTGCGTGGTGGAAGAGCCCACGAACATTGGTGCCATCGAAAAGACCAAACACTTCAATGGCGTCTATCACGTGCTGCACGGTTCGATTTCCCCGTTGCACGGAGTGGGACCGGAGCAGCTTCGCATTTCCAATCTGATGCGCCGGGTCGAGGACGGCCAGGTAGACGAAGTGATTATTGCCACCAATCCGACGGTCGAGGGCGAAGCGACTGCGACTTACCTCTCGGGGAAATTGCGGCGCGCAGGGCTTAAGGTGACGCGCATCGCCATGGGCATTCCAGTCGGCAGCGACATCGAGTATGCCGACGAGATCACCATGTTGAAGTCAATGGAAGGACGCCGCGAGTTATGAGCTAGGCCTGCCTTTCGGCGCTGGAAAGCTCTCCAAACTGTGCAAATATTTGCACACAGGCCAGATTTAAGATACGACCACGCAATGGCTTAAATTATTGGGGATCAGTAATTTATCGGCACTCTCTGAAGCTGGCCTTAAACCTGCACTTACCTCAGACAAGTTTGTTCCATCGTCTTCTCCGGATGTTGGATAGCAATTTTTCGATGAGCCGAAAGTGATGTAACCGCATCTCTCGTCGATGCAATAAGAAGCCGGGCCAACCAGCCCGGTTTTTTATTGCTATGAAAACCAGCCACGGATTTGCGCGGATTCTCACGGATCGGAAAATCGGCTCCGCATTTAGCTGGAGGCAACTTCGGTTTCCAGAAAAAAATTTGGTTCTTCGTCAGCGGGCACAATACCCTCCGGCAATACACCTTGGTTGTATTCCGCCAGACGATTCTTCCACTTCAAGAATTCAGTCAGCTTCCGGGGTTCGATGCGGATCTCCACGCGGCGAAGGCTGGCGAGCAGAAGATTCATCTCGTAGCGAAAGCCAGTCGCGGTGCGAAGATTTTTCGCCGAAGGGCGAAGCAGTTTGATTTTTCGGTTGTGCAACTCTAGCAGTCCCCACCCAATCGGCATTTCTTCCGGACGAAGCATGCCTGCGGGGATGAGATAAAAACGCTCGCATCCCAGCCCAAGCTCCTGTTTCTGGCGGAACGGCTTCTCGCGATCGGCAAAAAAGTCGGCGCGCGAAATTTTGCATTCGACAACTACAGAATGGCACGCACGCTTCCATCCGATGGCATCGGAGATTTCGCCGCTGAGGCAAGCTTGCTCGGAAAGAACTACTCCGCAGCGATACAAGCGCAGCCACGCAATGGCTTTCTGAACCAACTGGGCGTGAGTCATACGATGCTTTGGTTGTACTGGATGGCGGGGACGTACGGAAGTGACTCGAAAGCTTCTAGCTTTTCGCTACCAGCTTAAGCCTCACGGCACCGAGCGGTTTCACCATCACCGGCCGCCGATAGACGATTTCAAGCAAGTGCCGGGCGGCGGCAATGCCTTCCGCCATGCGATCGCGTGCAGAGTAGCCCTGAGCGGCAATCTCAAGGAAACCGTTTTGCTCCCAGACTTCGAGCCGCTGAATGCGGCCGTCGCGCTCTGAATCAAACGCATTGGCTAGGCGCAGAATTCCCGCCAACTTCAGGACGCTCTGCCGCTGGCTCTCACTTAATCCAATCAGTGTTTTTTGCCCGGCTCTTGGCAGCGCGCCGCGATGATAACGGGCGACGATACCAACCCAGCGCAGCTTTTCGTCGGTCCAACTCAACGGAGGCGTCAGGCGTCGAACCAAATTGTACGTGGCTTTATGATGATTTTTCTGTTTCTTGGAGAGCCCAACGTCGTGCACTAGAGCCGCGACCTGCAAAATATCGCGTTGGTCTGCAGGCTCGGAATGTGCTGCTAGGCGTTTTCCGTGCAATCCGTCATAAAGCTGTAGAGCGAGTTGAGCCACGTGAATCGAGTGCTTGAAATCAGGATCGAGAAACGACGCCCACAGCTTTAGCCGGCTCATCGCGGCGGATTCGATCTGCGGGCCTACCGGCAATTGCGCCCGCCAGATTTGCCAGAGCGAATCTCTGCCCAGCATCTTGGCGCGATATTTCTCGATCCTGCGAGTACGCTCTTCGACGATCCTGGAATGCCATTTTGCGCGAGACTCGGCGTCCGGAAATGCGTTGACTTGAACCGCAGTGGTCCAAAGCACATCAAGATCGTGAACCTCACCAAGCGTATCCTGCAATTCCTTAAGATCGCCGCTCCACGCGGCGTGTTGTTCAGGTAAGAAATTCTCTACGATGTAGCGAAAGCGTTTTAGGCCGATCCGCAGGCGGTGAAACGCAACGTGAGAGCGATTGCGTAAAGCGCGATGATGCAATTCGTAGGCTTCGGTCCAGCGCTCAAGCGCAAGATGCTTGAACACAGCGCTGCCCGGCCGCATCCTAACCGCACGGCGAGGCAGGGATGTACTCCATCGCCTCCATTGTTTGCGATCGAACTCCCGTAAACCAACTGCCGCTTGTTGTTTGAGACCGGCTTCGCGCCCGCCGAGGAACTGCAGCAGCGCGGCAGTCACGGGATCATCCGCGGCGCCCAAACTGCGCACCCACTCTTCCATCACTTGCGCGTCCCGCAGTTCTCCCAATTCGCGGAAGAGCTGCCTCCCCGCTCTTTTCATTTCCTTCCATGAGGGATCGGGATCGATGACGAGGAGACCGTCCGCTATGGATCGGCAGCGCCGCAGCGCCACTCGCAGATCGTGCACGGGATCGGCGGTGCACTCCACGCTGGCCCGATCACATTCTTCAAGCACGCGTTCCATCCACAGGGCAAGGCCTGTCTTTTTCTGTTCCTTTCTTGCTGTGGCGACGGCTAGCGAGAGAGGCATCGTGGTTTCTGAGGGCGTGGCATCAAGAATCATTCTCGCTGTTGGAGCGAATTAATTCCAGTACGAACGACCACAAAGTGGGCCTGAATCTAGCAAATTACGGCAGGTTGGGCACAACGTACCGTCCCAAATCGCAACCATAGGTCCATTACCTCCGTAACGTGCACCCTTTTACCTCGTGCATTAACCTTACATCGGAGTTTCAGGAGCCACGTATTTCGACTGCTGCCACAACCAGGAGTGAAGTCAGGAATGCGTCCGCTCGCGCTTTCATTCACAGCCTGAATATCCTGGTGAAATATGTGCGGCTTTACGGCTTTCAACACAAGCGCACAGAAGGCCAATTCGAAGTCACCTGGAACGAACTACAGCACGGCTTGCCCGATAGTGGCTTCCTCCTCGGGGTTTCCGAAAACCGTCTATTGCTCGACGGAGTGGCTCTGGAGACGGGACAGGCAGAACGCAGCTTCGCCCAACTCCTGACCGCAGCCGGTTTGGCCAGCATTCATTTTTCAAAAGGCGTGACCGTCGATGACTTTGCCCGGCTGATCAAAGCCTTTGCCGTGGGTGGCTCCAAAGCCCAGGACGTCGTCCAGCAAATCAAGGACACCTTTGGGGACAGCAAACAATCGACAATCCGTATCAACGAAGTCAAATTTGTAGCAGCTGATCCAGGTTCGGCCGACGTCACCGTTGCCGCTCAGATTGCGGCTCAGACTTTAGGTCCAGAATTTAAGGAATGGCTGAACGATCCGCAGAAATTACTGCAGCTCATCGCCGCGGCCGAAGGCTCACGCTCCGGTGGCGCAGGAGGCGCTGTACCCATCGGCAGCGTCCCGAATGTCGCCGCGAATGCGGCGAGCGGCGGTGGCGAAGGGACCGGCGGAGGTACTTGGGCGGGTGGAGTTGTGCCGCTTCAAGAAGAAGAGGTCAT
>Ga0209169_10001141_pt1 | contig 16096 bp, 8 predicted proteins | sample HubBroMetageWRM4_FD_188346 | JGI IMG/M metagenome (GOLD analysis project Ga0209169, IMG submission 188346) | Warmed soil microbial communities from the Hubbard Brook experimental Forest, New Hampshire - Hubbard Brook CCASE Soil Metagenome WRM 4... | ecosystem: Environmental > Terrestrial > Soil... | reverse complement strand
TGATCGAGAGCAAGTTGAAGTATCCGGTTTTTGTGAAGCCGGCCAATCTTGGATCGTCGGTTGGAATTTCCAAGGCGCATGATCGCAAGGAACTCGGCCCCGCGATCGAAGAAGCAGCGAAGTTCGATCGAAAAATCGTAATCGAGCAAGGGGTAGGAGGGCGCAAAGAAAAAGCCCGCGAGATCGAGTGTTCCGTTCTTGGCAACGATAAGCCCGAGGCTTCATTGCCGGGAGAGATTGTCCCGAGCACCGAGTTCTACGATTACAATGCGAAATACCTGGACGAAGGTTCGCAGTTGATCATTCCCGCCAAGCTCAGCAAAAGCGAAACCAAAGAAGTTCAGCGACTGGCGATCGGTGCGTTCAAAGCGGTGGACTGTTCTGGGCTGGCGCGGGTAGATTTCCTGATGGAGCCGAAGTCCCGGAAGATTTATTTAAATGAAATTAACACTATGCCGGGATTCACAGCCATCAGTATGTATCCCAAGCTGTGGGCCGCTTCAGGTGTATCGTATTCCGATCTGATTGGACGGTTGATTCAGTTGGGACTGGAACGCCACGAAGAGAAGAAGAAGAATCAGTACAGCCGGTAAACAGCGAAGCAGATTCCTCGCTTCGCTCGGAATGAACGATCTGGTCCACAAGCATTGCCTCCTGCCCCGAATGAACTCGACGCTCTCCGCGTAGTTTTGGTGGCTGCGCGCAACCCTCTTAATATTGGTGCGGCCGCGCGTGCCATGAGCAACTTCGGCTTCCGGCACCTGCGCGTGGTGAATCCCTACGAGGCGGCGTTTCGTGAAGCACGCTCCGCGGTGGGAGCATCAGAGCTGCTGGCAAACGCGGAAGAATTCAAGACGGTAGCCGAAGCCGTTGCGGACTGCACGCTTGTCGTTGGAACCACGGCTGTGCGTCATCGGGAATTGCAGCATCCACTCCGGCGGCTGGAATATGGAACACGCCTCATCCGCAAGCGACTTTCATCCGACCGCGTAGCTCTTCTGTTCGGCTCAGAAAAGTTTGGCCTTTCAAACGCCGCCCTCAGCCATTGTCACTGGCTCATACGCATCCCAACTTGCGAAGCAAACATTTCGATGAACCTCGGGCAGGCAGTCGCGGTTTGCCTCTATGAACTCATCCGTGACGCAAAGGCTACGCGGCAACTGGAAAAAGAAAAGCGCCCGACGGCTGAAGAACTCGAGCGCATTACTGCAATGTTACTTGAGGCGATGCGCGCCAGCGGCTATCTCGACCGGCGCCCGATTGCAGATGTAGAAGACAGGATCCGCCGATTAGTTCATCGCCTAAAACTGCCCGCCCGTGACGCCGTGGTCTGGTTCGGCATTCTCCGGCAAATCGTGTGGAAGCTGCGCTCGGGAAAAGCTGCGCCGGACTGAAGAATTTCATCCCACATTGAGCTCGTCTCTCGTCCGCTCGTTCGCTTTCCCGGCCAGCAACGAGTGCTGCCCTAGGGCGTGATCGTAACACACGCTGTATACGTACAGGTCGGGATGTTATTTTGCAGGGGACAACCCGTGGCCTCCATCGAAACCGTAATCGGCACGATTGAAGCGTTAGGGTTTCCGTTCAATGTACATGCGTTTTGCTCGTATTCGGTTGTCGACGACGTCAAAGGCGGTGTATAAAGCAGCGGAAGCGTCGCCGAAAAAGTGATCGCCGCAGTTCCACAGGGCGGCGGGCGTCTGTCCCCTTCGTAAGTAACGCAGCCCGGACCGTCTTTGAAGTCATCCTTACTTGTCGGATAACAATTGCCATCGGACGATACCCCGTCCCAGTTGGAAATGCATCCCAGATCCCAACTGAGACTGCTCGGATCTGCGTTCTGGATGATGGCCGTGTAGGCGACCTGACCTGTCCCCGCTTGGAGTGTCGAAGGACCGGAAATCGCAATCGTAGGCGGCGCGTTCGTGATTGTGATCTGGTTGTAATCCGAAGCGCTAGGATCAATCGCCGAAGTGACCGTAACAGTCACTACTGGGTTCGACGGGACGGTTTGCGGCGCGGTGTAGGTCGCGGTGAATTGTTGGCTGGAATTGATCGCCCCAGGTTGAATCGTACCGCATATAGATCCATTCGCCACGCTGCAATCTAAAGTAGTGCTGCTGAGGGTCCAGGTAACCGGGTCGGTCGTGTCGATAACGGGCACGCCGTTTTCCAACTTGTATTGAGCATCTTGATATTGCACCTGGTCATCGCTCGACTGTACCTGGACCGTAGACGGATCGCTCGAACCTGGTGTCAATGTTTCCGTGATTGGGGGGGGTGGGACTACTGTGACCAGGAATCCGGTGGACTTGCTACCGTCTAAAGCGGCCGCAGTGACCGTGACTGGATTAGGAGTAGGAATGCTTAGGGGAGCAAGGTATTGCCCGCCGGTTACGCAACCTGTAGGAGCTTCTTGGTCGATGGTCCCAATTGTCGGATCTCCCCCGGGCTCATTGTCCACGTCCCAGGTTACGCCGACGTCTGAATTGCCCAGACCTGCAACCGTCGCGACGAAATTCACGCTCCCGTCTACTTGGACGGATGTCGAGTTGCTCCCACAGGTCTCGTCCTCGGAGCACGTTACAGTCACGATCGGATTCGGGGCTGACGTGATGGTAATTGATTCCTTGCCAATCGCATCAGGGTTCGCGACAGAAACCGCATCCACAACCACCGTCGGCGGATCTGGCACGTTGGCAGGCGCAGTGTAAACCCCCGCCTGCGTTATCGTTCCGACAGTACTGCTGCCTCCCGTGATTTGATTGACCTGCCAAGTAACATTTTGATTGGTTCCCGTAACGTGTGGTGTGAACGTCGCGGTAAGGTTGACCGGTAACGCGGCCGGGTTGGTGCACTCATCGACGGAAATCGAGACCGTCACTGGTTGAAACGGAATCAGGTGTACAAGCATCGACGCGTTGGCGGCGGGCTCGGCATTCGAGACTGCGGTCACGGTCACCGTGGGATTGATGGGAACTTTCGTGGGGGCAGTGTACACGGCCGTGTTGTTCGCGCCGCCTGCGATCGTACCTACACTTGCATTGCCTCCAGGGATCGCGTCCACTTGCCATGAGACTGTCTTATTGCTGACCCCGGTCACGCTCGCTTGGAATGCCTGCGTTAGTCCGGCCTGCACGGTCGGCGGTACCGGCGGACTGATGATTTCGACTAACGCGCCACCCGCTGCTTCCGCTGATATCGTTACCACAGCCGAACCGGCTTCCAGAGGATTGGCAATGGACTGAATGGTCACCTGTACCTGGGCGCTCTCAGCGCCACCTGGCACCACCAGAGGAGCGGTGTAAAGCACTTGGTCCGCGCTGCCGGGCACTGGCGCGATTGTTCCTACCGCGGCATTGCCATTTAATACGCCACTCACCAGCCAATCGACAGCCTGACCCGCAGGCGCGGTTCCCGTGAACAGAACATTGCCTCCCACTGTCACATTTGCCGAAAGGGGTGCAATGGAAACCGGTGATGGAGTTCCATTGATTGAAACTGTGGCATTTCCGCTTGCACTATTGTTAGCGATCGCGACCGCCGTTACCGTGACCGTCGGCGGGATCGGAATGAATGGAGGCGCGGTGAAATTTCCGTTCTTATCGATGGTTCCGAATGGTGAACTATTGTTGCTGGGATCCACGCCACCGGGAAATCCGTTCACCAGCCACGCCACGCCGGTTTCACCCGTGTTAATTACCGTCGCTGTGAAAGCTTGCGTAGTTCCCGTGGCGATGGTCATGGTCTGAGGAGAGACGCTGACAGCAACTCCCGAAAGACCACCGTTATTGAGCGGAGCCGCGCCGACTCCACCGCAGCTCACTAAGGCAAGCGCCGTGCTTAACGTCATCGCGATTAAAAGACCGAGCCGAATATTCTTCAACATGCGGGACCCCAAATTAGTTGAGCCACTGCTCCCGGAGCCTTAATCGTTATCTTTCGGTTCATCATTGGTTCGAATCGATAGAATTCAATTCAGCGGCTTGCCGGCCTGCGCTCGAATTCTTTGAACTTCGAACCGCTGGCTGTAGCTGAGAGCTCGACTGCACCTGCGCTTTTACCCACTGCAACAACCTGTCTCCCGACTGCGCACCGGAAAACTGCCGTGTGGTGTGGAAGGTTATCTTCTGGGCCGACCGCGGGGCAGCCGCTTTGATGCGTTGCTGCACTACCTTGGGCGTCACCGAGTCATCGAGCACTTGTTGCAGGCGTACATGCTGCGATTTCAATTGCGGCAGCCACGCTACGGGATCCAAAGGTGCGACTTTCTTAAGAAACTCCGGTTTCAGATAATTTGGCCGTTCGACCTCTGGAATCAGGTCGGACTTAGCCATCCAGTCCGGCCAATCTCCCCAGGGATCGATCACGTCGATAGCCTTGATGCGCGGGTCGACCGCCGCCGCGAGGATGGCAATCGTCCCACCGGAGCCCACTCCAAACATGCCAACCCGGCTCATATCCAGGTCGTCACGGGTGGAGAGATAGTTCAAAATCATCTGGACGTCATGAACCGAGCTGCCAAGCGCCTCTTGCAGTTCGCTCACAAACCACTCCTTCATCGGCCGGTTGGCATAGCGGTGACCGTTGAGGGCGGATACAAACCCAATAGCGGCAAATCCGCCTTTGGTGACGTTCGCGCAATAGGCGTCGCCGCGAAAGACCTCAGTTTCGGAGGGGTAGCTGTAGAGATACAGAACGACGGGAGGGTGGGCCACCCCCTTTGGGCGAATGACATAAAGGTCGATCGGATCGCCCTGGCGCCACTTCACTTGCCACAGCTCACGGGTGAACTGCGGGTGCTCATATTTTTCTCCGAGCAGAGGCGGTTCGGAGATTAATTCACTGTTGGCCAGCGAAAGTGAACTCCAGTCCTCCAGATTGCCTACAGGTCGAGCCGATATCGAGCCGGCTTGATTGGCGATCGGCTTCGATACGGATTGCTGAGCGATCGCGGCGTTAGCCAACAGCAAGAAAGACAAAACCGCACTAAGGCCGTTGTGGCGCCCTCTCTCGTACCTACGCCGCATTCCAACCTCTTTTTCGCAACACTTTCTTTCCGGGCACTGGTTGTCCCTGCCAATAAGCCTGGCCCACCGTCCAGACCGCACGCCTGGATTTATCCCAAGCAACCGCGGCTTGACTAGCTACAAAGGCTCGCAATTAGGACAACCCAGAAATAGACTACGAGAGATCCTGTTGATTCGAGTCGGGGTGAATATCGTCGAAGTTTGTTGCAGGAAAACTACCCGGAGATTAAAATCCCGTGAATTTCACAGTTGGACGGCGACAAAGAAGGGGAAGCCGAGGAAATCTGAGCAGCGACCACTAACAGCGACTCCACGCGCGCCGCAAAGCTAAGCGGCGAAGGCAACCCTCCACATCGCCGCATCGAGCGCTACGTTTTCATCTGAAATTAACCTGCCCGTCACAATTTCGTCACCGCTTCTCTGTAACTATGTGGCTCCTTTTACTCCCCTTGGCGAGGATGCGTGAACTCTGTGAGATTTCTGCAAATCTCTTTGTGCATATTTGCTGTCGCCCTGGTCGTCTCAGCGCCAGCGCTGGCTCAAGGCACGAAAGTTTCGGCGAATGCCGCAAAAGGAAAAGCCGCGATCACGGGGACGGTCACCGATCAGACCGGCGCAGTGCTTCCCGGAGCGACCGCAACCATCACCGATGGAGCCGGGCTGACCCAGACCGCCACCACCAACGATCACGGAGAATATTCCCTCTCAGGGCTGCCCGCTGGAAATTACACTTTGACGATTTCCGCCCCCGCTTTCAAGGAATTCCGCAGCGACGGATTGACTCTCACCAGCACCCAGACTATCGCCATTGACGCCGCCCTTGAGCCTGCCGGCACGACTACCTCGGTCAACGTTGAGGGACAAAAAGTTTCGCAGGTGGAAACCGAAACTTCCGAAATCGTCGGGAACATTACGCAAAAGGAATTAGTCAGCCTGGGATTAAACGGCCGCAACTTCACCCAGTTGATCGCCCTGACTCCCGGCGTCAGCAACCAGACTGGACAGGATGAAGCCAAGGTCGGCATTCTCGGCAGCGTTCGCTATAGCGTGAATGGCGGTCGCGTCGAGTACAACTCTTTCGATGTAGACGGCGGCGACGTCTTGAACGCCGGGCTGAATGGCAATCAGAGCACGCTGATCGTTTACCCCAGCCTCGATGCTCTCAGCGAAGTACAGGTGCTGACGTCGAACTATGGCGCGATGTACGGTCAGAGCGCATCCGGCACAGTGCTCGCGACAACCAAAGCCGGGACCAATCAGTTTCACGGCGTGGCTTACGAATTTATCCGCAATGAGTTCTTCAACGCCCGGAATTACTTTGACGAGACCACGAAGGCGCCTCTGTATCGCAGAAATGACTTTGGCGGCGCGATCGGCGGCCCGCTGTATATCCCCGGCCTGTTCAACACCAACAAAGATAAAACTTATTTCTTCTTCTCAGAAGAATTCCGCTTCGAGCGCACTCCGACCGACTTCAATCAGGCAGTTCCTTCTCTGGCCGAGCGCACCGGGAACTTCAGCGATCTTTGCCCATTCGTTTTGCCGGGCCTCCAGGCCGATTTCGCGCGCAGCGCTTACCCCGACTGCCCCGCTTTTGGCATTGACCAGAATACCGGCAAGCCCGAAACATTCCCCGGAAACCAGGTTCCCATCGATCCCAACGCGCAAGCTATTCTCGGCACCGGTATTATTCCCGCGCCTGATGCGACCGGGGGATGCACCACCACTGAAGGGTCGTGTTTCAACGCGGCGGTTTCTCCAAGCACTTATTGGCGCGAAGAACTCTTTCGCATCGATCACAACATCACGCCGAATATGCGGGCGACCTTTCGCTACATTCATGATTCGTGGGACACCACCATCCTCTCCCCGCAATGGGGCACGGTCCAAAACACCTTCCCAACAATTCAAAGTACATTCACCGGCCCCGGTCTCAGCATGCTGGCTCACCTTACCAACACGATTTCACCTTCATTGCTGAATGAATTCGTCGTCAGTTACACCACCGATCACATTTCGCTTCAAAACATCGACGCCAACGGCGTTCAGTGGCAGCGGCCGGCTGGTTTGAACATGGGTTACATTTTCAATAACGGTTTCGGCGGGAAAGTGCCGGGAATCGTGATCGGTGGCACCAACGCGGCCTATGGCGGATTCGGATTCGGCGTTGATCCCGGCTATTTGCCCTGGCATCATTCCAATCCAACCTACAGCTTTCGCGACGACTTAAGCAAAGTTGTGGGCAAGCACACCCTGCAATTTGGACTTCAATTTATCCTCGCCCAGAGAAATGAATTAAATCAGGCAGTAGGAGCGAATACGGGAGACCAGCAGGGAATATTGACCTTCAGCAATGTGAGCAGCTTCAACAGCAAGGGAAATGCCTTTGCCGACTTCCTGCTCGGAGAGCCCACCGGCACGCCTGGAGTTCTCGAGGGCGGAATCAAAACTTTTCAGCAAGACAGCACCCAGCGAAACTATTTTCAGCGTTATCAAATCGCAGAACCTTATTTTCAGGATGACTGGAGAATAACTCCACATCTCACCCTGAACCTTGGTCTGCGAATGAGCCTCTACGGAAACTGGCACGAGAAATACAACAATGTCTACAACTGGGTGCCGTCGGTGTACAGTAAATCGCTCGCTGCCCAAACCACCGTCGATCCTTTCACTGGCGTTCTGCTCAACGGACCTCCTTCGACTTGCGATCCGCCGCCCGGTTCAAACGCGAGTCCTTGTTCTGCCATCCCGATCAATCTCGGCAACCTCGACCCGCGAATTACCAACGGACTGCAGCAATGCGGCGTGAACGGCATTCCCAACAGCTGCATGACCAGCCATGTATTCAATCCGGCTCCGCGCCTGGGCTTCGCTTGGGATCCCTTCGGCGATGGCAAGACTTCCATCCGTGCAGGCTACGGAGTATTTTTCCACCACGGAATTGGCAACGAAGCGAATACCGGATCGCTCGAAGGCAGTGCGCCTCAGGTGGTCGACATGACCCAGAACCATCCTACGAGCTACGAATGTATTGGCGGCGTGGGTCCGAGTTGTGGCGCGTCTGGAGCCTTTCCGTTGAACGTGACCGCGATTCCCACGCAAGCGATTTGGCCCTACGTCCAGCAGTGGAGCTTGAGTGTGCAGCGCGAACTCACAAAGAATACGGTCACAACTCTTGGCTACGTTGGCAGCAAGGGAACCCACCTCACCACCGAACTTCAAGTTAACCAACTGGTGCCGGCGGTGTCGACCAACAATCCTTTCGGGACGTTTGGTCTTGCGCCCGGTCAGCCGATTACCAGCACGATTTGCAATTCTTATAACGGCAATAGCTTTACGTTTGTGACACCGTCGAATCCCGCCGGAGTCATCTGGGACAACACGAATACGGACTTCGTCAATCTGGAGGCAGCCTGCTTTGGCACGCCAGGCAAAACCTTCCCCGATCCCAATAGCCTTCGACAGTTTGCTCCCGGTTTTGGACAAATCTTCTCGCTGCAGAACGTGGCGAATTCCGACTATAACGGACTCCAATTCACCATACGGCGCGCGACCGGACCTCTAACCGTCGGCCTCGCCTATACCTACAGCCACTCCATCGACGACTCCTCCGATCGGTCCGATACCACTCTCGTCAACTCCTACGATCTCAGTTCGAACAAAGCCAGTTCGAATTTTGATCAACGCCATCTGCTGAATATCAGCTACGTGTATAAGCTGGATAGCGTCGTCAACAAACTTCGCTATTGGTTCTCGGATATCGGCTTCGACGACTCCGCCTCCACGCAATCGACACCGACACCGATGCCGGAAAGTTCATCGGGATGGGTCCGCGCTATGGAGAACGGATGGGAGTTGTCCGGAATCACAGTTTTTCAGACGGGCACGCCTTTCAGCATCATTAACGGCGGCAGCAGCACTGGCATCTCCGTGCTCGACAACGCCGGCGTCGCCAACGGGACGGGCGCCGGATCTTACCCGGATGTAGTTGGAGATCCGCACAGAACGGCTCCACTTGGAGCGAATAACCCGGAGAGTATCGGCCCTATCCTCGGCAATCCAGCCGCATTCAGCGCTCCCGTCGGTCTGACTTTCGGAGACGCTGGCCGCAATTTCATGAACAATCCCAACCGTTTGAACTTCGATGTTGCTCTCTTGAAGCATTTCAGAATCACCGAGGGCAGCAATCTCGAATTTCGTGCGGAAGCATTCAACGTCTTCAACCATACCCAGTTCCGCATCTACGATCCGGACAAGGGCAATACCGGCAGCAACACCATCACCTGCTACGGTGGCCCCGATAATTCTCCGGGCGACCCCAGTTGCCTGGAGGGCAGCTCCTTCCTGCATCCCGTGGACGCGCATCGTCCCCGCACCATGCAATTCGGCCTGAAGTACAACTTCTAGCAAGAGAATGAGCGGCGGCGATGAAAACCAAGGCTGGCCCACCTTTACGCTCTTTGTAGGTGGGAACAACAACACCGTGACCCACCCATCAAACTGCAACTCTAATTCACATATAAAAAAGGGTGCCCCATTCTTTCCGCGCCCTTTGCGGAAAGGGTGGGAGACGAGAATGCCAGCGCCGCGAATGTTCGAAGACGCCGGACCTATGTGAGCCAGCCCAGTGCCCCAGGTTCGTGTCCATTCTCAGATTTTCGACCTCATCCGTCGGCTGCTAATCTTGGCATCCGCCGCCGTCGTTCCAATTCGGGAATCGCCCCGCCACCATCCCCTTTCTTCTTGAACCCAGCCCATCACAAGTGATAATATAAAAACGTAGATGTTATCTACAGGATAATATTCGATCTTTGACATCCTGATAACGAACACATCCCTTGGCACCTCCTGCGCCGAGCCTGGCCTGCCCGAATTCCCAAAAACGGAACCGCAACCAGCCAGAAAACGCCGTAACTCCAATGTTTCCAAGATTTTGCCCACAACTACCTTTAGAACCATAGATCTAGGAGGCAGAAAAATTCCCGGTCCTTTGTTTTCTGGATTTTAGGCAGAAACGAGAGTTTTTTATTTCGGGGCGATGCGCGATTCCCAATTTAGGCCCGACAGATCCATCGTATTGAACACACAGCACTTAATACATACGCTGCAGCCTTATAAAAGTGGGAACAAGCGGTTGCAGCCAAAGTAACTCCAATGTTTCCAAGATTTTACCTCTAACCACCTTTAGAACCATAGATCTAGGAGGCAATAAAATTTCCGGCCGTTTGTTTTCTAGATTTTAGGCGACAAGAAGAACTTTTTTTAGAAGGCTTTGCACCAGGATACAAGTTCGTGTTACGAAGCAGGCCTTCTTCGGCGGTCGGTTGAGTGCGCCAGGCGCGATGCGCCGAGCGGGGTCGTGCATGCCAGGCAGTTGCATCCGTCGTTGGGCGCGAGTTGCCAGGCGGCAACCGCGTCCAGCCGATAGCCAACGCCGCGAATGGTTTTCAGATATGTCGGACTCGCGCGATCCGGCTCAATCTTCTCCCGGATTCGGCGTATGCACGCGTCCACACTGCGCGGAGTTACGAATTGCGTATCGCCCCACACTGCATCGAGGAGAAGATCGCGAGTGAACACCTGTCCACGATGGCGCGCCAGATATTCGATGAGGCGAAACTCTAAGCTCGTCGTCGATACTTCGCTGCCACGAACCGAAAGCTTCATCGCTAAACTGTCGATGACCAGGTCCGCCGGCTCTATATGCGGTCGACCGTCCGCGGGCGTAAAACGCCGTAGAACCGCTTGCACGCGCGCAACTAATTCACGCGGGCTGAAAGGCTTCACAATGCAGTCGTCGGCGCCAGACTCGAGAGCCAGCGCACGATGCTCCTCGGCGGACTCCGGAATTAGAAATACGATGGGCGTTCTCGCCAGTGCGCGATTTCGCCGGATCTGCCGGCACAGATCCAGTCCGTTGCCGTCCGGCATCATCATGGTGATCAGCATGAGCGCAGGATGGTAGTCCTCCGCTTCTTGAATCACATTGGACGTAGAAAAAACACGCACCGCATAGCCCGCCTCTTCGAGGCACCATTGCGCCAGTTCACAAATCTCGGTCTCATCTTCGACAACAAAAATGAGCTGCTTCATGAACGGGTTCCCATCCACTCTCCGGGCACTAAACTGCGCAAACCTCATGCGACAGGACCTGTATCAAGAAATAAGGAAGCGCGACAAATTGTCGCGATGCCGAAAGCCACGCGGACATATTGCAACCGTTTGAGACTTGACTACGTACGACGCGAAAGGAAAGACCCAACAAGGCATCGGCCTATCCCGTTCGGTGTCGTAGTGTAGGCCGTATTCTGTTACGAAAAGGTGACCGCAAGATGAATAACAGGTAAATTCTGGCGCACTCCTTCAGATCCAAAGGCGCGCTTGCCACGGTTCCACGGTAGCCGCTATTCTGTTTTCTCAACCTCCAAGAGACGCTAAGGCTTTCCCCACTGATACCGATGCCTCGACCTACACCTCGCAAGTTTGACCGTGACGCAAGAAGAAAGCCCGCTGGACCGGACCACCTTGTGATCCGCCGCTCCAAGATTGATTCCGAGGGCTGCCACACAACCGCTCCCATCAAGAAGGGCGCGGTCGTCGTGGAGTACACCGGCCCGCGCATCACCATCAAACAAGCCGACGCATTCTACGACGACCATCCACGCACCTATTTGTTCGGACTGATCGACGGAAAACACGTTATCGATGGCGAAGGCGTAGCGGCGTTCATCAATCACTCTTGCGATCCCAATTGCGAAGCCGACGAGATCAAGGGCCAGGTGTGGATTATCGCAGCCCGGGACATTCAGGCCGGCGAGGAAATTACCTACGACTACAACTTATACGACGGCGATCTGAATGATCTGTCGCTATGTTTCTGCGGCGCGCCCAACTGCCGCGGAAGCATGTATTCAGAAGACGAACTGGCGAAGCGGGCAAAGCTGCAGCGCCGTCGAAGCATGAAGAAGAAAAAAGGTCGGTTGTCGAGGAAATCCAAAACGAAGAAATGATTTCGCGACTCTGCGGAGATCGATTTATCTTTCCAACCTCACTGACCTGACGGAACCGGAGCACGCGACTCCATCTTCACCGTGGATAAACTCGAAGCGTCCCACCCGCCTCCCAATGCCTTGATCAGCAGCACGCTGGCAACCATGCGACGACCGGAAATCTGCACTGCGGTGAGCTCATTTGCGAGCGCTGCAGTTTGCGCTGTGATCACCTCGAGGTAAGTGGTCACGCCACCCTTATAACGATTATTTGAAAGAGCCAACGAGTGTTCCGCAGCCGCCACGGCCGCGCTTTCGGTTTTGGATTCGTCTTCCAGAAGGCGCAAAGCCGCAAGATTGTCTTCCACTTCCTGATAAGCGGTAAGCACGTCCTGGCGGTAATTGGCCACGGCTTGATCGTAAGCCGCACGCGCCTGATCGCTGGCAGCGCGCCGCCGTCCAACGTCGAACGCAGTCACCACCGCCGAAGCTCCCACCGAGGCGAAGCCGCTCGGTCCGGAAAGCCAGTTTACGATTGTTGTGCTTTCGAACCCGGCGCTCGGTATCAAACTGAACAAAGGAAAATACGCGGCCTTCGCCACGCCAATGCCAGCGTTCGCCGATGCCATCAGACGTTCATTGGCGGCGACATCAGGACGGCGTTCGAGCAGATCGGAGGGCAATCCCGGCGGAATTACAGGCGGGACCGCATTCAGTGCGACAAACGATAGCGTGAACGTCGAAGCCGGTTCCCCGATAAGAACGGCAATTGCATGCTCAAATTGGGTCCGCTGCTCGCGCACGTCAATGGCCTGCGCGCGTGCGGTCTCGAGCTGAGTTTGCGCCTGCGCCACATCCACTTGTGACGCTACGCCGCCCTTGTAGCGATAGTCGGTCAGTTCCAACTGCCGAACGTAACTGGCCACGGTCGAATCGAGCAATTGTGCCTCGGCGTCCAAGTCGCGGGCTTGATAGTAATCGACCGCCAACTCCGCATGTACGCTGAGCCTTACCGATTCAAGGTCAGCCAACGTGGCTTGCGCATTCTCGCGCGCGGCCTCGACCGTCCGCCGGACTCTGCCCCAGACGTCGGGTTCGTACGACATGTCGACTGGAATGACGAGGTCATTTGCGGTTTGGCCCGTGCCCGGAGTCAGGTTCAGCGGACGATTTCCGGAATAACGTTCGCGTGTCCCGGAAACGCCCGCTGTGACAGTTGGATAATAATCGGCGCGATTGTACCGCACCGTGGCGCGGGCCTGCTCAAACTGAGCTTGCGCGGCTTTGAGGCTCTGGTTCGAGATATTGATCTTCTCTTCCAGCGCGTTGAGCTGCGGATCCTGATAGACTTCCCACCATTTTCCGCGCAGCGTCTGATCTGCAGGCTGTGCTGGTTTCCAGTTCTGCGGCGTCTCCTTGTAATCCGTTGGCACAGGTGCGGAGGGGCGCGAATAGCGCGGGCCCACGACACAACCGCACATCAGCAACAGACCGGCGAAGAGTGCCCCACTCCAAACCGGTAGCAGCAGTTTTGTAGAAGTCGAACCTACACGCCGCAAGCCCATCACTGTTTTGAATCCCCCGAGCCAGCCGCCGGTTTTGCGATGCGGACTTCTTCACCCGACACCAGCGAATCCGGCGGATTCGCGATAATAGTGTCATCTCCGTTAAGCCCCGCGAGAACCTCAACCTCCGAACCGAAGTCATGGCCAAGCGTAACTGGCCTGAGCTCGGCGTGGCCGTTATTTACCGCGGCCACGCGAAGTCCCTCCGCCCGGAATAACAGCGTGTTCACCGGAAGAATAAACGCCGAAGTCGCGTTGGGCAGCTTCAGATGCACCTCGGCGTAAGCTCCACTGAAGAGAGTGCCCGTCGGATTGTCCACTCGTATTTCCACCAGCAAGGTTCGGGTATTCTGGTCGATGGCTTGCGCGGTTCGGACCAACGTCCCGGGAAAAACCCGCCCGGGAAATTCCGGCAGCACCAGATCCGCTTCTTGCCCGGGCTTGGCAGCCTGCGAGTAAACCTGCGGCACGCTCACATAGACGCGCAACTTGTCCGGCTGGACAATATGAAAAAGCTCAGTCCTCGATCCTCCGCTGCTCCCCGAATCAATCAAGGCGCCAATGTCGGTATTGCGCGCGGAAATTACGCCGTTGAAGGGAGCATAGATCTTCTCGAACGCTTGTAGTTCTTCCAACCGCTTTACATTCGCCTGCGCGGACTGAACCGTTGCCTTCTTGGCCGCAAAATCCCCTGCGGCATTGTCGGCATCCTGCTTCGAAACCGAATCGCTCTGCAGCAATCCCGCATACCGATCATTCGTAATCTTCGAAAGATCAAGGTTCGCTTCCGAGGTAGCCAAGTCGGCTCGCGCCTGGCGCAATTGCTGGTCGACTTCCGGAGTGTCAATCTCCGCCAGCAATTGGCCAGCTTTCACATGCGCCCCGATGTCCACGTACCAGGTCTTCAAGTATCCGTTGGTGCGGGCGTAGATGGGAGCGTCAATGTAGGCTTGCACGTTCGCGGGCAGAACTACCTCTTGCGTGGGCGCGCCGCGTTTGGGGTGGACCACGGAAACCGTCGGAATTGCCATCTCGGCGGTCTCTTTGTCGAGAGACGCACGCGCATGGATCCGCGGCAGAATTCCAGAAATCACCAGCCCCACCACGACTGCTAAAGCCAGAAACACAATCCACCAGCGGCGTGCAGGTCGGCCTTGCGGATCAGAGTTCGCGACTTTGCGGTGCTCCACGATCGCTGGTTTCTCAGCTTCGTTTTGAGATTCAACCGTCATGAAATAACTCCGTTAAGCACTAACAAAATCAATAGGAACATATCAATGCTTTCTTTCTTCAGCAGCCAGCCGTTGCCTGCGTCCATGCAGGATGCTGAAGAAAACTGGAACAAAGAAAAGCGTTGCCACAGTCGCGAACAACAAACCGCCAATGACGGCGCGGCCGAGCGGGGCATTCTGCTCACCACCTTCGCCCAATCCGATCGCCATGGGCACCATTCCAATCATCATCGCAAGCGCTGTCATCAGCACCGGGCGAAACCGCGTGAACCCGGCATTGAGAGCGGCATCGAGCGCATCCTTTCCTTCGGTTATTTGCTCCTTGGCGAAGCTTACCACCAGAATGCTGTTGGCCGTCGCAACGCCCACGCACATGATCGAACCCGTCAGCGCCGGAACGCTGAGCGTCGTGCGCGTAACGAACAGAAACCATACGATGCCGGCAAGCGCCGCGGGCAAGGCGGAAATAATAATGAAAGGATCAAGCCAGGACTGGAAATTCACTACGATCAGAAGGTACACCAGCACAATCGAGAACACGAGCCCGCCCAGTAATCCTTCATACGACGCGCGCATGGTCTGAATCTGCCCGCGAACACTCAGCTGAGAACCGCGCGGCAGTTCCTTTCTGCTGTCCTCCACGATTTTATTCAGGTCGTGCGCCACGCCGCCCAAATCCCGGCCCTGCACCGCGCCGTAAATATCAATCAAAGGCTGAATGTCGTAATGCGAAACGACAGCCAGTCCAGAATCGCGCTTGATCGAAGCAACGCTGGCTAGAATCCCGGCAGTAGCGCCACTTGGCCCGGTCACCGGAATGTTTTCCAGATCCTGCATGGAATCTACACGATACTGCGGGGTCTGCGTGGCAATGGAATAACTCACACCGGTCTTCGGATCAACCCAGAATTCAGGCGTCGTCTGGAAACTTCCGCTCAGCGAGATCAGCAGGTTATTGGCGACGTCGCGCTGCGAGAAGCCGACCTGTTGAGCTTTTGTGCGGTCGACATTGACATGCAAATAGGGCTGGTCGAAAGGCTGCTGGACGTGCAGATCGACAGTTCCGGGAATCTGCTGAAGCCGTTCCAGCAATTTGTCGGCAAATGCCCGATTCGCATTCACGTTGAAACCCACAATCTGCACGTCAATGGGAGCAGGCAGTCCGAAGTTAAGAATCTGGCTGACGATATCAGCGGGTAGGAACGAAAAGGTTACTCCAGGAAACTCCTGCGGAAGTTTCAACCGCAGATTGTGAATATAATCCGCCGTGGGCCGGTGAC
>Ga0209169_10001139_pt1 | contig 16127 bp, 17 predicted proteins | sample HubBroMetageWRM4_FD_188346 | JGI IMG/M metagenome (GOLD analysis project Ga0209169, IMG submission 188346) | Warmed soil microbial communities from the Hubbard Brook experimental Forest, New Hampshire - Hubbard Brook CCASE Soil Metagenome WRM 4... | ecosystem: Environmental > Terrestrial > Soil... | reverse complement strand
GGCGGCGGCAGACAGCACGGGGTTATCTCGCCGGGGAGAGTCGCGTCAAAAACTCCAACTCCAGCTCGCCTTCATAGGTTTCGGCGCCGACCTTCAATGCCTCCCTCACGCGTGCTTGCGTCACCTCGCTAGCAACACTCGAGTCGGATTCATGGGCCTCCACCAGGAGCCCCTCTGCCATGGAACTGAAGGCGCCGGTATCCACGGCCGCCTTGGCGTGAGCGATGGCATGGGCAGGAAATGAGGCGATCCGGTGAGCGAGCTGCTCGACAAAAGGCGTCAGCTCGTCCGCCGGCAAGGCTCGATTGATATAGCCATAACGTTCGGCCAGCTCTGCCGAGAAATCATTACAACCCAGGAGGACCTCCAAGGCGCGTCCCCGCCCGATGAGCCGTGGCAATCTTTGCGTAGAGCCGCCACCCGGCACGAGCCCAATCGCGACTTCCGGTTGGCCGAAGATCGCTTTGCCAAGGGCAGCAAAACACATGTCCATGGCGAGTGCGATCTCGCTGCCTCCGCCCCGGGCCCGTCCCTCGACTTTGGCAATGGTGACCTTAGGCATGTTCCTGAAACGCTCGCCGATCATCTGCGTGAGACGAAAGCTGCGTGTAGCCGTTACCGTTTTAGCAGCGCTGCCAACCCGGCCCAGACCGGAGTGGGCTATAAAGAAATCGGGCAGCGCGCTCTGCAAGACGACAACGCGGATGCTCTCATCGGTCTCGAGCTCTCTGCCCAGGCGGTCGAATTCCTGTGACAGAGCTTCATCCAGGAGATTGATCGGCGGGTGGTCGATGCTGACGAATGCGACTCCCGTATCAAAACTGAAGTGGAAACAGTTGTAGTCGGAATACCGCATGGGAGGGGCTCCATAGTTCCTCGTACCATCTCGCAGTATTCCGAGGGCGCTGCGAGTCAAACTATCCCCTGAATGGGGGAACGAGGAGGCAGGGGGGGTAAACGGTCTCCTCTAAGCCGAAGCGAACATGCGCAAGTCCTCATTCAAACGCTCGGCGTGAGTGATCGGGAGTCCGTGTGCCGCTCCCTCGTAGATCTGCAGTCGACTGCCACTGATCAGCTTCGCGGTCGGTCGTCCCGTGAGATCGAGTGAAACCGACGCGTCCTGATCTCCGTGGATGATCAAAGTCGGACAACGAACTGCACGGAGGTCATCGGTGAAGTCCGCCTCTGTGAACGTACGGTGCAGAGACAGCATCACATTCAGCGGGCATCGCAGGAGCATTTGAGCCCACCACTGCATCATTTCGGCCGACACTGCATTTGCGGGTGAGCCAAAGAATGCAGGGGCCGCGGCCGCAATATTACCCGGACGGTCCTTACACAGAGCGGCCCGCACTTTGACCAGGAAAGCTGGATCGAAACCGCCGGGATTATCCGTCGACTTCAACACTCGTGGGGTGATCGGAGCTATCAGCACGACCCGCGCGACGCGTGAGGTGCCATGGCGCGCCAGGTAGCGCACCACTTCTCCTGCACCCATGGACTGGCCCACTAGCGTCACGCCTCTCAGGTCCAACCCGTTGATGACAGCCGCCAGGTCGTCTGACAGCGTGTCGAAGTCGTAGCCTCCTTTGGGTTGCTCCGAGCGGTCCTGGCCGCGACGGTCATAAGCGATACAGCGCATGCCGCGCGCTGCAAGGTCAGCCATCTGGTACTCCCACCAGTCGGACCCGAGTGCCCAGGGTGAGGCGAAGACGATGGGTGCGCCTTCGCCCCAATCGCGGCAAAAGAGTGCAGTTCCATCGTGTGACGTGATGAATGTGGCGGCCGCCCGGCTCGGGGTCCTCGTGTCGGCGACACCTGCCCTTCGGGCTGCCGGGGAGGTGCTGTGCGCCGATCCGGCCGCAGCCCCGGCAATCATAGAAATGCCACTGGTCAGTACGTTGCGCCGGTTCATACATCTGCACCCGCGGATTGAGATGGGATCCCCAACGAGCGCTTAATTAACGCCCGTGCAGGTGAGTCAAGTCAATTACGTGGGAGGTAATGCGAGACGCGGAGGACGAACCCCATCATTCTGCGTCGGGTTGTTGGCCTTGTGTTTGTTTTGGCCGCGCCCGGTGCAACGCCTTCGCCGTGGAGTCGTCTGCCGGATAGAAGCATTCCAACGAAAGCTCGGAGAGTGTTACCTCGAGCGGCGTTCCGAAGAGCGTCGTCGTGGTGAAGAACGAGAGCACACCCTCCTGCGTGCGCAGTTGGAAAGGAATTGCGAAGCCCCGAAATGGACCTTCCTCATCTGACACGCCTGGCGCAGCCGGCGGCGCCGGATAACCGCGTAACTCTTCCCAGAGCGCGCCAAGCACTGGATCACGACTGAGCTCGAACTGGTGACGCACCTTCGACAAGACATGCGAGCGCCATTGCGCGTGGTTCGCCAGTCGCGGTCCGAGTCCGTGCGGATGGAGCGTAAAGCTCAGGACATTGATTGGCGTGGTGAAGCGCGAGAAACCAATGTCTTTCAGGAAGGGGTGAAATCCGCCGTTCGAGGCAATGAGCGTCCAATGACGATCTACTGCGAACGCGGGATAAGGCTCATGTCCCTTGAGCAAAACATCGATTGCGCGGCGCGCGGCGGTGAGCTCCGGGTCGGACAGGGGACGCTCGGGGTAACTGGGCGCAAAGCCTGCCGCCACGAGGAGCGCGTTGCACGCGCGTAGCGACAACTGGAGGCTCTCGGCGAACCTCAACACCATGGCCCGGCTCGGCCTCGAGCGCCCCGTCTCGAGGAAACTCAGATGCCGCGTGGAAATTTCAAGCGCATCTGCAAGCTCCAACTGGGTGAGCCTGCGCCGGAGCCGCAGTGCTCGAAGGTGTTCGCCAATATCCGCATCGTGCTTCGTCGTCGACGCCCTCAGAAGTGCGGCCACGCGTTGAACAGATTGGTCGCATTCACCGAGCCAAGCCCGGTGGCCAGATCGTAGCCCACCGTGGCGGGATAGGCCGGCGCATTCTTGGAGTTGGATTCCGAGAGTTCGCCAATGAGCAGCGGACTGGCTCCATGACAATCGTAGAAGTGCCCATCGCTCGCCTGGCCGCACGGGATGTCCATGTCTCCGAGCGTAATGTCGTTAAAGATGCAGGATTCGGCCGGCAGCGCACCGCTGGTCTGGCTGGCATTGCACTTGGAAGCGCCTGGTTGGCGGAATTGTCGGGCTGCGAGGGCATAGAAGACGAAGTTGGCATCGCCCTGCCTGCCGTAGCGCTGCTCGATGAGTGCCAGAATTCCCGCCATTGCGGGCGAGGAGAATGAAGTGCCGCCGCCACCGAGTAGGATTGCGTCGTTCTGCGGAGTGCACGCAGTACCGCCCTGCGCGGTGTCGGACAGACACTCGACATAGAAGCTGCCCCACACACCGTTGCCGGCGAACAGTGAGAGATCCGGTTGATCGCGCAGACCGTCTGCCGGGACGCCTGGCACACCGAATTGGTAGAACGGCTTAGGATTACCTTTGCAAGTGCCACTCACCACACCCGGTATCGATGGCGTGCCGGTGAAGCAGGTACTCGGACCTCCGCTACCGCTTACGTCAATGAGGAAGTCCTGCTGCCCGACGGTGGAGTTACAAAAGCCAGTTGCCCCGAAGGATTGGCTGAAACCGGCGATCACAGGATCGGTATAAATGAGCTTGCTGGTGCAACCGTCGTTCCACGGAATCTCCGGAACATAGGACAACGCGGAAGCCAGCGTCTTGGGATTGTTCGTGGCGCTCCAATACTTCGAGAGCGGAACTCCGCGGGTATCGAAATTGTACTGCGCCATGAAATCCGTTCCACCGACGTCCACAGCAAATGCGGACGCCGTGTTGTCGCCGCTGTTGATACCTTGAGTTGAGTAGTTTGTGGTCTCAACGGGTGCACATTCATCCGCGCCGGTGTCGCCCTGGGCGATGAAGAAGGTCACGCCTTCCAGGGTCGCCAGCTCCGCCTCGAAGTTCTCCAGGGCCACTTCGGCCTGGCCGGTCACGGTCTCGCACAAACCGTAGCTGTCGGAGATGATGTCCGGCGGATTGGTTTCGAGCAGACCCAGCAGGGCCAGGTCGAGACCGGACGTCGTTTTCGTGTCCCCACACGCAAAGAGTACGATGTTGGCATCGGGAGCGGCGGCGCTGGCCCACTCCACATCGAGCGCGGCCTCGATCTCGTCGCCGTTCTGGCCTGGATTCGGGCACCCGGGATAAACCTGCTTGAAGGTGGCATCTTTGAAGCCGGTCAAACCGAATGTCTTACGAAAGGTCGACCAGTCACTGGGATGAGCGAGGTTGGTGTCCTCGACGGTCGCGATGGTGACCCCTTTGCCCGTAATCCCCTGGTTCCATAGGGGCAGCAGGTTGTAGATCGTCGCGAAATCGAAGGGCGCGACGACGTTGAATACGCTCCCCTGGAACGGCAGGGTAAAGTGGGGTTGCCAGCTGCCGGTCGTGCGGTTGTAGCTCACTGGACGCTGTTGGGTCAGGTGTGGCCGGCCGAAGAAATCATGCAACGATACCCCGTGCACGGCCCCAGCGAGCGCGGCCGGAATCTGCGGATCGCTCATGTTGGCAATGTGCTTTTCGCCGTTGGGTAGCACGAGATGATGGAGCTCAGTGTGGAACGTCTCGCGGATCTGGCCGGCCGTCCCGCTGATATCGAGTACCAGGCCATTCTTGTAGACCCGGTTGATCGTGAAGCCGTGCGAGTGCAGCCAGCCCTTGATCGCTTCCATGTCCTGGCTGTTGGCCCCAAATTGCGCGCCGAGCTGCTCCGCAGTGAGCCACCGGTGGAATTCGGGGCCGCCAGAGGTGTGAAGGGCTGTGATCTTTGCCTGGAGGCTCGCCTCCACAGCGGGATCTCGATTCAATAGAAGCAACATATGCTCGAGAGGCATGTTATCGGTCACGGCTCCGCGGTCGTTCGCGGAGCGGGCCGCTGCAGGTGGCGTATTGCCGCCGAGCGTGACCAGCGCGGATTCGTCGAGCGCCGCAGTCACCAAACGTCGTGGTTCCTGGGCGATGGACAACCCGGCGAGGCCGGAAAGCAGAATGAAAAACGAGAAAATCAATGAGACTCGACGCATGGCAACTCTCCCCTTCGCCTAGCGGACACGCTCAAACTTCTCTCTATAACAGAGGCGGCGCTTGGTTATTTTGCTGCGCCTGCGGGAGAGTCTAGCGCGTCGTCGCGATTTAGACGACGAGAGATTGTTCGGCGGGCGGGTGGCTGGCGGCCACTTTGCGTTCCCGCGCGAGCCCGGCCCGGATTCGGCACTTTTGGGTGCATGAGCCAAGGCTTTGCATTAGACCGGTGCGGTGAATCGCCCGATGGCCTCCGTCGCGCCTCGCGCAGTACGCTCAATGCGCTTGGATGGCTCGCCTCGCGGACCTGGCGGGCAAGTTCGTCCGAACGTCCTTCATCGGTGGCACACGGGAGCACGTCACATCCGCGTGCGAGTTTGGCGTGTCAGTCACACGTGAGGAATGGACGCCGAGCGTCCGTGGCGCCTAATACGCAATACCAACACGCTGTAGTGAGCCACATCGGCTCTATTTTTTTGAGAGATCAGCCATTTTTTGAGCTGAACCGGCCTTCTCCTCCTGATGCATATCGTCTACCATAACAATCGCCTAGAGATGATCCCAACATAGGTTATAGGGGGCCATGGTGAGATATGAATGCAGTGCTGGGGAAGAGCCAACAGGTGACAGAGAGTGCGCACATGCCGGTGAATGAGAGAGACGATCACGCGACTCAGATTGCTGAATTGCCGGCTCACGTGCGCCACATCCAGTCGGACATTACGGACATCAAAGCTGAGCTCCGTACGTTGAGTCAGAAGACGGATGAGCGATTTGAGAAGCTCAACGAGAAGTTCGACGGGCTCAAGGATTCCCTCGCGTCGGCGAAGATCTGGGCGCTGGGGCTGTACATCGCCCTTGCCGGGTCGATGTTTTACGTGCTGGCACACGGGTTCAGGTGGCTGTAACTGGCGTAGAGTGAGCGCTAAGGTGCGCGGCACTGACTTACTTCAGAATGATTTTACGAAAAATCTTCTACGTCGCGATCCGTTTTGCCCTTTCAGGTCGTCCTTGGTGTGTCCCAAACAGCAAAGAGACCTACCATGTCCGACCAATCCGCCATTTTGATCAATCTGCTTAAGGTTAAATCCGGCCAGCAGGATGCGCTGATCGCGCTCTTGAAGCAGAACATCGATACGGTGATCCGCACCCTCCCCGGCTGGAGAAAGACCCGGCTGATCGCGGCGAAGGACGGCGCCGGCGTCGTCATCTACTCCGAGTGGGAGACCCCCGCAGCCATCGAGGCGATGCGCAGCGATCCGCGCATGAAAGCCTATTTCCCGAAGATTGCTGAACTGGCGAGCTTGGACTCGCTCATGGGGTCGGCGGTGTTGAGCGAAGCTCGGTGAGTGTGAACGCGAGCAAGGGATAAGCGGCAGGGGCCGATCGCCGACTTTTTGCAAGTCTAGTGGCGGGCGACTGCTCATGAGGTCGTAATGATCGTAAAATCAGACGAAGAAGGCCCACAGATGGCAGCAATCAAAGCAGTTTTTGTCCTGGTCCACGGCGCCTGGCACAACCATTCGGCGTGGGACAAAGTGACGCCGATACTGGAAGACCATGGTTTCGAGGCTTTGACGCTCGACCTTCCCGGGGCGGGGGCCAATGCGATAGCGCCAACGTCGCTCGGTCTTCGTCCGTTCGACCCCGCTGCGTTCGCCGCCGAGCGGTCCCCCAGCGCCGGCGTTACGCAGGAGGAGCGAACGCGAGCGGTAGTCGCGTTGGTAAAAAAAGCTGCGTCACTCAGCGACGGCAAGGTCATCCTGGTCGGGCACTCGGCCGGCGGGATGACGATTTCGGCGGTCGCCGAGCGGGTCCCGAACCTGCTTCGCGCGGTCGTCTATCTCGCCGGGTTCCTGGTGCCGAACGGCATGCCGTTGCTGGCGATGTTCCAGCATGAAACGCTGTCTTCGGCCCTGTCGCCTGGGCTGTTCGTCGGCGATCCCGCCGCCATCGGTGCGACCCGGATCCATGTCGGCTCAACCGACGCAGCCTACAGATCGCTCCTCAGAGCTGCGTTTTATGGCGATGTGTTGGAGTCCGAATTCGCGCAGGCGGTATCGCAACTTCATTGCGACGAATCGAACGCCGGCGCCTTAGCCCCATCAGACATCACGCCTGGACGATTCGGCACGGTGCCGCGCCATTACATCCGCTGCACGCAGGATCGTGCGGTTCCGTTGACCGGTCAGGATCACATGATTGCCACGGTTGACGCTGCCATCGGCAGCAAGACCACTACCCACATGTTGGAAAGTAGCCACTCGCCATTCCTGTCACAACCGGCAAAACTGGCGAAGATTCTCATCGACATTGGGGTCCAATCGTTGGCGGATCAGAGGCGCGACGTCGCCGTAGGTCTCGATACATGAGCACGGACGAATTCGAGGAGCGTCTGAAAGCACTGCGGCCACGCCTGCATCGCTACTGCGCGCGCATGACGGGATCGGCGGTCACCGGCGAGGATGTACTGCAGGATACCCTCGTCAAGGCCCTTCACGCGCGAGCACAGGGTGCCGCGGTGGATAATCTCGAGGGCTGGTTGTTTCGCATCGCCCACAACGCGAGCCTCGATTTCCTTCGCGAAAAGTCTCGAAGCACGATCGTTCCGCTCACTGAAGACCTCGAAACGTTGCCCATACCCGAGACGGATATGGTCGCGATCAGCTTTCAGACATTTCTGCGGCTGCCTGAACTGCAGCGCTGCGCGGTGATTCTCAAGGATGTTCTGGGTCATTCGGTCGACGAGATAGCAGGCATCGCCGAGTGTTCTGCGGCAGCCGCCAAATCAGCGCTTCAGCGCGGGCGCGCCGCGCTACGGCAACTCGCGCAGGCGCCCGAGGACACCCGGCTGCCGCTGATGCCCGATTCGGATCGGCAGAAGATCACCACCTATGTCCATCTGTTTCGGAGCGGCGATTTCGACGCAATCCGCGCCATGCTTGCCGATGACGTGAAGCTCGATCTGGTGAACCGGCTGCAACTGCAAGGGCGCGACAAGACTGGGCTGTATTTCACGCGCTATGCGGAAGTGACGAAATGGCGGTTCGCGCTCGGCGCGGTTGAGGGGCAGCCGGCGATGTTGGTCTTCGACAGTACGGGGTCGATGGAAAGACCGGCGCATTTTGTGCTGATCGATTGGTCGGGCGGCCAGATCTCGGGGATCCGGGATTTTTTGTTCGCGCCGTATGTTCTGGAGGGTATGGATTGGGTGCGGTTAGGGTGAAGCGCGCCGGCGAGCCGCTACACAGCATGAAATAAGCGGTATACGAGACTGCCGACTTTCGCCAGCGTCGACCTCAGGCCGCCCTCGCCATGGGGTCATCGTCAGATAGCACTCCACAGGCCGGCGGATCTGCGGTATTGTCCCGGACGAAACATCGTCCGCGTAAGAGGTTTTCGCGGGACCTGCCCCTTTCCACACTGTGTTTTGCAAGGTAGCTGTATGGCCAAGAACATGCTCGAAATGATGCCCGAGAGTCATTTCGCCCGGGTAGCCCAGTCATGGATGCGCGAGCGACCCGACCTGGAGTTGCGTAATTTCCTGCTCGCCATGGCCATGATGCGCATGGGGCGGATGATCGATCATGCGTACGACAAGATGTGCCACGAACGCTTCGGCATCAGCGGCTCGGAGATGCGCGTGCTGATGGCGCTACGGCGCAGCGGGAAGCCATTTGCATTGCGCCCGACCGACCTGTTCACGGCATTGTTGATCTCCTCCGGCGCCATCACGAAGCAGGTCGATCGTTTGGTCAAGAAGCAACTCGTGGCCCGGCTCGAAGACCCCACCCACGGCGGCGGCTTCCTGGTGCAGTTGACCCGCGACGGGCTGAAGGTGGTGAACAAGGCGGCAGACATTCTCGCGACCGGGTCGCTCCTGAATCCGATCATGGCCAAGTTGTCCCCGCGCGAGCGCGATGCTGGCGAGGAGTTTTGTCACTTCGTGCTTGCTGGCCTCGAGGCTAAGCATGTGATGGAGCCGACCGATGCGGTCGAGACGGGGCGTTCCGGTACGGCGGGCGACGCTCCTGCTGCTCCGAAACGAGGCCGGCCGCCGCGGCGCGACCCTGCGCCGGCCTAAAGGGCATTCCAGACGACACTGCCAAGCGGGCGCGTTGCGGCTCGCGCTGCCTCGTGCCCCCGCACGCCCCAACGGGCCCGTCTCACATTGACCCTCCGCCTCCGCGCTGATATCTTCCACGGAAGACGTAATTTTACTTTCCCCTGCGCGCGGAGGACTCGCAATGCTGTCTCACGAGGACAATGAGCTGATGTGCCGGGTCGGCCGGGACACTCCCATGGGCACCGCACTGCGGCGTTACTGGGTGCCGGCGCTGCAGACCTCTGACCTGCCCGAGCCCGGCGGCGATCCGCGTCGGGTGGAGCTGTTAGGCGAGAGCTTCGTGGCGTTCAGGGGCACCGACGGCCGCGTTGGCTTTCTGGACGAGCACTGCCCGCACCGGGGCGCATCGCTGGTACTCGGCCGTGTCGAGGAGTGCGGGCTGCGCTGTATCTATCACGGTTGGAAGTTCGATGCCGACGGGAAGGTCCTCGACACGCCGAACGTCATGGACCCGAAATTCAAGGAACGCTTCAAGGCCCGCGCTTACCCGGTCCGCGAGGCTGGCGGACTCATCTGGGTGTATCTCGGAGCCGCGCAGCACGAGCCGCCTCTTCCGCATTATCCATGGTTCGACCTGCCCGAGCCGCAGCGCCTGAACGCCTACCTGGTGGAGAATGCCAACTGGGTGCAGGTGCTCGAGGCGTTGCTCGATTCGAGCCATCTGAACATCCTGCATACGGACGGCATGCGTGCCGTGAGCAGCTCCAACATTGGCTTCGCGGAGGCGAACCGTCCCCTGCTGCTGGACCATGCGCCTCGAACCGAGGCTGAGCCAACCGACTTTGGCTTTCATTACGCAGCGTTGCGCAAGGTGCCGGGCCGCGACGACGAGCTCGATGTGCGCATCACCGCCTACATCGCTCCATTTGCGGTCGCCAACCCCATCGGCAACCTCTGGATGGCGGTCGTTCCGATCAACGACCATCAGTGCATCTATTACCACGTCTTCTGGGACCCGGTCCGCAAGATGGCCGAGGAGCCCGAGCGTAGCGCGCAACTCAACTTCATCGGTCTCGATCAGCCTGCGCTGGCGGCCTTCGGCCTCACGTACGAGACCTTGCACGATCCAGATCGCCCGCGGCGCGAAAACAACTTCAAGCAGGATCGCGCGGCCATGCGCGCGGGCCGCTCCTTCTCCGGCCTCCCCAGCTTCAGCCAGGAAGATGCCGCGGTCAACATGTCCTCCGGCGCGCTGAAGGATCGCTCCAAGGAACTGCTCTGCCCGGCCGATGCAGCCATCGTACGGCTCTATCGTACCCTCATCGCGATCGCGAAGAACGGTCGTGACGGCGTCGAGCCGGTCGGTGTGCGGGCCGATCCGCTACAGATTTTCGGCACCCAGGGCCGCCTCCCGTTGCACGGGAAGTGGCAGTCGCTCGTACCAACGCATCGCGCGACGAAACGCGCGGCACGTGAAGCCTAGAGTTCCTCGGGATCCGACCTGATGCGCTTCGCCGGAAAAGTAGCCATTGTGACCGGCGGTTCCGCGGGCCTGGGTGCGGCGATTGCGTTGCGCCTCGGCCAGGAAGGCGCCGCCGTTGTGATAGCCGATATCGTAGGGGCCACTGAGGCTGCCGTTGCGCTCTCGGATGCCGGCATCACCTCACTTGGCGTCGAGACCGATGTGGCCTCCTGGGCCAGCGTGCAGGCCATGGTAGCGGCGACGACGCAGCGCTTCGGCCACATCGATATCCTCATCAACAACGCCGCCATCGCCTCGACGTTGAGCCTGAAGCCCTTCTACGAGTTGACGACCGAGGAGTTCCAGAATGTTCTGGCGGTAAACACCATCGGGACGTTTCATGGCTGCAAGGCAGTCGCCGCCCTCATGCGACAGCAGAACAGCGGTCGCATCATCAACATGGCTTCCGGCACCGCTATCCGGGGCGCGCCGTTTATCGCTCACTACGTGGCGAGCAAGGGAGCAGTCATGTCGCTAACACGCTCCCTCGCGCGCGAGCTTGGAAAACACAACATCCTCGTGAACGCGGTCTCGCCGGGCTACACGCTGACGGACACAAACCTCGCCAACGAGGAATACTTGGCGGCGACCCGCCAGGCCGTCCGTGATCTGCGGTGTGTGCCCCGTGATGCGTATCCGGACGACATCGTGGGAGCCGTGGCTTTCCTGGCCAGCGACGATGCGAAATTCATCACCGGCCAGATCCTCGCCGTGGACGGTGGTGCGGTATACCATTAAGGCGCGATGCCGTGAGACCGTACGACCCTAACTCAACCCCGAGCAACCACGTGCCTACTCCTAACTACCTCGACCTGGTCCGCCTCAACGACCAAGGCATGGTCGTGCTCGGCGCGGGCCAGGGAATCGGCAAGGAGGTGTGTCACGCGTTGGCCCAAGCCGGCGCACGGCTGCTCTGCGTCGATCGCGATGAAGAACTCGCACGACAGATTGCTCACGACATCGATGGTATTGCGTTCGTCGCAGATGTCACCCAACGAAACGACATGGGGCGCCTCATCGCCGCCGCGGAGGACACGTTCGGTAAGGAATTCCGAGGCCTGGTCGACATCGTCGGAGTCGCCCACATCGGTCCACTGGAGTCCTTCGACGATGCAACTTGGAACGACCAGATGGACATCGTTCTGCGCCACGCCTTCCTGGCTCTGCAGATCGGTGGCGCATCCCTGAAGCGCCTGGGCGGAGGTGCCCTGACGTTCGTAGGCTCTATCTCAGGATTGCAGAGTGTCCCGGGCCAGGTGATTTACGGGGCCGCGAAGGCTGCTTTGCATCACCTCGTTCGCTGTGCCGCCCATGAGTTCGGCCCCTCCGGAGTCCGGGTCAACGCGGTGGCACCGAGTTTTGTCCGAACCCCGCGCCTGGAGGCGCGCCTGGATGAAGCGTTCTGGACGCGGCTCGAGACGACGATTCCCATGCGGAGGGTCGGTCAGCCGTCCGATGTAGCCGCCGCCGTGCTGTTTTTACAATCGGAGCTGGCGCGCTACGTCACCGCGAACGTGTTAACCCTGGACGGTGGCACGAGTGCCGTCGCGGCGTTGATCCCGCCCTAACCGGCCGCAGAGCAAGCCGCGACGGCCCGGTCGATGATCTCACGCTCGATCCCATCGACAATGATCACCAGCCGGCTTTCACGGGGCTGCCCTGCCCAACCTGACAACAGATCGGGCGGATAGAGCGTGTGATGGACCGCCTGGAGCACCAGGGGCTGATCGACTCCAACAATCTGCAGTAGCCCCTTCGCACGCAGAATGCGCTCTCCATGGCAGGCCAGCAGATCCTTAAGCGCCGTGTACACCCGGTCCCATTCCAAGGGCAGCGGCATCGAGTAGGAATACGCCCGGATCGTAGTGGCATGGCGCGGGTTGGAATCCGCGGCCGGAAACCATCGGGCCATCTCATCAGCCGGGGTGTGCAGGTCCTCGGGAAACCCCCTGCCGAATAGATCCTCTAGCGCCGCAGCGCCTTTGGCGGCCACGACCCGGGGAGCGGCCGGGTTCAGGCTATCGATCCAGTCCCGGACCGCCCGTAACTCGTCTGGGCCACCGAGATCAGCCTTCGTAAGGATCAGCCGATCGGCAACCGCGACCTGTCGCATCGCCTCGGGGTAGGCCGACAGAGTCTCGGCCGCATGAGTACAGTCGACCGTCGTGACCACGATGCCCGCGGTGTATCGCAACTCGCGCACCGGCTGCGAAAACAACGTCTGCAGCACCGGACCCGGGTCGGCAAGTCCCGTCGTCTCCAACAGAACCGCGCTGAAATCAGGGATCACCCCGCGCACCCGCTTGAGGTACAGATCCCGCAGCGTGTACTCGAGATCGGAGCGGACGGCACAACACACGCACCCGGAGCGGAGCACGGCGATCCCCTCCGTCACATTTTCGAGGAGGGCGTGATCGATCGGAATCTCACCAAACTCGTTGACGATGACCGCGACCGGCGGCATCTCACTCCGCTCCAGGACAGCATTCAACAACGTCGATTTCCCGCTGCCCAAGAACCCGGTCAGCGTGACAACTGGTACCGTGTCAGCGGCTGCCTCCATATCGATCGCCTGCCTAACCGCCGCCCAGGTCCGGTCCGGTATAACGCAACACCGTCAATCCGTAGTTGCGGTCACCGACATAGATGAATCCGCGGGAGTCGATGAGAATATCCTCGTACTGAGGCACCAGCTTGGTCGGCAGATACGGTCGAGCGAGGCGCTCCTGCGGATCGCCCGGCACGAAATACCCGATCTCGCGCGGCTGATACGGATCGCGGATGTCATACAGTCGCAGCCCGCCCGCGAAGTACGTCAGGTGCAGAAGATTGCCGACCTTCGCCAGGCAGGACTGGTGATGGGGCATATGGATGTTGTGCGGCCCGAACTTTCCGCCCCGCTGTGCGTAGCTGGTGTACGAAGCCTGCTCGCTGGGAATCGGCGTGGGGAGGATGGACAGCGCCCGCGGCTTCGTCTCGTCAGACATATCCATGAGCGCCACGAGGTTGGCCGAGTCGCGGTTATCCTCGAGAATAGCCTCAGTCGTCAGGATCGCCATCTTGCGCTCTTTCAGCGGCAAGTAGGTGTGGCATCCCATGATGCTTCCGAAGTCACCGATGGAAAACTGACTCACCAGGCGCGGCCTGGTTACATCCGATATGTCGAGCAGAACGGCTCCCGCGCGTCCATAGGAAAGCCACGCCCGGTCGCCTTCGACGTACGGGGGTCCATGAAGGGACGCGAGTTGCGGCTCCGCTGGCTCGTCCCGCCGTTGACCTTTCACGGCCCAACGCGACACCTCGCGAGGATTAGCGGGCTCGGAGATATCCACAATCACATAGATGTTGGAGCGATACCCTTCCATGTTGGCGGCGAGGTGCATGTAGCGCCCGCCGTCATAGAAATTCCGGTGTGTTCCAAACCCTCCGGTTTTGAAATGCCCGAGCAGCCGCGGCTCGAGGGGACTTTTCACATCCCAGATCAAGGCGCCCTCCTCCCAGGTCGGCTGGCTCGGGTCGAACCCCCATAACGCGGACCGCGCCGGATCGAGCCAGGTACCGATTTTTTCGAGGGCGGTAATCAGCTTGCCTTCGGCAACCTGCACCTGCAGCGTCCAGGTGTTGACCTTCGGCCCTTCCCACTGCTTGACCACTTCGGGGCGGTACGGATCGGTGACATCCACGATCGTCCAGCCGTTGTGCCAGAAATGCCCCGTGTAGAGATACCAACGCCCGGCGACGACCTGCATGGCCATTTTGAAATTGGGCCGCTTGCCGAGCGAGTGATAGGCCACGAGCTCGACGTTTTTGCTCTCATGCACCCGTAAGGCCGATGCGCTCTGCGCTGTCGCAACCGTCATGACGTTCCCTCAGGTATCGTTGGACTTGGCGAGGTCGGCGTAGAGGGTGCTGCTCTTCGGTACCTCGTGTGCCTGGAAGTAGACTCCCCCGACTTCGGTCGTCCCGAAGTAGCACATCAACGTCCCGTCCTCTGCTTCAGAGGCGCCGGTGACCTCGAACCCCCGCTTCTCCATCCATGCGATGGTGTATTTCATGTCCTCGACGTCATAACCGTAGTGCCACACACCCTCTCCCTTTGCATCGAGAAACCGCTGCGGAATGCTGTCCCCCGCGATCGGCTGGAAGATCTCGATGGAGATCGGGGCCATGGCTCCCCACGCGACCTTGTATGCGTGGTGATCCGCAGGTTTGCCGAAATGGTGCCGCCAGCGGAACTTGATGAACTCGTCGCTCGGCAGGTCGAAGCGGCGAAACGGTCCCACACCCAACTCCTTGTAACGTTGTACAGCCAGGTCGATGTCGCGGACCACGAGCCCGAAATGGGTCAACCGGGTCCAGGGTGATTCGTCTAGTGCCACTGTTGGCTCCCTTTGAGATAAATGGTTTTTCCCACAATCGCGCTGGTATCGATCCCCGCGGCGACGCCGATCGGGTCTTCACCCCGCTGCGCGGCCTTGGCGGAAGTCAGCAGCACGCGATGTAACATGCTCACCGCGACGTCGGCGGAGGAGAGCATCTCCCGGGTGCGGTCTCGAATCGGCCCGGCAGACACCGATACCGCGACATCCTCGGCGATGACTCCCGGGAGGCCCGAGAACGAGCGGCCCGACCGCATGAGCGTGCGGTCCTGGTGAAAGCGGTTGGCGTGACTGGGTGCCCGGGATGTCGCGGCAAGCTCCGCTGTAATTCCCGCTGTCTCGAGCGTGTCGCGATCCAACCCAAGAAACTTCAAATGCTCGCGGCTTAAGGGCTCCTCGCCGATGGCCCGAACATCGTCCCAAAACACGTGGTAGAAACTGGAGCGTTCATCGGAGGCCGGAACGACGAGAGTGACGATGTCGCCATTGGCGTTAAAGACCGTGCATGGGACGGCAAAAGCCGTGATCCGCGCATGCGCTCCCTCGCCAGAGCCCTCCACCGGGGAGCGGATCGCCGCGTACTGAAACCCATACGGCGTGCGAGCGGCCTCCAGCTTCGGCGCGCCATCGGCCGCCAGCAGCCTCGCCTTGTGCGCCCACTCCAACTCCGCACCTTCCGAGCTGCGCAACCCATCGGTGTGCAGTACGTTGAGGTGAGTGGAATCGACCAGTCCTTCCAGGATCTGCACGAAGTTGCAGTTGACGCTGTGAACGCTCGTCAACCGATGGCGCGCCGGTACTTGCAGCCACGGCCACGCGGGAAACTCAGGGCGTTTCTCCGGGGGCCCGAGATAGGTCCAGATGAGTCCGCCGGCCTCGTGAACGGGGTAGGCCTTGGCCTTCAGACGCTGGCTGAACTTTGCATCGGACACGTTGGGCGTCTCGAGCGCCTTACCGTCCGCATCAAACTTCCAGCCGTGGTAGACGCATCTCAGCCCGCACTCTTCCACACGGCCGAGCACCAGCGAAGCCGCCATGCGCTTCAGGTCCCACTCGAACGGGCCGCGGATGGTCTCGTCAAAATCGTTGAG
>Ga0209169_10001137_pt1 | contig 16141 bp, 17 predicted proteins | sample HubBroMetageWRM4_FD_188346 | JGI IMG/M metagenome (GOLD analysis project Ga0209169, IMG submission 188346) | Warmed soil microbial communities from the Hubbard Brook experimental Forest, New Hampshire - Hubbard Brook CCASE Soil Metagenome WRM 4... | ecosystem: Environmental > Terrestrial > Soil... | reverse complement strand
GACCGTCATCAACGGCACCATCGACTCCTACAACCAGTGCCCGGGCGGCGTGCAGACCAATTGCAACGCCACCGACAACTTCTGGCGCTCCGTCAGCAATCTGACCATCAATGTGGCCGGCCTGACCGGCTGCTTCGCCGGTGATGAGGTGTGGGCGTCCTCGCAGGACTCCCCGCTGCGCCGGGTCGACATCAACGGCAAGCTCACTCTGATGGACTTCTGCGACGGCTCCCCGGACTACGCCTCCGGCGGCTACATCGGTGACTCGGACCTGAACGGCGCCGTCACCAACGGCTCGCAGCAGCAGTACTTCACCCAGAACACCACCATCGGCAGCTGGAGCAACGCCGTATGGAACCAGGTGTTCTGCGGCGACCCGGGCGCCCCGGCGCAGAGCTTCGCCGCGAACTCCGGCGACTCCGGCGGTCCGAGCTCGTACACCACTCTGGCCAGCTGCCCGGTCTCCGAGCAGGAGCCCTACCTGTACCAGGACTCCTCGGGCAATTACAACGTGTTCGTCCCCTCGGTGCAGTCGAACACCAGCGGCCCGTCCTGGACCGCGAGCAGCAACACCCCTGGCACCTCGCTCTCGGTGAACAACACCTTCTACGTCGTCAACTCCGCCAGCACCATCACCCAGATCAACGCGGCGCTGGCAGCCGGCGACAACCTGCTGTTCACCCCCGGTGTCTACAGCTACGGCTCGACGATCAACGTGGTCGACCCGAACACGAAGATCATTGGCCTCGGCTTTGCCACCTTGATCCCGACCAGCGGCAACGTCACCATGAACGTCGCTGACGTGCCAGGCGTCAACATTTCCGGCCTGATCTTCGACGCCGGACCGGTCAACTCCCCGGCACTCCTGCAGATTGGCGCTGCGGGCTCCACCGCCAACAACGCCTCCAACCCGGTCAGCGTCGACGACGTCTCCTTCCGCATCGGCGGCGCGGAGGCCGGCTCGGCCACCACCAGCTTCATCGACGACAGCAACAACTCCATCATCGATGACGTCTGGGCCTGGCGCGCCGACCACGGCACCGGCGTGGGCTGGACCGCCAACACCGCCACCAGCGGCCTGATCGTCAACGCCAACAACGTCTCCGCCTACGGCCTGGCCGTCGAGCACTACCAGGGCTATGAGGTCGAGTGGAACGGCCAGAACGGTGAGGTGCTCTTCTTCCAGAACGAGAACCCCTACGACGTCCCGTCCCAGTCCGCCTGGATGTCCAGCTCGACCCAGGACGGCTACCCGGCCTTCTATATTCCCAACAGCGTTACCGGCTTCACCGGATACGGCCTGGGCAGCTATTCCTACTTCGACCAGGGTGTCGCGATCGAGAACGCCATGGCGTTCCAGGTCCCGAGCACCTCGGGTATCCATATGAACGACCTGCTCACCGTGTTCCTCAACGGCTCCGGCGGCATCGAGAGTGTCGTCGACGGCACCGGGGCAGCGGTGAGTGCGAGCAACATAGGACCCAGTGATGTCGTGTCGTTCAACTGATCCCAGTCCACCGTCCGGGGGCGACGCCGGGTCGGAGTACTGAATGCAACAGCGGTCGCCGGTCCGCCCCGCCCGGGCGGACCGGCGCTCCGTGCGGCGTTACCGGCGAGCGTCTTCCTCGTCGGCGTGGATGCGGTCGAGGCATACCGCGATGCAGATCATCAGCACGTCATCCTCGCCCTCGGCGACGTCCACTCCGTAGGTGTCCCGGACCCGGAACCAGGCTCGGGAGACTTGCGCGAGCACACGGTGGCCGTCGCGGATCTCGAAGTCCTTGCCGATTATGTTGCCGACGGCTTCTAGCCGGGCGCCGTCGGCCAGGTCGATGACCGCCCGGTGATGCAGCGGCGAGAACACGGACTTGTGCACGGTGGCAACGACCCGGCCGTCGTCCTGGATTTCCATGGCGTCGGTGACAGTGAGCAGCTTCTGCTTGATCGAGGCGAGCGTGCGCCCCGAGGGGTCCTGCAGCTCAAGAGTGTGCCGCAGCGATAGCACCTTGGCGTTCACGAAGAAGGCATGGTTGCCGTCGGCGTCGGTCACCCAGAAGTCGTCCTTGATGTGAAAGAGCCGTTCACGGACTAGATAGCGCATAGATGGCAGGTTATGCCCCGCAGGCCGGAGCCTCGACCGGAAAACCGCCGGCCGTCAGCGGACTGTCAATTCTAGAAAAAAATTGCTAGTTCTGTGCTGCATGCGTAGTCTCGGGGTAGGACTTGCCTAGCGCACGAAGGGAGGCAGTCATGGAAACACTCGGATACGTCGCGGCCGTCGCGATAGCGGCTGGGTTCGTGGCGGCAGGGGCCGTAGCAGTTATGGGCTTGTCAGATATGCGGAGATACGTACGTATTAAGCGGATGTGATCAGGTCGCGACGCCCAGAGCCAGTACGGCGACGTCATCCTCGACCTGGTCGCCCAGGTCGTGCAGAAGGGCGCTGATCGCGGCGACAGCAGTGTCGGCTGTAGCGGGGGCGAGCTCGGCGGCCAGGGCGCGTAGCGCCTCGTCTCCGTACCTGCCCCGGCCGGCGGCATCGGGAGCGCGGGCCTCGGTCAGGCCGTCGGTAAACAGAAGCAGGGTGTCTCCTGGATCGAGCCGGATCGTGGCCGTGGCAAACTCGGCGTCGTCCCAGACCCCGATGAGCGGGCCGCCAGGCAGCGCCACGTAGTGCGCCGTGCCGTCTGCGCGCAACAGCAGCGGGCTCGGATGGCCGCCGCTGGCAAGGGCCACCGTGCAGCCCTCGGCCGAGGTGCGGGGGGTCAGCAGCCCGAAGATCGCCGTGCAGAAGCAGCGGTTGTCGGCGAGGTATCGCTCGTGCAGCGCCGCGTTAAGAGTCCCGAGCACGGCAGCGGGGTCGGCGTCGTAGGCGGCGGCGGTCCGCAAGGTGTAGCGGATCAGCGAGGTGATCGTCGCGGCGTGAGCTCCCTTGCCGCATACGTCGCCGAGGAACAGGCCCCATCGGTCCCGGCTGAGTGGAAACAAGTCATAGAAGTCGCCGCCGACCTCGTCGGCCGACGCGATGTGGTAGTAGGCGGCCGCGTCCAGGCCTGGCACTGCCGGCAGGGCGGGCGGCAGCAGGCTCTGCTGCAGCGTCGAGACGAGCTCGCGAAGCCGTTGCCGCTCACGGTCGGCTTCCTGGCCGGACCTGAGCAGCTCGCGTTCGTAGGCCCGGCGGTCGCGGGCGTCAAAGATTGTCGTGCGGATCAGCATGGGCTGGCCGCCGCTGTCGGTCTTGACGGCGGAGTTGACCAGCACGGGCAGCCGCCTGCCGTCGGCCGTTTTCAGCTCGAGGGCAAGCCCCCCTACCTCGCCCTGCATGCGCAGCAGCGGCGAGAGGTGGGTCTCGTAGTACAGCTTGCCGCCGATAGTGAGCAGGTCGGAAAAGGACCGCACGCCGACAAGCTCGTCCCTGCTGTAGGCGAGCCAGCCCAGCAGCGTCTTGTTGATCCTGGCGATCCTCCCGTCGAGCAAGGTGGACAGGTAACCACATGGGGCGTTCTCGTACAGATCCTCGGTGCTGTCTTCGAGCAGAGCGGAGAAAAGCTCGTCGCTGGCATCGTCCGCGCCGCTGTCCTGGCCCGGAGTTTCCCCGCCGCGACCGGTGCTGCTCACGGTCCGCCGGCGAGGGCGAACGACCGGATCGCGGCGAGGGTTGCCTCGGGAGCGCTCAGCTGCGGGCAGTGGCCAGTGGCCGCGAGCGTAACCAGTGAGCTGGCAGGGAGGTGGTCGCGCACGTAGTCTCCGACCTCCGCCGGCGCGATCACGTCGCTGGAGCACTGCAGGATCAGCGTGGGGACCGCAACCATGGCCAGGTCGGACCGGTTATCGGAGAGGAACGTCGTCCGGGCGAACACGCGGGCGGCCTGAGGATCCGTTCGGCAGAAGCTATTGGTCAGCTCCTCGCCCAGCTCAGGGCGATCCGGGTTGCCCATGATCACCGGCGCCATGGCCGCGGACCAGCCCAGGTAATTACTGTCCAGCGAGTCGAGCAGCTCATCGATGTCGGCCGCGCTGAAACCGCCCCGGTATCCGGCATCGTCGATGTATCGCGGGGACGGGCCGACCAGGATCAGCTTGCTGAACCGATCGGGCTCGCGGATCGCGGCCAGGACGCCCATCATCGCGCTGACCGAGTGGCCCACGAAGATCACCTCCTGCAGGTCCAGCTCGTGGCAGATCCGCAGGATGTCGTCGGCATAGCTGTCGAGTGCCTGGTAACGCTCCGGGTCCCAGAACGACATGTCTGAATGACCGGAGCCAACATGATCGAAGAGAACGACGCGGAAGTCCTCAGCCAGGGCGGGCGCGATCAGCCGCCACATGTTCTGGTCACAGCCGAATCCGTTGGCGAGCATCATGACCTGCTCGTCGTCACGGCCAGTAATCAGGACGTTGTTCCTGCCGCCGACGCGGACATCGACCATAGGGGCATCTTTCCACCGGCGCCGTCAGGCTCGCCACCCCGGACGGCCTCCGAGCAGCCTCTACCATGCCGATGTCCTGTTATCTGGTGGGTGAGGGCAAGAAACGAGTAAAGTCGCTTGTGTTGCTCCGGACCCTGGCAGCTGCCCAGCGCGCAAGAGATGCGCCGCGGCAGCGCAGCGCCGGAGCATTTCGCCTTCCGGCCTGAACGGACGATCGAGCTGGCCTGCCGGAAGGAGCCATCGATGCCCTCTAATTCGGTCGGCTGGCCGCCATCGCACGGGGCCGGGGAAGCGGTCTCCGCGTTCCCTGGCGAGCTGCTCGCGGCACGTCCGGACTCGCTGCCGGGCGCGGTGGCGGCGGGTGGCGACGGCGACGACCATGCCAGGACGCTGGCGGGCGACTTGCGGACCGCCGCTGCTGGCGCGGATGACATGACCGGAGCGGCGGCCAGCCCCGGCAGTTCCTACATCTACGGCTACGACTCCGCCGGAAACCCGACCCTCACGGTCGACGGCTACTAGCTGCCCTCCAGGGGTCTTCGTCCCACGCGGGGCACGAAGAGCCGGGAGGCGCACCAGGCGCCGGAGGCGCGCGAAGGGCGGAGGGGCTCATATTCGCGCGCCTCCGGCTTGAGGCAGGTAGGCCGGCCCGCGATCGTGGCGCCGTTCCTTGATGACGCCCGACGGCCCGGCGCTCACCGCGGGGGCCGCTGACCGCGGGGGCAGTGACCGCCAAGAACCTACGGTAGCGTAAGCTACGGTTAGGTAAGTTGAATCGTGTTGGTCCCAGACCCGGTCGATGCGGAGCAATCTCTGACACTGACGTGTCACGACCGGTAGGCGAGGACCGCATGACCACTACGAATGCCACGGCCGCACGAGCCGACGAAGATCTCGCACCGCGGCCTGCGGCCAGGCCAGAGATCATGCCGGAACGGACAAGTGTCTTCGACCGGGTGCTGGTGGCCGTGTTCGTAGCCGTTCCCCTGCTGGCCCTGGTGGCCGCAGTGCCGCTGGCCTGGGGCTGGGGTCTCGGCTGGCACGACATCGTGCTGGCCATCGCGTTCTATTACCTATCCGGCCTCGGCGTCAGCGTGGGCCTGCACCGGTACTTCACGCACGGATCCTTCAAGGCCAGGCGCGGATTCAAGATCGCGCTGGCAGTCGCCGGCAGCCTGGCCATCGAGAAGCCCGTGATTACCTGGGTCGCCGACCATCGCCGGCACCATAAGTACAGCGACTCCGAAGGCGACCCGCATTCGCCGTGGCGGTTCGGCTCCGACGCGAAGGCCCTGGCCAAGGGCCTGGCCTACGCGCACATCGGGTGGATGTTCGACGGCGACATCACCTCGGAAGAGAAATTCTGCCCGGACTGGCTCGCGGACTCCGACGTCTCGGCGATCTCGCGCTGGTTCCCCGGGCTGGTTGCGGTCTCGCTGCTGGCGCCTGCCCTGATCGGCGGACTGTGGGCCATGTCGTGGCAGGGCGCGGTGACCGCATTCTTCTGGGCGACGCTGGTGCGGATCGCGTTCCTGCATCACATCACCTGGTCGATTAACTCAATTTGCCATACTTTCGGCACCGAGGAGTTCCAGGTCCGCGACAAGTCAAGGAACGTGTCCTGGCTGGCGATCCTGTCGTTCGGCGAGTCCTGGCACAACCTGCATCATGCCGACCCGACCTGCGCCAGGCACGGAGTGCTCAGGGGCCAGATCGACATCGCGGCCAGGACCATCTGGCTGGCCGAGAAGCTGGGCTGGGTTTACGACGTACGGTGGCCCGATGAGGCCAGGCTGACCGCGAAGCAGGCCGGGAAGGGCAGGAAGTTCGGCGCCATGACCAGGCGGCTGGCTACCAGGCCGGGCGGCTGATCAGCGCCCGTCGCCTGGCGCGCCGCTGAAGCGGCGCTGGCGAAGCGTCCTGGACGGCTCCGCCATCGCCGCAAGCGTCCTGAGTGCTGTGCTCTAGTAGCATCCGGCACGTGCATACGGTGTTCTTCGAGCCTGCCGGGACCGGCAGTTACCGGGCGACTGCGGCCACCGCGGGTCCCTGGAGCGCGCAGGCTCAGCATGGCGGACCGCCGTCTGCACTCGCCGCGCGGGCCATGCAGCTGCATGAGCCGGACGACGGGATGCGGCTGGCCAGGGTCGCGGTCGACATCCTGCGCCCTGTCCCGGTCGCCACCGTGACCCTCAGGACCCGCACCGTCCGCCCTGGCCGGAGAGTCGCGCTGCTGGAGACCGTCATGGAATCTGGCGGTCAGGAGGTTCTGATCGCGCGCGGCTGGCGGATCGCCAGGTCGGCGGAGGTTCCCCTGATCGGGGATGGCATCGATCCGCCCGGCATCCCAGTCAGGGACTCGCCGCCGTCGTTCGCAGGCAGCGGTCACCTGGACGGATACATGTCCGCGATCGACTGGAGGTTCGTCTCCGGTGGCTTCGACATCCAGGGGCCCAGCCAGACCTGGGCGCGCTCGCCGATACCGCTCCTGCCCGGTGAGGAACTCACGCCGATGTGCCGGACCCTGCTCCTGGCGGACTCCGGCAGCGGTATCAGCATGACGCTGGATCCGGCCAGGTTCCTGTTCATCAATGTTGACCTGACCGTCGTCCTGCAGCGCGACCCGGAGGGTGACTGGCTGCTGCTGGACTCGCGGACAACGATGGGAGGGCAGGGAACGGGGTTGGCCCGCACTCAGCTCTCCGACCAGGCCGGAGTGGCCGGAACGAGCCTGCAGACCCTGCTGGTCGCGCCGGTCTAGCGGGCCCAGTCGATCGTGATCCCGGCGGCAGCCTCCGGATGGCGCTGGAGCCAGGACCGCGCGAACGGGCACAACGGCACAATCGTCAGGCCATCTGCTACGGCCTTTGCTATCGCCGCCTGGGTCAGCCTGCCTGCCAGTCCGCGGCCGCTCAGCTCCTCGGGCACGCCGGTATGCACGAGGACCAGCCGTCCGGCCCGGAGGCGATAGGTGAGCACGGCGACCAGGTCGCCGAGGTGAGCCTCGAACCGGGACTCCGCGGTGTTGTCGGTCACCTCCGGCGGCTGAGTCATGGACGCCATAGTCGCATCAGGACTTGTCCAGGTACGCACCGGCCCGGCTGCGCCACAGGACGATGACCGTGACGGCTGCCGCCCCGGCCGAGATCGCGAGCGGCAGCCCCGCGCCCCGATGCAGGTACAGCGCGGCTCCCGCCGCCGCGCCGGCCAGCATCGCTATCACCGCGCCCGAGCGGCGACCCGCCCTGATGCTGGTTCCGCCTGCGAACAGCGAGTCTGAGGCGAGCCCGGTGAGGGTCTGAGTCAGCACCGTGGTGGTCATGTCCGGGATCGCCAGCCGCCTGATCACGGCGTTCCTGATGCCCATGGCGAAAGCCAGGATGGCGATCACCGTGTACCGGCCCCAGCCCGAGGCGACGGTGCTAGCCAGGCAGGCGACTATCGCGGCGGCGCCAACGAAGAGGACTTCACTGCAGATGGCGATCGCGAGCAGGCGGCTGCGCAGCGAGACATGCTGGCTGATCCGGCCGCCCGCCGCCGCACCGACCAGGAAGACCAGGAGCGAGGTCAGGCACGCGGACACCGAGAAGCCGGGCGCACCCGCCGCGGCGAAGCCAAGCACCACCACGTTGCCGGTCATGTTCCCGGTGAAGACCCGGCCGAGGCCGAGGTAGCAGACAGCGTCGATGAGGCCGGACAGCAGGGTCAGTGCCAGCAAGATCCGGAGCAGGTCGTGGTGCCCGCTGAGGTCCTTCGATCGACGGGCCGCGCTGGCCGGCGGGTGCGCGTCCGGCTCCGGCGTTGCCGCTGTGGACATCGCACGATCGTCTCACGCGGTGGTGAGCAGAGCCTCGGCGCCAACTGGCTGGTACCCGGCAGCCAGGAAGGCGCGAACGCTGGCCGCGTTGCCCGGCGCGATCTGAGCCCACAGCGCAGTGCCCTGAGGCGCGAGCTGGCGGGCCGCGACGGCCAGCGCCCGGCCGAGTCCCCGGCCGCGATGACCGGCCTCGACCTCGATCGCGACTTCCCATCGCCCGGCGGGACCCTGGCCGATAGTCAGCACGCCGCCGTGCGCTTGCCAGGCCCGGACGTTGTCCCGGTAGCGCAGTGCCCTGGTGATCCTGGGGTGAGAGGGATCGCTCTGCTCCCTGAGTTCCATGGCCGCGCCGCCTGGCAGCGCGGCGGCGCAGGCGAGCAGGTCAGTAGCGCGGGCTCGGCGGCCGGTCTGGGCGGCGAGCGCCTGCAGGAACGGCGGGCTGAGCGCCGCGCCAAGGTCGCCGGCAGGCAACTGGCCCGCCACCCAGGCCGGGTCAGCGTCGGTGAATATGACCGAGTGCCCGGTGAAGGCGATGACGCCGGCGTCCCGCCCTGATGGCTGCGGCACGATCGTGACGCCATCGCCCGCTGCGGGGAAGCGGCCGGCCGCCGCGTCCTGCAGGAGCGCGGCTAGCGGGTGACTTGCGGCATTCGCCATAAGACTTCTGGCCTCATCTGGCAGAGCGTACCCGTTCTTGCCGCAAATCCCGGGCCCGTGGTCTTAGGCTGGTCCCGCTGGCCGTATATCGGCGAGTGAGCCTGGCAACGGGGGTTGGCCAAGCCGTGATTTACTGGCCGCAAATTCCCATTCCTGGCAGGCAACGTGACGTTACGGGGAATAGTCGCGATGTCTGGCTATCAGGTCGGCCATAAAACGCGGTCTTCCTGCTGAGCGAGGAACCTATACATCCTGGGGAGCTGTATGAGGATCACAACAAGGCGGCGGGCCCGCCTGGCATCAGCAGCGCTGGCAGCGGCCGGCTTGACCATGATCGCGAGTCCGGCGCTGGCCGCAACGGCCGCGCCGCAGTATCTCGTCCCTTATGGCCAGCTGACCTGCGGTGCGGGGCCTATCGAGCCAGGCACCTACATCTCGATCCTGGTGACAGGGAACTGCTGGCTGACGAACTTCGGAACCGTGGTCATCAATGGCGATCTGCGGGTAGCGCACGACGCGAAGTTCGACGGGACCACGTCAGGCACCCTGATCGTGGACGGGAATTTCTTTTCCGGTACCAACTCCGTCACCGACATGGGCATGGCCGGCAGTAATGACGTCATCATGGGAGATGTCTACGCCGACAATGCCTATGAGATGGCGTGGAATAACGTAACGGTCGGCGGCTGGTACGACGTGGTCGCCCAGGACCATTACACCGACAATACGGACTGCTCGCAGACCGATATGAACGGGACACCCGATGGCTTCTCGTTCGTGCAGGGCTCGGTCGGCGGCTTCTTCAATTACCAGGACAACCGCACGTGCACGATGAACCTGCTTAACAGTCACGTGACCGGCACCGTGAGCGTGAACGGCAACCTGACTAATGTCACTGTGCCCGGGATCGGCTACCGCTCGCCGCAGATCGCAGGCAACTCAATCGGCGGCGCTCTCAACTGCACTAACAACAAGCCAGCGCCGACGCTCGACCACGGTCGTGCGAACACTGCCGCGCGCGGGAAGCACGGCCAGTGCGCGCATATGTAGGGAATGGCCTGCGCGGACGGTGAGGCACGGGCGCAGTTGCACTGCCGCGCCGCCTGAGTACGCCTCGCGGCGGGGGGCCGGCGAGGAACCTAATACATCCAGGGGGAATTGTTCATGAGGATCACAACCAGGCGGCGTGCCCGCCTGTCCGCAGCAGCGCTCGCGACGGCCGGACTGGCCATGATCGCGAGCCCGGCGCTGGCCGCGACGGCGGCGCCGCAGCATCTCGCCCCGTACGGTCAGCTGACCTGCGGATCCGGGTTCATCGAGCCAGGGACTTACATCTCCATCCTGGTGACGGGGAACTGCTCGCTGACGGACTTCGGCACCGTGGTTGTCAACGGCGACCTCCGGGTCGCGCACGACGCGAAGTTCAACGCGGTCACGGCCGGCACGCTCATCGTGGACGGGAACTTCTATTCCGGTACTAACTCCATCACCGACATCGGGTGCAACGTGAAGTCGGTCGGACCGCCCTGCACGAATAACAGCAACGACGTCGTCATGGGAGATGTCACCTCAGACAACGCGCTGGAGATGTCGTGGCACAACGTCACGGTCGGCGGCTGGTACGACATCGTCGGCCAGCACCAGTACACCGACAACACCGACTGCTCGCAGACCGACCCGACCGGCACGCCGGATTACTTCACCTTCGAGGACGGCTCGGTCGGCGGCAACCTGACTTACCAGGGCAACCGGACCTGCTGGCTGGGCCTGTTCCGCACGCACGTCGGCGGCAGCGTCTACATCCTGTCCAACCACACCAACACGACGGTTCCCGGCATCAAGTTCGACTCGCCTGAGATCGCGACCAACACGATCGCTGGCTCGCTGAACTGCAGCGGCAACACACCTCCGCCGACGTTCGGTGATTCGAAGGGCAAGCCGAACAAGGCCGCCAAGGGCAAGTTCGGCCAGTGCAAGAACCTGTAGTGCCCGCCTACCGGTAGGCCCGCGCCTACCGGTAGGCCGAGATCCCGGTGATCGCCTGACCGAGTGCGAGGGTATGGATCTCTTCCGTGCCCTCGTAGGTCAGGACTGATTCCAGGTTGTTGGCGTGCCTGATCACCGGGTACTCCAGTGTCACGCCGTTGGCGCCGAGTATCGTCCGGGCCTGCCTCGCGATGTCGATGGCGGTCCGGACGTTGCTCATCTTGCCGAGGCTGATCTGCTCCGGCGTGATAGCGCCTGCTTCCTTGAGGCGGCCAAGGTGCAGCGCCAGCAGCTGGGCGCGCTGCAGGTCGGCCAGCATCCAGGCGAGCTTGCGCTGGGTGAGCTGGAAGCCGCCGATCTTCTGGCCGAACTGCTCGCGCGTCCTGGCGTAGTCCGTCGCTGACTCCAAGCACGCCCTGGCCGCGCCCGTGACGCCCCACAGGATCCCGTACCTGGCTTCGGAGAGGCAGGACAGCGGGCCCTTCAGGCCCTGCACGGCCGGCAGCACCGCGCTGCCCGGCAGCTTGACCTCGTCGAAGTACAGCTCGGACGTGACCGATGCCCGCAGCGACAGCTTCTTGTGAATGTTGCGCGCAGTGAAGCCACGGGTTCCCCGTGGCACCAGGAATCCGCGGATGCCGTTCTCCGTGACGGCCCACACCACCGCGATATCGGCGATCGAGCCATTGGTGATCCACATCTTGGAACCGCTCAGAACCCAGTCCGAGCCGTTCCGCTTCGCATTCGTTTTCATGCTGGAGGGATCGGAGCCGTGGTCGGGCTCGGTAAGGCCGAAGCAGCCGACGGCATCTCCCGACGCCATCCGCGGCAGCCACTCTTCCTTCTGCTCGTCTGTCCCGTACTTCCAGATCGGGAACATGGCCAGCGAGCCCTGGACCGAGACCATGCTGCGCAGGCCCGAGTCGGCGGCCTCCAGTTCGCGGCAGGCGACGCCATAGGCGATCGCGCCGGTCCCGGCGCAGCCGTACCCGGTCAGGTGCATGCCGAGGACGCCCAGCTTGCCGAGCTCGGGGAACAGATCCTTCGGCACCGTGCCAGCCTCGAACCAGTCAGCGATATTGGGCATGATCCGGTCGCCGGTGAATCTGCGTACCGTGTCCCGGACGAGCCGCTCCTCGTCGCTGAGCTCGTCGTCGACGCGGAGCAGGTCGATGGGCGCAGGATCCGTGGATCGCGGCATGACGGTCCTTTCTGCTGGTCCTCGCCGCTAGCGTATGTTCCCCCGCCGGAGGGCACGAGGCGGGCCTAGATTCCGGCATGATGCTGATATGGCCAATCTGGCGGGCAAGAAGCTGGAACGGCCGCTTGAGGGGCGCTGGGTAGCCGGGGTCGCCGCTGGCCTGGCGGACTACTTCGGCGTCGACGTGGGGCTGGTCCGGGTCGTGCTGGTGGTGCTGGCGCTGGTCGGCGCGATCGGCGCCGTGATCTACGTCGCGGCGTGGGTGCTCGTGCCCGAGCAGGGCGAGGAGGCCTCGATCGCCGAGAGGATCGTGAGCAAGGACGGCACCTGAGGTAGGGCTGGGGCGGCTGGGCCTGCGCTGAGCCTGGCGTTGAAACCCGTGCTCAGAGGGCATGCTGGCCGGTGAGTGATGCTCGCTTTGCCGGCAGTGCCATCCGTCCCCTATGCTAGGGCGGTCCCCGACGGCGGGCGCCACGGGCAAGGCGGCGATCGTCGAGCCCCCATCGTCTAGCGGCCTAGGACACCGCCCTTTCAAGGCGGCGGCACGGGTTCGAATCCCGTTGGGGGCACGATTACTAGCTAGGCTTTCGTACAACATGGTCCTGTAGAGCAGCTTGGAGTGCTCGCCACCCTGTCAAGGTGGAGGTCGCGGGTTCAAATCCCGTCAGGACCGCTCGATCCGTTGCCGGCCTCCTTTTCAGGAACGGCCGCGGGCTCGGTCAGGTAGCTCAGTTGGTACGAGCGTCCGCCTGAAAAGCGGAAGGTCGGCGGTTCGACCCCGCCCCTGACCACCATCATTGCAACACTTGGGGAGTCCGCTGACCTGCGGAAACAGGCGCTACGTGCGGTGCTAGGTGCTGAGCCGTGATCATGCGATCGCCGTTCGATCAGCCCTTACGCGCCCAGGTGCGACCGCTGCGGCGCAGATAATCTGGTCGCCGCAGAGCCGATAGTCTCCCTGAAAGCGGAAGATCGTCGGGCTCACGCTCTCCCATGCGGTCAGCGGAGCGAACTTCTACAGTTCTGGTTCAAGGGCTGGCCACCGCTTCCTCGCGTGCAGGGTAGTAGGCGCAGCCGCGGGTGCCGGGATCTGAACCTGGCGACAAATTGGACCACAACCAAGCCGTGGTGCGCCCGAAACTCCACAGCAGATGAGTTACCGCAGGTGAGAGGAGCTCAAGCTCTCCGCTGACTTCGCGGTCAGGGGTCAGCCGTGACCGGGCGAGTCGAATACGGGATCCGTCGCACTACGGTCGGGTGCGTCGGGACGCTCGCGCTGATCGCCGGCACCGCCTCTTGTCTGCACATGCATCTGCTGGTGGAGTCGAACGGCCCGGTGGCCAGGTCCGCTTCTTTGAGCTCGGCTCTCGGCGCTTTTGGCTCACGGGACTGGAGCGTCGGTCCTAGCGACTAACGCGAGTGCTGCGCAGATCCTGCCGGAGTTGGCCGTGTCAAGGCGCGCTAGCGCTGATTTGCTAGGGGCACGGCGATCGGCTCAGTGCAGGTTCTCGAGATCCCGCATCGCGCTCGCCAACTGGCCAGCGAGATCAGCCAGTTCCGCAGCGATCTGACGACCAGCCAAGAGAACGGGCTCGGCGTACCGCTGGTCGAACGCGGCGCGAACCGAGTCATCCCACTGGGAACGTGCGTCTGTCAAAGCGCGTAGCAACGCCTGGCCGCAGTCACCCACGGCCGCTGCCCGCGACTCCAGGGATGCGTTCATCCCCGCACCTGGCCGGGCAGATCTTTGATGCCTAGCTCGCGAGCGATCAGAAGCCGGTGATGACCGCTGGTTATGTCCAGCGAGCCGTCTGGCATCCGAGTTACTACGATCGCTCGTGCGCCAAGGAAGATGTCGTATACCTCGGCGGTCTGCCGGTTCGGTGGCGCGACAGGATCCCTCTTGTCTCGAGCGGCGAAGTCGTCCCTGGTCATTCCGCGGGCTACGCCGGGGCCGACGGTGTCATTCCATGTCTGGACGAGCCAGCGGTAGTCGGCGCGCGAGTATCCGTTCCGCGGGAAACCGTCTTGGATCGGGGTGTCGCTAAGGTCCGCCGCGGCCACAATGACCTTCGTCAGGCCCAGGTGAGTCAGCACGGCTCCGAGATCACCGGTTCCTGTTGCGGCTGCTCTGCCGCTCCCGGCTGCTGCTGCTGCTCCTCCTCCGCCGCCGCCGAGGTATTGCTGGACGGCCCCGGCCCGGCCAGCCAGGTGCCCTCGGCCGGCGGCTACGATAGGACTGTATTGCTGCGCATAGGAGCGCTGGAGAGCGCGAACGCCCTCGCATACGTCGGCAACGCGCGTGGCTGCCCGGCCAGCTTCATCGACTTGCTGACGCGCCCGGATCAATTCCGCCTGAGCGCGTCGCCGCGCCTCTTCTGGAGCCGCAGCCAGAAGTGCCTCGAACGCACTCGCTTGGGTCTCGCAGCGCCGGACAACGCCCTGCGCCTGCTGGGCAGCGCTGTCGGCAACCGCCGTCGCTTGGATCAGGAATCCAGTGACCTGCTCGTCAAAGTTCGCCAGTGCCCTGTCAACGAGCGCGAGCGCATCTGCACGGGTGCGGACCTGGGTCACGACGTCAGCTACCTCGGTATTGCTCTAGTGCTGCCACCTTCTTCTGCAGGCGCGGCGCATATTGACTCTTCGACTGCTCTGCGAACTGGGTCAGGTTCCTCAGGGAGTGCTTGAATTCCTGCTCGAACTTCTGGCCCTCAGGGTCCTTCCACTGGGCGGATTCTAGCGCTCGGGCCAAGTTCCGCGCGATCTGCTGGAGTTGATCAGCGGAGCTGCTCAGTGTCTTGCCGAACTGCTTCAACTTCTCAGGGTCGGCGTTTACGCCAGCCATCGGTTATCCTCGTTCGTGGTTGCGGGCGCCAGGAGCCGGTCGAGCCACTCGCGCGAAGGCGGAGAGTACGAGATGACCCGGGTGGTCACCCCTCGGTCCTCATTCGCCAGTATGAGCTGGCTCTTGCGCAGGTCTCCAGCCACGCCAGTGCCGAGCAGCGAGTGGGAGTCGTCGGTGCTCATCTTTCCGGCGATGCGCCAGCCAGCTTCCCGCATAGTGCGCGGGGTGAGACGCCGCGAAGCCCCGGCAACGCTGTCAGCCCAGATCCAGACGTGGATGCCGACTTCCGGGCCGTCGCGCATAACGCGTTCCAGTTTCTCCGCTAGGTCGCTATCGGCGTCGAGGCTGCTCATCTCCGCGTCGAGTTCTCGGGCGCGATGAATGCCGAACAGGAAGAGGATCTTGGGATCGGCTGGTTCGTCGTTGTCGACGCGGTCGCTGACCTCGGCCGCATAGGTGTCGAGCGTGTCCGCGAATGCCCGGCGGCGTCGAAGGCTGATCCGGCCCAGGTTGAGGAGCGGTTCTAGAACCGTGTCGAGACCATCATCGACCGACATGAAGTCGATGATGTCGATGGCGGCAGACGTCATCGCTGCAGAAAGCACCGAAACGATCAGGAGGCCGTACGCCTGGCTGCTAGTCGGCTCGATGTCGGCCTCGCCACCCTGAGCCCCCCGGACGATCGCTAGCACGTTCACGCCGCCTTCGCGATTCAGCATCAGATCCCCGATGTCACCGACGGTCATCGGCGAGCCGGCGCGCAGACGGAGTGGCAACCGGCCGGTCGACGCTAGCTCCTCCCGGAACTGGCGCGGGTTCTCCGAGTCCAGGGACGCCGTGGCGTCGCCCTCGAACACGGTGGGATGGCGGGTGAATCCGGCCTGGTCCGCCTTCGCGCGCAGTAGTCGGAGACGAGCAGCCCGCTCACTCTCAGGCAGCAGCGCTCCTTTGAAGCGTTCGTTAGCCTCGACTATGCCGCCAGCAGCGTTCAGTATCCCCTCGCCGTGGGTGGTGAGGTAATCGCCCTCGGTGTTGTTCTCACGCAGCACCTTGCGGGCGTCCGCCTCCGTCGAGGGCAGCAGAATGCGGACAGGGAGCAACGGCAGGACGTGGGACCCGAGCGCGTCTAGCCCGGCCAGGCTCTGGGAGCCAAGCAGAACGTGGATCCCGAAGCCCCGCCCTTGACGGATGATCTTCTCGAGCTT
>Ga0209169_10001134_pt1 | contig 16166 bp, 11 predicted proteins | sample HubBroMetageWRM4_FD_188346 | JGI IMG/M metagenome (GOLD analysis project Ga0209169, IMG submission 188346) | Warmed soil microbial communities from the Hubbard Brook experimental Forest, New Hampshire - Hubbard Brook CCASE Soil Metagenome WRM 4... | ecosystem: Environmental > Terrestrial > Soil... | reverse complement strand
CAGCCGGTGGTACATAGGCGCAAACATCCCGGCCCACAAACCATTGATGATGCTCGCCAGAACGCTGTTCTTCGCAGCCTCGCCGATTGCCACGTGAAACTGGCGGTCGGAGACCTGGGCATTCACCTTACCGTCGACCATTCGACGCATCTGCTCCAGCGTCTTCTCAATCTTGGTCAGATCACCCGCCGACGCGTATAGCGCTGCGTCAGCCGCCGTCTCCCCTTCTATCAAAAGCCGCGCGCGAAGCAGCTCAAACGGGCCCGGGCCAGAATCCAGCACCAAGGACATCGGATTCACAGCCTCACGCACATATGCGCCCGACCCGCTCCGAATCTCCAGCTCGCCTGCAATTTCAAGCGCGATCATTGCTTCGCGAATCGTCGGACGGCTGACGCCGCAAACCTTTGCAAGGTCGATCTCGCCCGGCAGCCGCGCCCCCGGATGGAGATTGTTCTCAGCGATATAGCGCGAGATGCGTCCAGCAATCTCCTGGTATCTACGGTGGGTCTTGACCATCGGCTGTTATCCAACTCCCGGAGCTTAGTATTCGCAACATGGTACAGCCCCGTCGTGTCAGACGAGAAGAGCTACCTTCATCCATTTGAACAACTCGTCCAGTTAGAAGTTGAAGGCTAGTCCGGCCTGAATGGCGCGGGGCATTTGCGCCAGGAATAACGTGTGACCATCTGCTGCCAATACCGGCTGGTACCCCTGCTCCAGGAGGTTGGTCGCTTCCACCACTGCATCCAGTCCATTCGGCAGGAACCGCCCACACGCCAACCGCTGCCGTAAGTAAATGCTCAGATACGCCTCGTTGGGGTCGGCGTTGTAAGGGTTCACCTGTGTCAGGCTTTCCTGCGGCTGCCAGCGGTACTCTGCACGTATCGTCGTGCCGGAACGCACTATCTTCCCGTGCAGTGCAAGTGTGACGGCCTGCGCCGTCTTCGCATGCAACTCGGCAGCCGCCATGGCAAGGCTCACCAAGTCCATTTCGCGCTCCACCGCGGTCCCCAAATCGTACTGCACCGAGGCCTTTAGCAGGGGTGTCAGACGCTGCTCCATACTTACGCTCAAGCCGCGCCCAGAGTACGAGTCCGTCGCCAATTGGAAGGTCCCGGTCACAGGGTCGGCCACCAGCGCCATCCCCTGCTCAACCTTCATGTCCATCACCCCGCTGCCGCCTACTGAATCATGGTTCACACGATCCACATACGCCGCGGCGCTCACTACACTATTTCCGACCTTTTTGCTGACGTTCACCTCATTGTGCATGCCACGGCCACTCAGCGGCCGCCCCTGTGCATCTGCGAGCTGCGGATTCACCGGCTTGACCCGGTCGAGGTCCTCAGAGCTCTGCAACTCGCGTCCGCTCGCATATCGGTAGACCACGAGCAGATCGTCCGCCGGCCTTACCGCCACCCGCACGTACGGCTCCGCATCGAATATTGTCTCCGCCAGGCGTTCGGCCATGATCAGCGTTCCGGCATCTACCATCACCGCATCGCCTATCGACATCTGTTGCGTGCTGGCCAGGCGCACCATTCCGTAGCCCGCATTGCCACCAGCCGCGGTAAGTTCGGGATGCGTTTGCACCGCTCCTACCATCCGCGTGCTCCCGAACTGCGACCGCCGCTCATACCCGGCCGCCACGTCAGCCGCGAATCGCGGGCTTGCCGTAGATCCAAGATCGGCAACGTCCGCCCGCAAAATTGCCCCGTCGCCGTCTTCAAGCGACCGGTCCATCATGAGCACCTGGTGCAAACCGCCTTGCCCGAACGCCCCGTCCCCGTTGGTGACCTCAACTCTACCCTGCGATACCGTCTTGCGCCGCTCTACTGCGCTGGATGAAATCTCCTGTCCGTCCTCGTCTGTCAAACGCAGTAACGGCCGGTTCGCCGTCGACCGCAGCGTCCATTTCCAGTCGTCTACAGGCTCGTCTGCCCGACGTCCTTGCGCGGGCAGCCAGTTGGCCGCCTCGTAGAGCGTGGTCATCGTCAGATTGATGATCGCCTGCGCGCCGGCCTGCAAACGCAAATTCCCCCGGGTCACCGGCACTAGAAAGGCTGCCGAAGCGCGAAGTTGATATTTGCCGGGAAGGACCGCTGGGATGATGTACCGACCATGGTCGTCTGTGAGTGCGGACGCAACCATCGTCGCATCTGCGGTCAGCACCTCAATCAACGCGCCCATCTGGGGGGTACCGTGGCTATCGCGCACTACACCCGAGATCGCCGCATTGTTGGGCGCAGCTCGAGTGGAGCTCGTCCATCCGAGCACCAATACCGTCAGTACCAGACCTGCTACAGCTCGTCTCACCGCGCTTTGAGACTCCTTACGCGCGTCGAAGGCTTCTCCCGAAATCCCAAGCTGTCATTCCAAACCATCCTGGGATGTTTACGCCGAGTAGGTCATCGCTGTCCAGTCTTGCGTGACCCTGCCCTTGCTGCAAGGGAATCCGAACGCGTCCGTCCGGTCCCAAAATCGACCGGCTACTGCTCAACGTTGAACGGCGCACTCTCCGCGATCTGTTGCTTTGAGATGCCGTCATTCACCTTAATCACAACCTGATACCGTCCGGGCGTAAGGCTTGCCAGCGGCATCGTCTTCTCCAACGTCAACTGGTCTGCGTTTGGATTCAGCTTCGATGCTGACTCCTCCGCAACCAGAACCTGCTTATTCGTCGCCAGATCCAGGACCTGGTATTGGATCGTTGCGTTGTTCTTCTTGTCGTCCCCAATCCCGAGATTGTAGACCTGCATCCAGAAGTTCAAGTTCTGACCCTGGTGGAATGTCACCGGTGTAGAAATCGTCGGTGGAACACGTGGAACAACTTTCGTGTTGCCGATCACAAAGTTCCCTGCGCCTACATCCTTCGTTGGCACCCGGTTCATTTCACTCGCCAGTATGAGAGACGAGCTCGCAAGCCGGTCGTCATCATACTTCGGAACATCCACGCTGCGCTTCCACGTTCCCACATGAGCCGTGTTATTACCGTCCTTGATCGCGATTTCGACTTTGTAGCGGCCCGGCGGAAGCGGCATCGCCTTCCAGTAAACGTGGACGCCATCCTTCGTCTTCGCCAGCAGCTCACTGGGAGTCTCAATCTTCACTGAGTCCTCAAAGCTCTGCACAATATGCCCAGTGATATTGCTCACCCGGCCCATAATCTCCACGACGCCCGTCGAGTCACCGTCCTGGGTCTTGTATGTGACATCGCCATTGCGGATCTGCAGCGTCACCGGCACCATGACGGTGTCGTTGGTCAGCTTCACGTAGTCGGTGCGCACATCGAAGATGAACGGTATCCCGTTGAGTACCTTCGCTGATGCCAAAAAGTCATCAAGGTCTGCGTATTTCACTGGCGGCGGTGCGAACAGTTTGGAGAAAGTATCTAGCCGGTCGAACTGCTTCGACTGCTGCGAGCTCGAGAGCGGTCCGTTACCCAACTGTTCAAGCCCGCCATTGAAGCGGTCCTTTTTCTGCGCCATCCCCATCTCTTCATACTGGGTCAGGCCGGCCCCCGGCGTGTGCTTCAGGGCGTCCTTTTCCGAGCGGTCGATGGTCGCGTGGTAGTCGCCGCACATGCACGTATCTACAAACTCGATATCGATGTTGTCGCCGATTCCCGCAATATAGCGGTAGTGCCAAGTCTCAAACGGGAAGGTCGATGTATTTCCACCGCCCTCCTCCATCGGACGCTCGTAGCTTCCGCCCGAAGGATGCGAATCAATTGAGTCGGGCTTCCCAAACGCAATGTAGATGTGTCCGCGATCAGTCATCCATCCCGGCTTACCTGCCGCAAAATGCTCGTTCGCGTAGGCGATGCGAGCATAGTGCTCATCGCGGAATTCGTTGTCCGGCGAATCCGGGTTCGGATTGCGACGCTGCCAGAACTGTTCGATGAACTGGTCGCGCTCCTCATCGTTCGTAAGGCTTTTGAACGCCTTTGCCTCTTCGTCCGTGATGATCCAGCGTACGTCCTGGTCCATCCACGTCTTGTACTGTCCCTTCAACTCGCCCGTGACCGCCTTCTTGCGCTGCCGCTCCTGCGAGTCGCTCAGCCGCCGCTTCAGCGGATCTGGCTTCTCTTCCTGCGGTTGAGCCTTCACCACCCCGCCGTTGTCCTGCGTTGCAGGGGTCGTTGTGGCAGGGGTCGTGGCGCCATCCGTCGTCTGTGCGCGCGCCCCCATCCCCCATCCCGCGAGGGTTAGAGCAGTGATTCCAGCAAACAGAATGCGCGGTCGCATTGGGCCAACTCCTGAAGGTGCAGACGCCCTATTTTACGTGCCTTTCACCACTAAAGACAAGGCAATCTAACCCCGTTCCCTGTTAGAATCCGGTGCAGACCCAGCCACCCGAAGCCGCGTCGCGAGCCCCGTTCCCGTTGACCCGGAACCACCGGCCTTCGTTCTGCGTACCTTCGACTACAACCTGGAGTCCAAACTTGATGCCGGGACCTCGTCCGAACCCGGGCAGCCGCTCCGGGGGAAAGCCGTATGAGCCTAAAGAAGATACTGCTCGCCGTTGCCATTTTCATTGTTGTTGCCGGTGTCGTCATCGGCTCCATCATCCACAGTCGCAATAGTGTGACAGCTGTTGCCAGCGGCAAAGCCGCGCAACAGGACCTCATCGCCACCGTCAGCGGGACAGGCCAGATCAAGCCGCTCACCTATGTGAATGTCGGCGCCACTGCCTTTGGTCGTATCACACACCTCTACGTCAAAGAGGGCGATCACGTGGCCCAGGGCCAACTCGTAGCGACCGTCGAGAGTCAGCAGCCCGCCTCCCAGGTCGACGCGCAGCAGGCCACCATCGCCGCCAACAAGACCACCGTTGACTCTTACGTGGCCGCTGAGAAGACCGCCTCAGCCGCCGTCGAAGAGGCTAAGGCCGACCTAGTCCAGAAGAAGTTCGACATCCAGCGCTACGAGCAGCTGTATAAGGAGCAGCTCGTGGCCAAGCAGGACTACGACGCCAAGAAAGCCGCCTACGATGTCGATGTAGCGACACTCTCTCAGCGTGAAGCAGCCCTTGCTCAGGCAAAGGCTCAGACTGAATCCGCTCGCAGTCAGGTCAACCAGTCCATCGCTACGCTCCACGGTAACTCTTACCAACTGGGCCTTACCCAGAGCCGCGCGCCCTTCAACGGCCTCGTCACGAACGTTCCCGTCCGCGAGGGCGAGACCGTCGTCGTCGGCATCCAGAACGCTGAAGGATCGACCCTGATGACTCTCGCTGACATGAGCGTCATCACCGCCGAGGTCAAGGTCGACGAGACCGACATCGTCAACGTGAAGCTCGGCCAGCCAGCCGATGTCACCATCGACGCCTTTCCCGGCCGCACCCTCAAGGGCCACGTCACCGAGGTCGGTGATCAGGCTCTCCTCCGCACTACCGGCGTCGCCACCTCGCAGTCAACCACCGGGACCGAAGAGGCCAAAGACTTCAAGGTCGTCGTCACGCTCGACAATCCGCCGAGTGACCTCCGCCCGGGCCTCTCGTGCAACGCGAAGATCACAACCGCCAACAAGCCCAATGTCCTCACTGTGCCCATCCAGGCCCTCGTCGAGCGCGACATCACCACCGAACAGACACTGTTTAAGAACCACGGCAAAGAGTCTGAGGGCGGGGCCGCCGCGGCTACTAAGACGACCGACACCCAGGGCGTCTATCTGCTCGTCCGTGACGGCAACGGCCTACGTGTCCGTTTCGTCCCCGTTACCACCGGCGTAGTAGGCTCCACGGACATCGAAGTACTCAGCGGCCTCAAACAGGGCGACGAGATTGTCACGGGCCGCTACAAAGTTCTCCGAACCCTGAAGAGCGGTACCGCTGTCAAACGTGACAACTCGCCGGTCAGTATCACCGCCGACACCTCAAGCTAGAGTCTTTCAAAGGGAACTTTTTACCGGAGTCAACGATGGCCACCACGACACTTCCCGCCGAACCCACGACCGCCACGGCCTTTGAGGCCCCGCACTCCGGCGAGGTCATTGTCACCCACAATCTCTGGAAGACCTATGAGATGGGTGACCAGGAGGTACACGCCCTCCGCGGAGTCGACATCCGCATTCGCCACAACGAGTATGTCGCCATCATGGGCCCGTCCGGCTCCGGCAAATCTACGCTGATGAACCTCATCGGCTGCCTCGACACACCATCCAGCGGACAGTACTGGCTCAACGGACACGACGTCTCCTCACTCAACGACGACGAACTCGCCCGCATTCGGAACAAGGAGATCGGCTTCGTCTTCCAGACCTTCAACCTGCTCGCTCGCGCCACGTCGCTGCACAACGTCGAGCTCCCGCTCATCTACAACGGCACCCCTGCCACCGAGCGAATCGCCCGCGCCAAAGAGGTCCTCGAACAGGTCGGCCTCGGGTCGCGCATGAACCACAAGCCCAACGAGCTCTCCGGCGGTCAGCGTCAGCGCGTCGCCATCGCTCGCGCTTTGGTGAACCACCCCTCCATCATCCTCGCCGACGAGCCAACCGGAAACCTCGACTCCAAGACCTCCATTGAAATCATGGCTCTCTTCGACGACCTTCACGCCAAGGGCAACACCATCGTCCTCGTCACCCACGAGCCCGACATCGCCGACTACGCCCACCGCATCATCTCCATTCGCGACGGCAGTGTCTTCTCCGACGCCCCCAGCACGCGCCGCAGCCACTGACATCGCAGGCTGGTTCGTTCAACAGCGCAGCAGCCACTTCTCGCCAAGCTCGTCTCAACCGCCCTCTGCGTTGCAGTCCTCAGCGTGCTCTGGCTCCGAGTGACGGTCTACCACTCCAGACACCCGCACGAGAGCTGGATAACTCCCTTTTCTGGACGATCTTCGCGGTGTATCTCATCTGGAATCAATTCCGCAGATCTAAAAGTTCACCAGCGAAATAGCGCCACCTGTACCCTCTCGGCTAACCGCCTTCCCCTCGCCGCATCTAAACTTGAAGCATGGCGAAGTGCGCCCGTCTGGTTATCCTCTGCTTCCTTCTCCTCAGCTTCATTCGGCCGAGCTTTGCCGTAGACGCGCGTTTTGACCTCGTCGGCCCACGCATCAACGTGCGCGTCACCCGCAATGGGGTAACCCTCCCCATCGCCGAGGTTCCGAACCTTCAACCCGGTGACCGCATCTGGTTGCACCCTGACCTTCCCGACACACAATCGGTCAAGTATCTCCTCGTCTGCGTTTTCCTTCGCGGCAACACGAATCCACCGCCCGAGGATTGGTTCACCCGCATCGAGACCTGGCAAAAGGACGTCCGCGAGGAGGGCGTCTTTGTTACTGTCCCCAAGGAAGCCCAGCAGGCCGTCCTGTTCCTCGCGCCTGAGACCGGTGGCGACTTCTCCACGCTGAAATCCGCCGTCCGCGGCCGCCCCGGCATCTTCGTCCGTGCCTCGCAAGATCTCGCCGAGGCCGGCTTCGAGCAATCCCGCATCGAGAAGTACCTCGCTGACATACGCCGCGTCCCTCCCGCCGACGCGAACGAGCTCCAAAAGCACTCTGACCTGCTCGCCCGCACCCTTGCTCTCAAGCCAAATGAGGCCTGCTTTCAGCAGCCTGTTGATACGCAGTTCACCTGCCTCACGCAATCGGGCTCACAGTCCCTCCTCGACGACGGCCACGGTCAGTCGATCGCCTCTGCCCTCTCCAACGGTCCCAACTCCGATCTGATTGCCGCTGCGAGCTACACCGCGATTGCCGGCGGCGGCCTCTACTCGGCCTATGTCGGCGCCATTGTCGATCTCGTCCGCGTGATGGCCAACATTCACACGGCGCAGTACCAATACATCCCGGCCATCGCGTTCCCGCAGAACGATGCGATGAACCTGCACCTCAACACTCCCCCGTCATTCCACAATCCCAAGTCCGTGCTCGTGATCGGCCTGCCTGCGGTTCAGCCCTCTCCTTCGCCACCGCTGCGGCCAGCCGACCCCAATCACGTCGCCTGCCTTATCCAGCCCTCCGTCACGTTGCCCATCGAGGGTGCCCCGCTCGTCTTCTCCACTTCGCTCGCGCATGACCTTGTCCTGCACCTCAACACGCCATCCGGCGCTCCGCGTGAGCCCGACATCCCGCTCATCGCCGACGCCTACCAAGGCGGCCTCGTCCTCCAGCGCAACCTCGAGCACCACGTTCCCATCCACGACGTCCTGCATGACAAACCATCCAGCGGAAAGCCCTCTGACGCCAAGGATGCCAAGCCCACGAAGCCGCAACCCGAACCCATCCGCCTCACCGGCACGATCCAGGGGCTCTGGGGTTTCGACTCGTTCACCGGTCCCACAGTTCCGCTACAGCAGCTCCCTGGCAGCGACTGGCAGATAGCCAACGGCGACGCGAGCGCCGACGGCCCACTCATCGCCGGTAAATCCTCACAGCTCCTCATCATCTCCACCGGCTCGGCATGTGTGCACACCATCACCGCACAACCGCGAGGTTCCAGTGGCACTCAGAACATCACCTTCAAGTCAGCGCCTACGCCGGAGCAGCCCAACCTGCTAGCGCTCACTCTCCCGCTCGAGCACGACATCACTCCCGGCGATCTTCACCTCTCCATCCAGCAGTATGGCCAGCCCAAAGCCGATGAGCTCTCCACGCGCACTTTCGCTGAGCCCGCGCACATCGACTCCATGGAGCTTCACGCCGCCGACCGCACCGTTCTTCTGACCGGTCTGCGCCTGAACCAGGTCGAGCGCCTCGCCCTCGGAGATCTCGACTTCCGGCCGCTGCCGCCCGCAGCGGACAACACCGAGCCCACGGAGACACCAAACTCTCTCCGCCTCGCGCTGCCGCCTGACGCGCCCGCACCCCCCACCAGGGTCGGTGACCACCTCACCGCAAGGATCACACTCCACGACGGCCGCACGCTCACCGTCCCAGTCACCGTCTCCGCCCCGCGCCCGTCGGTCACATTGCTCAGCAAAAGCGCACAAATGACGGCGCCGGCCACCATCGCGCTCTCCAATGCCGATGATCTCCCGCTCTCCACTCCATTGACTTTCACACTCAAAACCGCGCAGCCCTTCCCACGCTCCGGCCGGGTCGAGATCGAAACCCTCGACGGTACGCTCCGCTCCGTGCTCACTCTCGCGCCCTCCGGCGGCCTCGTCCTTCAGGACCCTCACACAGTCGTTGCGACTCTTGATCCGCTTCGCGCCTTTGGCCCGAGCGCCTTCGGTGCGCTCCACGTCCGCGCCGTCTTCCCTCCCAAGAAGCATGGTGACGATCAGTCAGCAGCCAACCCTCCAACTACCGACGACGACTCTTCCAGCGACTGGCTTCCCCTCGGCACTCTTGTGCGCCTGCCACAGCTCACCACGCTGCAGTGCCCATCCGAGCCCACAGCCTCCTGCACTCTCTCTGGCTCCAGCCTCTACCTCATCGACGCCATCTCATCCGACCCGGCATTCGAAAGCCCATCGAGTGTCCCCGACGGCTACACCGGCTCGACAATCAACGTCCCGCACCCTGCCAGCCCCGGCACGCTGTTTCTGAAGCTCCGGGACGACCCCGCTACCGTCAACGCCGCCAACATCCCATCACCCACGCCCGCGCCTCGCCCGACTACGACAGCTCGCGCGCGTCATTCCTCGTCTGCCTCCGCGGCTAGCTCAACCAACTCTGGCGACACCAAGTCCGACTCGGCCACACCCAATTCCGCCAAGCCATCCGACTCCACTCCGGTCGCCCCTGAGACTCACGCCCACAAAGACAGCAGCCCGCAGGACGATTCCACTACGCCGCCTCCAACCCAGCCTCCAACCACAGCTCCTCAGCATTGAGCGGAACCTGTACCTCCACGAACAGGAAAGGCCCGGCATCCGCCGGGCCTTCCTCTTGTTCAATGAATCAACCGCTAGTCTGCCGCAGCTGTGGTCTCCCGCCGGGCGTGCTGCACCTTGCTGTGACGCGTAGAGTACCCGAAGTAAACCGCCAGGCCGATGATGAGCCATGCGAAGAATCCGATCTTTGCTGGCGTATCCGATGAAACCATCAACGCCAGTGAAATGAGTATGCCCATGATGGGCACGAACGGCACCCATGGCGTGCGGAACGGCCGATGGACGTCGGGTTGCTGGTTCCGCATAACCCACACCCCTGCGCAGACGATGGCGAAGGCCAGCAGAGTGCCCAAGCTCACCAACTCGCCCAGGAAGGCGATGTTGAAGAACGCCGCCAGAAATGCCACCAGCACGCCGACCGCAATCGTCACCAACCACGGAGTGCAGAAGCGCGGATGAATCCGGCTCACCCACCGCGGCAGCAGGCCATCGCGCGACATCGTATAGAGCACGCGAGTCTGGCCGAGGATCATCACCAGCATCACTGAAGCGAGACCGGCAATCGCGCCAAGATCGATGAGACAAACGCCCCACTTCAACCCAATCGCGGCTGCGCCATCAGCCACCGGCGCCGGCGTGTTCAGAGCCGTGTAAGGCTTCAGCCCAGTCAGCAGTCCGGCGACGATGATGTAGAGAACGGTGCAGATAATCAGGGAGCCGAGAATGCCAAAGGGCAGGTCCTTCTGCGGATTCTTCGCCTCCTGGGCCGCCGTCGAAACAGCGTCGAACCCGATATACGCGAAGAACACCACGCTTGCCCCTCGCATGATGCCCGACCATCCGTACTGCCCGAAGTGCCCGAGGTTTTTCGGAATAAAGGGGTGCCAGTTCGCCATCATGACCGACCAGTGCCCAAAGGCATAGACAGTCGCGATGCCGATAAAGAACAGCACCACAGAAACCTTGATCATTACCGCGGCACTGTTGAAGTTCGCCGATTCGCGCACGCCAACGATCAGCACTGTCGTGACCACGATGATCGCGCACAGCGCGAAGATGTCCACTTTGGCTGACAACAGATGCCCGAACAGCGTCATGGAAATTGAAGGCGTCGGATTAAACGGCATGCGAACGCCGAAAAATCCCAGCAGGCTGCTCATGTAGCCGCTCCAGCCGACGGCCACCGTCGCCGCGCCGAAGGCGTATTCCAGGCACAGCGCCCAGCCGATGATCCAAGCCACCAATTCGCCCAACGTCGCATAGCCGTAGGTGTACGCCGACCCTGCGATCGGAATCATGGCGGCAAACTCCGCGTAGCAGAGACCCGCGAAGACGCAGCCTATGCCCGCCACTACAAACGAGAGCACAATCGCCGGCCCCGCAAACTGCGCGGCTGCAGTCCCCGTCAGCACGAAGATTCCAGCGCCAATGATTGCGCCGATTCCCAGCGTGATGAGGTTCACAGGTCCCAGCGCGCGTTTCAGACCCCCGCCGCTCTCGCCCTCAGCCTCGTGCATCAACTGCTTCAGCGGCTTCACCGCAAACAACTTCGACATGCTTCGCTATTCTCCTAACCTAAACGGCCTGACGCCTGCTACCCAACCGTCTCCACACTATATAGACGGGTACTCCAAACAGCACCAGAATCAGACCCGGCCACGTGTACTGAGGTTTGTATCGCAACAGTACACCACAAATCCACACTGCCATGACGATATACAACCCCGGCAGCACCGGATACCCGACTGCCTTGTACGGTCTCGCCGCATCGGGCTGCGTCTTGCGCAGCACGAACAACCCTATGATCGTCAGTGCATAGAACACTAGCGCCGCTAAGATCACGTAATCCAGCAAGTTGCCGTACTGCCCGCTCAAACACAGCAGGCACGTCCACGCACACTGCATCCAAAGCGAGTTCTTCGGTACTCCCTTGCTATCCAGCTTGCCTGTGCTCTTAAAGAACAAACCATCCTGGCTCATCGCGTAGTACACACGCGCTCCCGCCAGCACCATTCCATTCACACACCCGAAGGTGCTCACCAGAATCGCAGCCGCCATCACCTTCGCGCCCACTGCCCCGAACGCTACCTCCATCACCGCAGTAGCCACCCGGTCCTGGGGAGCATTCGCAATCCCGCTCATCGGCAGCACGCTCAGGTACACGAAGTTGCACGCGATATACAGCAGGCTCACGGCACCCGTTCCAATCGCCAGGCTTAGAGGCAAGTTCCGCTTCGGATTCTGCACCTCACCGGCCGTGAACGTTACGTTGTTCCACGCATCGCTCGAAAACAGCGACCCCACCTGAGCGACCGCCACAACCGTCAACACGCCGACAATCGCCGTTCCACCGCCAAGACCCAGAAACGATCCCACCTGGACGGTGTGCGGCGTTCCCAAGTGCGCTCCAACCCAGAAGTTATGCCAACCCGCGCCGAAGTTCGCCTTGTGGGCAATCGCATTCCTCGCAACCAGCCCAACCGCGATCATGCCGAGGAGCGCCAGCACCTTGGTCGTCGTGAAGACGTTCTGCACTGCCGCGCCCGTCTTCACACCACGCGTATTCGTGAACGTCAGGAAGATAACAACAAGAATCCCCACCAGGTTCGCCGTGCTCAGCCCCACATTGCCCGAACCCACACGCACAATCCAGTTCGTCTGACTGATGCTCGGAAAGAACACTCCCAGAAACTTTCCGAACGCCACCGCCACCGCGGCAATCGTGCCCGTCTGGATCACGGTGAACAGGGTCCACCCGTACAGGAATCCCCACAGCGGCCCCAAGCTCTCGCGCAGATACACATACTGGCCGCCCGCCTTCGGCATCATCGCCGCCAGTTCGCCGTAGCTCAGCGCGCCGATCACCGTCATCAACGCAGTGACCGCCCATGCGGCGATCAGCAGAGCCGGCGACCCAACCACGCGGCTCATCTCCGCCGGCACAATGAAAATGCCTGACCCGATCATCGAGCCCATCACAATCGCGGTCGCTGAAAACAGCCCCAACCCTTGCACAAAGTGCGGGGCACCAGAAGGCGCTGCGTTCGCCACGCTCTCTTGGTTGTCATTCCGTAGCGAAGCGGAGGAATCTGCTTCCTGCCCCGCCGCCACTGATGTCTGAGGAGTCACTTCCCCGTACCCTACCCCAAAACTTCGAGAAAGTCCCGCGCAACTTCGCCCACTCGCCTGCCCTCAGCAAACAGCGCGCCGATGACCGCCACCGCATCCGCGCCTGCTTCAATCACGCTCCGCGCATTGGACAACGTAATCCCGCCAATCGCCACAATCGGCAAGTCCGTCAGCGCCCTCGCTCGCCTAACAAACTCCAGCCCCACGACGGGCTCCGCATCCGCCTTCGACACCGTCGCAAACACCGGTCCCACAGCCACATAGTCCGGCCCGCACTCCACCACAGCTCTCAGTTGCTTCTCGTTGTGCGTCGAAACCCCCACCATCTCGTCCGCGCCAACAACCCGCCGCGCCGCCTCGACCCCCAAATCGCCCTGGCCCACATGCACACCATCCCAGCCCGCGAGCACCGCCAGGTCCGCCCGATCATTCATGATCCGCCTCACCTCCGCACCCTCGAACGCCTCATCAATCTCATTCGCCGCGCGCAGAATCTCCTGCGGTCCATTCACCTTGTCGCGATACTGCACCAACCGCACGCCCACCTCGCGCAGCTCCCATGCAAACTCGCGCACCCCGATCCCTCGCGCATCCAGCGTGGCACGGTCCACAATCGCGTAGAGCTTTGGAAAGGCCTCGTTCATTCTTCAAGGCTATCCTGCTCGGATGAACCCGACACGCCTTGTCGTCGATCAAGACATCCCCGGCAGCCGCGACAGCATCCTCCAGCTTCTGATCGACTACAACCTCCGCAGCGGTCCACCGCCCAACTTCAAGCTGCTGGGCATCCTTCTGAAAGATGAGGCAGGCCAAACCATCGGCGGACTCTGGGGCCGCTCCGCTTACGAGTGGCTATTCGTCGAGCTTCTCTTCGTCCCCGAACAACTCCGCGGCCAGGGCCTCGGCACCTCGCTCATTCGCCAGGCAGAAGAGATCGCCCGCGAACGCAACTGCACCGGCGTCTGGCTCGACACCTTCGACTTCCAGGCGCTGCCTTTCTACCAGAAGCTCGGCTACACCATCTTCGGCGAACTCAAGGACCACCCTCGCGGCATCTCGCAGCACTGGCTGCAGAAACGGCTCGCTCCATAAGCGCACGTTCAAACGCCGGGTCTACAATCCCCGCATGAGACTTCTTCCGAGTCCGTCCAGCATATTCAAATCCACAGCAGCAGCCGGGCTTGCTGCCGCCGGTGCAGCGGCTGTGGGAGCGATCGCTGTCGGAGCCGTCGCGATCGGCGCAATCGCCGTCGGCAAGATAGCCATTGGCAAACTCAAACTAAAGCTCGGCCACTTCGACACGCTTCACGTCGGCGAGCTCACGGTCGACTACCTCATCGTCCGCAACCGCACCGACGGCTCTACTGCTTCAGCGCTTTCTGCTTCTCCAGAAAGCGTTCCATAAACTTCGTGTCGAACTTGCCTGCGCGGAAGTCCTCGTCGGCAAAGATCTTCTCGTGCAGAGGAATCGTTGTATGAATTCCCTGGACGACAAATTGCGATAACGCCCGCTGCATCTTGTTCATCGCCTCCAGCCGGTCCTTGCCGTGGCAGATCAGCTTCGCGATCAGCGAGTCGTAGTACTGCGGCACCACACCCTCGGCATACTGCGCCGTATCCACGCGAACGCCGTTGCCGCCCGGCAGGTTGAACACTGTAATCTTGCCCGGGCTTGGCGTGAACTTTTCCGGATGCTCTGCGTTGATGCGGCATTCGATCGCATGCCCGCGAATCTCCGGCACCTCGGGCACGATGTCCTTCAACCGCTCGCCCGCCGCAATTCGTAGCTGCGCCTTCACCAGGTCCACACCCGTGACCATCTCCGTCACGCAATGTTCCACCTGGATGCGCGTATTCATCTCGATGAAGTAGATCTCTCCATCCTCATCCATCAGGAACTCAATCGTCCCGGCGTTCCAGTAGCCGATATCTCGCAGCGATCGCTCGATCGTCTTGCCCAGCTTCTCGCGCAGCTTCGGCGACACCTGCAAGCTCGGCGCCTCTTCAATCAGCTTCTGATGTCTCCGCTGAATTGAGCACTCACGCTCGCCCATCGACATCACGTTGCCGTGCTCATCCGCCAACACCTGGAACTCAATGTGCCGTGGCCGCTCGATGAACTTCTCCATGTACAGCGCCCCATTGCCGAATGCATTCAGCGCCTCGGTTGACGCCTGTTGATACAGCCCCGGCAGTTCCGCCTTCGAGCGCACGATTCGCATACCGCGGCCACCACCACCGGCCACAGCCTTCAGGATGATGGGATAACGAATCTTCTCCGCGCACACCAGCGCGGCTTCCTCGCTCTCCAGCACGCCGTCGCTTCCGGGCAGAATCGGCACCTTCGCCTGCTTCATCGTCTGCCGCGCTGTGGACTTCTCACCCATCATCCGGGTTACCTCCGGCGGCGGCCCAATGAACTTGATGTTCGACGCGCGGCAAACCTCGGCGAAGTTCGCGTTCTCACTCAGCAGTCCATACCCTGGATGCACCGCATCCGCGCCCGCAATCTCCGCAGCCGAGATCACGGCTGGCACGTTCAGGTAGCTGTCCTTCGACGGCGGCGGCCCAATGCAGATCGCCTCATCCGCAAACTTCACGTGCAGGCTGTTCCGGTCTGCCTCCGAGTAAACGGCAACCGTGCGAATCCCCATCTCCTTGCACGCGGAAATCACGCGCAGCGCAATCTCACCTCGATTGGCAATCAGAACCTTACGAAACATTCAATCCCTTTTCTCTACTTAGCGCGCCACGCGCCTCAACCAGCCGCCGGTACGTGGAGAAAAATGCAAGAGGCAGCATCAAGGCCAGCATCACGATTCCAATCCAGAACGTAAACGCATCACGATGCTGATGGACTTCTAGTGCAGCGAACGCAGTCAAGAACCACATCACCCAGATCGAAGTCCTCTGTGCCCCTCGACTGGGTTCCATCCTCACCTCGACGAGGCCACTTACGTGCCTTTCACTAACCACTAACTACTAACCTCTCTTAACTTGTTCACTTGATCGCAAACAGCGGCTGCCCGTACTCCACGGGCTGACCGGTCTTTACATAGACCTTCACGATCTCGCCTGCAAAATCGCTCTCAATCTCATTCATCAGCTTCATCGCCTCGACGATGCACAGCACCTGCCCATTCGAGACGCGATCGCCAACCTTCACAAACGCCTCCGCATCCGGCGATGGCGACTCATAGAACGTCCCCACAATCGGCGACTTCACGATGTGCGCACCTGCCTCG
>Ga0209169_10001133_pt1 | contig 16179 bp, 14 predicted proteins | sample HubBroMetageWRM4_FD_188346 | JGI IMG/M metagenome (GOLD analysis project Ga0209169, IMG submission 188346) | Warmed soil microbial communities from the Hubbard Brook experimental Forest, New Hampshire - Hubbard Brook CCASE Soil Metagenome WRM 4... | ecosystem: Environmental > Terrestrial > Soil... | reverse complement strand
AAGGCGTTCACGTCGCCGTAGACCCGCGATTGTCACGTTCAGTAGTCTCACTTTCACTCACGGCCGGCACGTCACGCCGCGACGGCGGCACGTTTCTGGTACACCTCGCTGACGTGACGATCCGTTTCCCGATCCGGACGGCCACCGTGCTGGCCGCCGCCGCGCTGTCTGTCGCGTCCGCGAACGCCAGCCTCGCGACGCCGCGAAGCGGCGCCCCCGCCACGTCGCCCACCTACCAGGTACTTCGCCAGGACGTCATCATCAACGCGGATATCTGGGCCGCGAAGCCCGAGATGATGGCCGCCGGCCTGGGATTCACCAACATCATCGGCGTGCCTAACCTCAGCACCAGCAACGTGCCGCTGAGCAAGACGCTTGCGGTGCTGGCCGGCGGCACGTGGAACCACGTGCGCTGCACGAGCGGGCAGACGCCGCCGCTGTCCAGCTACACCTCGGCCGTGACGCCCAGTTCGGTGCGGACGACCTACGGCGAGAAGGTGTACTACTCCGACGGGCTGCCGGTGGAGTTCAGCTGGCCGCTGCTGCCGAGCACCCTGGACGCTGACGACTTCAAGGTCACCCTCAGCAACGGGACGTCCGTCACCCCGCAGGTCACCTCGATCTGGCCGAACTACCTGTACAACGAGCGCTCCGTGGCGGTCCTGTTCGGGCACTTCGGCAACCGCATCCCGCCTAACCAGCCCGGCGCGATCTACCCGACCTCGGTGCAGGTCGTCCGGGGTTCGTCAACGCTCGAACTGGTCGGGCCCGGTCAGCGGATCGTCAGCGCGGTCGGGATGTCGGTCAAGTCCCCGGGCTCGCCGTACACCGAGCCCGGCGTGCCCCCGGCCGGCCGGGGCGGGCCCACCCTGGTGGCCGCAAAGCTCAGCAAGATGTCGGCCGTAGGCAATACCGCGCCGAAGATCTTCCCGCAGAACCTGCCCAACGACGGGATCAGCCTGTATGGCAGGCAGGCGAAGTTCCGGCTGCGGCTATATACCTCGGGCGGCATGACGCCCAACGGCGTCACCCCGCTGCTGCCGACCGAGTACGGCACGTACTTCCGGGTGATCGCGGTCACCTCATCGGGCAAGAAGGTCGCGCTCACTAAGGCAGGCAAGACGTACTACATCGACGGGCAGCCGCTCCGGGTCGTCGGGCTGGCCGATCTCGGCGTGAAGCAGGCCACCTACGACGGGTGCTACACCGAACTCAGAAACAACTACATCGACATCATCCTGGACGGCAGCATCGCCGCGGCCCGGCGGATCACCACCGTGCAGATCCCGTCAACGGGCCGCTACAAGCCCCTGTACAACCCCGGCGGCCCCGGCAACGCCCCCGCGCCCGGGGTGCTCTACAGCGCGCCGAGCCCGCCGATCTCGGAGCCGGTCACCGACGCCCTCAACAACCCGATGACGGTCACCTACGTGCGCTGTCCGCACCACTCGGCCAGTCCTTGCGGCCAGTGATGGCCAGGCTGGGGCTAGTCCGGGCGTGTCCCGCCTGCGAGTTCCGCTAGCCGGCGTTCGAAAAAGCGGCGTTCGGCGCCGTCATCGGTGAGCTGTCTCGCCCGCCGGTAGGCGGCACGCGCCTCGTCGGTGCGCCCGAGACGCCGCAGCAGCTCGCCCCTGGTCGAATGCAGGTAGCGGAAGTCGTCGAGCCCGAGCTGGTCGACCATGCGCAGGCCGGCCTCGGGGCCTTCGGTCTCGGCGATGGCGATGGCGCGGTTGAGCTCCACGACGGGGGAGCCGGTGAGGCGGCCGAGCTCGCCATACAGCGCGGCGATCTGCGCCCAGTCGCACGGCATCTCGGCGTGCAACGAGGCGATCGCGGCCTGCAGCACGTAGGGTCCGCGGCCGCCGAGGGCGAGAGCGCGGTCGAGCTCGGCGCGTCCAGCAGCGATCTGCTCGGTGTTCCACCGGGACTGGTCCTGATCGCCGAGCAGCACGAGCTCGCCGCCGCCAAACCGCGCCTCGCGACGCGAGTCGTGCAAAAGCATCATCGCCAGCAGCCCGTGAACCTCGGGCTCGTCCGGAAGCAGTTCGGCGAGCGCGCGCCCCAGCCAGATTCCCTCCGCCGCCAGCTCGTCGCGGCCGCCGTAGCCCTCGTTGAAGATCAGGTAGACGACCGCGAGAACGGCGTCGAGACGCTCGTGGAGCAGATGAGCCGGCGGCACGCGAAACGGGATCCTGGCGGCCTTGATCTTCCGCTTGGCGCGCACCAGCCGCTGCGCCATCGTGCGCTCCGGCACCAGGAAGGCACGGGCGATCTCGTCGGTGCTGAGCCCGCCGAGAGCGCGCAGGGTGAGCGCAACCTGAGCCTCGACCGCGAGCGCCGGGTGGCAGCAGGTGAAGATAAGCTCGAGGCGCTCGTCCGGAAACGTGGTGGCCTGCATCGGAACCTCCGCGCTGTTGCCCGCGACCAGCAAGGCGTACTTGGCCGTGAGGGCCCGCTCGCGGCGGATGCGATCCGTCGCCCGGTTCCGGGCCGTCCGCATCAGCCAGGCGTGCGGGTTACCGGGGACGCCGTCGCGTGGCCACCGGTCGGCTGCCATCGCGAACGCCTCCTGCGCGGCTTCCTCGGCGAGGTCAAAGTCGCCGAGGAAGCCGATCAGGGTGGCCAGAACGCGGCCCCATTCCTCGCGGAAGACCCGCTCGAGCGCCGCTACCAATACACCTCCGAGGGGCGGATCTCGACGGCGCCCCCATAGCGTGCGGCAGGGACGCGGGAGGCCACCTCGATGGCCGCGTCGAGGTCGTCGGCCTCGATGATGAAGAAGCCGCCGACGGCCTCCTTCATCCCGACGAACGGGCCGTCCGTCGTCAGGGTCTTGCCGCCCTCGACCCGCACGGTGGTCGCGTTCTCGGCCAGGCCCATAGGCAGCCCGGGGGTGACGCCCGGCGTCTCGTTGACCCCCTGGTAGTCGGCGTAGACCTGCTTCTGCTCGTCCTCGGGCAGCGCGGCCTGCCGCTCGAGCGCGTCGCCTTGATAGATCAGCATGACGTACTTCATCGCTTCCTCCTCGTCGCTACCAGCAGATAGTCACGCAGTAAGACGAACGGCGAGCCAGGAAATCGACAGCCCGGCACCGGAATTCTTGAGCGCCCCCGTACGTGCCCCGGTCCAGACCGGGGCACGCCGGTCAGTCCTTGCGGCCGGTGATGGCCAGGCTCGCCCCGATGCCGATCATGGCCAGGCCGCCGGCGCCGCCGATCAGCTCGAGCCGCCGCGGGGAGCGGGCCAGCCAGGCGCGGGCGGTGCCCGCCACGAGCGCCCAGGTGCCGTCCGAGATCACCGCAATGCCGATGAAGATCGTCCCGAGCAGCAGCATCTGCAGCTGCACGTGGCCCGCCGCTCGGTCCACGAACTCCGGGAGCACCGCGGCGAAGAACACGATCACCTTGGGGTTGGTCACGCCGACGAGGACACCGTCGCCCAGGACCCGCAGCGGCGTCTTCCGCTCCACCGTGGCACCGAGCGCCTCGGTCAGCGACCGGCGGTGCCGCACCGCCTGCACGCCCAGGTAGATCAGGTATGCCGCGCCCGCCAGCTTGATCACGGTGAACACGGCCACGGACCGCTCGACCAGCGCCCCGATCCCGAACGCGACGGCAGCCACCTGCACGTACACCCCGATCTGGCCGCCCACGGCGGTGCAGACCCCCGCTGCCCGGCCGAGCTGCAGCGACCGGCTGACCACGAACAGCACGTTCGGGCCGGGCACGATGATCAGGGCGAAGGACAGAAGGGCGAATGCCAGCAGATGGGCGGTCGGATACACGCCCCGAGCGTATCCAACGGGCCGTCGGCGAGAAATCGGATTAATCTGCCGCTGCCTTCGCGGCCACGGCCGCCGCACGGTGCTCTTCGGGTCGAACCATCCCGCCTGGCCTGCCGCGGACTGCGTGCGGGACCTCGCCAGTCTGGAACTCGACGACGAGACAACGAGCCTGTTCCTGCACGGCAACGCCGAGCGGGTCTTCGGCCTAGCCGGCCCGCGCCGACCGGGCAGGCGGTCACAAGGCGGGACTGGGCAGAAAACCGGGCTTGTCGCGCGTAGGGTGACTTTGCCTATATTCCGCGGCCAAGCGGGAGGCTGACGGTGAGTGCCGTACCCTCGACGATCGAGCAGCCTGCAGTCGCCGAGCCCCGGCAGCCCCGCGGCGGTGCGGCGCAACTGCTGGTGCTGGGCTGCTATGTGCTCGCCGCAGTCGCCATGACCGGGCGGCTGTGGCTGGATCCCGCCGGACGCATGCAGCTCGGCGACCGGCAGGATGTGAATCTGTTCGCCTGGTTCATGCGCTACTCGGCGACCGCGATTGGTCACGGGCATCTCCCGGAGCTGTTCACCACCGCGCTGGGCGCGCCGCGGGGCGTGAACCTGATGTGGAACACCGCGTTCCTGCTCCCGGGGATGCTCCTGACCCCGGTCACGCTGCTCGCGGGCCCGCAGGTCAGCCTCACGCTCGTACTGACACTGAGCTTCGCCGGTTCGGCGGCCGCCCTGTTCTGGGTGCTTCGCCGGTGGGGCGCCAGCCTCGGTGCCGCGGCTCTTGGCGGGGCGGTTTACGGCTTCTCCCCGGCCCTGGTGAACTCCGGCACGGGTCACTATCAGCTGGTGTTCGCGGTGCTCCCGCCGCTGATCATCGACGCGCTGCTGCGGATCGTGACCGGGCCGGAGGCGGATGGCCGTGGCCGCGGCGACCCCGGGCGACGGCCCCATGGAACCCTCCGCAGCGCGGTCCGCGCCGGGGCCTGGCTGGGCGTGCTGGCGGCCGCGCAAATCCTCACCGGGGAAGAACTGCTGGTCTACACGGCCGTCGCGGGGCTGGTCCTGGTGGTCTTCATCGCGCTCAGCCATCCGCGCTTGGTGCCGGTCCGGTCCGGCGCCGCCGCCTTAGGATTACTGACCGGAGCCGCGGTCACCCTGCTGATCAGCGGCTACCCGCTGTGGGTGCAATTCCGCGGGCCCTTGCGCGAGCACAGCACTCTGCACGGCTCGTTCGCGGGCGACCCCGCGTTCTTTGTCGAGCCGTCGGGCAACGTGCTGTTTCACACGGCAGCGAGCGCGTCCGCCGCGGCGCATTACTACCGCGGGCTCGCGGAAGTCCTTACCTACCTGGGGTGGCCATTGATCGCGGTGCTGATCGCCGCCGCGGTCTGCTTCTGGCACGACCCGAGGGTCCGCGCCACGGCCGTCACCTGTGCCGTATTGGAACTGTGCAGCCTCGGCGGCGCGCCGCTGTCCATCGGCGGGTCTCGGTTGTCCGGCTCGTTCCTGCCCTACCACTGGCTGCAGGGCCTGCCGACCATGGCGCAGGTGCTGCCGGGCCGGTTCGGCATTGTCGGGGCTGGCGCTGCCGGCGCCGCGCTCGCGTTCTCGCTGGACCGGGCGCGCCGGGCGACAGCGCAGGCCGGAGCGTGGCAGCGAAGCATTCCCGTCGCGGTCGCGGCCCTCGCGGTTGCGCCGCTGATTCCGCTGCCGTATCACACCGCGCCGCTCTCGCCGGTCCCGGCGGGCTGGCAAGCGGCGTTCACCAAGCTGCGGCTGCCACCGGACGCCCGAGTACTCGTGCTCCCCGTTCCGCTGGTCAGCCGTACCACGCCCATGCGCTGGCAGGCGGACACCGGCGAGCCTGCGTCGATGATCGGCGGCTATTTTTCCGCACCAGACTCGGCCGGTGCACCACTGTTCACCATCGGTCCAACCGAGGCGGCAGCTAATTACCTGAACAGGCTCGCCTTGACCCGAAGAAGCCCTGATCTCGCCTCGGCTGAGGCGATCAGGTCGGCCTTTCGGTCCTGGCGACCTGCCGCGGTCGTTGCCGTCACCCGCCCGGGCTCCCGGCTTGCGCGGTTCTTGACGAGTCTGCTGGGCCCGGCTGCGTTCCACGTCGGCAGGGTGCTCGTGTGGCGTCAGCCGCCACCTCGCGCAAAGTGAGGCCGAAGCGGGACGTCCGGTCCGGAAGGGCGCGCCGCCTGAGCATGCGTCATGCGACGAAGATGCAGAAGGGGTGTCCGGCGAGGTCGGCGAAGACGTAGAGCGGCTCCTCGGGGTCATCGGTCCGGTCGAAGATGACCTGGGCGCCGAGAGCCTCCGCCCGCTGGCGCTGCCTTTCCAGCTCAGCCGCGCTCGGGACGGTGAAGTCGATGTGCAGCTGCATCGGGATCTCGTGCGAGGGCCACGTTGTGTGCGTCAGCGAATTGACGTGCTGGAAGGCGAGTTTGCGCGCGCCGGTGGAGTCCACGAGCACCAGCCAGTCCGCATCATCGGGCGCGGGTTCGGCGGGCGGCTCGTCGCCCGGGCGGTACTGGAGCCCGAGCAGCTCACGGTAGAACTCTGCTAGCTGGCGGACGTCCGTGGTGTCGAGAACGGTGTGCAGCAGCTGGGGATACTCGGCCATGAACCTTCCCTGGAGCGAGCCGTCACGGTCCAGTTCAGCCTAGGAGGTTATCCGTGCGGGGCTGCAAGGTCGCCGCCGAGTGACCGGTCTAGCCGCTGGCCTCGGCACTGAGGATCTGCTCCCGCAGGATGTCCGCGTGCCCGCAGTGCTGCGCGAACTCGCGCAGGGCGTGCAGGTAGATCCAGCGCAGCGGCAGCGGGCCGAAACGGTGCCCGTGCACCACGTCATCGAGGCCGAGGTCGGCTGTGGCCCGGCGGGACGCCGCGCACGCGTCGTCGTGGGCGCTGCGGACCGACTCGATCGTATCCTGCTCGCTGAGGATGAACGCATCAGCCGCGCGAGGCGGCAGGCCCATGTCCTGGCGCGGCCGGCCGGTGATGGCCTCGCCGAACCACACCCTTTCCGCAAAGGTTGCGTGCTTGACGAGGCCAAGCAGCGTCGTCAGCGACGGGACGAGGCGCCGCCGGGCCTGCTCCTCGGTAAGGTCGTCCAGGCAGCCGCGCAACGCGGCCCGGTGCTCGTCGAGAAACGTCTCCAGCTGTGCCTTCATAGGTTCGGCGGTCACGTCGAACGAGGTCCGCCCGGGTTGAATAGCCACGACGGGAGTATGACCCATGGTCGTCGGCGGGCTGCTCAGACCCTAGGAATGGCCGCTGGTCTCGAAGGCCCGGCCGAAGGAGCGGGCTGTTTGCCATGGCCCGCGGTCCTTCCTCGTTCAGTCGTCGACCAAAGCGAGCACCCGGGCGGGACCGCCGTTCGCGCCGCTGACCTTCAGCGGTGCCACGACGATGCGGCAGCGGGCGGGCAGCTGGTCCATGGCGGCGAGGTTCTCCAGGATGATCGCGCCGCCGGCCAGCCAGACGTGGTGCAGTTCGTAGTCGACGCTGTCGACCGGGTCGGCCGAGGGGCCGTCGAAGCCGACGCCGGAGACCCCGGCGTCGACGAGCGCGGCCGCGGCCGCGGCGTCCGGATAGCACCAGCCGCTCCAGTAGGCATCGGTGCCCCAGTTCGCCGCGTTGCCCGAGCGGAGCAGGACGATGTCGTTCCCGCGCACGTCGGGGAGGAAACGGCCGAGCACATCAAGACCGACCGGGCCGGGCTGATGCGTGGTCAGGTCGATCGTCAGCGCCTCGGTCACCAGACGGTCCAGCGGGATGTCATCGAGCGTGGCTCCGCCAGCGATCTGGTGAGCGGGCGCGTCGACGTGGGTGCCGGTGTGGTTGACGAAGCTGTACTGCGACATCGCGTAGCCGTCGGCGGCCACCTCGGCGAGGTCGCGGAAGCTCGGCGGGGTGATGCCCTCCATCACCGGCATGTCGTTGGTCATGCTCTGGGTGAGGTCGACGACCCTCATCGCGACGCGTCCGCTGTGCCTGCGGTCTTCGCCGTGCCTGCGGTCTTCGCCGCCGGGCTGCCGCCCGGGTGGAACACGCCGAGGACGACCAGCGTGCGCTGCCCGGTGTTCTCCAGGCAGTGCGGCAGGCCGCGCGGCAGGTGCACGCTGGTCCCGGGCGCGAGCGCGCGGTCGCTGCCTCCCGCGTGCGCCACGCCCTCGCCGTCGAGGACGAGCACGACCTCGTCGTAGGGGTGGCGGTGCTCGGGCGCCCGGCCCGGCGGGATCTCGCCGACGAACTGCGTCGCCGCCTCGCAGCCGCGGCCCGGCCCGAGGAGGACGCGGAACCTGCGGTCCCCGGTCCGCTCCACCTCGCACGCGGCAAGCTCGGACAGCCGAGGTTCCTCCTCAGCGATCAGGGCGGCCGCGTCGGTCGCGGGAGGGGCGGGCAGCGCGACGGCGTCGAGCAGGATGCCGTCGTGGGCGCCGAGCCGGTACTCGGCGCCGGGCGGGATCCGGCACCCGGTGCCCTCGCCCACCGCGGCGCCGCGCAGCGTGCCGGCGTCCAGCCGCCCCGTTCCGGCGATCACGAACCACAGCTCGCCCCCCGGCCCGGCCAGCCCGCGCAGCGGCGACCCCGGTGCCAGGGTGATCGTCCGCCGGACCAGCCCGGCCGGGGCCGAACCCATCGTCAGATGCCCGACGGGTGCAAATCGCGGGGGGGTTTAGGGGAGTCGTCCCCGCGGGCCAGCACCGAGCCTGCCGTCTGCTCGGCCACCAGCGACGCGAGGGTCTCGTTGAAGCGGTCGATCTCGTCAAGGGTGTTGTAGTGCGCCAGGCCAATGCGCAGCGCTTCGCCCCAGTCGACCCGCTCGTACAGCCCGGGCGCGTAGTAGTTGTCAGCGCTCCACACGCCGAAGCCGCGGTCGGCCAGCGACACGGACAGCCCGGCGGACGAAACCCCGGGGAAGTTGATCAGGAACGTCGGCACCCGGCCATCCATCGTCGGCAGTCCGTACAGCCGCGCTCCGGCGGGCAGCCCGGCCAGCAGCCGCTCGCCAAGCTGACGTTCCCAGGCGGCGAGCCCGGCGACGCCCCCGATGCTGTCGATGTAGGCCAGCGTCGCTATGAGCCCGGCCAGCAGCTCGTACTGCATCGTGCCGGTCTCGAACCGGTGCCCGACCGGCTGCATCGGCGCCGGCCGTGCCTTGTAGGGCCGCCACGACTCCAGCACCTCGCGCCGGCCGTACGCGATGCCCAGGTGCGGACCGCAGAACTTGTACGCCGAGCACAGCAGCACGTCGGCGTCGATGGCCCGGACGTCGATCGTTTCGTGCGGTGCGTACTGCACCGCGTCGATCCAGGACAGCGCGCCAGCCCGGTGCGCCAGGTCCGACACGGCCTTGGCGTCGACGGTGGTGCCCACGGCGTTCGACGCCAGCGGGAACGAGACCACCCGGGTTCGCGGCCCGAGCTGGCGCTCCAGGTCGGACAGGTCCAGGGTGGTGTCCGCCTTCACGTCGATGCTCCGGACGGTCAGCCCGAGGTCGTCGGCGAGATCCAGCCAGGGGGCGATGTTGGCGTCGTGGTCCAGCCGGGTCACCAGGATCTCGTCGCCGCGCTGCAGGTTGCGGCCGAGCGTGCGGGTCAGCACGAAGTTGAGCGAGGTCATGCTGCCGCCGAACACGAGCTCGTCGCTATCGCAGCCCAGAAAGCGCGCCGTGACCTCGCGTGCCTCGTCGACCAGGGCTGCGATGCGTCGGCTGGTCGCGTACGGAAAGCCGATGTTGCCGCTGGCCTCGCGGTAGTAGCGGGCGATGGCGGTGGCGATCTCGTCGGGGGTCTGGGTGCCACCGGGGGCGTCCAGGAACACGAAGTCGTCGTCACGCAGCGATGAGAACCTTGCCCGTACTGATGCGATGTCGAACGACGTCACACGTTCTCCCCTCTTCGATGTGTTTACTGGCTGCTGGTGGTCAGTGGCTGCCTCGTTTTAAGCCCCGGGCCGGCGGTCCATGGCGAGCCGATGGTCATGCGCGGGCCGATGTTCCAGGCGTTGAACACGCACAGCAGGACCACCGCCACCGCGGCCGCGAGCAGCACCACCGGCACGCCGGCCGACAGGGTCTCGTTCGTGAACGTGCGCAGCCAGCCGAGCGGCGGCGCGAACGGGCCGCCGGGCATCAGCGCGAACGTGCCCGCCATCATCTGCACGACCACCACATAGTCCAGCCGCGAGGCGGGGTACAGCGCGAGCAGCGCGATGATCATCGTGTCGTACCAGGGCAGCTGGTAGTACCAGATCAGCAGCCAGGGGATGGCGATCGCCAGGGCCGGCTGAATCGCGGCCAGGTCGGGCACGGCGTCGGGCAGCCGCCAGAGCATCAGCAGCACGAACGCCACGAACACGAGTATCACGACCAGGTCGGGCCCGGGCGGCAGGCTGTGCCGCCACGCAGTGTCGAAGAGCTGGTAGAAGTTGTCGGCGGAGGGTTTTCCCCGGCGCCACATCAGCGTGTTCAGCAGTGGCTTGCCCGCCCACAGGTAGGGCGGCACGAACGCCACCGCGAAGCCCGCGGCCGCCGCGAGCAGCGCCCGGGGGCGTCGCAGCAGCGCCCAGCCCAGGGCCGCGGCGAGCAGCAGGTAGGTGAGCATGAAATCCACGCCGACCCCGACCAGCACGCCCGCGGCCGCGGCGGCGAGCGGCGCCGGCCCGGCCGCCGCCGCCCCCGGCTCAGCGCCGGCCCGCCGGGGCCGCACCAGGATCAGGCCGAAGAAGCACGCCGCGGCGGCGAACACGTCCAGGTGCCCGGCCGCGACCAGTCCCCACAGCACCAGCGGGTTAACCGACCAGAGCAGGTGCGCCCGGGCCCTGCGGGCCGGGTCGGAGCGCAGCATCCGGTCCAGGGCGAGCACGACCCCGAGGAAGACGATCGCGTTCCACAGCTTCAGCCAGAAGACGATCCGCGCCGCCGAGACCCCCCCGAGCGAGGCGGCGGCGTGCTGCTCCACAGTGGCCAGCGGGCCGTACAGGGAGCCGTGGTGCCGCCAGAGCTGGTAGGCCAGCTGGCCGATGGGATCCCCGCTGGCGTGCAGCTGGTTCGGGGTCATCACGTACGGGTTGTGGCCGAGCACGGCGATCCGGCCGAACGTGGCGTAGTTGACGGTGTCCGTCGACCCGGCCGGGGGGAGCATCGCGAAGATCGCGACCGCGATGATCGCGGTGGCGATCAGCAGCCAGGCGGGTATGCGCGCCCCGCGGGACACGGCGAGCAGCCCGGCGATCACGCCGCCGCCGCCCAGGACCGCCGCGGCCCACAGCGCCGCGTACACCACCGCCACCGGAAGGTGCCGGGCGATCTCCAGCGGCGGCCACCCGGGCGGCCAGGGCATGACCGGCACCGCCGGGCTGGTGTGTGAGATCGAGGCGACCATCATGATCAGGATCGAGCTGCCGATGAGGATCGCAGATACCCAGGCGAGGGGACGGGCCAGGCTGGCCCTCCATGGCGTTGCGGGCTGCTCTGGGCGCGACGAGCCGGTGCCGGTGGCAGCGGCGGTTGCGGAACTCACGTTGCCTGCTCGTCACTTTCCGGTCTGAGTGCCGTTATGGCGGAACTACGCCAGGTCCGCTGGCTCTTGCCCGATCAAGGATGACTGGCAACACAGTACCCGAATAGTGGCCACTGGCCAGGTTTTACCGGCCCGGTTATGCCGCCTGCCGGGCCAGCCGGGGGCTTAATCGGTCCGGCGCCGCGGCACGTTCCAGCGAAGGCACATCGGGCGTGCTGGCCGCGGGCCGCTGAGCGATGCCCCAGCCCCGGGACAGGCACAGCCAGACCAGTGCGACCAGAGTCAGGAACAAGACCGCAGGCATCAGCCGGAACGTGACGAGGTAGTCGAGTCTGGCCAGCCAGTGCGGGTGAAGTGTGGCGGTGGTGCCCGGCATCATCGCGATCGTTCCCGCGGTCAGCTGCCCGGTGACCACCCAGTCGAGCCGGGAGGCCGGGTAGATGGCCAGCGCGCCGACGGCCATCGTGTCGTACCAGGGCAGCTGGTAGTACCAGATGAACAGCCACGCGAGGCTGATCGCCAGGGCCGGCATGATCGCGGGCAGGCCCGGCACCGCGTCAGGCAGCCGCCACAGCAGCAGCACCGCCAGGGCCACGAACGCGATCCCGATGAGCAGCGAGACGCTGTGCGGCAGCGTGTGCCGGTACGCGGTGGAGATCAGCTGGTAGAAGGTGTCGGCGCTGACCTTGCCCTGGCGCTTGGCCAGCGAGTGGAAGATGGCCGTGCCGATCAGCGCGTAGGCGGGCAGCAGCGTGGCGCAGATCCCGGCGAAGGCCGCGGCCAGCCCAGCGGCCGACCGGCGCAGCGCCCAGGCCAGCGCGAGGCCGAGCAGCAGGTAGGTCAGCATGAAATCGGCGGCCACCCCGATCAGCATCCCGGCGGCCAGCGCGGCGGCCGGGCGGATACCGTGCCTGTGAACACCGCGCCCGCGGGCGCGCAGCGCGGTCAGCCCGAGCAGGGCCGCCCCGGCCGCCAGCACGTCCAGGTGGCCGCCCGCGACCAGCCCCCACAGCATCAGCGGGTTCACCGACCAGAGCAGGTGCGCCCGGGCCCGGCGGGCCGGGTCGGCGCGCAGCAGCCGGTCGAGGCCCAGCATCACGCCAGTGAAGGCGATCGCGTTCCAGAGCTTGAGCCATGCCACGATGCGGACCGCCGAGGTGCCGCCCAGCTTCGCGGCCGCCCACTGCTCGGCGGTGGCCAGCGGGCCGTACAGCGACGGGTGCCTGCGCCAGATCAGGTGCGCCAGCTGGCCGACAGGGTCGCCGGTGTGCTTGAGCTGCTCCGGCGTCATCACGTACGGGTTGTGGCCGAGCAGGGCCATCCGCCCGTATGTGGCGTAGCTCACGGTGTCGGTGGACCCCGCCGGGGGAAGCACGGTCAGCGCCGCGATGGCGACGAGCGCGCCCCCGATCAGCAGCCAGGCCGGATACCGCGCGCCGCGGGACACGGCGACGAGCCCGGCGACCACGCCGGCCCCGCCCGCCGCCGCCGCTGCCCAGAGCCCGAGCGTCACCAGCGCCTCCGGCAGCCGCACCGGGAGCTCCACCGGCAGCGGGCCGGCCGGGCGGGGAATGAGCGGGACCGACGCGCTGTATCTGGCCGCCGACGTCACGATCATGATCAGAATCGAGCTGCCGATCCCGGCAGCCGCGAGCCAGCCAAGGGGTACCCGGCCGGGACGGGTCCCGGCTGGTTGATGACCTCCCCCGACAGCGGACATCAGTCGGTGCGGTACCCAGCCGGATGGCGTCCGAACCGGCGCCGGGCACGCCGGGAGCGGACAAAGTTAGCGGGCTAGCCGGGCTGTCGCCGGAAGCTGTCGAGCAGGGTTTCGAGCATCTCGATCTGGCGCTGCGGCGTCACCCGCCCCGGGTACAGCACGCGCTCGGCACTGAGGCCGTCGATGAGCACGACCAGCTGGTGCGTGGCGAGGCCGATGTCCACGGAGCCGGCGAGCTCGCCGCGGTCGAATGCCTCCTGCAGGTGCCGCCGCAAGCGGGCGTACAGGTGGTCGAACTCGGTGTGCTGCAGCTCCCTGAGCTCGGCCGTGCCCAGGGCCCGTCCCCAGAAGCTGATCTCGATCTGAGCCTCGAGGTCCCGCCGCTCGTCCAGGGGAAGCGCCTCGAGCATGACCACCTTGAGCGCCTTGAGCCCGCTGAGCCCGGCGGTTCCCGCGTCCATCCGCGCCGCCACCCTGCGGTGGGACATGAGCAACGCGGAACCAAGAATGTCCGCTTTGTCGTCGAAGTAGTGGGCGAGGATGCCGGGGGAGCAGCTCGCCTCGCGGGCGATGGCCCTGATGGTGGCCCTGGCGAGCCCGTCACGGGCGATCACCCGCCAGGTGGCGCTGAGGATCTCGTCCCGCCTGGCATCCCAGTCGACGATCTTCGGCAATGCTGCTCGCAGTTCAGAGGTGCTGTGTTTCGCAGGTCAGAGGTGCTGTTTTTTTGTCGGACGTCCGTCTACCATCCGGGGTAGTGTATCGCGACGATCATGACGGGCTTCGCGAGCGGAGCGAGCAAGACAAGCACCGCGAGCTGCTCGTCAGCTACTGCAACCGCCTGCTCGACGATGGCCTGGCCATCGGCAGCGCGGGCAACATGAGCGTGCGGGTTGGCGACGAGGTGCTGATCACGCCGTCCGGCATCCCCTACCGCGACATGAACGCAGCCGACATCTGCGTGATCGGCATGGACGGGACTCAGCTCAGCGGCGCGGCCGAGCCCTCGTCGGAGACGCCGATGCACCTGGGCGTGTACGCCACGACGCCGGCCGGGGCCGTGGTGCACACCCACTCGCCGGAGGTCGTCGCGCTGTCCGCGGTCTGCGACGAACTGCCGGCCATCCATTACGCGATCACCGGGCTCGGCGGGCCGGTGCGCGTGGCCGGCTACACGAGGTTCGGCTCCGCGGGCCTGGCCGAGTCCGCGACGGCGGCGCTGGACGGCCGCAGCGCCGCGATCCTGCAGAACCACGGCGCGATCACCTACGGCGCCAGCCTCGGCGAGGCCTACGACCGGGCGCTGCTGCTCGAGTGGCTGGCGCAGGTGCACCGGCTGGCGTGCTCGCGCGGGGAGCCGCGGATCCTGACCGAAGCGGAGCTCGCCGAAGTGACAGCCGAAATACGGCGCCGAAGGTATGGCGAGGCACGTCAGCGTAGCGACGGGCCCTAAACCTGGAGGGGTTCGCATGTCCACTCCCGCATCCGAACCAGCCGGCTCAGCCCGCAGCGGCTCGCCGGACACTGCCGTGGCCGTTTCGGCCGACTCGGAGGAGGCGATCGTCGAGCGGGCTGGCTACAAGCCCGAACTCCGGCGGTCACTGCGCTTCTTCTCGATGTTCGCGATCGCGTTCTCGATCATCTCGATCACGACCGGCATCTTCCTGAACTACGGGTTCGGCCTCGCGTACTGGGGGCCGGCGTCGATCTGGACCTGGCCGATCGTCGGGGTGGGCAACCTGATGATCGCGCTCGTGGTCGCGGAGCTCGGCACCCGCATCCCGCTGGCCGGGTACGCCTACCAGTGGAGCGCGCGCCTGGTGAACTCGACGTACGGATGGTTCGTCGGCTTTGCCGGGCTGCTCTACATGGCGGTCGGCGGCGGCGCCATCATGCTGGGCGTCGCGGCACCGCTGCTGCTCAGCGAGTTCAACGACAACTCGCCGAGCCCGCACCTGGTGCTCACGGTGGCGATCCTCCTGATGCTGCTGCCCGTGGTGATCAACATCATCAGCATCCAGGTGGCCGCGCGGGTCAACAACGTCGCGGTGTTCACCGAGATCATCGGCACCGTGGTCTTCGGGGTGCTGCTGTTCATCCTGTGGGGCGTGAAGTCCAAGCCGTCGCCCTACGGGTTCGGCATCCTCGGCAACACGACGTCGGTGTACCACAACCCGACCATCTACGCGTTCGCGCTGGCCGGCCTCATCGGCGCGTTCACGCTCGTCGGTTTCGAGCTGGCCGCCGACATGTCCGAGGATGCGGTCAACCCGCGGCGCAGCGTGCCGCGCGGGGTGATCTGGGCCGTGGCGGGCTCGGCGGTCCTCGGCATGATCGCGCTGATCGGCTTCACCGTGGCGATCCCGAGCCTCAAGGCCGTGGAGGCGTCCCCGCTGCCGCTGCTGACGATCGCCGGCTACTGGCTGCCGTCCTGGCTGGTGAAGGTGTTCGTGGCGTTCGTCATCTTCTCGATGTTCGCGATCCTGGTGGTCGGCGCCGGCGCCCAGGCCCGGCTGGCCTACTCGATGTCGCGGGACAACATGCTCCCGTTCTCCGGAGTCCTGCGGAAGGTCAACCCGCGCACCCAGACGCCGATCATCGCGCTGCTGGTGTTCGCGGTCGTCGACGTCGGCGTCATGATCTACGGGTACAACCAGCCCAGCTCCTTTGCCACGCTGGTCGGCGCGACCGCGATCATCCCGTACATCATCTACTTCCTGATCACGCTCGCCTACGCGATCAAGCGGCGCGCGCTGGACAGCATCCCGGGCGTGTTCTCGCTGGGCCGCTGGGCCTGGCCGGTCATCGGCTTCGTGCTCGTGTACAGCGCGCTGATCATTTTCGTGCTGGCCGTGCCCGCGCCGTTCCACGCCGCCGACAAGGTCGTCGGCTACGGCTTCGGCCTGGCGCTGCTCTGGTACGTGACCGTCCTGCTCTGGCGGCTGCGGCGGGGTGCCGCCGGGGTCAAGCCCATCGAGACCCTGACCGATGGCGAGCCCGCCGGCAGCTAGCGCCCGCCAGGGCTGCCGGCAGCTGGGCTAGCGCCTGCTGGGCTGCCCGCAGCTGGGCTACAGGCAGACCGTGATGCCGAGCACGTCGACGCAGCTGCCCGAGCCGCCGGACTGCTTAGCCGGGCTTGGCGACGG
>Ga0209169_10001131_pt1 | contig 16183 bp, 15 predicted proteins | sample HubBroMetageWRM4_FD_188346 | JGI IMG/M metagenome (GOLD analysis project Ga0209169, IMG submission 188346) | Warmed soil microbial communities from the Hubbard Brook experimental Forest, New Hampshire - Hubbard Brook CCASE Soil Metagenome WRM 4... | ecosystem: Environmental > Terrestrial > Soil... | reverse complement strand
GCGGCGTCAGGGTCGGCGAATTGCGATGCGGTCTTCAGCTTCGCCATGGCTCTCACCGCGCCAGGGCGCGCCGGCGGGCGCCCGCGAGTGCTCCAGCGTCGAACGCGCGCCAGCGCGCGCACAAATGCTGATCCGGGCGAACGAGATAAGTCGAGCCGGGCGTTGCGTCGAGCCGCTGCGTGAATAGGCCGTCGCGGTCGAAAACATCCTCGCCGACAACGGTCATCGGTATGCCGTCGATCGGCGGCGGATGACCGCCATTTGCGCCCGCACCATTGACGTAAATTGCCTGAAAGCCGCCGCGCACGCATTCCAACAGATGCACCGGCGTCCCATCGCGGCGCGCAAGCGGCGCGTCGGGGAGCGGCGCCCCGAGCCGCGCCGTGCCGGCAAAGGACGCGGCGTCGGGCGTCGACAACGGCGTATCGTAAACGCTCGGCAGCGAAAGACGGCCGGAATTGACCATGCGCCGCGCGAATTCGGCCCTCGGCGCGAGCGCCAGCACGGCGTCGCGCAAGCGCAGCTCCGCGTTCGAGTGCGGCGACATGAATTCGGTCGAACGCGTGGAATGGCCGATGTTTTCGTCCGCCGCCTGGACGCGCTCAAGCTCGTAGCTGTCGATCAGCGCGGACCCGCCCTCCCCGCGGAGGTGCGACGCGAGCTTCCAAGCCAAATTCTCGGCATCCTGAATGCCCGAATTGGCGCCGCGCGCACCGAACGGCGAAACCTGATGCGCAGCGTCGCCAATGAAAATCACCCGATCATGCACGAAGCGATCGAGCCGGCGGCAATTGAACGTGTAAACCGAGACCCATTCCAACTCAAAATCGTGCGGCGCCAGCACTTTTTGCAGCCGCGCCCGAACCCGCTCCGGCTCCTGTTCCGCGAGCGCATCGGCTTGCGGCCCGAGCTGCAAATCAATCCGCCAAATATCGTCCGGCTGGCGGTGCATCAGCGCCGATTGTCCGGCGTGGAATGTCGGAGCGAACCAGAAGCGCCGCTCGGTTGGAAAATCGGCGGCCATGCGGACGTCGGCGATGAGGAACTTATCGGCGAAGGTGACGCCGGCGAAGTCGAGCCCCAGAAAGCTGCGAACACTCGATCGCGCGCCGTCGGCGGCAATCAGCCAGTCCGCGTCCAGCCGATAAAGCCCATCCGGCGTCTCGATGGTAAGCCGCGCGCCGTCGTTGAGGCGGTCAACGCCGACAACGCGGTTGCTCCAGCGCAACTCGAGATTTTTCAGTTCCAGCGCACGGTCGACCAGCGCCTTTTCCAGATAGAATTGTTGGAGGTTGATGAAGGCCGGCATTTTGTGGCCCGCCTCCGGTAAAAGGTCGAACGAAAACAGCAGTTCGTCGCCGTAGAAGACTTTGCCGAGTTTCCAGGTCACGCCATGCGCGACCAAGCGCTCGCCGACACCCAGCCGATCCAGAATTTCCAGCGTGCGCTTCGACCAACAGATGCCGCGCGAGCCTTCGCCGATCCGGTCGGCGTCATCGAGCACCACGACCGGAACGTCGCGCAAGGCGAGATCGATGGCTGCGGCAAGCCCGACCGGTCCGGCGCCGACAACAACGACCGGACGACGGACCGGCGCGCCGGCGTCCTGGTCGGGCGAGCGCCGGTATTCATAGCGATAAACCGATTTACGCGGCGTGCTCATGCTGCTTAGCCGCGAAGCTGCGCCCACATGGCGCGGTCGCGCTCCGCCGTCCAAATCGCCGGATGATCGAGACCTTTAGCCTCGTCGTAGGCCCTGGCGACGTTGAACGGCATGCAATGCTCATAAATGGCGAAACCCGAAAACTTTGGATCCATGACCCGGCGCGCGTCATCAAAAGCTTCCTTGAGCGACCGGTTTTTGCCGACGCTGTCGGACACGCTGGCGTAGAGGGTGGTGAGGAAATCCTCGGTCAGAGCGATGCCGTCAGCGACATCCTTCGGCGTTTTCAGCGCCGCGCCCCGGCCCGGCACCAACGCCTTGGCGGAAAGCTCGGCAAGCCGGTCCAACGTCGAGGGCCAATCGGTGAAATGGGCGTCGCCGCAATAACAGGCGGAATGGTATTCAACGAGATCGCCCGAAAACACCACATTGGCGTCAGGCACATAGGCGACCACGTCGCCGGCAGTGTGGCCACGGCCGATATGCATGATCCGCACTTCGCGGCGCCCGAGCCAAACCGATACCTGATCGGGGAACGTGATGGTCGGCCAGGTGAGGCCAGGGATGCTCTCGACGGCACGGAACAGCCGCGGGAAGCGGCCGATTTCCGAATCCATGTCCTGTTTGCCGCGTTCGGCAATCAGGGCCCGCGTCGCGTCCGACGCCAGGATCTCGGCGCCGCCGTAGGCCGAAGCGCCGAGCACACGCACGGCATGATAATGGCTCAGCAAAACATATTTGATCGGCTTGTCGGTGACTTTGGCGACCCGGTCGATCACCTGCTGCGCCATCACCGGCGTTGCCTGGGCGTCAACGACCATTACCCCGTCGTCGCCGACAATGACGCCGGAATTCGGATCGCCCTCGGCCGTGAAGGCGTAAAGGTCCGGCCCGATCGTGTCGAAAGTGATGGTCTTTTCCCACAAGTCGCCGGTCGAGGCGAAGCCGCCGCTCATCAAACGATCCTCCGCAGCCAAACACTCAACTAAGGAATTGAGCCGATGCAAGCAAGGGCTTGATGGCGTTGCGCTTGTCGGCAACTTCGGTCATGGTCCCGATCCGTCAGGGCCGAACCGCCCCGCTCGCGGTAATGATGAGCTAGTAACTCGGATAACGCCATGGCTGGTCAGCGCGCGATGGAAAGCGATATCGCCGACGACGCGGCCGCGAGCGGTGCGATGGTCAACGACGAAGCCCCGCTGAAGCTCGAGCAGTTTCTGCCCTATCAACTCAACGTCGTGTCCAGCTTGGTCTCGCAGGCGCTGTCGCGCGTTTACGCGCAGCGCTACGGCATCGGCGTACCGGAATGGCGCGTATTGGTGACGCTCGGCCAGTACCAAATGATGACGGCCAAGGCGATCGGCGCCCATACCCACATGCACAAAACCAAGGTATCGCGGGCGGTGGCGATCTTGGAAAAGCGCCGCCTGCTCGGCCGTCGCCCCAACCGCGAGGATAAGCGCGAAGCCTTTCTGTCGCTCACCGCCGCGGGACGAAACATCTACGAAGAGCTCGCGCCGCACGCGCTCGACTTTGCCAAGCGGTTGACCGAAATCCTGACGTCTGCGGATCGAGAGGCCTTTAATCGCGCGCTCTCGCAATTGACGGCACGGTCAACTCAGCTGGTTGCTGAAGTCGCGGGCCTAAACGAGCGCGACTAGAACGGCCCGGTATTCAAAAGACGCCCAAGTCCGTGATAAGTCCCCTTCCCTGACGTATCCGGAGCCGTAGGTTTCACAGCAATGAAGCTCTATTCCTATTTTCGTTCGTCGGCCGCCTACCGTGTGCGCATCGCGCTCAACCTCAAGGGTATCGCCTACGAGACCATACCTGTTCACCTCATCAAGGACGGCGGACGACACCGGCAAGCCGAATACCGCGCCGTCAATCCACACATGCGCGTTCCGGCGCTCGTCGCGCCCGATGGTAAGGTGCTGTTTCAGTCGCTCGCCATCATCGAATATCTCGAAGAGATCGCGCCGGAGCCGCCGCTGTTGCCGAAAGATCCAATCGCGCGCGCGCAGGTGCGCGGTCTTGCGGACATCGTCGCCTGCGACATCCACCCGATGAATAATCTCGGCTCGCTTCGTTATTTGAAGCACGAGCTGCACCAGGAGCAGCCCGCAATCGATGCTTGGTATCATCATTGGGTCATTGACGGATTCAAGGCGCTGGAAACACTCGTCCAGGCCGGCCCTTACTCGTTCGGCGCTGAGGTCACGCTGGCCGATCTCTTTCTCATCCCTCAGGTCGCGAATGCCCGGCGGCTCAAGGTGCCGCTTGACGCTTTCCCGAAGATCGTCGGCATCGAGGCTGCCTGTCTTGCGCTTTCCGACTTCGACCGCGCCCGGCCGGAAAATCAGCCGGACGCCGAGTAGTTCGCAATCTTCACACTTTGGTCACCATTGCATCGCTTGATCGGGCTCGCGCGCGGAGCAGAGTCGGGATGATCAAGCTTTTGCAATGGGTTGTCGCCGTCAGCTTCAGCTGCGTCGCAATTTCATTTGCGCTTGCGCAGACGTCAGCGCCGCCCGCGCCAAATGGCGAGCAAGCGAGCGGCAATCCAATTTGCGTCCGGCTCGAGGGCCAATTGGCGGCGCTGAGCCGCGGCGGAGCCGATCCGCGCACCGACCAAATCAAGCATTACGAGGACGCGGCGGCGAAGCAGCAGGCGGATCTCGACCGTTCACTCACGCAATCGAAGCGGCTCGGCTGCGAAAATGGCGGTTTCTTTTCGTTGTTCACCGGTGGCGGACCGCAATGCCAGCCGATCAATGCGCAGATTCAGCAAATGCGCGACAATCTCGATCGCACGATGAGCGAACTCGAGCGTCTAAAAAGCGGCAGCAATGACCGCGAGGGGCCGCGCCGCGCCTTGATCGGACAATTGGCGCAAAACAATTGCGGCCAGCAATATCAGGCAGCGGCCGCCCAGGCGGGGCCCGGCGGATTCCTCGACGCATTGTTCGGCGGCACGATCATAAATTCGGGCGGCGACGGCGCGCCGTCCGGCACCTATCGCACTGTCTGCGTACGAACATGCGACGGGTATTATTTCCCGGTCTCGTATTCGGCGGTGCCAAACCGCTTTGCCGACGACCAGCGCGCCTGTCAGCGTGAATGTCCGGCGACCGAGACCGCGCTCTACACCTACCGTAATCCCGGCGAGGACATTAACCAGGCGGTATCGCTCGGCGGGCAGCCCTACACCGCACTGCCGAACGCTTTTCGCTATCGGAAGGAATATAGCGGCGCCTGCTCTTGCCGGCGGCCGGGCCAAAGCTGGGCCGATGCCCTGAAAAACTCGGACGACGCGACCACGCTTGAGAGCGGCGACATTGTCGTGACTGACCAAAACGCCAAGGCGCTCTCGCAACCGCCGGCGCCGAAACCGCCGGGCAAGCCATCAAAGGGCGGCGCCGCCAACTCCAATGCCAACCAAAACCCCGGCGCGGCAACGGCGCCTCCCGCCGCGGCGAATCCCGGCGCGTCCACCGCGGACTCCGCCGCCAGCGGCGTGCGCAGCATCGGACCACCTTTCGTCGTCGGACATTAGCGCGCAGTCTCAGCCGAGCAACCGGCTGCGCAAAATGCACGCGTGATGCATGGCCGGCCGCGGCGGCATCTAAGCCGTCGGCGGCGGAGCAAGCGGCGGCGCTAAGCCCCGCCCAACCCATTTAGCCTTTTTCGTCGCAGGCCCAAGCGCGGACGACGCAATCGCGGCCGCCAAAGTCGTAGCAGCGTTTAAGCGACGCGTTCTCGGCCTTGCCGAGATGCTGGTTGAACGCCCAACCGTAGGAACCGCATGGATGCTTGGCGTCGATCGCAAGCGCCGCACAGCCGCGCTTGATATCGCCAACGACCTTGCAGGCTTGGCCCACGCACTTTTTCATGGCCACCGCGCGGGCCTCGGTCAGCTTGCGGTAATCGTACCCATAGCCGAACGCGCCGCAGGCGCCGACCGCAAACGAACCCGCCGCATGCGCCGTACCGATTGCCGTAACGAAAATACATAAAGCCGCGACAGCCGCACTAACGCGGCGCAACAAAACCATCTCACCCTCCCCCGAGGACGTGCCGTGAGACGCTAATCGGTAAGAATTGCCAGTTGGTGAATCGAACACGGCCCCGCGCCCGTTCCGACCCCGCGCGCGGGGCTATGCGCCTTCCAGCTCCGCCTTCACGGCGTCGAGCGCCTCGGGCGTGTCAATGTCGGTCAGAGTGGCAGACCCGGACACTGGCACTTCGGCGACAGCCTCACTGTAGCGGGCGATCAGCTGGCGCGCGCCGATGTCGCCTTCGACCGTCATCAGTTCGGGGAAAAACCGCCGCGACCAAACCACCGGATTACCGCGCTGGCCGTCCATTGCCGGCACCGCAATAAGGGCGCCTTTCTCGGGCGCGAGGCCGGCGATGAGACGGTCCATAGTGGCGGAGTCGACTTGCGGCATATCGCCGAGGCAAACGATCACGCCGTCGGCCTGCTCCGGCAGGGCGGCGATGCCGACCCCCAGCGAGCCGCCGAGTCCGTCGGCAAATTTTGGATTGTGAACGAACTCGACCGGCAAGCCGGCAAGCGCCGCTTCAACGCGCTCGCGCTGGTGTCCGGTGACCACGAATACCGGCCGGGCCTTGGAGCCGAGAACGGCTTCGGCGGCGATGCGCACCAACGGACGCCCGCGAATTTCGGCCAATAACTTGTTCTGGCCGCCCATCCGGCTCGAGCGCCCGGCGGCCAGCACTAGGCCGGCAATGTTGCGCGCGGGCTGCACCGGCTCCTCCCGAGGCTGCGGCCGGGTGACGATCTCCATGAGCAGGCCGCCGACGCCCATCCCGGTTATGTCCTCACGCGGCACTTTAAGTCCGGCAAGGAGCCGCATCAGAACCCAATCGAATCCGTTCTCCTTCGGACTGCGCGCACAACCAGGCGCACCAAGGACCGGATGGCCGGCAGCCGAGCCGATCAACAACAGGTTGCCTGGATCAACCGGCATTCCGAAATGCTCAATTCGCCCGCCAACGGCTTCCAAAGCCGCCGGGATGACGTCGCGCCGGTCGGCAATGGCGGAGGCCCCAAAGACAATGACCAGCTGGGTATCGTGCTTGATGACCTCGGCAAGGGCGCGCGCCAGCGCCGCGCTGTCGTGCGACACCCGCCGTTCGGCCACGATGATCGCGCCCGCCGGCTCAAGGCGTTCGGCGGTGATCTTCAAGGTCTTGTCGATGACTTTGGGCGAAAGGCCGGGCAGCACCGTGGAAATAACCCCGACTTTGCGGACGCGATAAGGCGCAATGCTGACAAGCGGCTGTCGGGCCTCGGCAAGCGCGCGATCCCGCGCCGTCGCCGGCACGGCGAACGGAATGATTTTCACCGTCGCGATCATCTCGCCGGGGACCACCGGTTTGAACGCGGGCAAAGTCGCCACCGTGATGGCTTCATCCACCCGATTGATCCGATCGACCGCCGCCTTATCGACGACCAGCACGCCTGCCGTTTGCGAGAACAGGTTGGCGCGCCCGGTGAAGGCGCGATCGACATGCGTGCCATCGCCCGCGATCGCGTCCGCGATCTCGGCTGCCGCCACGTCTTCCGTGACATCGCCAGGTTCGAGCCGGGCGACCACAACGTCCTTAATACCGGCGGCCTCAAGCGCCGCGGCTTCGATCGGTCCGATCAGGGTACCCTTTTTGAGCACCAAACCGCCGCTGCGGATGGTGTGGACCGACGTCGCGCCGACCGCTTGTTTGGGTTCGACCGCCCCGAACTTCATGACACGGCCTCGGCGACGCGCTCACTCGTTTGCGGCTCTCGGCGCAGACTTTCCGTGATCTGCGCGATGATGGAAACCGCGATTTCAGCGGGCGAGACCGCCCCGATATTGAGTCCGATCGGGGCGTGAATGCGGGAGATCTCGGCGTCGCCGACACCCTGCTGCTTGAATCGGTCAACCCGGCGGCCGTGAGTTTTCCGCGAGCCGAGCGCGCCGATGTAAAAACAATCGCACGCCAGCGCGTAGAGCAGCGCCGGATCGTCAATCTTTGGATCATGCGTCAGCGCGACGAAGGCGGTGTACCGGTCGATACCAAGCGACGGCAAAGCCTTGTCCGGCCACTCGGCGATAATCTTCACGTCGGGAAACCGCTCGGGCGAGGCGAATGCCGTGCGCGGATCGACAATGGTGACGTCGTAGCCGAGGAGTTTGGCGATCGGCGCCAAGGCCTGGCTGATGTGCACCGCGCCGATCGCGACAAGCTGCGCCGCGGGCACGTGCACCGTGAGAAAGACCCGCCCCTCGTCGCTGTCGGCCATGCCGCTTTTGCCGCTGCGCAGTCGCTCGGCAAGGATCGCTCCGAGCGGATCGTTGGCAATCTCCGCCGCTTTGACCAGCCGCTGCTCAGCCGTCGCGATGTTGCTGACGATAATAGCCGCGCGTCGCGCGGCGCGTTCGGTGTTCAAAGCGGCGAGAACGTCGAGCTTCATTCGTCTTTTAATCCGGTCATTTCGGCAGCAATGACATTACTCGACCTTTTCCACGAGCACCCGGATGGTGCCGCCGCATGATAATCCGACTTTCCACGCGGTTTCGTCGGCAACGCCGAATTCCAGGACCTTCGACTTGCCGCTGTCGATGACGTCGAGCGCTTCGGTGACAACCGCACCTTCGACGCAGCCCCCGGAAACTGAGCCAAGGAAGTTACCCTCCTCGTCGATAACGAGGTTGGAGCCGACCGGGCGCGGCGCCGAACCCCAAGTCTCGACCACGGTCGCGAGCGCCACGGCGCGGCCTTGCTTGCGCCAATCCTCGGCGGCTTGGAGAATGTCGGTATCGGTGGAGAGCATGATCTTTCCTCCGGCTGCGGATTAGCTGATCCGCAATTCGCTATATCTGGCCAAATATAAGCCGTTAGGCGACTTTCTGCATCCAGGTTTTCGGGTCGGCGGCGGCGCCGCGACCTGGTTGCAGCGAGGCCACTAGCGCGCCTATCGACTCGAGATTGTGGATCGGGCGAAATTCATCGACATACGGCAACATAGTCTTGATGCCGCGGGCGCGGGCTTCGAACCCTTCGAAACGCAGGAGCGGATTGAGCCAAACAAGCCGGCGGCACGACCGGTGCAAGCGATCGATCTCAAAGGCCAGATTGTCGTCGGCGTCGCGCTCAAGCCCGTCGGTAATGAGTAACACGACGGGGCCCTGGGTCAGGACGCGCCGGGCCCACAATTTGTTGAAAGCGTGCAACGACGACGCGATCCGCGTTCCGCCGGACCAATCGGGAACAACCGCCGAGCACGAAGCGAGGGCATCGTCGGGATCGCGCTCGCGCAAGGCGCGCGTCACATTGGTCAGGCGCGTGCCGAATAAAAACGTGCTCACGCGCTTTCGGGTATCCGTCAGGGCATGCAAGAAATGCAAAAAAATCCGGCTGTACTGGCTCATCGACCCCGATATGTCGAGCAGCGCCACCACTGGCGGCGGCCTCGATTTCGGCCCGACGAAACGCAAATCGATAAAATCGCCGCCGCCTTTGAAGCTCGATCGCAGCGTGCGGCGGATGTCGATGAGATGTCCGTGCGGATGCGGCGCAAAGCGCCGGGTGCGCACCTCCGCCAACGGCAGGACCAAGCGCTTGATGGCACCTTTGGCGGCGACAATCTCCGCATTGGTCATTTGCGCAAAGTCTTTTCGTTGCAGCACTTCGCGGTCCGAGACGGTCATCCGGGTGTCGAGCTCGATTTCCTGTTGTTTCTTGAGCTTGTCGTCGAGACCAGAAAAAAGCGCTTCCTGAATGCGCGTGGCGCCGGCTTCCGGTGGCCGCGGCGTACTCGGTGCTTGCGGCAGCATCATCGCCATAAGCTGATCGAGGTAGCCGCGCCGGCGGAAGAAGATGCGAAAGGCTTGGTCGAACAATACGGAATGTTCGTGCCGTTTGACGAAGACCGCGTGCAGCGTCCAATAAAAATCGTCGCGCGTGCCGACGCCGGCCGTATTCACCGCCGCGAGCGCGTCAAGCACTGCGCCCGGCCCCACCGGAATACCGGCCGCCCGCAAGGCGCGGGCGAAGTAGATGATGTTTTCCGCGAGCCGGCCGTCTGTCTCTGCCATTTCTGCACTCACCGCCGCTTCCGCGTGCGCAGCAACGAACGGAACCGAATTACTCCGCCGCCCGCATCTCCGACTTCACCTCGTCGAGCAGCTCCTTGACCTTCGAACCTTCGAGCTTGGCGATGTCGTCCTGATATTTAAGAAGCACACCGAGCGTGTCGGAGACGGTGGCAGGATCGAGCGCTACGACGTCGAGCTCGGACAGCGCGGCGGCCCAATCCAGCGTTTCGGCGACGCCCGGCGACTTGAATACATCCTGCTTGCGTAACGCCTGCACGAAGGCGACGACCTGCTCGGAAAGCTTTTTACTGACGCCCGGAACTTTGGAGCGGACGATGGCGAGCTCTCGCTCCGCGTTCGGATAGGCGAGCCAATGGTAGAGACAGCGGCGCTTGAGCGCGTCGTGGATCTCGCGGGTACGGTTCGACGTGATAATGACCGCCGGCGGTTGTGCAGCCTTCACGGTGCCCAATTCCGGGATGGTGATCTGGAAGTCGCTTAAAACCTCCAGCAAAAAGGCCTCGAAGGCCTCGTCGGTGCGATCAAGCTCGTCGATCAGCAGCACCGGCGCACCGGACGGGTCGGGCTCCAGCGCCTGCAGCAACGGCCGCTTGATCAAAAAGCGTTCGGAGAAGACGTCACGCTCGAGCCGCTCGCGATCATGCTCGCCTTCCGCCTCGGCGGCGCGAATGGCGATCATCTGCGCGGCATAATTCCACTCGTAAACCGCGGCGGAGATGTCCAGGCCCTCGTAGCATTGTAACCTGATCAAACGCCGCTTCAGCGTCGCGGAAAGCACTTTGGCGATTTCGGTCTTGCCGACGCCCGCCTCGCCTTCGAGAAACAGCGGCCGCCCCATCTTGAGCGCGAGATAGAGCACGGTGGCGAGCGAGCGGTCCGCCAAATACTGCCCCTCGGCAAGCAGCGCGACGGTCGCATCGATCGAAGCGGGTAGCGGGCGAGGCAAAGATTTATTGGTCATTAGATCCGTCTAACTCAGGATCAGGTTCGTCGGCGGCGACGTCGGTGCAGCATATCTGATTGTATGTAAAGACGAAAATGCTCGGCAACAAGTTGCTGGCGGTGGGCGTTCCAACCGCACGAGCACGCGCGGAGGAGCCGCTATGCACTCAGAGGGTAATCGCGGGTAGCGCCCGACGCGATTTAAGGCACTACGCTTGTGACCGCGTCGACGACCTTTTCAATGACGCTTGAGTTCGCCACTGCATCGGCCACGGCGCGGCGGGCGAGGACACCGACGAGGTGAGCGCGATATTCGGCGCTGCCGTGGATGTCGCTGTTGAGGCCGTCCGCGGGAATAGTCAGACCCTCGAGCGATTTTGGCGAAAAGCGTTTCTTCAACGCCTCCTCGAACGAGGGAACGCGGAACACGCCATTGGCGCCGGCGCCGGTCACGGCGACCCGGATTTCGCTGCTCCGCTTGCCGACAAAGACGCCGACAAGCGCGTAACGCGACGCTTGATTGCGGAATTTTTGATAAGCCGCCTTTTTCGGGATCGGGAAACTCACCTTGGTGATGATCTCGGTGGGCTCCAGCGCCGTCGAGAACATGCCGGTAAAAAACTCGTCGGCCGGAATACGCCGCTTATTGGTGATGATGGTGGCGCCCAATCCAAGGCAAGCGGCCGGATAGTCCGCGTTCGGATCGTTGTTGGCGACCGAGCCGCCGATGGTGCCCATGTGGCGGACCGCCGGATCTCCAATCAGGCCGGCAAGCTTGGCCAGCACCGGGAGCGCTTGCTGCACCACCGGCGAAGTGTGCACGTCGTTGTGACGCGTCAGCGCGCCGATAGTGACGGCGCGGCCGGTCAGCTCGATGCCGGTCAAGCCTTCGATGCGCGACATGTCGATCAGCACTGGCGGATTGGCCAGCCGAAGCTTCATGGTCGGCAGCAATGTGTGGCCGCCGGCGAGTAACTTGGCGTCGGCGTTTTTGCTGAGCAGATTTACCGCCTGCCGCAGCGTTTGGGGACGTTCGAAGGTGAAGCTGTACATTTTCGCTCTCCGTAATTTCTTGGCGTCACGCCGCGTGCGGCAGTGAGCGGCCGGATTTTTGCAGCGCGGCCCATACCGTTTGCGGCGTCGCCGGCATGGCGATGTCTTCAGTGCCGATGGCGTTGGTGATGGCGTTGATGACCGCGGGGGGCGAGGCGATCGCGCCGGCCTCGCCGCAGCCTTTGATGCCGAGCGGATTGGACGGGCACCTTGTCAGCGTTGTTCCAACCGTCATGGTTGGAAAGTAATCGGCCCGCGGCATGGCGTAGTCCATGAACGAACCGGTCACGAGCTGGCCTTCCTGATTGTAAACCGCGCCCTCGCACAACGCTTGACCTATGCCCTGCGCGACGCCGCCGTGGATTTGGCCCTCGACAATCATCGGATTGATGATGACGCCGAAATCGTCCACCGCCGTCCAGGCGACAATCTCGGTGTTGCCGGTTTCAGGATCGACCTCGACCTCGCAGATATGGCAACCGGCCGGGAAAGTGAAATTGGTCGGATCGTAGAACGAGGTCTCCTTCAAGCCGGGTTCGAGCTCCTGGCCGTTGAATTTGTGAGCGATGTAGGCATTGAGCGCCACCCCGCCCCACGGCACGGACTTGTCGGTACCGGCGACGCCAAAGTTTCCATCCTTGAACTCGATATCGCCTTCGGCGGCTTCGAGCAGATGCGCGGCCACCTTCTTGGCCTTGGCTTCGACTTTGTCCAAGGCCTTCACCAGCGCCGACATGCCGACCGCGCCGGAGCGCGAGCCGTAGGTGCCCATGCCGAACTGCACCTTATCGGTATCGCCGTGAACAATCGAAACGCTGTCGATCGGCACGCCAAGCCGTTCGGACACGACCTGCGCGAAAGTCGTCTCGTGGCCCTGGCCATGGGCGTGCGATCCGGTAAGCACCTCAATGGAACCGGTCGGGTTCACCCTCACCTCGCACGACTCCCATTGTCCCACGCCGCCGCCGAGCGCACCGACCGCTTGCGACGGCGCCAACCCGCAGGCTTCGATGTAAGTCGAAAATCCGATGCCACGCAGCTTGCCCTGACGCGCCGCGTCGCGCTTTCGCTTGGCGAAGCCTTTGTAATCGGCCAACTCCAGCGCCTTCTTGAGCGAAGCGTCATAATCGCCGGCGTCATAGGCGAAAATCACCGGCGTTTGATGCGGGAAGGTTTTGACGAAATTCCTTCGCCGCATTTCTGCCGGGTCGATATGGAGTTCCCGCGCCGCAACTTCGACAAGCCGCTCGACCACGAAAGTGGCTTCCGGCCGTCCGGCGCCACGATAGGCGTCAACCGAATTGGTGTTGGTGTAGACCGCGTCGACCTCGCAATAAATCTGCGGGATCTGGTACTGGCCCGACAACAGCGTGGCGTAGAGATAGGTCGGCACCGCCGACGAGAATACCTGCATGTAGGCGCCGAGATTGGCGATCGTCTTGACGCGGATGCCGAGGATTTTGCCGGCCGCATCCAACGCCATTTCGGCGTGCGTAACGTGGTCGCGTCCGTGGGCGTCAACCAGAAACGCCTCCGAGCGATCGGAAAGCCACTTGACTGGCCGCCCAACCCGTCTTGATGCCCAAAGCGCCACGACCTCTTCGGGATAGATGAAAATTTTCGATCCGAAGCCGCCGCCGACGTCGGGAGCGATCACTCGCAGCTTGTGCTCCGGCGCCATGCCGATGAAAGCGGAAATGACGAGGCGGGCGACATGCGGGTTCTGCGAGGTATTCCAGAGCGTGAAGGTCTCGGTGCCGGTATCATAATCGGCTAACGCCGCGCGTGGCTCGATCGCGTTCGGCACCAGGCGATTGTTGATGATGTCGAGCTTGGTGACATGCGCCGCGGACTTGAACGCGGCATCTACCGCCGCCGCGTCACCGAGATGCCACTGATAGATGGTGTTGTTCGGCGCAACTTCGTGAATTTGCGGCGCTCCGGGACGCTGTGCCTGCGCCGGATCAATGATGGCGGGCAATTCGCCATAGTCGACATTGACCTTTTCGCCGGCATCGCGGGCCTGTGCCAGCGTCTCGGCGATCACCACCGCCACCGGATCGCCGACATGGCAGACCTTACTGCTGGCCAGCGCCGGATGCGGCGCCATTTTCATCGGCGAGCCGTCCTTGGAATGGATCATCCAGCCACAGATCAGATTGCCGATCTTGTCGGCTGCGAGCTCGGCGCCGTTCAAAACGGCGAGCACGCCCGGCATGCTCGAAGCCTGCTTGCTGTCGATCGATTTGATGGTGGCGTGCGCGTGCGGCGAGCGAACGAAGTAAGCGTAAGTCTGGCCCGGCCGATTGATGTCGTCGGTGTAGTGACCCTTGCCGGTAATGAAACGTTGGTCTTCCTTGCGGCGCACCGCGGCGCCAATCCCGGTTGCGGACATGCGGTCCTCCCGCTGTTCTGCGTCGACGTTCTTTCCTAGGCTTTTTTTATTCCGCGGCTTTGGTCGCCGGGGCGCTGGCCATGGCGCGCGCGCCGGCCGCGATTGATTTGACGATATTGTGATAGCCGGTGCAGCGGCAGATATTGCCTTCCAGCTCCTCACGAATGGTGCGATCGTCAAGATCGTGGCCCTTGCGGCGAACCAAATCGACCGCGGTCATGATCATCCCCGGCGTGCAATAGCCACACTGCAGGCCGTGATTCTCGCGGAACGCTTCCTGCATCGGATGAAGCGGCCCATTGGCCGGGGCGAGACCTTCGATGGAAAGGACGTCGGCGCCCTCAAGTTGCAACGCGAGCACGGTGCAAGATTTCACCGCTTTGCCGTTGACCAGAACCACGCAAGCCCCGCATTGCGAGGTGTCGCAGCCCACATGGGTGCCGGTCAGACGAAGATTTTCACGGAGCAATTGCACCAGAAGGGTGCGCGGGTCGACATCGGTAGTAACCGGTTTGCCGTTCACAGTGAGGGAAACGGCCGCCATAAGCGCCTCCTCGAATTCCCCAAAATCATCTTGTTTGGCCGGTCGGCTCGCGGCCGCCAACCATGTCCAAGGTCAAAACGGGGCGATTCTGCCCGATTTTTACTCTAGAACTGGAATTACTCTGAACCGCGCGCTGGCCGCCGGTCAAGAAAATATCGCGCCTGCGGCACCCGGTCCGAGACTCGTGAACGGCGGCTTCACGCGGCCGGGGCACTGACGGTTGCCGCGAATTTCTGAAAGAAATCGTCGGCCATCTTCTTGGCGGCGCCGTTGATCAAGCGCTGGCCGAGCTGCGCCAGCTTGCCGCCGATCTGAGCTTCGACCTCGTAGCTGAGCAGAGTGCCGCCGTCCTTCTCCGCCAGCTTGACGGTCGCGCCGCCCTTGGCGAAGCCAGCCACGCCGCCGTCACCCTGGCCGGAAATCTTGTAGCCGTTTGGCGGATCGAGATCAGACAGGGTGACCTTGCCTTTGAACTTCGCCTTCACCGGACCGATCCTGCTCGTTGCCACCGCCTGGAATTCGGTATCCGATAGTTTGTCGAGCTGCTCGCAACCGGGAATACAGGACTTCAGCGTCTCGGCATCGTTGAGCTTTTCCCACACCGTCTCTCGCGGCACCGGAAGCTGATACTCGCCGCTCATCGTCATCGCCATTTCGAATCACTCCTCAGCCGAGGCCGCGCCAACTGTGACACCGTCCGCCATCATATCGGTTAGCACCGCTTCCGACAGCAGGGAAATCGCCGGCTCCCGAATTGGCGCACCGGCGCCAGCCCAGCTAGTCTTTACCTCGCGTCGTTTTGCGAGGAGCCGCCCATGCCCGAGATCAGTGCCGATGGCACCGCCATCCATGTTGAAGTAGAGGGGCCGCAAGACGCCCCCGTTCTTATGCTTTCCAATTCGCTCGGCACCAATCTGCATATGTGGGACGACCAAGTTCCGGCTCTCACACGCCATTTCCGGCTCGTGCGTTTCGATCGCCGCGGTCATGGCGGATCGGCGGTGCCTAAGGGCCCCTACTCGATAGAGCGGCTTGGGCGGGACGCCCTCGCCGTTATGGACGGGCTTGGCATTGCCAAGGTCAATTGGTGCGGGCTCTCCATGGGCGGCATGGAAGGCATGTGGCTGGGCGCCAATGCCGCGAGCCGCATCGACAAACTCATTCTGTCCAACACTGCGAGTTATTTTCCGGACCGGACCATGTGGGATGGCCGCATCGAAGTCGCCCGCGACAAAGGGCTCGTCGCCTTGGTCGACGGCACCATAGAACGCTGGTTCACCGCCGAGTTTCGCCGACGGTCGCCGCAAGCGGTCGCGCGTATTCGCGAGATGTTTCTCGCTACCGACGTTGAGGGTTACGTCGGCTGCGGTGCCGCAATTCGCGACATGGACAATCGCTCATTGCTGGCGAAAGTAAGCGTGCCGACCCTCGTCATAGCCGGCCGGCATGATATGGGCACC
>Ga0209169_10001130_pt1 | contig 16192 bp, 11 predicted proteins | sample HubBroMetageWRM4_FD_188346 | JGI IMG/M metagenome (GOLD analysis project Ga0209169, IMG submission 188346) | Warmed soil microbial communities from the Hubbard Brook experimental Forest, New Hampshire - Hubbard Brook CCASE Soil Metagenome WRM 4... | ecosystem: Environmental > Terrestrial > Soil... | reverse complement strand
GGCCGCCGGTTCCCGGCTGGGTCTCGCTGCCGCGAGTGTCCGAGTAGGCCGCGCTGCTGCCAGTGCCCGGGTAGGTCTCGCGAGCGCTGCTAGTGCCCGGGTAGGTCTCGCGAGCGCTGCTAGTGCCCGGATAGGTCTCGCGGGCGCTATTGCCCGGGTAGGCATCCTGGCCGCCGGTTCCCTGGTAAGACCGCCGGTCGCCGGCGGACGGGCCCGCGAACTCCTGCTGGTAACCCGAACGCGCCTGGCGGTCCTCCGGCACCTGGTACCCGGGCACTCCCCCGTGGCCTCGCGGCGACCGGATTCCGGATCCGCCGTGCGGGTGCCGCGGCCCGTCGTACGACGGGTCGCTGTAGCCAGGGTCGCCGTAACCGTAGTCATCCATGGCCGGCTGCTGATAGCCGGGGCCAGTGCCGTAGTCACGCCCGGGCCTGCGCGCGCCGAACCTCGGGTCGACCTCGCGGTGCGGCCCGGTGCCGTACCCGGCTTCCAGCACGTCACGGGTCTGCGCATCCAGCGGCCTGAAACCGGAAGGCCAGGAGAGCTCGGGGCCGTACGGTATGTCACGCCTACCGTCCTGACCCTGGTGCGGGTCGCTACGTGGCCCCGATCCGTAGTGGGCCGGGCCACCGATCGCGTCATCCTGATAGGGATGCTGCGAGGCAGGCCAGCCACGTCCGTCTTGAGCCGGCGAACCGCTCGTCATATACCGGTCACTCCCCTGTCTGTGGGACAGCAGGTCAATGATCACAAGCATCATCGCGACAAACGAGACACTCTGCCACCTACTTGGATCATTCTTAACGGCTGAGTCGCGACGCTGGGGTACCACGTTACTTCCTCGTGATCCCCCGCATGATGCATTTCGGCTGATAGGCGCGTCGCAACGGTTTTAGCAGGCCGCAGACCTAGTTGAACCGGGCGTTAGAGCCATAAGGGGACGGTGAGGACATGTCGCCGCGGGCACCGGAGCGACGCGCACCCTGCACGGAGCGTAATCCGCGGGGGCCGTGGTAGGCGGCTCTTGTCCTTTCGGTGTGCTGGCGGGCCAGATCCTGGGCGCGATCTGGGTCGGCGGCCTCGATCGCGTCGATGAGCTCTTCGTGCTCGGCCCAGGAGCCGTAGCCGCGGGCCGGGGCCACCATGCGGTAGTACCACTGGACCCGGCGGCCGACGATGTCGGCGAGCTCGGCGAGGACCAGGTTGCCGCCGACGGCCGCGATCTCAGAGTGGAAGACGTTGTTGGCCGCCACGGCGGCGCCGAAGTCGTCCGCCTCGGCCGCGGCCTGGCCCTCGCGGCATAGCTGCCGCAGCCTCGCCACCTGCTGGGGGGTCGCGGCCAGCGCCGCGAGCCTGGCCGTCTCGGCCTCGAGCAGCGCGCGCACGTCGAGCAGCTCGTCTACTTCCTTGTCGGTGGGCACGTGCACGAAGGCGCCCTGGCTGGGCCGCAGGTCGACCCACCCCTCGGCCTCCATCCGGTGCAGCGCCTCCCGGATCGGCTGCCTGCTGACCCCGAGCTGCCTGGCGAGGTCGGTCTCCACCATGTGCTGACCCGGCGGCAGCTCGCCGCCGACGATCAGGTCGATCAGGGCGTCATATACCGACTGGCGCAACGGAACCGGCCGTTGCAATGGTCGAATCACCGGCGCGGTCAGGCCCGCCATCGCGCATCCTCCAGCTCAGTGGGGACCGGCTCCCACTCGCCGGGCCGACCTTCCCTCCCATGGAGTCGGCATAAAGAGCATATGGGAGACAGTATGCAAAATACGATCCCCGGATCCAGGGTTGAGCGCCGGTTCAGGGCCCAACGGCCACGCCCACCGCGCCATGGCCCAGGATAAGTCACCCGGGTCGGGATCGGGCAGCCGAACCCAGCCGAGGTGGGCCAGCCGGGCCTGCAGCTTGCCATCCGAGGTGACGAACTCCTGGCCGGTCCGCTCCGCGATGGCGACGTAGAGCATGTCGTAGACCGGCCAGTTGTCGTACCGCCTGGCCAGCTCGAAGGCGCGGCCGGTGTCACGGTCATCCGTCACCCGGCGCACCGGGATCCGGTCAAGCAGGGCGGCGGCAGCATCGGCGTCGGCACCGCTCCACCGGCCCCGGCGGATCCCGGTCAGCAGCGCGTTTTCCGCCTCCAGCCAGAGCAGGCCGGGAGCCAGCAACTCCGCGCCGGTGCTCGCCCAGGCGGCGAACAGTGCCCGCACAGGCGAGTCCTGCCCGGTATCTGGCGCGATGAGATCGACGACGACGGACGCGTCAACGACGGGCACGACGATCCTCGATCACCAGGTCGCTTGCCGTCTCGCGGACCGGAAGGGCGAGCCCGGACTTCCACCGCTGGACCTCGTCCAGCCACTCGGCCAGGCTGCCGAGCTGTGCGGTATCCGCCTGATGCTCCGCGGCGCCCATCTCCACCACCAGCCCTTCCAGGTGCACGATGTCGACGTAGTAGGTGTTACCGCGCTTGGTGGCGGGCAGGCGCCCGGACCAGATCCAGCGGCGGATGGTCTCCGGTGACCGGTGCACGCGCTGCGCCGCCTCCCGCACCGTGATCTCCTGAACGGCGGTCATGAGGGGAGGGTAGCACGAGATCTACTACTACTACAACATCTACTACATGAGGCGGTGTATTATATGAGACGGGGCACGGTCAGGCGATGTCGCGGCGGCGGAGGGCGGCGAGTCCGGCCGCGGCGAGGGTGAGGGCCACCAGACAGAGCACGAGCAGGGGTTCTGCCGACACCGGGCCGCCGGGCAGCCGCGGGGCGTGCGTGAACGGCGAAATGTCCAGGATCCAGTGGGACACCTGCAGCACCTGGCCGAACAGGTCGATCACCACGACCACGCCAAGCGCGGTCCACGCCCCGGGGACGGATGCCCGGGGCAGCAACCCGAAGAGGCCGACCGCCAGCGCGGCGAGCACCAGCGCCGACGGCAGCTGTGCCATGGCCGCGCCGGTCATCCGCGCCACCTCGGGGCCGGCCGACCCGGCCCGCAGGCCGTAGCCGAGGCCGGCCGCCACCCCGGCGATGGCCAGCAGCAGCACCGTGCCGGCGACGGCCACCGCGACCTGGCTGACCGCCCAGCGGATCCGGCCGGTCGCGGTGGCAAGCACGAGCTCGGCCTGGTCCCCGGTTTCCTCGGACCGCAGCCGGAGCACGACCGATATCGCGTACGCGGCGGCGACCAGGCCGGCCAGCAGCATGAGGGCGGCCAGGTACGCGTTGGTGATGGCCGCCTGGCCGCCGAGCCTGGTGAATTCGCGCTCCAGGGCGGAGCTGGTGCCGAACAGCTGGCCGATGCCCTTCCCGGCCGCCCCCGAGGCGGCGAAGATGAACGCGTAGCCGACGGCCCAGCCGAGCAGGGAGCCGCGCTGCAGCCGCCACGCCAGGCCGAACGGGCCGCGCAGGAAGGCGGAGGCGGCCGGCCGCCCCGGCCGGTCGGGCAGCAATCCCGCGCCGTAGTCGCGCCGCGCGGCGAACGTGAACGCCAGGCCGGCGCCTGCTGCGGCCACCGCGAGCGGAAGGCAGAGCACCCACCAGCGTTCGGCGGCGAACGGCCGGGCGAGCTGGATCCAGCCGAGCGGCGAAGCCCACGACAGCCAGGACGGCCCGCCGGCCCCGGCCGAGTCGCCCACGCCGCGCAGCACGAAGGCGACGCCGAGCACGCCGAGGGCGATCCCGCGCGCCGAGCGCGCGCTTGAGGTCAGCTGGGCGGCCACGGCGGTGATCCCGGTGAACGCGAGCGCGCAGCAGCCGATGCCCAGCCCGAGCGCGGCCGAGCCCGCCGCCGGCAGGCCGGTGAACGGCAGCACGAGGCACAGCAGGGCGGACACCGCGACGCTGGGTAGCGCGGCGGTCGCCATCCCGGCGGCAAGCGCCGCCTGCCGGCCGACGACGGCCGAGCCGATCAGCTCGAGCCGGCCCGCCTCCTCGTCCGACCTGGTGTGCCTGACCACGACGAAGATCGCCATCAGCGCGGCGAAGATGCCCGCCCAGATCCCGTACCGCCAGGTGGTGAGCGATCCGAGGGAGGTGCCGTCCAGCCGGCCGTAAAGGAACCGCAGGGCGGGGTTCGCGCCGCCGGTCGACGCCAGCGCGGCCCGCGAGGCCGCGGTGGGGTACAGCTTCTTAAAGGTGTACGCCGTGCCTGCCACCACCGCGGTGATCACGTAGACGGCGGCCGGCAGCGCGATGCGATCCCGGCGCAGCGCGAGCCTGGTCAGCGCGCCGGTTCCGACAAGACCCGCCGGGACAGGAGAGGTCATCGCGGGACTCCCGCCACGGTCCGTTCGGAAGAATAAAGACGGAGAAACAACTCTTCCAGGGTCGGCGGCCGGCAGGTGAGGGCGACGACCCCGACCTTGGTGAGCCGGGCGAGCAGGTCGTTCAGGCTGGCGTGATCCACCTCGCAGCGCAGCTTCGTGCCCTGCTGGTCAACCGCGTGCTGGTCAACCGCGTGCTGGTCAACCGCGTGCAGGTCAACCGCGTGCAGGCCGGCCAGGCCGTCCAGGCTGACCGGTCCGGCCAGCTCGGCCTCGACCGTAGTCCTGGTCAGGTGCCGCATCTCGGCCAGCGTGCCGGTCTCGGCCGTCCGGCCGTCGCGGATGATCGTCACCCGGTCCGCCAGCGCCTCGGCCTCGGCCAGGATGTGGCTGGACAGCAGGACGGTGCGGCCACGGCGCCGCTCCTCCTCGATGCACTCCCGGAAGACCGCCTCCATCAGCGGGTCCAGGCCCGCGGTCGGCTCGTCGAGCAGCAGCAGCTCGGCGTCGCTGGCCAGCGCGGCGACCAGCGCGACCTTCTGCCTGTTGCCCTTGGAGTAGGCGCGCGCCTTCTTGGCCGGATCGAGGGCGAACCGATCGATCAGCGCATCCCTGCGCTTGACGTCACTGCTCTTTGCGGCACTGCCGCCGTGCAGCCTGCCGAGCAGGTCGATGATCTCGCCGCCGGTCAGGCCCGGCCACAGCGTCACGTCGCCGGGCACGTAGGCCAGCCTGGCGTGCAGCGCGGTGGCGTCCCGCCACGGGTCGCCGCCGAGCAGGGTGACCTCGCCGCCGTCCTTGTTCAGCAGGCCGAGCAGGATGCGGATCGTGGTGGTCTTGCCGGCGCCGTTCGGGCCGAGGAAGGCATGCACCTCCCCGGTACGGACGGTCAGGTCGAGGCCGTCGAGCGCCCTGGTGCGGCCGAACGACTTGTGCAGGCCGCGTGCCTCGATCGCGTTCGTCATAGCGCTCAGCCTGATCCGGCCCGGCCCGGCGCACAAGGAGGCGCACAAGAAGCGGATAGCCTGGCGGGCATGCGCTATCTCGTGCGAGAGCGGATTTTCGCCATCAAGGATGACTTCTGGGTCACCGATGAGCAGGGGAACAAGGCCTTCTTCATCAACGCCAAGATCTTGTCCCTGCACCACAGCCTCGACCTGCAGGACGCCTCGGGGGCCAAGCTGGCCACGATCAAGCACCGGCTGCTGACCTTCACCGACGCGATGGAGATCGAGCACGACGGCGCGCGGGTGGCCACGGTGCACAAGGCGGTGTTCTCGCCGCTGCACCACAGGTCGGTCATCGACCTTGAGGGCGGCGGGCGGCTCGAGGCGGTCGGCGACTTCGTCGACAAGAACTTCGAGATCCGCGACGGCGGGCAGGTGCTCGCGCAGGTATCCAGGGCGTGGTTCCGGATCCGCGACACCTACGGGGTAGACGTCGCGCCCGGCCAGAACGACGTCCTGATGATCGCCATCGCGATCTGCCTGGACCGCATCCACGCCGCCGAGGAAGAAGCGCACGACCAGCGCTAGGCTCCGGGCAGCGTGAAGTCGCCGCCCAGGTACTGCAGCACCGGGTCGGTCGCCGGGTCGGGTTCGCCCTGCTCGGCGATGATCTGCGCGGCGTAGACCTCGGCGTCGTCCTGCGGCTGGTAGCCGAGGGCGGCGGCCTCCGCGAGCGAGACCCAGCCGCCGCGGGTGTTGGCGGACACGCCGAAGATGACGCGGAACCCCGGCGCGGGGGCGGTCAGGCAGGCCTCGAACAGCCGCCCGGTGTCGTCAGGTGACAGCCAGGTGGACAGCATCCGGACGTTCTGCGGGCGCGGGAAGCAGGAAAGGATCCGCACGCAGATCGCGTCCATCCCGTGCCGGTAGTGGTACATCGCGGCCAGCGCCTCGGTGGCCGCCTTGGACACGCCGTAGTACGTGTCAGGCGCGGGAAAGGCGTAGTCGGGCACCGGGAAGTCCGCGCGCGGGGTGAATCCGACCGCGTGGTTGGACGACGCGAAGATCACCCGCGGGGTCCCGGCCCGCCTGGCCGCCTCGAACACGACGTAGCCGCCGTTGATGTTCAGCTCGAGGATGCGCGGCCAGGGCGCCTCGCCAGGCAGGCCGGCCAGGTGGATGACCGCGTCGGCTCCCCGGCAGGCGGCCGTCATGGCGTCCATGTCGGTGACCGACGCCTCGATCGCCTCCTCCCCCGGCCCGGCGGTCAGCGGCGCGACGTCGAGCAGGCGCAGCGTCCGGTCCGGCCTTGCCAGCCTCGGCCGCAGCATCGAGCCGACGAGCCCGGCCGCCCCCGTGATCACGATGACCGGCACCTACCAGTCCCCCTTTCGTTGACAGTCGGGTCACAGACCGGTACCAGCTAGCGCACGCACCTTTTTTATCAGCGAATTGGGATCGTAGGCTCTTATTCTGATGGGCTTTACACGGGGTTCTTTTACGTTGCCGCGGATGAATGCCCACCTCCTGGTGATCGTAGCGGCCGCGCTCACCACGGTGGTGGCAGCCGCGCTGGCTACCGCGCTGGCCACGTTCGGCGGCCAGGCGCTGCCCAGGGCCGTCCGGCAGGACCTGACCGGCGCGAGCGGCACCACGATGGTGATCAGGGGCCAGGTCACCGCGGCCCAGGCCGCCCAGTACAGCGCCACGCTGCCGCGCCAGGTCTCCGCGGCGGTCGATCACGTGCCGTTCGGCTTCTACCAGGCCGACTGGTCCGATCCGCTCGGCTTCGTGCCGGGCTCGCTGCCGGCCGCCCCGGCCAGCGCGGGCAACACGCCGATCGCCGAGGCCGCCGCGCTCGGCGCCCTCACCGCGCACGCGGTGCTCACCTCGGGCCACTGGCCCGGCGCCCCGGTCAGCGGGCAGCCAATCCCGGCGGCGCTGCCCGCCACCGCCGCCGCGCTGCTGCACCTGAGCGACGGCGACGTGCTGCGGATGACCGACCGGGTGTCCGGGCACGCCGTCAGGTTCGTCGTCACCGGCCTGTACCGGCCGCGGCAGGTGTCCGGGCCGTCCGCGGAGTACTGGGGCCTGGACGACGTCGCGCTGTCCGGCTCGTCCACGGCCAGCGGCTTCACCACCTACGGCCCGCTGACCGTGCAGCCCGCGGCCTTCGCCGGGGCGCTGACCGCGTACTCCGGCTCCTGGCTGGCCCAGCCGCAGGTGACGAGCATCCCCGCCGACCAGCTCACCACGGTCGCCGCCAACGTGAACGTGCTACAGCAGTCCCTGCAGAACGCACTGGCGCTGCCCTCCCTCACCCTCACCACCAGCCTGCCCGCGGTGCTGCACGGGACCGCGAGCGACCTGGACGTCGCGCGGTCGCTGCTGGCCATCTGCGCCGTGCTGCTGTTCCTGCTCGCCGCCGCGGCGCTGCTCGCGGTGGCGCGGCTGCTGGCCGGCCAGCGGGAGGGCGAGTCCGCGATGCTGACCGCCCGCGGCGCCACCCGCTGGCAGCTGCTCCGGATGACCACGATGGAGGCCGTGCCGCTGTGCCTTGTCTCCGCGGCCGCCGGCGGCGTGCTCGGCGTCCTGCTCGCCAGGGCGCTCGCCTCGACCTCCGCGTCGGCTGGCGACGCCTGGCCGGCCGCCACCGCGGTCGCGGTCGGCGCGCTGGTCATCCTGCTTGTGCCCTCGCTCAGCACGGTCACCCCGGGCACGGCACGGGTCCGCCGGGGCCGGCAGGCGGCCATCTCCAACGTCAGCCGGGCCGGCGTGGACCTGGCGCTGATCGTGCTCGCGGTGCTCGCGGGCTGGCAGCTGCGCGACTATTCGGCGGTGTCGGCAGGGTCGAGCGGCAACTTCGGCGTCGACCCGGTGATCGTGATCGCGCCGGCCCTCGCGCTGGCCGGCGGCACGGTGGTCGCGCTGCGGCTGCTGCCGGCCGGCGGCAAGGCCGGCGACCGGCTGGCCGCCCGCGGGCGCCGGCTGACCGCGGCCATGGCCAGCTGGCAGATAAGCCGCCAGCCGCTGCGGCAGGGCGGCGCGGCGCTGCTGATCGTGCTCGCCGTGGCGACCTGCACGCTGGCGCTGAGCCAGCGGCAGAGCTGGACGAGCTCCGATCACGACCAGGCCGCGTTCAGCTCGGGCGCCGACGTGCGGGTCCAGACCAGCCAGCCGCTCACCGCGGCGCAGGCCGGCGCGCTGGTCCAGACGCCGGGCGTGCAGCACGCCATGCCGGTGGCGGCCTTCCCCCAGCCGACCGGCGGCGCGCAGACCCTCGCGATCGACTCCGGCCAGGCCGCCGACGTGACCCTGCTGCGGGCCGACCAGTCCTCGATCCCCGCGGCCAGCCTGTTCGCCAAGATCGGGCCGACCGGGCCGGTCCCTGGCGTGATCCTGCCCGGGCCGCTCGCCGAGGTCCGGGTCAGCGCGCGGCTCGGCCCCGCGTCGCTCGGGCTGGCCCCGGTCACGGTGGGCCTCACCGTGCAGGACGCCGACGGCAACGTCTACCAGCTCGACGCGGGCACGCTGCCCGCCGACGGCCGGGACCACACGCTGACCGCCAGCCTGGGCGGCGGCTCGGATGATAAAGCCATCTACCCGCTGCGGCTGACCTCGATCCAGGTGAGCTACACGATGCCCGCTCATCAGGGCGCGCCGACTCCCGCCGTGCTGACGGTGTCCAGCCTGACGGGGGCGGCCTCGCTGCCCGGCGCTGACCTGCGCGGCTGGTCGGCCAGCGCCGTCTCCACCGAGCTGGCCGGCGTCCGGGAGACCTCGGGCACGGTCGGCCCGGCCGGCCCGCCGTCGGTCTCGTCGGCCAGCGCCACCGGCGGCGCGCTGGCGGTGACGTTCCAGCCCGGCTACGGCCTGGCGCCGGAGATAGAGGCGCCGCCGAGCGCGATCGTCGCGCAGCTGACCCTGGCGGCCGCTCCCGCCGGGGCCGTCGTTCCCGGCATCGCCACCCAGGGCTTCCTGAACGCGACCAACGCGAGCGTGGGGTCGACGGTGCACACCGACATCGACGGCGCGATCTTCAGCGTGAAGATCGTCGCGGCGGTGGCCACGTTCCCCACCGTGTCCGGCGGCGGCGCCCTCATCGTGGACCTGGGCACCATCCAGAGCCTGCTGACCAGCAGCTCGCTGCAGCCGGCCGCGGCGACGCAGTGGTGGCTCGCGACCTCCTCCGGCGCGGCCGGCGTGCCGCCTGGCCTGAGCGCCAGCCTGCCGGCCGGTTCTGCGGTGACCAGCGAGGCCGGCGTGGCGGCCGGGCTGCTCGGCAACCCGCTGTCGACCGTGCCGCAGCAGGCCCTGCTGGCCGTCGCGCTGGCCGCCGCGGTGCTCGCCATCACCGGCTTCTGCGTCAGCATCGCGGCCGGCGTCCGGCTGCGCCGTGCGGAGAACGCCCTGCTCGCCGCGCTCGGCGTGGCGCCGCGCTCGGCGGCCTGGCAGCTCAGCCTGGAGAAGCTCATGCTGAGCCTGCCGTCGGCGCTGGCCGGCCTGGTGCTCGGCGGCGTGCTCGCCGAACTGCTCGTCCCCGCGATCACGCTCACCTCGTCGGCGACCATCCCGGTGCCGCCGGTGCTGATCCACTTCGGCTGGGCGCTGACCCTCCCGCTGGCGGTGGCCGTCGCCGTGCTGCCGGTCCTTGCCGCGGCCCTCACCATCGCGCGGCGGCCGGACGCGGCCGCCGAACTGCGCACGGCGGAGGCGGCATGAGGCTGATACCTGGCCTGAGCCGGACGGTCGGCTACGCGGCCGGCGGCACGCTGGCGCTCGGGCTGCTTGTCTGCGGCTGCGTGTTCGCCGCGATGGCCGGGCCCGCGCTCAGCCTGCACACGCGGACCCAGGCGCTGCAGCAGACGATGGCCGGGGTCAGCAACACGACCAAGGCAGTCCAGGTCAGCGACGACTGGGAGGACTTCACCTCCCCGCTGAACTCCAACACGGCCTTCGAGGGCATCGGCGAGGGCAAGGACCTCGACCTGAGCACGCTGAGCCTGGCTACCAGCGAGATGGGCCGCGGCTTCGCGGCGACCCCGCTGCCGCTCGGGCCCGGCCAGTGGGCCAGCCTGACCAGCAACACGCTCACCGTCTCCGGCGCCGGGCCCCGCGCGCAGGCCGGCGCCCCGCCGAAGCTCGAGGTGACCTACCGCGACCCGCTGACAAGCAACGCGCGCGTCGTGGCGGGCAGCTACGCGAGCCCCGCCGGGCTGCCGCGCGGCACCCTGGGGGTGGCGGCCACCCAGCAGACCGCCGCGCGGTACGGGCTGCACCCCGGCAGCCGCCTCACGATGGCCGTCCAGGGCGGCGTCCTGGTCAAGCTCTACGTCACCGCGATCCTGGCCGAACGCGCCTCCGGCTCGACCTTCTGGGCACAGGACATCCTCGCCGGGGCGCCGCAGCTCAACACGCCACCCGGCGGCGGCCTGCCGTACTGGGTCGGCGGTGTCATCGCGGACCCCGATCAGCTGACCACGATGCAGAACGCGTTCAGCGGTCCCGGCATGGAGATCAGCTTCGAGTACCCGCTCGACGTGAGCCACGTGAACGCCGATCAGGCGCAGGGACTCTACAACGACCTCAACCACATGATCGGGACGACGCCGGCGCTGACCGGGGACCTGGCGGCCACCGCGAACGGGCTGACGATGACCGCGCCGCTGATCTCGGACCTGTCGGTGTTCCTGGGCACCCAGGCGGCGATCCAGACCGTGCTGCTGCTGCTGTTCGTGAGCCTGATCGTGGTCGGCGCGGCGGTCATCGTGCTGGCGGCCAGGATGATCGTGCTGCGCCGGGCCGGGGAACTGGCCATGCTCCGCGCGCGGGGCGGGTCGCTGCGCCAGGTCGCCGCGATCATGGCGCGCGCCGCGCTGATCACCACCGTGCCCGCCGCGCTGATCGGCGCGGCGCTGGCGATCGCCGTCGTGCCCGGCGGCTCGGCGTCCTCGGCACTGGGCTGGTGGCTCGTCGCGGTCACGGTGGCGGCCGCGCTGGCCGGGCCGCCGCTGATCGCGGCCTGGCAGCACCGCAGGCCCGACCCGGCCGCTAACCCGGCGCGGGTCACCACGGCCGAGACGGGGCGCCCGCGGGTCGGGTGGCGGCGCCCGGTCGCCGAGGTCACCGCGTTCGCCGCCTGCATCGCCGGCCTGGTCGTGCTGCACGACCAGGGCCTGCCGGCCGGCGGCGGGGTCGACCTGTACCTCACCGTCACGCCGGTGCTTGTCGCCATCCCGGTCGTCCTCGTGGTGCTGCGGCTGTACCCGCTGGCCATCCGGGGCCTGCTCAGGGTGACCAGGCGGGGCACCGGCGCGACCGGGTTCGTGGCGCTGTCGCGGGCGGCGCGGTCCTCGCTGACCGGGGTGCTGCCCGCGTTCGCGCTGGTGCTCGCGCTCAGCCTGGCCACCTTCGCCGGGATGGTCAGCGACGGCGTCGCCCGCGGCGAGGCCACCGCGGCCTGGCAGGCCACCGGCGCCGACGTGCAGATCGACACCGGGCCCTCCTCCGGCCCGGTCACCACGGCCGCGGTCCGGGCGATCGCCGCGGTCCGCGGCGTCAGCGCGGCCACCGCGGTCTGGAACACGAACTGGCTCACCGGCGGCGGCCAGTCGCTGGCCGTCGTCGCGGTGGATCCGGCCAGCTACGCGGCGGTGACCGGGCACACGCCGTTCCCCGCCTTCCCGCCGGGGAAGGTCGGCCCCGCCGTCGCCGGGGTCTCCGGCGGCGGTGCGCTGTCGCCCGCCCCCACGGTGCCGGTGCTCGCCTCGCCCGCCGCCGCCGCCATCCTCGGCAGCACTCCCGCCGAGCTGTTCTCGCTGTACCCGATGGGACCGTTCAAGGTCCGCATCGCCGGCACCCTGGCCACCACGCCCGCGCTGCCCGGCGGCGGCGCATTCGTGGTCATGGAACTGCAGACGCTGCCCGGCCTGTACGGCCAGCCGCAACCCAACCGGGTCCTGGTCACCGGCTCGGGCATCGACGACGCCCAGCTGACCGCGGTAGCCGGCAAGGTCATCCCCGGCAACGTCACCACCTTCCGGACCACGGTGCTCGCCGGGCTGACCAACTCGCCGCTGCAGCACGGCGCCGCGGTCATCATCGCCGCGACCATCGCCGCGACCGCCGCGTTCGGCCTGTTCATCGTCATCCTCGGCCTCGCCCTCGGGTCCTACGAGCGGGAACTCACCCTGGCCAGGCTCACCGTCATGGGCCACGAACGCGCCACCGGCCTCGTCATGACCGAAGCGCTGCCCGCCGTGCTCGCCGCCATCATCGCCGGGGCCGCCTGCGCCCTCGCGCTGCCCCGCCTGATCGGCTCGTCCATCGACCTGTCCGCGTTCACCGGCACCGGCGCCCCGGTCCAGTTCCAGCCCGACGTGTCCGCGTTCGCGCTGCCCGCCGCCGCCATCGTGGTCCTCGCGCTGGCCGCGCTGACCGCGGAGTCCAGGTCGCTGCGCCGTCACGGGATCGCCGACATGCTCCGGGCACAATAGGGAGTAATAAGGAGACAGCCATGGCCACCAGCATCGCGGACCTGGGCGCCGAATCCGCCCGGCAGCATCGTGACTTCGGCGCGGGCTCGCTGATCGTCTGTGACCGGCTGGTCCGCATCTACGTGGCGGCAGGCATCGAGGTGCAGGCGCTGCAGGGGCTTGACCTGCTGGTGAGCGAGGGCGAGATCGTCGCCATGGTGGGCGCGTCCGGCAGCGGCAAGTCCACCCTGATGAACATCCTGGCCGGGCTGGACAGCCCCACCGCGGGTTCGGTGCGGGTGGCCGGCTATGACCTCGCCGCGGTGAGCGCCAGGCAGCGGCTGGCCTACCGGCGGCGGGTGGTCGGCTTCATCTGGCAGCAGACCTCGCGCAACCTGCTGCCCTACCTGACCGCGCAGCAGAACGTGGAGCTGCCGATGCGGCTGGCGGGCAGCAGCGCCCGCAAGCGCCGCAAGCGCGCGACCGAACTGCTCGAGCTGCTCGGCCTCGGCGACACCCTGCACCACCGGCCCGACCAGATGTCCGGCGGCGAGCAGCAGCGGGCCGCGATCGCGGTGGCGCTCGTCAACGAGCCCAAGGTGCTGCTCGCCGACGAGCCCACCGGCGAGCTCGACTCGGCCACCGCGGCCGAGGTGTTCGGCGCGCTGCAGACGGCGAACAGAGAGCTCGGCGTGACCGTGCTCATCGTCACGCACGACCCCGCGGTCTCCTCGGTGGTGCGCCGGGTGGTGGCGATCAGGGACGGCCGCACCAGCACCGAGACCCACCGGCACGCCACCACAAGCGACGACGGCGAGGTGGCGCAGCACGCGGTTGAGTACGCGGTGCTCGACCGGGCCGGGCGGCTGCAGTTGCCGCGCGAGATGACCGAGCCGCTCGGCATGAAGGACCTGGTGCGCCTCGAGGCCGAGCCGGACCACATCGGCGTCTGGCCGGACCGCGAGAAACCCGCGCCGGATCCGGCCGCCGGGGAGTCGCGATGAGCGCCCCAGAGCCCGCCGCAGTCATCACCAGGGAGATGGTGGCCGTGGAGGGCCTCACCAGGACCTACGGCCGCGGCCGCACCGCCACCAACGCGCTGCGCGGCGTGTCCTTCACCGTCCAGCCCGGCCAGCTCGTCGCGCTGCGCGGCAGGTCCGGGTCTGGGAAGACCACGCTGCTCAACATCGTCGGCGGCCTGGACACCCCGGACGCCGGCCGGGTCCAGGTCGCGGGGCGTGACGTGACCGCCATGTCCTCGCACGAGCTGATGGCGCTCCGGCGCACCACCGTGGCGTTCATCTTCCAGTCGTTCGGCCTGATCCCGATCCTGTCGGCGGCCGAGAACGTGGGCGTGCCGCTGCGGATCGCCGGCACGCCGCCCAAGCAGCGCGAGGAACGCGTCAAGCTCATGCTGGACATCGTCGGCCTCGGCGAGCACGCCAGGCAGCGCCCGGGCGAGCTGTCCGGCGGCCAGCAGCAGCGCGTCGCGATCGCCCGCGCCCTGGCCGGAAGCCCCCAGCTGCTGCTCGCCGACGAGCCCACCGGCCAGCTCGACTCCGAGACCTCCAAGCAGATCATGCGCCTGCTCCGCACGGTCGTGCAGTCCGAGGGCGTGACCGCCCTTGTCGCCACCCACGACCCCAACCTCATCGACATCGCCGACTCCGTCCTGCTGCTTGAAGACGGAAAAATCCAAGACCATTTATGCCGAACGGGCAGTGGTGCGTGTCCCGCGGAACGCGGCTCCGCACCGGGGTTCGGGCCTGGTGAACAACGGAACAAGGCGGAAACGCGGCCCGCGGCGGCGGGCATTGCGGAGGCGGCATGAGGCTGATACCCGGCCTGAGCCGGACGGCGGGCCACGCGGCCGGCGGCACGCTGGCGCTCGGGCTGCTCGTCTGCGGCTGCGTGTTCGCCGCGCTGGCCGGGCCCGCGCTCAGCCTGCACACCAGGACCCAGGCGCTGCACCAGACCCTGGCCGGTCTCAGCACGCCGGTCAAGGCCATCGGCGTGAGCGGGGACTGGGCAACCTTCACCGGCCCGCTGGTCCAGTACGGATTCGGCAGCAAGCAGTACGTCACCCCGGCCGGCCTCGCGGCGATGACCCGCGAGATGAGCCGCGGCTTCGCGGCGTCGGGGGTCCCGCTCGCGCCGGGCCAGTGGGCCGGCCTGACCACGAACCCGGTCCGCGTCCACGGCGCGGGACCCCGCGCTCAGGCCGGCGCCCCGCCCAGGCTCGAGCTGATCTACCGCGACACGCTCACCGCGAATGCGAGGGTCACGGCGGGCAGCTACGCGGACACCGCGGTGCCGGCCGGCCGGATAGCGGTGGCGGCCACCACGCAGATGGCCGCCAGGTTCGGCCTGCACCCGGGCAGCCTCCTGTCGCTTCCCACCGTGGACGGCCCCGTCAAGCTCGACGTCACCGCGATCCTGGCCGAACGCGACCCGGGCTCGACCTTCTGGGCACAGGACCTCATCGCCGGGACGCCGGAACTCAACACGCCGACGCCGTACTGGGTCGGCGGCGTCTTCGCGGACCCCGGCCAGCTGGCCGCGATGCAGGCCGCGTTCAGCGGACCCGGCCTGCTTGCGAACTGGGAATTCCCGCTCGACGTGAGCGGCGTGAACGCCGACCAGGCGCAGGGTCTCTACGACATCCTCAACCACGCGGTCACCGCGACGCCCGCGCTGACCGGGCCGCTGGCCGCCAGCGCGGGCGGCCTGGCGGTCGCCTCGCCGCTGATCTCGGACCTGTCGGCGTTCCTCGGCACCCAGGCGGCCGTCCAGACCGTGCTGCTGCTGCTGTTCGTCAGCCTGATCGTGGTCGGCGCGGCGGTGATCGTCCTGGCAGCCCGGATGATCGTGCTGCGCCGCGACGGGGAGCTGTCCATGCTCCGCGCGCGCGGCGGCTCCCTGCGCCAAGTCGCCGCCGTGATGGTGCGCGCCGCGCTTGTCACGACCGTGCCCGCGGCGCTGATCGGCGCGGCGCTGGCCGTCGCCATCGTGCCCGGCGGGACGGCCTCCGCGGCGCTACCTGTCGCCGCAGTGCCCGGCGGGACGGCCTCCGCGGCGCTGGGCTGGTGGCTGGCCGCGGTTGTGGTCGCGGCCGCGCTGGCCGGCCCGCCCTTGATCGCGGCCTGGCGGCACCGCAGGCCCGCCCCGGCCGCTAACCCGGCGCGGATCACCACGGCCGAGACCGGGCGGTCGCCTGGCCCGAGGGTCGCGTGGCGCCGCCCGGTCGCCGAGGTCGCCGCGTGCGCCGCCTCGGTGGCCGGCCTGATCGTCCTGCATGACCAGGGCCTGCCGGCCGGCGGCGGGGCCGACTGGTACCTCACGGTCGCGCCCGTGCTGGTAGCGATCCCGGTCGTCCTCGTCATGCTGCGGCTGTACCCGCTGGCCGTCCGCGGCCTGCTCAAGCTGACCGCCCGCGGCACCGGCGCGACCGGCTTCGTGGCGCTGTCCCGGGCGGCGCGATCCTCGCTGACCGGGGTGCTGCCCGC
>Ga0209169_10001127_pt1 | contig 16252 bp, 29 predicted proteins | sample HubBroMetageWRM4_FD_188346 | JGI IMG/M metagenome (GOLD analysis project Ga0209169, IMG submission 188346) | Warmed soil microbial communities from the Hubbard Brook experimental Forest, New Hampshire - Hubbard Brook CCASE Soil Metagenome WRM 4... | ecosystem: Environmental > Terrestrial > Soil... | reverse complement strand
TCAAGCGCGCCCGAGGTCATCGGCAGGGAACCGGCAGGGGCAGGCGAGGACGGAGAAACCCATGAAAGGCGGGCGCTGCTCGCCGCGTCCCGGCGGCCGAACCGGACCCGTCAGGCGCGGCGGCCGACGGTGATGACCGGGCCTTATCCAGAGAAATACGTCATCTTTAGATGGGGCTACTACCCTATTTTCGTAAGGAAAGCCGGTCCTTGGCCATATTCAAACCTATCAGAGCGGCCACGTGACAATTCTCGGCGTTGACATCGGCGCTCAAGGCGCAATCGCCTTGCTCGAGGACGATGGGCAGCTCGTGGACGTGTGGGACATGCCGTGCCTGCACGACGGCCCGAAGAACCGGAGAACCGTCAATGCTCCGCTCCTTGCTGAAATCGTCTACAAGTCTCACGCCACTAGAGCCTTTGTTGAACAAGTCGGTCCTCGACCTATGGAGGGAGCTGTCGGCGCTTTCGCCTTCGGAGATAGCAAAGGTTGTGTCCGTGGCTGTCTCGCTGCCGCAGCTATTCCCACCATCTGGATTACCCCCGTCACGTGGAAGCGAACCGTCGGCGTCCCGCCCGGCAAAGACATGAAGGATCAAGCGCGCTCGAAAGCAATCGCCCGCTGGCCGGCGAAGGCCGAGCTGTTCAAGCGCAAGATGGACGACGGACGCGCCGAGGCGGCGCTCATCGGGATCACCGGGCTCCTGCGCTTCAATGACGTGGTCGAGCTGATGCCGGTTGACCTCTTGAAGGCCCGCGCCCAGCCCCGGAGCGCGGGATGATCTGCGAATGCTGCCACGGGACGGGCGGCTATTGGAACGCGCTCCTCGAAGAAACGCGGCCCTGCATCGACTGCAACGGTTCGGGCATGGGGCCGCAGTCATTCGTTTGTCCGCGCTGCCAAGCCGAGAGCTTCAATCCGAACGACATCCGCGAGCAATATTGCGGCCATTGCCACGCCTTCATGGGCGATCCGCAGGGGTAGTCGTGTTCCCCGTCAGGCTCTTGACCGAGGACGATTTGCCTTGGCTCATCGGCTTGGGCCAGCGCCGCTACTCGATCGCGTTCGACGCCTTCTCGACCGAAATGTGGTTTCGAAACAACGTCCTCAAATCGCCGCTGCTATTTTTCCCGGCTCGCACCGAGCACGCTTTCACCATCTGCATGATAATCACCGACGCTTGGTTGCCGGGACTGCGCATCTGCAACAATTTGTTGCTAAACTCGGAAGAAGGCGCAGTTTGGGAAGAAGTCACGCTCATGCGGGCGGCGATCGAATGGGCGCGCAAACGACAATGCGCCGAATATCGAATTTGGTCCGACACCGCCGTCGACCTCGCGGCGGTTGCTGTCAGGGTCGGCGCGCAACCGACCGCCGTTAGACATGCGGTGAAACTGTGACCGACTTCCTTTTCAACGTCTTTTGGAGCGGCGGCGGCGGGGGCGGCGGGGGCGGCGGCGGCGGGGATAGCGGCGGCGACAGCGGCGGCGACAGCGGGTCGGGCGCAGCCGACAGCGGACCGGGCGCGACGACCGGAACGGGCGGCGTAAGCGGCGCTCCCGCCGGAATGGGCGTCAGCGGCGACGCCGCAGCTCCCGCTGGCACCAGCTCGACCGCGCCGGGAACCGGGCCGGGAACCGGGACCGCAACCAGCGACAGCGGAGTTAGCAGCTCGGCCGACACCGGCCCGGCGGCGTCCCCAACCGGCTCAAGCGTCAGCGCGAACGCTCCCGGCCCAGCGGCAGGAGCGGCGGGCGCAACGGCGGCCGGCCCCGGCGCGACATCGGGCGGCGCGGCTGGCGGCACGGGCGGTCCCGGCCCCGGCAGCGGAACCGGCGCAACCTCCGCTGGCGCTTCAACCGGCGGCGGCGGCGCAGCGACCGGCGGAGGAGGAGGAACAGCCTCCGGCGGAAGCTCGGTCGGCGCGGTTCAAGGCATGAACCCGGCCGTCGTCAACGCCCTCATCTCCGCCGGCCTCATGGGCGTCCCGCCCGGCCTACTCAGCGGCGTCAACACCGCCGTCGCCCCCGTCTCCGTCTCCGGGCTCGGCCAAGCCGGATACAGCTCGTCAACGATCAGCGCCGCAAACCAAGGGCTCGCCGCGCTCGCCGGGCAAGCGGCGCGCGGAACCGGGACCGCTCAGACCGGCAGCGGCGCAACATCGTCGGGCTCGGCCGCCCCGAGCTTGGGCGGCTCGGCTCCCGGCGGCTCGGCTCCCGGCGTCGGCGGAGCGGCGGTCGCCGGCGGAGCGCCCACCGCAGCCGACTTCGGCCCAGCCCGCGGCGCCATGGGCAACGTCTCCACTGCGGCGCTCGCCGCCCCACCCGCCGCCCCACCCTCCGTCGCGTCCAACGCCGCCCCAGCTGCGCCCGCTCCCGGAACCACCGCGCCATCCAACGCGGCGAGCCCGGCCGCCACCAAGGGGCTGGCGTCGGCCGCCTCGACCGCCGTCAATCAGGGATCGCCCAGCTCGCCGACGGCGGCGCCCGCGCCGACCACCGTCGCCCAAGTCAATCAGGCGGCGCCAGACTTGGGCGGATTGTTCCAGCTCGTCATGAGCCTCGCTTCGGGCGGGGCCGGCGGGCCGCAACTCGCCAACCTTGCTCAAAACGCCAGCACGGGAGGATAAGATGGCGCGGCAGACCCGATCGCAAAGACGAGCCCGGCGAAAGAACCTCCGCAAAGCTCGCCGGCGGCGACGGCCGGGAAAGAGGTAAGACATGGCGACCGAACGAGAATGGCCCAGGACACGGGAGACGGACGGGACGGAGCGCGGCGGTCCGACGGGCTTCTTTCAGACGGCGGACGGGGTGCTGAAATCCGGGCGCTCACTCGCCGGGCCTTTGCGAACCGGAACCGAGCCCCGCGTCGGTCCGCGCGCCGGCGGACGAAACGCAGCCGGGGAAAGTCGCGATAGCGACTTCGGCATGGACCGGATTTCACCACGCGGCTTCGATCCGATCGGAACATCCGACGATCGCATCGGCCCTCAACCAGCGAGCAAACTTGTCACCGAGCAAGTCCGCAAGCGCAGCGACTAAGGCGTTCCTGCCGCGCAAGCCTTTCGATTGGAACAAGCTGACGTGGGGCCGCCCCGACAGCGTGCCGTCGGCCCTTTGTTCCTATTGCTCCGCCGTCATCCCCGAGGATGGCGTGCCGCTCATCATGTCCAATTCCGAGGGCTGGACGGTCCGCTTCTGCGAAAAGTGCATGAAGGAAATTTGGGGCTTTCAATGAGCATCGTCTCCCTCATGCACTACCCGGACAACGCGCGCGGACAGGCGGCGTTCGCCTTCGATCACGCCAACGAGCATCAGAAGCTCGTCGCTCAAATGGGCAGTCCTACTCCGTACAATTTGATAAATTATTTGCTAGATCCGATGCCGCCCGACAGCATGGGCGGCGCAAGCCTATGGGACATGAACCACCAACAGGCGCATGACGACGCCGCAAATTGGTTCAATGTTCAGCCGTCGCTTGCCCTGATAGACACACCGACCCAAGCAGCGGGTCCGTTTCAATGGTTCTTGTTCACAAATTCCCAAGAGCACAACGCCTTGAGCCAAGCGGCGCTTCTCAGCGGCTACGGCTTATAACCGAGGACGACATCGGCTTCATGCTGGAAGTCGGCGATCGGCGCTATCCCGGCCGATATGACCGCCTCGCAACCGAAATGTGGGTCAGAAACATCGTCCTCAAGGGACCGATGATGTTCCTGCCGATCCGCAGCGACCACGCCTACCTCATCGCCATGCTGTCGACCACGCCTTGGACGCCGGCCACGCCCGAGTGCAACATCGCCATGGTCTGCGCCGACGACGGCGCGATGTGGGAGGCGGTCATGCTCCTGCGCGCCTCGATCGAATGGGCCAAGCGGCGCAAATGCTCGCTTTGGCGGCTCAGTTCGGAAACCGATTTCGATTTGGGGCCGATCGCGAATAAACTCGGCGCCAAGGAACCGAACACCCGCTGGATTTTAAGGTTTGCGGAATGAGTGACATCGGCGGCGGCGGCAAGGGCGAGGGCGACCAGCAGACCCAATACCCCTTTTTCCAAAGCCCCGGCGGCGTCTCGCCGCAGCAAACCGCGCTCGGCGAGTACGATTACGGCCAAAACCTCACCCAAGGCCAAGCGCAATTCGAGGGCAGCGACGAAGGCGGCGGCAACAGCCTGTCGACCATGGCGACCCAAGTCGCCGGCGGGGCGAACATGGGCAACGCCCTCAATCTGGCCTCCATGAGCGACGTGAACCAAAACGCCGCGCTCACCGCCTACGGCAACGCCGAAAGCATCGACCAGCAGAACAACCAAGCCGGCTTGGCAAGCTCCGAACAAGCGCTGCAACAGGGAACGGCGCTCGGCGCGCTGGCCGGCAAGGCGGCGGGAGGCGCGGCGGCAGCATGAGCACCGGCGGCGGCAGCGACAGCAAGGCGGGCCTCGACACCGACCTTCAGCAAGGCCAGTTCGAGTTCGGCCCGAGCCAGTTCGACCAAGGCGCGATCGACGCCGCCACCCAAGGCAACCAGCAAACAACGAACGCCCGTTATAGTCAGCTCGGCTTGGGCGGCTCGACGCCCGAGCTGCAAGACCTCGCCCAAGCAAGCCTGCAAGGGCAGGCGGCGACCGGGCAGGAACAGACGCAGGACGTGACCAATCCGGCCTTCAATCCATCGTTGCAGACCGCGCAAACCAATCTGCCGACCAGCGCCATCCTTGGGGCTGACAACCAGAACACTCAGGCGCTCACGTCAGAGCTCGGAGCGGCCGGCAAGGCGGCGGGAGGAGCCGCAGCACTAGGGGCGGCGTTATGAGCAGCGTAAGCGACGCTTTCAGCGGCTCCGGCTCATCCGACGCCAGCGGCGTCAACGATCAGACCTTTTCCGACGCCAGCCTTGGCGACGCCCTCACCAGCGGCGACGGATCGTCATTCACCGACAACGCGAGCAGCGCCGGCGGCTTCCAAAACTTCAACAGCATCGCCAACGCGCTCTCCGGCGGCGGGACCGGCACCAACTCGATCGGCGCGCAAGCCGCCGCCATGAGCCCGCCCAGCTCGCCCACGTCGGCCGGCGGCGGCGACCCGGCGGGCGCGGCGAGCGGCACGCAATCGAACACGACGCCCGGCGCGTCCACGAACCAAAACCAGCAACAGCAAGGTGGCGGCGGCGGTCAAAATCAAGCGAACTCAGACTATGCCCCGCCGGCGGCGGTCAACCAGCTCAAGCAATTGCTCAAGGCGGCTTCCGGGGGAACCACGGGTCCGACCGGCTTTACCGGGCCGACCGTGCCGCCCTCGCTGGCGCAACCCGCCATCCCCCTTCCGGGCCTTACGCGCGGCCAAACCGGGCCGCAATCGCCGCAAATGCCGCTTCCGGCGCTCGCCGCCGGTCAAACCGGGGCGCCGTCGCCCCTTGGCGAACTCGCTGGCTCGGCCGCGCCCGCGAACGCCTCGATCCCGCCCGGCGCCGCGAGCCAGCCGACCGCTTCCGCCGCCGCGAGCCCCGCCCCCGGCACGGCCGGAGCGCCAGCCGCCCCAAGCGCTCCGGCGGCGGCCGGCGGCGGAGGACGGGACATCACCGTTCAGCCGAAAGCGCGTATGCCTTGGCCGCAGAACGAGCCCGGCGAAGCCGCGCCCGGCGGGCCAGCCCTTCCGACCCATAAGCCGAAGGAACCGGCAGCGGCAGCTCCCGCCCCCGCCCCTGCGCCGGCCGGCCCGCCGCCCGCCCAGCAACCCCCCGACGCCCCGGTCAGCAACATTCCGCCGTCACGGCTCATTCAGGACATCACCGGCATCTCGACCGGGCAACCGTCCGCGCTCGCCGATCTGGCGAAAGCCGCCGGCATGATCCTGCCGATGTTCATGGGCGGCGGCGGCCGGCGCGGTCATTTCCGAGGCGGCCGGTTCACGCACGGCTTCGGCGGCTTCGGCCATCTCCACGGCGGCCAGCACCCCGCCGGGCGCGGCGCTTGGCCCTATCACCATCCGCAAATGGGCTGGCACATGCACGGCCGACCTCCCGGCTTCGGCTGGCGACCGTTGCACCCGAACGACGCGCAGGCGCTCGTCGGCGGCGGCATGGGCGGCGGGCAGGGCCAGCCCGGCGACCCGAACAATCCGGCCGACCCCAACGCGCCAGACCCCAACGCGCCGCCCAAGGAGACGGGGCGCGCGGCCGGAACGCCGGATCAAGTCGGATCCAGCGGCGCGATCCCCGGCGTCAGCGCCAAGGACGTTGACAGCTATACTCGATCGGTGGCGACCAAGTATGGCATCGACCCGGACGTGGCCTCGCGCGTCTTGGCCCAAGAAAGCAGCTATGGTCAGGCGAAGCGACCGGGCGACAGCGGGACCAGCTTCGGCCCCTTCCAGCTCCATTTCGCCCCCGACGGCAAGGCGATGGGCGACGATTTCTTGCGCGACACCGGCAAAGACCCGCGCGACCCCAACACGTGGCAGGCGCAGATTGATTATGCGATGAAACGCGCGGCGCAGGTCGGCTGGGGACCGTGGCAAACCACGATGAAAAAGCTCGGCATGAACCAATGGAGCGGCATCACGACCAATCGCCGGTTCGCCGGCAAGCTCGGCGCGGAGCCCTCCTCCGGCGTAACGGCGGCGGCGGCGATGCCGGTCCCGGCCCGACTGCCGCCGGCGAGCCAGCCGTCCGTAGCAAGTAATTAAAGGTTAGACTGTCAACCCCACAGATTGACACATGAGCGATACCAGCGGCGCAACCGATCTAGACAGCGACATGCCGGGGATCGGCGCCGCGCCGGGGAACGCTCGCGGAGCGCCTGTCGGGCTCCCCAGCCAGCTGCAAGGGCTCGTGCAGCACTTTTTTCAGACATCGCAAGGTAAACCCAACCCGAAATTTCTCCCGCCGGCGCCCGGTCAGGGGCAAGGGCAGGGGAAGCCGCCGAAACTTGGTCCGGTCGATCCGCCCGACCCCGCCGCGCAAAGATACGCGCCCATTCCCGCCAACGACCCGTCGCGCCCGCCTCCCAGCTTCAACCCCTATATCCCGTCCATGCCCCGCGATCATAGCCAATGGGGCCAAGCCGAGGCGTTCCCACGGCTCCCGCAATCGTTCGAGCTGCCGGGGATGTACCAGAACCTTGGCAAGTATTTCGCTCAAAACGGCACTTTCGCGAGCGCGCCGCTCGGCGCTGGCATGGCCGCCTATTCGGCCGCCTACCAAGAGGCTTTCCAAAAGGGCCAGCAAGAAAAAATGCGTATGGCGGCGGAGCAAATGTCGCTCCACCGGGCGCAGTTAGAGGAGCAAACCGAAAACGAAATCACCGGATACCGCGACATTTACAACGAATATTCGGAAATGGCGGGCCGCGACCCGACCAAGCTGGCGGGGACCACCGTCGGCGGCGTCACCATGCACGACGCCGTGTGGCGCAAGGCGGTCGAACTCGGCGACAAGCCCGTGATCGCCATGCTCGAGGACGGGGCGAGCGCGGAAAAGGTCATGCGCTTTCAGCAGGACCGCGAGGCGAAGGTCCAAGACCTCAAGAAAGCCAACGCCAAATCAGCCGAGGAGGACGCCGCGTCCGAACTCTACGGATTGCAGCCGAAACAGACCCAGCAACAGCAAGAGGCGACTTCGCCGTGGGAGGCGATGCGTTCCGGCGGCGCCGCCGCGCCCACTTCGCCCGCCGCGCCCGCCGCGCCAGCCGTTCCCGGCGAAACCAAAGAGCCCGACACCCGCACGACCAAGGCCGGCGACCCGCTCGCCCCGGACAAGGACAAGGGCGCGGACAAGGACGCCGACGATATTGACGATCCGATCGCGAAGAACCGGCACGACGCCGCCGTCGAAGTCCTCCAAGGCAACGAGCCCTCCGACATTCCGAAGGACGCGCTGCCTTTCATCGGCGTCCAGGCGCGCAACCTCAAGGACAAGATCGGCCAAATCCTTAACGACGCCAAAAGCGGAAAGATCACGCCGGATCAGATCATTCCCGAAATCCGGCGGCAAGTCGGCGGCAGCGTCGCCAACGATGCGCAAGGCATCCTCGACTATAGCGTCCCCGGCGCTGGACAGGGCAGCGGCGCGGCCGGGAAACAGGCGCAATACAAGGAACTTCTCAGCAACGTCGCGAAAGCCGTCAAGCCGACCACGGCGACAAGCAACGGCTGGGCCGCCAACAATTACACGGCGCAACTGAATTTCAAGGACAGCCCGGCGGTTCAGGGAACGCTCAACCGGGCGATCACGGTCGCGACCGCCGGCGATCAAGTCATGCAGGCCACCGATGCGCTGCCAAAGGACGCCAACGACCCGTCATGGTGGAAACGCGCGGTCACGAACATCACCGGATTTGGAACCGGCGATCCGAACTTCGTCGGCCTAAATTCGGCGTTTTTCCGCTACAACCAAGAGCTGACCGCCCTCATCTCCAGCGGCGCGGCCGGCGGCGGCATCACCGCCAGCGAGGAGGCGCGAAAGACCGTGCCGCAAATCTTGGGCAGGCCGGCCGACTATCGCGTCGTCGTCGCCCAAGACGCCGAACAGGCGATCGACCGCTTGCAACAATCCGATATTGGCTGGCGCTCGCGCGGCGGCGAGGGACCGACGCCGGGAATGAACCCGGAGGCGCGAGCCCGGCTGTTCGTCCTCGCCAACACCGAGCCGGATCACAACCTCCAGCCCGGCCAGACCGTCGACACCGACATCGGAAAACTGACGTGGCACGGCGTCTATGACGAAAAAGGGCAGAAAATTCCGCCGAACCAAAGATGGACGCGCGGGCAATGAGTGACGACCAAGGCGCAATCCAAGATTGGATACGCCGGGGAAAGCCCAAAAAAGGCGACGCCCCAGCTCCGGCGGAAGCGTCGCCGACGGGCGACAACAGTTGGATGTCGACAGCCTCGCGGATCGCCGGCTCCACGGCGGCGACCGTCCAAGGCATGGGCAAAGGGCTGGCGGAAATGGGAGCGCCCCCCGGCGGCGTCTCGCTGCGCGACGCCGACCCGAAGGGGCCGGTCGCGACTTGGGCCAAATCCGAAGAACCGGACTATCCGGTAGCCGAGGGCGCCGGCCGGATCGCCGCCCAATACTTGCCGCTCGCGATGCTGCCCTCTGTCGGCTTGGAAGGGCTCGCCGCTAAAACCATTCCCGAATTTCCCCGCGCCGCGAGCATCATCGGCAGGGGCCTTGAGGGAACGTGGAAGGGCGGCGTCGGCGGCGCCACGCAAGGCGACACGAAAACCGGCGCAGCGACCGGCGGCGGCCTCTCCACCGCATATCGCGCTTACCAGATGCTGCCCGGACCGCGATGGATGCTCCCGGTCGCCGCGATTATGGCCATGTCAAAGGCCGGCGGCGAAGGCTATGTCCCGTGGGACGTGCGCCACATTCTGTCCTACTTGGCCGAGGCGGCGGCGGGGACCGCCGGCGGCAAAATTCCCGGCGTCGCCGGCGCGCTGGGGGCGAAGGCGTTTGGAGGCGACGATGGCGGCCAAAGATGACGGCGATCCGCTAAAAATCAACGAACGGCTGTATAAACAGATCGGCAAACTGCTAGACGACCTCGAAAGCGCAGACCGCGACGAGGTCATGACGACGCCGCAGCGCATCCAAGCCTTGATCGCCGTCGGCCGCATTTTGACGATCTTCGCCAGCTTGAAGAAGGGCGACTTTGAATATGGCAACACTGGAAGCGCCGTCAGGAAATACGCCGCCGCGTTCGCGCGCCCCGATGCAGCTCGTGGCGGAAAAGGTCTCCCCCGATCAAACGCTCTCCGGCCTGATCGCGGCGCAGACGACAGCGACGGCGAGTTCGACGCCTAGACCGCCTGTTTCACATGAAACGGGCGAGTTCGTTCACCGATCGGCTTGGAAGGCGGGCGTCATGGGCGCGCTCAACCTACTTGCGGTTGTCCTCGCGGTCCGATTGGTCCTGTTGGTTGCGGTGATCGGGGCGCTCTACCTCAGCAAGCTCGCGCTCGATGTCCCCGCCCCGGTCCAGCCGCCGGCCCTCATCATGCTCGCCGTCTATTGCGCGACCGTCGTTATTCCGATGGTCTGGCTTTCCAGCCGCCGCTAACCGCCGGCGATAGTCCTGCAAGCCGTATCGCATCGCCATCCAAGGATGTCTGCTTGCCATCGGTCCTAAATTTCCTCCGAGGCGGTTCCTGTAAAGACCCGTGAGGGCATGGCGACCCATTTTACGTGATGGGGAGAACCCTTCTCGTTGACCGTGCGATCGGCAAACCAGCCGACGCCTCCGTACAGCCCCCGGTCAGTCCGCAGCGTGTCCGCCCTCTCCGCCTTGCCGTTCGCCAGCAACCAGCGGGCGGCCGAGCATTCGGGAACGCGCCACGCGCCAATTTCTTCGCCCTCGAAAAACACGCGGTATTGCTGTTCGTTGTTTCCGGCGCGCGGCGACGGCGGGATCGGCAGCTTGCGTTCGATCCGAATGATGATGTCGGTCATAAAAATCCTTGCCTCGCCCTGCCCTGCCGCGCCACGCCGTGCCTCGCCAGACACCGCCTCGCCCCGCCATGCAACGCCAGACGCCGCGCTGCCATGCCCAGCCCAGCCGCGCCACGCCTCGCCAAGCGCAGCCGTACCCAGCCGAGCCATGCCGCGCCGAGCCGCTCCATGCCCCGCCCAGCCGCGCCACGCCCCGCCACGCCGCGCCCCGCCACGCCCCGCCCTGCCGTGCCCTGCCACGCCACGCCCTGCCGTGCCCTGCCTAGCCACGCCGCGCCACGCCCCGCCTAGCCATGCAGTGCCGGGCCTAGCCCCGCCACGCCACGCCCTGCCGTGCCGCGCCCCGCCGCGCTACGCCCTGCCTAGCCCCGCCTCGCCCCGCCCAGCCACGCCTCGCCATGCCGAGCCGTTCAAGCCGCAGACTTCGCCAGCTTGACTTGCTGTTCAGCCCACCGCGTGACCCGATAACGCCCGTAAGGCCCCTTCGTCGACGGTCGAAAATCGCCGAGCCCCACGCGCTTGCCCGCGTCGTCAACGATTTGCCGGAACAGCTTGACGTTCAAAATGCTCGTATCGAGTTCAATCTCGAATTTGAGCTTCCAATCATGAAACATCGGCCGATACGCGAGGATGCGCCCCCCGGTCGACGGGATGCGAACCGGGCGAATGTCAACCGTCCACGGCTCGCGATGCTCGATAGGCAGCTCCATCTCAGCCACCGCGACGCAACTGTAGAGCATTGACGATCGAGCCGTGGTGACTTGCTTTTTGCCAATCTTGGTGAAGCTGCCGCCGTCCACGACCGAGCGCAGCAAGTTTGGACCGGGGATCATCGGCTTGCCGTTCGAGCCGGTGTAGAGTTTCGCTTTCGCGATTTCGAACGGCGTCCCGCGATCGGGGGCGGCCGACGAGCCCCGATCGCCGTTGGTCGAAGCCATCGCGGCTTCGTCGGTAAACCGATTGCAGATTAACGGCGTAACGCCTTCAATTTCGACACTGATAAACATTTGCCTTCCTCTCTCTCCTCAGCCATCTCTCCACTCCGGGTCGATCGCTTTGCGCACCGCCATAACCGCCTCGTTCACCCGGCCCGGATTGACGCCCATGAGCGCCGCGACCTTGTGTTGGTCGAAGCCGTCGAGAAGCACGGCCACCGCGACCCGGAGCTTTTCGCCCGGCGTCAGCGCCGACTTGTGTTCCTCGAACAGCGTCATTTCATCCTTCCCCCGTTGGGATTTCGCAGCCCAACAGCTTGCGCAGCTCGACCTCCGCCGCCGGCGACATTTTCCCCTCCGCCTTCATTTCGGCGATCGTCTCGCAGCTCGCGCAGCGCGTCGCGTCAGGCTCGCCGCCAAAGCTGTAAACGTCCGACTTGCAGTCGGCGCACGCGAAGACGCGGCTCACGAACTCATGCGGGTGCATCGCCAAGATCGTCCTCCTCCGGGTTGATGAGACGCAGTTGCACGTACTCGTCGGACTGATAGGCGACATCCGCCGGCGTCTCGACGTTGCGCACCACGGCGAAGGCCCCCAGCGCCCGCGCCCGCTCGGTCTGCCGGTCGAGGACATCGCAAAATTGGTCGAGCGCGGCGGCAAGAATGCTCTGAAAGCGCGGGTCGCGAAGGATCACTTTGTGGTACGGCGGCGTGCGCGCGTTGTAGCTGTAAAAATGAACGCAATCGAACTCGTCGCCGACCAGCAAATGGCCCTGCGTTTGCGCGATGTAGGCGTCGTCCGGTCCATCAAGCAGATATTGAAGCTGGGTCCACGGCGCCGGCGACTTGATTTCGAGGCTTTCCTTGTGGCCCTTGAAAATCCGGTCCGGGCTCGCCCCGAGCCGCCCGTCGCCGGTCGTGACGAAGCCGCCGGGCTCAAGCTCGATTTCGTTGACGAACTCGAATTGCTTGACGGCGTAGGGCTCTTGCTCCTTGCCCTGCGCGACCCACCGCACGAAGCCGATTTCATCATCCATCGTCTCGTTGAGAAGCCGCTCCGCGACCAGCCGGTAGAGGTATTTGATCGCTTGCTTCGACGGCGCTCCCGCCGGCGTCACGATCTTGTGGAAGTTGCTCGATGTCGGCTTGCCGAGGCGAAGTCTGTACCAAAGGGCCGAGCCTTGTTCGACGCGATGCAAAATCATTTTTCAATATCCTCGCCGTGCGGTGCATCGCATAGCCCAGCCTCGCCGCGCCCTGCCCCGCTTGGCATCGCCACGCCCAGCCTTGCCACGTCCTCCAAAGCCTTGAGCCTCGCCTCGATCGCCGCGAACCGAGCGTCGATCGACCCCGCAACTTGGGCCATGGCGAGCGCCGCGCCGCCCAAGCCTTCCATCGCCTCCCGTTCACCATCCCGCAGGACTTCCAACGCCGTCATGTCCCGAAATTGACCCGGCTTCCTCATGTCCAACTCCCAAATCGTCGGCTCGATCACTTCTTCGCCGCCCGCCGTTGCGCCTTCTCGCGCAACGCCATCTCAAGGCGCGGAAGGTCGCGCTGCCGGATGTCGTGCAAACTCTCCGCGCCCGAAACCATCATCTTGAGGAACGCCGCCTCGTCCGTCTCCGTCCGCTTGATGAGCGTCGCCAGCATCTTGATTTGCGCCGCGTCGATCAGCGCCTCCATCGCGCCCCTCGCGTCGTCGTCCTTGCCCTTCCGCACGACGTTGCACAGATCGTCGGTCACATAGCGCTTGGCGTAGCGCCGCGACGAGCCGCGCGCCTGCAACGCATTGCGCCCCGGTCCCGCGTCAGGCGGCAGCGTGTAGGTTGACGAACGCTCCCAGCCCCAGCCCGACAACGTGCCGGTCACAGTGACGCCGTCCTTGTTGTCGACCGACGAAAACGAGATGGCGAAGCCGTGCTTGGCCAGCAACGGACGCAACACCAAATCCATGCCTTCGATGGTCGTGAAGCTGTAGCGCCCGACCGGCTTGTTGTCCTTGACCAGCTCGACCGTGCCGTCGCGCTCGACTTGCGGCAGCTCCGCCGAGAACGCGGCGAAGTGTTCTTGAAAGGCTTCGCGCGCTTGGTCGGTCAGAACCTCGCGCCGCATCTTGGCGATTACTTCCAGCTTGTCGGCCGGAATGTTCGGGTCCGCTAACGCTTGCATCAAAAACGCGCCGAACGCTTCCGCCGGCGCGGGCCGCTCGACGCGCTCGACAATCTGGCCCTCGGTAACTGTGTCTTGCATCTCAGTCCTCCGGTTCCTTCAAGCTCAATGCCGTGGCTCCCCCTTGCCGTCATAGACGGCGACGATCTTCCAAACCGTCTCGCACCATTGCGCCAGCACTCTCGCGCGCGTCTCCGCCTCCTCGACGGGACTTTCGTTCTTGGACTTGTGACAGGACAGAAATCTCGCCATCAGGTCCGCCAGCACCGAGCTGGCGACGCCCGGCGTCTCGCCGGCCAAAATCACCAAGCTGCAAAAATTGGAGAGCCCTTGCGCCCTCTCCGCCTGTTCGGCGGGTGAAAGTTCGTCCGTCATCGCTCCTCCGGCGCAACAAATTCGACCAGCCCAAGCCGCTGCGCGATTTGTCCCGCAGCAAACTCCCACTTGTGCCGGTTCCAAAAACCACGGCAGCACGCCTTTCGGCCGCGCTTCTGCGAATGACAGACCCGGTAGCCCCTGAAACCGATGTGCTTGTCGCGCACTTGGTCCTCAAGATGCGCGACATTCCAGCCAAAGCCCTTGCGGTAGATGCATGTCGCGCACAGCCGCGACATCACCTGAAAGCCGCTCATCGTTCCTCCATTTTCGTCCGCAGGATGAGCCGCGTCACCGTGTCGCCGTCAGGCGGCTTGCCCCAATCAATGTCTTTCAGGTTCGGCAGCGGAATATCGTAGGCGGGCGGAGGGCTCGCGCCCTCCGTTCGCGTCCCGCTTTTCCCGGCCGACGGCGAAACGTCCGCGCGGTACAAGCTCGGGCAATGCTGCTTGAACGGATAATGCCAGATCGAATGCAGACGACAGGCTTGAGCTGGACTGACGAAGATCAGCACAGCCGCCGGGAGAACCACCACGAACTCCCGGCGGCTGGCGAGCCGGCCCGACGGGGGTTTGTGCGGGCCGGAAGCCACCTAACCCTCCAAGCCGGTCAGAAGCGCCATGATCCGCGCCACCGTCACGCTGTCCGTCTTGGTGTGGATCAACCGCCCGTTGACGTAGACCGCAATCGCAACCACGTCCGAGCCCGGATCGACCGCGCCAAACAGCTCCCGCCCGATTGCTTCCGTGCTGGCCTGACGCGCTCGATGCCCGTCCTCCTCGCGCAAGTGTTCGTTCATTCCGTTTTCTCCGGGTTGTGGATGAGCTATGACATACCCTTGACGTGACGGGGTGTCAAGTGGTAGGGATTACACAATGAACTTCGATCTTGCTCTTGCGACGGCGATCCAAAAAGCACCTCTCCCGGCGCTCGCTAACGACTTGCGCGCCATCGTGCACAAGCTCCGCCACCCGATGGCGGACATTCTCGCCAAGGTTCCCGGCGACACGCTGTCGGAACGGGCGCGGGCGATCGGCGTGTCACGTCAGACAATGTACGTGTGGGCGCAAGAGCGCTTTCGCCCCAGCTCGGGGCAAGCGGCGATCATCGCCAAACTGACCGGCGTTCCGGTCGAGGAAATCGGCGACTATCAGGAGGGCAAAGATGAACGGTCCAACGGCGCTGGAAAACCGGCTCGAAAGACGCGTGCGCGATTGGCGAAAGCAAGCCGCAGCCTACCGGCTGGCGCAGCAAGATTGCGAGCCAAGCGAGGAGGAGTGGCGCTTAAACAAGGAAAACGCGGACACGTTGGAACGCTGCGCAAGCGAACTCGCCAGCGACCTGTCAGCGGGGAGAGTGTTTAGACGGTCCCAATATGAGCCGGTTGGCTCATAATGGCGGTCCAAATTTTCGGCAACGACTTCGCCGGGCAGGGGCAGACCCAACCGACAGACATGTCGCCGGTCATCGACCTAAACCCCGACGAGTGGCGAGAGGTTGAGGAATGTCCGACTTCGCCCCGGCCAGATGCCCCTGCGGCTTCCCGTGGGACCAATGCCCGCGACGGGACGAGCTGTTAGGCGATCACGCTCTTTGCCGTCTTGAGCAGCGCCAAGCGGCTGTCGAGCCCGTTGTACCCGCCATTGACGCGCTTGCAGACCGGCCGATGATCGTCCTTGTCGGCCAGCTCGTTGAGCCCGTGGGTCTGCCAAAACCAGCCTGACACGATCGCGGCGGCCGGAAAGCGCAAGACAAGCGCCGGATCGTCAACATAGGGCTCGCCCAACGCCTTGCTCGCCGCCTCGTAGTTCGCCCGCCCGGTGAGCTGGATCAATCCCCGCCCCTTGAACCGACGCCCGTCGCCGGCGTGCGTGTTGCCCAAATCGCGGCGGTTCTCGTAGTTCGCCCCGCTCGCATATTCCTCGGTCGTCCTGAAATGGTCGCTCTCGTGAGCGCACGTCGCCAGAAAATGCTGTTGCCGAAACGGCGTGTTGATCCCGAACCGCTCCACCATCACCGGCATCGCATCGGCCAAACCGTCCAATATCCAAGGTTTGCCGGCCGGCTCCATCTTGAGAAGAACTGCGCGCCATTGTTCCGGGCTCATGACCGGCCTCCTGTCTGACCTATCTTACCACGGACACGCTTAAATAAGCCAAACCCCAGCATTTCCGGCCACTTGAGCGTGTGTCATGTACAGGGGTTGACAGTCTAACCTACCCATTCCCCACATCGCTAGTCTGTTATATGCCGATTTGCCGCATGGTCGACTTGCGGGGAATTGGGCGGTTTTCCGAAGCCTCGAGTATTCGCATAGTA
>Ga0209169_10001126_pt1 | contig 16257 bp, 15 predicted proteins | sample HubBroMetageWRM4_FD_188346 | JGI IMG/M metagenome (GOLD analysis project Ga0209169, IMG submission 188346) | Warmed soil microbial communities from the Hubbard Brook experimental Forest, New Hampshire - Hubbard Brook CCASE Soil Metagenome WRM 4... | ecosystem: Environmental > Terrestrial > Soil... | reverse complement strand
GTGTAAACTTGCAGCTCTTGCAGGCCCACGGTGGATTCGGTCGAGGCGTTGTAGTTGTCGAAGGAGCGGTTGACGGGAATGCCATCGTATTCGTATCCCGTGTAGTAAAAATTCTGCCCCCGGACGTACGATGCGTTAAACGACATCCCCATGCCACCCTGGGAAACCTGGATGCCGGGCACCGAAGCCATCGCGGAGTACGCACTGTTCAGGTTGCCGCCGCCGCCGAGTGCTGAGGCGGCTGCCGCCTGCGCCGAATTGACGCTATAGAGATCGCCGCCGACGCCGGACTTCACCAGCGAGGCACCGGCCTGCGAGGTCACCCGCGCGATAACCCTCAGTGCCTTGGTCATCGTGTACGTCAGCTGTTGGGTCTGATCGGCGAAGACCGAAACGCCGGGGAACGAACTGGTCTGGTAGCCGGCTTTCGTCAGGCTAACCGTGTAGGTATCGGGAGCGAGCGAGAGCAGAACGAAGTGTCCGGAAGCATCGGTTGCCGTCGTCGCTTTCTGCGACGGCGCAACGGCCTCGACCGTCACTCCGGCCAGCGGCGCTCCGGTGCTGTCGCGAACGATTCCGGTTACGTTTCCGGTGACTCCCGCCAGTGTCCACGTTTCCTGGAACAGGAAGATTGCCAGAAGCATAACCGCCGCGCTCGCGACGCGAAGCGTTCGTAGCGGTTTCATTTTCAAGTCCCTTCGATAATAAGCTCCGAGTTTGACGGGCGCGTTTGAAACACGCGCGTGAGGTGAGCTTAGAAGGCGTCGAGAATGCACCCTTTTGATTCTCATTGAGCAAAGCGCGCTAACGCGCAGTTTCGCATCAACGAAACTCAAGAGTTCAAGAAATCTCACAAAAAGACCGGCGCAGTTTGCTCGCCGGCTTTGTGATTACCTAAAGACAGGCCGCGGGGCGTTCGCTTATTCTAGTTGTATGGCTTTGCAGCAGGCGTTATCGAGCGAGCGCGAATGCGGATTACAGCGTGGGATGGAGCGCCAAATCATCGCGCTGTTGCACCGCGCGCATAAGCCGGGAGCGCTCGCGTCGTTGCCGATCATGCACTCCCTCTGTCTTGCCACGGGCGAGTCGAATCCCGTCGCCGCGTTAGAACGGATCGTTTGCAGCACGTTGCCGGATGACGAGCCGAACGGAATGAGTTTGCGAGGAGCAATTCTCGATGCCGATTTCAAGCGGAGTGGGACGAACGGCCAGCTCGCGCAGATGCGTGGCCTCTCGCGACGCCATTTTCAACGTCTTCGAGCCGAGGCGGTGGCGCGCATAGCTCGTCGCGTACGACGGATCGCCGACGCGCCGGCGCTCGCCAAGGCGGCAGTTCGGCAACACCGTCCCCCCGAGGGCGACTGGCGTTTCGAGCTGGAGCGGGAGGCTTTTCGGGACGCGCAGGCACGTGGCAATTCGCTCGAAATGCGCTGCATTGCGGGCAATCTGCTGCGGCTGGCGCCGACGAACGCTGCGCGTTCTTTTGCCTGGGATTGTCGTGCCGATGCGAATCTGCGGTTGGGTTATATCGGTGAAACGCTCGATCATTTCGAGATCCTCTCCGAGCCGGCGCGGCACGCGGTGCGAGCCAAGCTCGCGCTGCTCGACGGTAATTTCGAGGAGGCTGAGGCGCGCGCGCTCGCCGGTATCGCGATCGCACAAGATGACCGTGCACGGTTTTCCGGCCTCGCCTTGCTCTCGCAAATTCGGCTCGAGCGCGCGCAGCCGTGGGATGCTCCCAACACCGGCGCATTGCCGCAGCGCTCCTGGGAGCGCTGCGCGATGGAGAGCGAGCGTTCGCGTCACCTCGTGGTACGCGGCGAGTGGCGCGAGGGCGAACGTCTGGCGCTCGCAACCTACGATCTCGCCGCAACCCATGGTTATCGCGAAGTGGCCGCGCGTTGCGCGGCGGTCCTGACGGCGGCGGCGCAAGAACGTGGATACACGTATGCATCGAACCACTGGCGGGCGAACGCGATCGCCCAACTCTTGCCGACGCTCGATCGCGTGGCCGCAACGGGGCTCTTCCTTCGGAAATCGTGTTCCGGCGCGGGCGGCTTGGGCGATGCGTTGATCGACGTGCTCTACGAGCGGCTCTGCCTCGTGGTCCCCCCAATGCAGCGCGATGATTCGGCACGACGAGCGGTCGTTTGTAAGCTGCTCGCGGACGCCGTTGAAGGCGCACTGCGCACCGCACCGATGCCCGCACTTGAAGTTGCGCTATGCCCGTCGCATTATTTAGAACCGGTTGCCGAGATGCTGGCCCTTGCCGTCAGCGCCTTCGCTCGTCTCCCCTGGAGCGTAGCGTTGGAACGGCTCCGATACCGGCTCAAGTCACAACAAGCGCTCATCGAGCACTTGAGCATAGATGATGGGCTATCAATTAGGCGCGCAAGGGGAGTGGAAGCTTTCACCGATCTACGCGTTCGGCTCGTTTCGGTTTGATCCGGCACGAGGCTTGCTCTCGCAGGGCACTTCGGTGGTGCCGTTGCCCGCGCGTCTCTCCCAGTTGCTCGTCCTGTTGATTCATGCCAATGGCGACGTGATCGACAAAGAAACGATCGCTTCGCGCGTCTGGCCGGATACCGCCGTCAGCGACGGCAATCTTTCGCAGCACATGTATATGCTTCGACAATTGCTCGACGAACGCGCCCGAGATCGCGCGTACGTCATGACGGTCCGCGGCAGAGGATATCGTTTCGTCGCGCCGGTAAGCGTGGCAGCGCCGGGAAAAGCCGAGGTGAGGAGTTCGATCGACGAGGTGGCCGACCGCCTCTTGAGCAGCGCACCGGAGACGCTGCATCACTACTGTCGCGGCTCTTATTTGCTCGAGAAACGCACGGCCAGCGGACTGACGGCGGCCATCGAGCAGTTTCAAGCGGCACTGCGTGTGGACGGCAACCACGTGCCGGCGCTCATCGGGCTCGCTCGAGCCCACGCGATGATGGCGGAATATTGGTATGCGCCCAGCTCCTATACGTTTCCCAAAGCCAAGGCAGCAATCGTGCGCGCCTTGGAGATCGACCCAGCGTCCGCCGAAGCGCGCGCGGCGCTCAGCAACATCTTGCTCTTCTGCGATTGGAATTGGGCCGAAGCCGAGCGAGAGATCGAGACCGCCATCTGCTTGAATCCGAAATCAACCTCGGTGTGTACCAGCGCCGCCTGGTTCTACATGTGCAAAGGTTCCGGCGACAAGCCGTTACGCGAGATACAGCGAGCGTTGCTCGTCGAGCCGTCCTCGCCCGCATTGCAGCTCTTCCTCGCGCGGGTATTTCTTCATACGGGAGAGTATGCACGTGCGATCGCCGCTTTTTCAAATCTCATCGAGACAGGCCCCGACTTTTCGATCGCCCGACGGCATCGCGCGCAGGCATTCATCTTGCACGGGCAGCCCGCCGAAGCGCTCGCGGATCTGCTGCTTCTCCCGCAAGACCGGGCGGAGGACTTGGCACTGCGCCTTCCACTGCTCGCTCGCGCCTACGCGGACTGCGGCGACGGCGAGCGGGCCGAAGCGATTTATCAAACGCTGCAAGAGCTGTCGCGAACGGAGTACGTGGTCGGGTTCAATCTCGCGACGGTTGCCGTCGGCTTGGGACGTCTCGATGAAGCCTTGGAGCATCTAGAACGCGGGCTTGCCAAGCGTGAGCCGGCGCTGCTGATGTTGCGTAGCCTCCCGTGGTTTGGCCCAATCGCGCAGCGCGCGCGATTCAAAGCCTTGCAGCGAGCGATTTGGCCGGTCGACCGCTCGACGCGTGCCGAGCTGAACTACTCGCGCGCCGCCACCGGATAGACCGCGGGGCTGCGCAGCCCATTAGAATCGACGCTGCGCACTCCCAAGATATCGTCGTCTTTCGAGACCGGAACCGTCGCGTTGGTGACGTTCCCGACATCGCTGGAGTGTTGCCACTGGGCCGCGTCGGTCGCCCGCCAGACGATCTCATAGGAGACCGCATCGGCAGCGGGTTGCCAACGCAGCGTCGAGTCATAGCCTAGCCGCTTCAACACCATCTGCGCGCAGCTCGGCGGTGCGGGTCCAAGCGCGAGCGCCGCAAGAGCGGCGACGTTGGCTTGCGTTGCGCGGCGTAAGTACTCCTTATCGATATACTGAGGCAGGTCGCCATACTGAACGCCGTCCGCCACGCGCACGTCTTGGTGCTGGTGCGTAAAGTTCTCATTGGCTTCGACGAAGCGGATCGCGGCCGCGTAGCCCGCCGCTTGAAACGACTCTTGATCTCCGCCGCGCAAGAAGCGATCGGCACGGTAGATCTGACGTACCGTAAAGTTCGGGAGGTAGACCGGAACCATTTCGGCGATGAAGCGCGAGAGCTCGCGTGAAGGCGAGTCGTTCTCGGAGCCGACCAGATTGACGCGTGCGATATCGGTACCGTTGGGAAGCGCTTGGCTAAAGACCCGGATGACGTTCGGTTCCGAAGCTCCGTTGCCGCCGGTCGAATTGCCGATGATGTCGTCGTTCAAAACGGCGAGCACCGGTACGCGTTGCGCCGCGAGCTCGTGGGCGAAGTGGTCCGAGCCCCACAAACCAAGCTCTTCGCCGTCGAAACACGCGAAGATGATCGTGCCGCGAAAGTGGGTGCCGGCCATTACCCGCGCGGCTTCTAAGACCGCCGCGACGCTCGAAGCGTTGTCGTCGGCGCCGGGAGCCGTGCCAACGCCGTCGGTACAATGGCCGTCGCAGTCATCGAAATGACTCGACATCACGTAGACACGGCCAGGCGAGCTACCGCGCAGTGTTGCCACCACGCTCGATTCGGTCACCGATCGCGGAGTTTTTGCGGTCTTGGGCTGGAGATACGTATCGAGGGCGACGCTCATGCGGCCGCCGGTCGTGGCTGCTATCGTTCTAAACTGCGCGGCGATCCAATCCCGCGCACCGAAGACTCCGTGATTCCGCGACGAGCTAAGCTCCGAGAAGTCATTGCGCGTGCCGAAACCGACCAGCTGCTCGACGGCCGACATCAGGCGATCCGCCTGGACCGCATCGACCAGCGCGGCGACTGGCGGATACGGTGAAAGTACCGGCATGGGTTGATCGGAGCCGAGCGCAGCCAGCAGGATAGCGCCGGCGATGGCGAGCGTGTTCATGCCCGCAACGTTTTACGAAACCCGCTTAACCTCCTGACCAGCGCGCCGGTACCTCCCCAGCGTTATCACTGTCCCGCAGCCGGGATTGGTGCTGACGTCCAAAAAATCGGTGCACCGCTGCATGATGGCAAAACCGCGCCCCTCCTCGGCGTAGACGCTGGGGAGCGCAACCCGACCATCAGGCGGAGCGGCGAAGCCGCAGCCGCGATCGCTGACCCGTACCACCACCGCATCGCCTTCGATGCTCACCTGGATTTCAATCGATTCGCGCGTCTCCGCGTGCTGGATCGCGTTGGCGATCGCTTCGCCGATCGCAAAGACGAGGTTCTCGGCATCGCGCGAGGCCAGCCGGTGGAGGCCGGCAAAATTCGAAAACGCGCTTCGGGCCGTGCTGGCGAAGCGGGGTAGCGGAGGGATACTCAGGCGCAGAACGTTCATCGGAGTGACCGACGAGATTCTTCCTCAGGAGAGCGCGGCTAAACCGGCAGTCTACGTTTTGGCCTGCCGGGACGGGTCGCTCTACACCGGCGCAACCAACGACTTGCCGCGGCGGCTTTCGGCTCACCGGGGGCGCGGCGGCGCCAAATACACCCGTGGGCGCCTCCCTGTACGGCTGCTAGCTTGGTGGCACCCACCGAGCCTTTCGGCGGCAAAATCGCAAGAGGCGCGGTTCAAGCGGCTGCGCCGCTCGGCCAAACTCGCCACGCTGAGCAACGCTACCGCCTACGGCTGCACGATCCTCCGGCTCGTTTAATCGAAGGACCTCGACGCGACGGCGAAGGTCGCGCGCGTAACCGCGTGAATCGCCTGGTACGCGTCATACTCGGCGGCATCAGCGGTCATGATCGCGAGAACGTACGGCGAATCGCCATAAGGCTCGACGATTGCGATATCGTTGAGCGTGCCCGAAATCTCGCCGGTTTTATTGGCGACGTGGATACCGCGGGGAAGCGCGGCCGGAATGCCGTCACGATCGGTCTGTCCCAGCATGATCTTTACCATCGCGCGGCAGTGTTTAGAAGAAACGATCGTGCGGGTTCCCTCGCGCGCACCCAGCTCGATGAGGTAGAGCAGACGGCCCATATCCGCCGGTGTCGAAACGTTTTCATGATGGTGCACGATGGCGGTGTAATCCATGAAGTGCCGCGCCAGGCGCGTGCGCTCCAATCCGGCGCGCTTACCGATCGCGTTTATCGTGCTGGTCCCGAAATAGGAGATGAGCAGGTTGGCGGCCGTATTATCGCTCACCTGAATCATCGGAACGATGAGCTGTGCGACGGTGAAGCGCTGACCATCTTCAGCTTGATCCATGAAGTCGGAACCGCCGATCAGCTGGCTGCTGTGAAAGGTAATCTTCCTCGAAAGCGTTCCCGGCTTGGCCTCTTCCATCGCGTAGGCCGTCGTCATGATCAGGACCTTGATGATCGACGCCGTCGGAAAGTGCAACGTCGAGTTGTAGGCGGCGAACGGCGGACCTGGGGCTAGCGTCCGCGCATAAACGCCGATTCTGCCCGGCATCGCGCGCGCAATCGCTCGAACTTTCGAGTTCACGCTGGCTGCGGCATTCGCCTGAAGCGCAAAGAGCGCCGCGCCGGCCGAACTCAGGAACGCGGCGCGGTTCACGATCCCGTGCCTTGATAATGGCTCAATCCAGTCTTCCAGAAAGCATAGGATGCGGCGACCCAGGCCAGACCGATCGCGGGCGTCAGCAGGCCGATCGCTGGATTGAGGTACATCCCCGCATCGGCTTTTTGCAAGAAATAGGCGGCCGGGAAGTAGTTCATGAAGGCAAAGGGCAGCACGAACGTCAGCACGATTCGCACGCCTCGCGAGTAGATGCTGATCGGGTAGCGGGTGAAGTCTTGCTCGAGCGACATCACCACCCAGCGGATCGTGTCCACGCGGATGAACCAGAACGAGCAGGTCGCTACGGCCAAGGATATACCCAGGTCGATCAGCGCGCCGCCGATGACCACGAGCGGCACGAAGATGACGAAGATCCAGTCGACCCGCACGTTTGCCGCGACGCTCGCAAACGCCAATGTGATCGCCGCTAGCACGAGACCGTCGGGAACGATCTGCTGCGGTACGGTCAGCACCTGAAAGAGCGTATCGAGCGGGCGCACGAGAAAACGGTCGAAGCGGCCTTCGCGCACGTAGTCGGGAACGCTCACGACGGTGAAGAAGAACGTGTTATGAAGCTCGTGGCCGGCCATCCAGAGCGCGTACAAGAAGAACATTTCGCGAAAGTTCCATCCGTTCATCGAAGGAAACTGTCGCATCGTTACCCAGAGGGCGCCAAGCGCAACGCCGTGATAGACGATCGTGAAGACAAACCACATCACGAAGTTGGCGCGATACTCGAGCAATGTGAGAAAGTTGATTCGCCAGTATTCCCGGTAGGCGCGCAACATTCATGAGGCGTTTCGGTGCCGCGCAGCTGCTCCCCGTTCGGCCGCCTTTTCGGCTCGATCTTACCGTCGACGCGCTGCGCCGCCTCGCGAGCAACGCCGTCGACGTCGTCGCGGCCGACGGGGTCTATTATCGGGCGCTGGCCGGCACGGCGAGCCCCTCGCTGTTAGCGATCCGCGCGCATGGTCCAAGCGCGATCGAGGTGCGAGCGACCGGCCGCGACGCCGATCGTTGGTTGCCGGTTGTGGCGCGCATGCTTGGCACCGGCGTCGATTTGAGAGAGTGGTACGCACGCAGCCGGGGCACCGCTTGGCTGACATCGCTTGCAAAAGCGCTGCGGGGTCTGCGGCCACCGCGTTATCCTTCGCTCTGGGAGGCGTGCGCGCACGCGATTCTCTTTCAGCAGATTTCGATTCACGCGGCCGCCGCCATCATGCGCCGAGCCGTCGGGCGACTCGGTGATTCGGTTACGCTGGACGGCGTTCGATGCGTGGTTTTTCCGCCGCCGGAACGTTGGCTGGAGGCCGACGACGGCGCGTTGCGCGAGGCGGGCATCTCGCGAAACAAAATCGCGCACCTTCGTTCGGCGGCAGCCGCGCTCGTCGACGGCGCACTGGATGAACGAGTGCTGGAGCGACTGCCGACGGTCGAGGCTGCGCAGCGGCTTCGTACCATCCGCGGCATCGGTGCCTGGAGTGCCTCGGTCGTGTTGCTCCGCGGGCTGGGTCGTCTCGACACCTTTCCGCTGCGCGATTCGGGAGTAGCGCGCTCGCTTGCGCTGGTCTCCGGTGACGCGCACATCGATCAAGCCGAGCTCTTGGATAAGCTCGGCCCAGTGCGCGGCATGCTCTACTACCATCTGCTGCTGGGTCGTCAGCGCAACCTGACGTCGCGAAGCTAACCTCCCTGAATGACGACTCGGCTGGAGGCGGCGCGCCAAACCAGGGACGAGGCCGCAGCGAAGAGCCCGAGCCACACGAGTTGCATTGCGATGCTCGATGCCCACTGCGTGGGCGCAATCACGCCAACGTAGATCAGCAACGGCGTCGAATAGATTGCCGCGAACGGAAGCGCGAAGACGATGCGGCCGAGGATTCCGGGGAAGAGCGTTAACGGGATGATCTGCCCCGAAAGCAGATCCGAAGTCCAGCGCACGATCAGCTGCGCCGCAAACGTTTCCAAAGTCCAAAACGCGATGCAATTCATCAGAAAGTTCAAGAAGAAATTGACGCCGTAGCCCACCGCAAAGGAGAGAAGAAAGGCTGCAAACGTCGCCGGAGGCGGCACGTCGATGTGCACGAGCAGCAGCGCGAAGAGCAGCGAGGGCACGACGAGCAGGACGTGGAGCAGTGTCTGTCCCAAACCGTCGCTGAAGAAGTAGAGCGGAACGCTGATCGGCTTCATGAGGTCGGTCGCAATCGTGCCTTCGCGGATCTTTTCGCGAATGAGGCGCGTGCCGTCAACCTCTAAAATGAGCGACATGAGCATCGCGACCGTTGCGTACGTGATCATGGCGTGCAGCGGGAGGTTGATCGGCGCAACGTTGCGCGCGTAGAGCGCCGTCCACAGCGCGCGCAGGATGTAGACGCGCAGCACCAGCGACGCGACTTCCATCAAGACCTCGACCCGGTAGGTCGCTTCGCGCGCGAACGCTTTCTTCGCGAACTCGATGTAGGGAAGCAAGGGCGCGGCGAGTGTCAGGACACTAGTCGCCTCTCTGTTTCTTGATGGCTTGTTGACGCCGATGCTCCATCTCTTCGAGCTCCAGCATCATGACGTCGACGACTTTGTCGACCTGCGTCGACTGGGTCTGCGGCGGCTCTTCGCCCGAACGGCGCGGTGGGGGCTTGACGTTGCGGTGCTCTTCGACCACCGAGTCCCCCGCGTGCGTCTTTCGCAAGAACGGGGCATACGTCTCCGCGCCTTCCGGCCGTAGCCGCTCGCCCGCAACGATCTCGTTTGGGGCGAGGCTCTTACCCTCTTCGAGTTCGGCGCCGGCGAAGATCTTCGCGCCCGCGCCGAGCGTGCAGCCGTTGCCGATCGTCGCGCCGACTACGTACGCGTGCGGCCCGACGATGCAGCGCTCGCCGATGGTCAGCGGACGCTGCACTGCGCTCCCACCGCCGGCCTTGAGCACCGCATTTTCCATGATCACGCAGTTGGCCCCGATCGTCACCGGCGCGCCTTCGGCGGAGATGACGGCACCATGCAGTACCGCGCACTCGGCTTCAATGGTGACCTCTCCGGCGATCGTCGAGGTCGGCGCGACGTACGCGGTGGAATGTATTTTCGGCCGTTTCGCACCGCTGGAAAGAATCATGACGCGTCCTCCTGCGATTGGCGGTTATACCCTTCGACGTAGATGCGCCGGATTATCGACTCCAGGCCAGGCTCTTCTAAGCTGACGTCCTCGACGCGATAGCGCTCACTCGCTTGTCGCACGAGGAGATCGGCGTGCTGCAGGTTCCGGTCGAACCGAAACCGCGCGGTGTGATCTTCAACCGCGGTAAGTTCCGCGCCGTCGAGCTGCGGTTGCGCGATCGGTTCGCTGAAGCGGACGATCAGCGTGCGAAACCGCCCGTACTTTCGCTTGATCCGTTCGATGTCGCCGTCATAGATGAGCGTTCCTTCGTCGATGAGAACGATGCGCCGGCAAAGGCGCTCCACGTCGGCCAAGTCGTGCGTCGTCAAGATGATGGTTGCACCGCGTTGGGCGTTGATGCGTGCGATAAACTCCCGAATCGCCTCCTTCGCGACCACGTCGAGACCGATCGTCGGTTCGTCGAGATAGACGATGGGCGGATCGTGCAACAGAGCCGCGGCGAAGTCGCCGCGCATGCGTTGGCCCAGGGATAGCTGGCGTACCGGCGTGCGCATGAAGTCGCCCATCTCCAGAATTTCGACGAACTCGCGCAGGTTGCGGCGGTACTGGTCGGCGGGAACCCCGTAGATCGCGCGCAGGAGCTCGAAGGATTCGACCAGGGGAAGATCCCAGTAGAGTTGGCTACGCTGTCCGAAGACGACACCGATGTTGCGCGCGTTCTCCTTCCTACGTTTCCAAGGTGTGAGCCCGGCGACACGCACCTCGCCCGAGGTGGGAACCAGGATGCCGGTAAGCATCTTGATCGTCGTCGATTTTCCCGCGCCGTTGGGGCCGATATAGCCAACCAGCTCGCCCGGTTCGATCGCGAAGGTGACGTTATCGACGGCGACCCGATCCTCGAATTGGGTGGAAAAAAGCGAACGCAGCGCGCCGAGGGCTCCCGGCGTGCGCTTGCGGCTGCGAAAAACTTTGCGCAGATCGCGCGTTTCTACTATCGGCAGGACCAAAGCGTTCGGCGCTGCGTACTCTTTCCCCGGTGATCGTAACGGTCTCGAACGAGTACGGATCCGGAGCCCTCGCAGTCGCGACGCGGGTAGCGGCGGCGCTCGGCTATGAATACGTCGACCAGCAACTTCCGGTAGTGGTCGCGAAGCGGTTGCAGGTATCGCCGGAGGCCGTCGAGGCGAACGAGGATATGGCGCGAACGCTGGGCGAGCGTTTGTTGAGCGGCCTCGAACGCGCGACGCCCGAGCTCGCGCAAGCGGTGGCGGCGAAGCCGTTCGACGACGAACTCTTTCGTGCGACCCAAGACGCGGTCCGCGAGTACGCCGCTCGCGGCAACGCCGTGATCGTCGGTCGCGGCGCATCCGTGATACTTGGAGCGCGCGAGGACGTCCTCCGAATCTTCATCTACGCGCCCCGCGTCTGGCGGATCGACCGGGTGGCAAAGGCAAGCGGCGTGCGGCGCGAAATCGCCGAGGCCGAGTTGGACCGCGTCGACCGCGCGCGCACCGCGTACATCCGCGAACGGTACGATCTGACCTTCGGCGATCCGCGCAACTACGACATCTGCCTCGATGCTTCGCGGCTCGACGTATCCCAATGCACCGCGCTGATCGTTGATGCCGTGCGAGCGCGCGGCGCGTGACGGAAAAAGGTTTCTTACCGCGTCCGTCGATTCTCACGGCGCTGCGCTACCGGGACTTCCGCCTGCTCTGGCTTGGCCTGCTCATTTCGAATCTCGGGACGTGGATGCAGTTTACGGCGATGGGATTCTTCGTGGCGCAGATGGCCGGCTCGCAACATCAAGCGGCACTCGATCTCGGCATCCTGGGCGCGGCGCGCGCGATTCCCGTCTTGGTCCTATCGCCGCTCGCCGGGGTCGTCGCCGATCGACTTCCACGCCGGCGGGTGCTCTTCGTTACGAATACCACGATGGCGTTCGCGGCGCTCCTCCTTGCGTCGCTTGCGACCGTTCACCGGCTGAACATGCCGGCGTTGGTACTGATATCGGCGCTGAACTCGGCGGCGAACGGATTCGATTCGCCGGTGCGTCAGAGCTGGGTGCCGCTGCTCGTCGATCGCGAGTACGTCGGCAACGCCGTCGGCCTCAACTCGGTCGCTTTCAACGCGCCCGCGGTGATCGGCCCGGCGTTTGCCGGTCTTCTCATCGTTTGGATCGGCGTCGCGGGCGCCTTTTACTTCAATGCTGCCGCGACGCTCGCGGTGGTGGTCGCCGTCATCCTCATGCGCCCGTCGCCCCCATCGGTGACGTATCGCGAGCCGACGCTGCGCGCGATGCAACAGGGGATCGTCTTCATCGCCCGCCATCCGGCCTTGCGTTGGATCGTGCTGGCGCAGCTCGTCACGTCGCTATTAACCCGTCCATACAGCCAACTCACCCCCGCGCTAACGGTCAACGTCTTGCACGCCGGCGCAGGGGGCTTGGGTTGGGCGGTTTCGGCGATCGGCGTCGGCGGTTTCGGCGGCGCGCTCATCACCGCGTACTTCGCGCAGCGCGAGCGGCGTTCGCGCTTGTGGATGCTCTCGAGCCTGCTAATGTCTTTCGGCGTCTGCACGCTGGGATTCGTTCCGACGCTGGGAGTTGCCGTGCCGTTGCTCTTTGTCATCGGCGTCGGCACCCTCGCATCGATGGGCGCAACGAATACGCTGATACAGGTGCTCTCGCCCGACGACGTGCGTGGCCGTACGCTCTCGATTTATACGATGATCGCGATCGGTGTGGTGCCGTTGGGTGCGCTGGTCAATGGCGCTATTGCGTCGAGTCTCGGACTGCGCCCGACCTTCGCGATCGCCGGCGCCATCTGCACGTTGCTCTTCCTTGCGATTTGGTTTCTTCGCCCCATCGTCAGGACGCTATAAATGAACAGCGAGCCGCAGTGCATGCGGCTCGCCTGATCGTAAATAACTCCGCTCGTTGCATCGAGCGGAGTTGTTCGTATCTCGGTTAGGCGGCTTTCTTCCGTCGCACCTTCCTGCGAACCACCTTGCGAACTGCCTTCTTGCGAACCGCCTTGCGGGCCACTTTCCGGCGAACTACCTTGCGGGCCACTTTCCGGCGAACTGCCTTGCGGGCGATTTTCCGGCGGACCTTCTTACGAACTATCTTACGAACTACCGCGCGGCGGATGACTTTGCGAGCGACCTTTCGTCGAACTCGCTTGCGAACCGCTTTGCGAACCAACGCTCCGACGACCGCTTTTTTCACGGCCGCCTTGCGAGCGGCTTTCTTTCGAACTGCCATCGTTGGTACGAGTCGTCCTTTCTCTGGTCGAGCAACCGACCAGGGGTGTTGCCTACCTTATACAGTATTACGCGCGTTAATGCAAGTTTTAGCCGACGACGGCGCACGCATCGATGCGCGCATCGCTGGCCGCCGACACGAGCGCGCTGTCGTATTGATCCACGGATTTCCGTTCACACATGCGATCTGGGATTCGCAAGCTAACGCACTCGCGCAGACGTTTTGCGTGCTGATGCCCGATTTGCGCGGCGCGGGAAAATCAAGTGCTCCCGAAGGTCCGTATCTCATGGAACGGCTTGCGGCGGACATCGCCGCACTGCTCGATGTACTCGGCATCGAAAGCGCGGCGGTGATCGGTCACTCGATGGGCGGATACGTCGCGCTCGCCTTTGCGCGAATGTTTACCGAGCGCGTGAAGCAACTCGGTTTGATCGCCAGCCGGCTGCGCGCCGACACGCCGGCCGAAGCGGCTGCGCGTCGCGAACTGGCGACGCGCGTGGATCGAGCGGGCAGCATCGAGCCGGTTATCGAGGCGTATCTGCCGCGGTTACTCGCTGCCCAAACGCTTGCGGGGCGTCCGGAGATCGTCGAGCGCGCCTACGCGATCGCGCGTCAAAACACTGCGGCGGGAGCGGCCGCGGCACTGCGCGGGATGGCGCTCCGCGCGCCATCGGACGACATCGCTGAAGATCTCGGCGTGCCGATGCTTATGGTGGCGGGAGGTAGCGATCAAACCCTACCGATCGCCGAAGCGCGCGCGGACGTCGGGCGTTTTGCGCGCGGGCAGCTAGCCGTTTGCAATGCAAGCGGCCACCTCCCGATGCTGGAGGAGGCGAGCTGCGTCGACGCCGCGCTCCAGGCGTGGCTTAGCGAATCGCCGGGAACTTAGCGCGGCGGCGGATCAGATTATAGAGGAAGAGCCCGCCGATCGCGATTGCGGCAATAATCGCCGCAACGAGCGCGATCTTCAAAAGGAAGGCGGCCAGGACGAGGACGACGATCGCGATTGCGACGACCAGGGTCAGCTTGAGAAAGAGCGTGAGCATATCTCCACCTACCGCGCCGGCCTGCGCCGGGTTTCACAGCCGCCGCAGGTAGTCAAGCGCGCGGTATCCGGCCGCAATCGAAGCGCCGGCATCGATCGTTCCGTCGCGCAGCATTGTACGGAAGCTATCGACTGAGGCGAGCTCGACTTCGAGGTACTCGGTCGGGTCGAGTTTCGGTGTGACGACGTTTCGCGCCCCGAGGCCGACGTACATATAAGCCCGGGCGGGCGAGCGGACCGGTTCGGGAAAGTATTCGCCGAGCAAATCGCAGCGCTCGACCCGATACCCCGTCTCCTCGGCTAGCTCGCGTAGCGCGCAGTCGCGCGGTGTCTCGTCATCGAGCAGCATTCCCGCCGGTAACTCCATGTGAATCGCGTCCGTGCCGTAGCGATATTGCCGCACCAAGATCACTCGCTCGTCGCCGGTAAGGGCGAAGATCGTGACGAATCCTCGCGACTCGCGGACGTAGTAGTCGCGTACGATCGTTCCGTCGGGAAGCTCGACTTCATCGGCGCGCAGTCGCATGTACGGCGAATCGACGACGTAACGCGACGCGCGGCGGCGCCATAGCGGTTTCTCCATGCCGCTCGATATCGGGCAAGCGTTTGCGGCTCCTTTTGCGAAAGCCCCAAAGATGGAGCGCTTGTTGGTAGTCGGCGGCGGAACGATGGGCTCGGGCATCGCCCTCGTCGCCGCACAAGCTGGATACGTCGTTGAGATTGCCGAACCGCAAGCCGCGGCGCGCGAGCAAGGAGCGGCATACCTCGAGCGTGAGGCGCAGCGAATCGGCGACCGGTCGGCCGTCGAGCGGATTCGCTGGAGCGACGTGATTCCGTCGCAGAGCGATGCGGCGGTTGCCCTCGAAGCCGTTCCCGAGCGATTCGAGCTAAAGCGCGATGTCTTCGTTGCGCTTGCGAATGCGCTGGCGCCGGACGCGCTGCTTGCGACGAACACGTCGTCGCTGAGTGTCGAAGAGCTCGCCGACGTCGTCCCGCACCCCGAGCGCGTGCTCGGTCTACATTTTTTCAATCCGGCGACACGGATGGAGCTGCTGGAAATCGTGCGCGCGCCGCAGACCAGCGACGAGGCGCTGGCGCGTGCCTACGACATCGCCGCACGCTTAGGCAAAACGCCGGTGCTCGCTGCCGATACGCCCGGCTTCATCGTCAATCGCATCGCCCGACCGTACTATCTTCAAGCGCTGCGCGCGCTGGAACGCGGCGTCGCCTCCGCCGAAGAGCTCGACGCGCTCGCGCGTGCGGCAGGCTTTCGAATGGGTCCCTTCGAGTTGATGGATTTAATCGGGCTCGATGTCAATCTCGCGACGACCGAGTCGATTTACGCCCGCACCGAGTTGGAGCGATTCGCGCCGGTCGAGCTGCAGCGTGAGATGGTCGCGCAAGGGTTGCTCGGGCGAAAGAGCGGCGCGGGGTTCTACACCTACCGCGACGGGAAGGCCGAGCGATTCGATGCCGCGGTTTTGCCGCCCGAGGGCGAGCCCGACACGCAAGAGCTCGTCGCCGTCGTGGGATTCGGCGGAGTCGCCGACGAGCTCGTCGAGCCACTCGAACGCCGGTACGCCAACGTCCTGCGCGTCGAACGCGACGATCTGCTAGACGACCTTTCGCCGGGCGTGACGATCGTCATCGACGTCGGAGACGGCACGAACGATCGCGGTGAGATCCTTGCCGAGCTCGACGCGCGGCTGGGAAGCGAAAGCGTCTTCTTCGTCGATGCGTATGCGACCGATCTCGCTGCGTGCGCTCGGCGTCTACGGCACCCCGAACGTTTGGTCGGATATGGCATCCTGGCGTCGCTCGAAGGACAGCGGACGGTGGAGATCGTCGACTCGGAGTCGGTTTCGGACGACGCGCTCGAGCTCGCACAAGAAATCTTCGCGACGCTCGGAAAGGGAAGCATTTTGGTCGAAGACGTGCCGGGTCTCTTTCTCGGACGAACGGTCGGTTCGATCGTCAACGAGGCGGTCGTCGCCGTCGGCGAGGACGTCGCGTCGGCGGAGGACGTAGATACTGCGATGCGTCTGGGCGCCAACTATCCGGTCGGCCCGATTGCGTGGGGGCGCGAGATCGGCGGCGCGCGGGTGAAAC
>Ga0209169_10001125_pt1 | contig 16263 bp, 15 predicted proteins | sample HubBroMetageWRM4_FD_188346 | JGI IMG/M metagenome (GOLD analysis project Ga0209169, IMG submission 188346) | Warmed soil microbial communities from the Hubbard Brook experimental Forest, New Hampshire - Hubbard Brook CCASE Soil Metagenome WRM 4... | ecosystem: Environmental > Terrestrial > Soil... | reverse complement strand
GGGATGACGGCCGAGGTGCTGGTGTCGCCTGAGCAAGTGAAGGGGAAATAAGGCCAGCTTCCAAGGTTTGAGAGTTTCAACGTTTCCCGGTGCAAAACATGAATGATGACGTGAAGAAGGCGAACGCGAACACTTCCAATGGGCTGAGTGTTGGCGCTTCGGAACTTAGCTTGCGACCCGAGGTTGCGTCGGATGCTCGTGATGCTATCAGGGTGGAACACATCGTCAAGCGATATGGGGATTTCACGGCGGTGGATGATATTTCGTTTTCCGTCAAGGAGGGCGAGATCTTTGGGCTTTTGGGGCCGAATGGAGCCGGGAAATCTACTTTGATTCGGATGATGACGACGCTGATTCCGATATCGTCGGGCTCGGCACGAGTGGCGGGACATGATGTGGCGTCGGATCCGTCGGCGGTGCGGCAGGCGATTGGCGTGATTCCTCAGGCCTTGACCAGCGACCTGGATTTGACGGTGGAAGAGAACATGAATATTTACGCCAAGCTGTATGACGTTCCGGCGAAGCGGCGCAAAGAGGCGATTGCGGAACTGCTGGAGACGGTGGACCTGACGAAGTGGCGGGGAGCGCAAACGAAAACTCTATCGGGCGGGATGCGGCGGCGGTTGGAGATTGCGCGCGGGCTGGTGCATAGTCCGAGGATTTTTTTTCTGGACGAGCCCACTACCGGGCTCGATCCGGTGTCGCGCGTGGCGGTGTGGGAGATGCTGACGAACATCAAGGCCAAGCGCCAGCTGACAATCCTGATCACGACACATTACATGGACGAGGCGGACCGATTATGCAATCGGATTGCGATTGTAGATCACGGAAAACTGGTGGCGCTGGATACTCCAGAGGCGCTGAAGGCCAGCGTTCCGGGAACAAATGTGATTGAGGCGCAATTTGAGCACCCACCGGCCGATTGGGAAGAGCGGCTGCGGGGATTGCCGGGCGTGACGTCGGTACAGAATGAAAGCTCGGGGATGTTCCGGGTGCTGACGGCGAATGGGTCGGGCACCACGACGGATCTGGTGGAAATGGCGGTCGTGGCGGGAGTGCGGCTGAAGACGCTGTCGGTGCAGAACACCACGTTGGACGATGTGTTTGTCCACTACACGGGGCGGCAATTGCGCGATGAACTGGTGAAAGCATACGGGTACCAGATGCCGCAAAGACCGGGGTTGCAGCCATGAACCGGATCATGGCGATTATCGAACGCGAGATGCGCAAGTTTTTCCGGTCGCCGACGCTGATGCTGGTGTCGATGGTGATGCCGCTGGTGCAGCTGATTGTGTTGGGGAATGCATTCGGCGGAAAAATCCGCGACGCGAAGATGGGGATCGTGGATGAAGATCACGGGACGCAGGCAATCCGTATCCAAGAGGCGTTTGACGCGGTGCGGGCCAATATGCGGACGTTTGTTGCGATCCCTTATGGCAACGAAGTGGAGGCGCGGGAGGCCTTGCGCGACGGGAAGATTCAGGGCGCGGTGATTATTCCGGCGCAGTATTCGAAGATGGTGTACGAAAAGAATCGTCCGCGAATTGCGCTGCTGGTGGACAACAGCGACAACTTCATGAGTTCGACGCTGGAAGATGAGATGACCAGTTTGACGGACGCGTTGAATCAGCCGGACGTATCTCCGAGGCTGTTGCAGCAGACGGCGCTGGAGGTGGTGGAACTCTATCCGTATATCGAGTACATGAAATTTCTGCTGCCGGGGTCGATCTCGCTCGCGATGTTTGTGTCGGTGATGATCGGAGGCGGGATGCTTTATATCGACGATAAGGCGCGCGGAGTGCATGAGGGATATTTGGTGACTCCGATAACAAAAGCGGAACTGGTGCTTGGGCTGAACGGGGCGGGGGCGATCAAGGCGCTGATGACTGGGATTGTGATTACTGTGGTCGGATCGCTGATCGCAGGCGTGGGGACGATATTCAATCCGGGGACAATGGTGGGGCTGCTGGTGATGATCGTGCTTACCTCGGTAGCGTTCAACTCAATGATGTTTCTGTTGATGGCGCGAGTGGAAGATCCACTGGTGCCGCGGGCGATGTTCGGCATTCTGAATACGCTGCTGTTTTTTCCCAGTGGATCGATTTATCCGGTGGAAGCGTTTCCGGCGTGGCTGCGGGCGATTGCCAAGGTGGATCCTTTTACTTATGCGGTGCACGGATTCAAGTCGCTGCTGCTGAAGGAAACGGGGCTGGGGGCGATTGTTCCAGACATGATTTATCTGTCGATTTTTGCGGCGGTGACGCTGGGAGCGGCGGTGCCGTTGTTTAAGCGGACGCTGTAGGGGCAGGTCTTACGTTTTGGGTTCAGGTCTTAGGTCTTAGGAAAAAACCCATGCTTACGTGATTTGTGGCGCTGCCCGGGCGTGCTCGGGATGGGCGAAAGGAATGGTGCGAGGCGAGTCGGTGGGCAGGCGAAAGACGAGGTTGGTGGTGATCGAGCGCGTTTTGGGCCGAGCATTGGCGCGAAAATCTGGACGCAAATTGGAACCAACATCAGAGGGCGCATCGCGATTGACATCGAGACGAAGCCAATGAGGCGAAGGCACGGGCCAATGGATGTTCGGGATCTCGCGCCGGGTCTCGCCGGACTGGAAAATTGGTGGACATGAAGATTACATTGCAATGGCGATGCCAGCCCGGCACAAATTGCCTTAGAACGGGCTTATGCAGGGTACAGATGAAGACGCCCTAGTGATCGTGGTCGCGAGTTACCGAGGCGTGTTCTATCGTGCATTGCAGAAGCTCGAATCCGCGAGCAACAGATGCTCGGGGCGAATTAAGGGCTCGCCATCGGAGAGGATGAGCGCGCGTTCGATCACGTTCTGCAGTTCACGAATATTCCCCGGCCAGGGGTGGATTTTCAGCATTTGCAGTGCAGGGAACGACAATTGCGGCGTGGGCAGCCGCGACGCATATGTTTCCAGAAAGAGGATGGCCAGTTGCGCAATGTCTTCGGAGCGATCGCGCAACGCCGGGATCGCGATAGGGAAGCCGCAGAGACGGTAGTACAAATCTTCACGGAACTTTCCCTCGCGGACGAGAGACAGCAGGTGAGCGTTGGTGGCGGAGACAACGCGGGCATCCACACGCACAACTTCGGCGCTGCCGAGGCGCTGCAGTTCTTTCTGCTCGAGAAAGCGCAGCAGCTTGGGCTGGAGGCTCAAGGGCATCTCGCCGATTTCGTCGAGGAAGAGCGTGCCTCCCTGCGCCGCCTGGATTCTTCCTGAATAAGATTGCACGGCTCCGGTGAATGCGCCGCGAGCGTAGCCGAAGAGTTCGGCTTCGAGTAGGGTCTCGGGAATGGCGGCGCAATTGACCACCGCGAAAGTGCGCGAGGCGCGCGGGCTGAGCTGATGAATGGCACGCGCAACAACTTCTTTGCCGCAGCCGGTCGGGCCGGTGATCAGCACTGCGGTGTTGCGCGGCGCGAGCAGGCGCGCCAGACGATACACCGGGTGCATGACTCGCGAGTTGCCGATCATTCCGGGCAGCGGCGCTTCTAAAATGGATCGGGTTGCGGACGGAAGCTTGTCTTCCTCGCCGTCCCTATCGTTATCATTGTCCCTGTCCTTGTCCTCTTTTCTGTCAACGGCCTCCGAAGCGGCGGGGCACGTTTCCAAAAGCAGGTCAGCTTTCTCTGTGGCGTTGGTGAGTTCAGCTTCAATTACCGGATCGAGCAGCACGACCTCGATTCCGGGAAAGCGCTGACGCACGGTCTGGCTTAATTCCTCGGCATTGAGGTCGGGTAGCCGGCGATCGAGAAAGAGCACTTGCCAGAAGCCGCTTTCCAGATGGACCAGGGCTTCGGCGCCTCCGCTAGCCTGCTCGAAGCAGCGGGCAGGAGAACGCAGACTTTCGAGAACGCGCTGGCGCACGGCATTACTGGGACTCGCCACCAGGATGTGGTTCGCATAATTGTGCGGTATCGGATGACTCGTCATACCGTCAATTTGAAACGGATTCGGTTAGAACGAGGTTAGACGGAGATTAGAAGTCTCTATGGGAAGGAACCCGTAGTGTAGCGAGCCGGGCAAATTTTGCTTTACAAGAAGATGCTTTCGTAGGCGGGAGGCATCTTCTGCAGGGGTGCTAACGCCTCGAAGCTATTTCTCGACGAACACCAGTTCGCCATTTTCTACTTTGATGTCTTTCACATTGTTGGGGAGCTTGAGCTGATCGCGCTGTTCGGTGAGTTTTTTCTGCAGCACTTCATTGACCAGCGACGCGGGCACGGAAAGATCGCCGACCTTGACCTCGGTTGCATCGAAGGTGGCGTAGCCGTCTTTGGAGCCGAGATGTCCAGCGAGAGTGAGGTAAACATCTTTGCCGGCGATCTGGGTGAGGAACTGCCCGCGCACGATGTCTCCATCCATTGAGACCTGGTAATCCTTGATATTGGGAACCGCGCCGGGGAACGCCATGGCGGGACTTGCTGGAGAAGTACTCGACGGAGTACCGGATGAAGAGCCCGAGGGAGCGCCGCTGGCACTATTTGCCGCCGCGGGCATTAGTCCGGCAGCTTCGGCGAGCGCGGCTGACAATTCTCCGGAATTCATGCGGACTTCGCTCTGGCCTTCTCCGGGCGTTTTGGGCTGCGCCAACTGGTTGACCTTTTCCTGAAAAGATTGAGCGTTGGCCGCAGCCGCAGCCGGAGCGAGCATTGGTGCAACCGGGGCGGGGCGCTTCAGGACGAGGACGAGCGTAAGAATCGAGATGGCCAGGGTTGCGAAACTGATGATGCGCTGGAGCTTCACGAAGGGACCTCCACCGTCGCTACCCTTATATGGTACGCGCCGCGCGTGAGAGCGTTGAGATGACTTAGGTGCTATAGCGGGGATAGCATACTCCAGCGCTCATTCGACGACGGCTAGCACGTCGCCGGTATTCACCGCAGCACCTGGGGTCGCCGCTATTTTTCTTACAATTCCTTTCTTCGGCGACTTGATCTCGTTTTGCATTTTCATGGCTTCGACTACAAGGATGCCTTGGCCGGCGTCGACTTCGGAATTCTCCGCGACGAGCACGCGCACCACCCGGCCGGGCATGGGAGCGAGAACTTTTCTTGGGCCTTTTTCGTCTGTGCCAGCTTTTTGGCGAGAGCGCAGGGAACGGGGATCGCGCAAGTCGACCGCGAAACGGGCGCTGCCTACGGAAATGTAGACGTCGGTGGCAATGTGTTCACGCTTGATTTCGTAGGAGCGACCGTCGACCAACAGAGACAAAACGTCGCGGCGTGGGATTAACGCGTCGATATGCACCGGTTGACCGTCCAGGCGACACTCCCATCCGGCGGCGACTTTTTCTAGCTCGAGCCGGTGCGTTTTGCCGTCTACTAGAACCTCATAAATCATAAGATCAGCGCAAGCCTTCCGAGCGTCCCTTCTGTTTCCAGTTTGATGAAACCAAATCCGGCCCGGCGCTGCCGCCATCCTTGGCGACAGGCGAAGCTGGATCGAGCACGGCGAACAGTCCGACGGCAATCGCTGCGATCTTTTCCGGCCCTTCGATTTCAGGCTTTGGTGCCAGCGGCGCTCCAGCCGAGCTAGATTTCGCGAGAAGGCGATCGAGGTATCCGGTATCGAGTTTTCCGGCTTGAAAATCGGCATCGTCCAGGATGCGCTGGAATAGTGAAATGTTGGTTTTGATGCCAGCCACGAAATATTCACCGAGCGCTCGCTGCAACCGCATGATGGCCTGCTCCCGGTCGCTCGCGTAACCAATCAGCTTGGCGAGCAGCGGATCGTAATCCATGGGAACATTCCAGCCTTCGTACATGCCGCTGTCGCGGCGGATTCCAGGTCCCGAGGGCTGGAGCAGCAATGTGATCTTGCCCGGGCTGGGGAAATAATTGTTGTCGGGGTCCTCGGCGTAGATGCGGCACTCGATGGCATGGCCGCGAATGGTCACGTCGGACTGGGCGAAAGGCAGCTTCTCGCCGGCCGCGATGCGGATCTGCAGGTGTACGAGATCGAGTCCGGTGGTGAGCTCGGTGACCGGGTGTTCGACTTGGAGGCGGGTGTTCATTTCGAGGAAGTAGAAGTTGTTTTGCTGGTCGGCATGTTGGTCGACGAGGAATTCGACGGTACCGGCATTGGTGTAATTCGCTGCCTGGGCGACTTTGACGGCGACCTCGCCCATGCGCCTGCGCATGTCGGAATCAATCACTGGCGAAGGCGATTCCTCTAGAACTTTCTGGTGGCGGCGCTGGATGGAACACTCACGTTCGCCTAGCCAGACCGTGTTCCCGTGCTCGTCGGCCAGCACCTGCATCTCGATGTGGCGGGGATTGACGATGGCTTTTTCGATATAGACTTCGCTGTCGCCGAAAGAACGCTGCGCCTCGCTCTGCGCCGATTCCAGGGCGGAACGAAGTTCATGGCGGGAGTGCACCAGGCGCATGCCTTTGCCGCCGCCGCCGGCTGCCGCTTTCAGCATCACGGGGTAGCCAACGCGCTCGGCGACTTGTTCGCCTTCTTCGGGAGAGGCCAGGGCGCGTGAGGTTCCGGGAACGAGAGGCACGCCGGCTTTTTCCATCGCCTGACGGGCGCGCGTTTTCGAGCCCATCATTTCCATGGCATGCGGAGTTGGTCCTATGAATTTCACGCCCGCGTCGGCGCATGCATGCGCGAACTTCGCATTTTCCGAGAGGAAGCCGTAGCCGGGATGGATGGCATCGGCGCCAGAGCGTTTGGCTATGTCGAGGATCTTGTCCATCCGCAGATAGGACTCGGAGGCCGGAGCTGGGCCGATATTGTAGGCTTCATCCGACTTGCGGACGTGGAGTGCGGCGCGGTCGACGTCGGAATAAACGGCAACGGTCGAGATGCCCATCTCGCGGCAGGCGCGCAGGATGCGCACCGCGATCTCTCCGCGATTGGCGATCAGAATCTTCTTGAACATTTCAGGTCGAGCTCTAATCCGGACGCAGCCGTCGTGGCGCATTGATTCTAACTTGCGAGCCGTGTGTGTGCATGCCGCAAATCGTTTGGGCGCACGGCTTCTCCGAGTCGCGAGAACTTAGCTCCGAAAAGCAATAAGGCCCCGCGCTGCAAAGCGCGGGGCCTCTTTCTATCGAATCTGTTTTCTGAGAAAGAAAATAACTTACTTGTTTTGATCCATCACGATGCCGCCTGGGCCAGCCTGCTTTTCTGCCTTCTGTTTCTTGATGGCCATGGTTTTGTCCACCCACTCATCGGCAGTCTTTAGATCGGCGGACCTTGCCGCCGGGTCATCGCACTGAATGTCAGCGCGTTCGCGGTACATCAGGTTCAGGTAGGCCATGGCGTCGTCATAGTCGGGCCGAAGCTGGAGAGCCTTGTTCAGGTTGTCGATACCTTCCTGAACGTTAGCGGTATTCTTCTCCTTCATCATTGCACAGACCTTTTTGTCTTTGGACGGAAGGGCGTCGTCTGGCTTCATGCCGAGTTTGGCGCGCTCTTCCTGACGCGGGACATAGGTCTGCGTCCAGTCAATGACGGCGACCGAGTAATAAGGCTCGGGATCATTGGGATCGGCCTCGGAAGCTTTCTTGTAGTACTCCTTGGCCAAGTCAAATTTCTTCTGTTGGAGGTAGAGGTAGGCGATTCCCTTAATGCTGTTGATGTTCTTGGGGTCCACCTGAAGCACTTGTTTGTACTGGTCAATCGCCTGCTCGGCGTAGCGGTTGTTCTCGGGAGTATCCGCACCCGGAATGTACTGCTGGGCAAAGGCTGTGGCCAGATAAAGGCGGGCATTGATAAGAGTGGGGTCGAGGGCGACGGCTTGCTGGAAGTGGTCAATCGCGTCCTCGAACTTGGAGTTCTTGTAAGCCTGCACACCTTTGTTGAGGTTGTCACGTGCCTTAAGCTTGTTGCAGCCGGTGGTGGAGAGAATCACCAGCACGGCGGCGAACACCACCAGGAACCTTTGCGTCGTTTTCATTGCCTTATAAATCTCCCTTGCCGCGGAGTGAAAAAAATTCGAAGGACGATTCTAACCGCCCGCTTCGATTTTGGCTGTGATCAAGCCCACTTTGTCGACACCGGCCGAATGCGCGATATCAATGACGCTAGCGACATCGGCGAAGGGAACGTTGTCATCGCCCTTCACGAACATCACTTTTTCGGCGCGGGTTTTGAAAATATCTTCCAACCGTCCCTGCAGGGTTTCCCAGGTCGCTTCATCCTGATTGATTTTGAGTCCCGGAGGGTTGCCGGCGCCGTGGTCAATCAACTGCACCACGATGGTGCGATCGGGCGTGGGCGGCGGTTGTTTCTGATTGGGTGGCGGAGGCTGCGGCACCAGCGCCTCCAAACCTTTGGGCGTCAGTGGGGTGATCACCATAAAAATAATCAGCAGCACCAGCAACACGTCGATCAGCGGCGTGACGTTCATGTTCGCGCTCTGGCCCCCTTTGGGGCCGACTGCCATACCCATAACGATCTCCTCTAAACGCTATTTCGTGTTATTGTCCACCCGTCGGTGCCGGTGGAGCGCTGCCGACCGGTGGTGCAACGGCTCCTGCCTTCTTTTGATCTGTCAAAAGGCCGAGTTGATCCACGCCGGCGGCGCGAACATTGTCAACCACCTCGACCACCCAGCCGAACTTTGCCCGCATGTCGGCCTTGAGAAAAACCCGCTTGTCGGTCCGGTTCGTCAGTCTATCCTTGATCTTCTGCGTCAGGTCGGCGGGATTGATGAGATCGTTTCCGAAGAAGACCTTGTCATCGCGCGTGACCGCAACCAGCAGCGCATCTTCTTTATCGGCGTCATGCATATCCTCGGGATTATTGACCTTGGCCATATCCACGGGGACGCCGTGTTGCAACATGGGCGTGACCACCATGAAGATGATCAGCAGCACCAGCATCACGTCTACCATGGGCGTGACGTTGATGTCGGAGCTGACGTTCGCCCCTTCGTTCCGTTTCGATAATGACATGGAATTCCGTCTCCTGCGTATCTTGCGCTGGCCGCAAACTGCAGTGATGAGAGAGGAGAAGGCGCCGGCCGCAACCGGCGCCCTTCAGCAACTCATGCCTGCAACCCGCCAGGGTTGTTACGAACGGCGCATGCTCCGGCGCTTCAGGAAGTAATCGATCAGTTCGCTCGAGGAGTTATCCATCTCCACGTCGAACGCTTCCACGCGACCGGTCAAATAGTTGAACATCATGACGGCCGGAATCGCCACGAACAGGCCGACTGCGGTGGTCACGAGCGCTTCGGAAATACCGCCCGCGACCGCGGCCAAGCCGGTAGCCTTTTCCTTGGCAATGCCGTTGAAGGCGTTCAAAATGCCGACCACCGTTCCGAACAGTCCCACGAAGGGAGCCGTCGAACCGATTGTCGCCAGACCACCCAGGCCACGCTTGAGTTCGGCATGGACGATGGCTTCGGTGCGCTCCAGTGCGCGCTTGGACGCTTCAATCGTCTCCCCAGGAATCTCGCCCGGGCTGTCCTGGTGGGCCTTGAATTCCATCAGGCCGGCGGTAACAACCTTCGCCAGGTGGCTTTTCTTGTTGCGCTCGGCGACTTTGATCGCTTCGTCAATCTTGCCTTCGCGCAATGCTCCGGCGACTGCGGGAGCGAACGAGCGGGACTGATTGCGAGCGGCGTTGAAAGCCATCCAACGGTCAATCATCACGCCGATTGACCACCCCGACATGATGAACAGAATGATGACCACGACTTTCGCCAGAATACCCATCTGCTTCCAGAGCGAAATCGGGTCCCAACCTACCGAGCCCTCGTCAAAGAGCCAGGCGGCGAAAAGATGGAAATTACAGAGTGCGACTGCTGCCAGATTCACTACCATGAGTTGCTTCTCCTCCTCAGAACTGTTGCAAACCAGTTGCTAAACTCTACTGAAATTCACTGCGGCGACGGGCTCGCCCCGTCCCAATCTGCGGCAGGAGACGCGACCAGCCGCGTCTCTACGGGAAACCCCTACGAACCGGAACCTTGCCGCAGGCCGTCGATCTGAACCGTTTGATGCAAGAAATCAGAAATAGGCGGAATTGCCCCGCTCGGGTGTTAAAAACCACCACGGTCTCCCGTCTCAGAAAAGGTGGGACGGGGAGGGCTTTGAAACCGCCACAAGCCGAACTTAAATCGGCGAACTTAAACTCAACCCGGCACAAAGCAAGCCGGGACAAGCCGATCCGGAGAGTCTAGCCTCCGGACAAGCTGAAGTTCACAATTACCTCGGTATCCACTGCCACCGGCTCGCCATTGAGCAGGTAGGGCTTATAGCGCCACTGCTTCACGGCCTCGATGGCAGCCGGCGCCAGCATGGGATGCCCGCTGATCAACTGCAGGTTCTGAATCGTTCCGTCCTTGCTGATTTCCGCCCGCAGCACTACTTGTCCCTGAATGCGGGCCTGTTTCGCCAGCTGGGGATAAGTGGGAGCAACCTTCCGGATCAAGAGACCAGTCGCAACGCCGGTTGAAACCCGAACTCGCTGTGGAGTCGCGACTTTCGGCACATCCACGTGCGTCGAACTGAGGATGCCGCCGATCACGCCACCTGTCGAGCCCCCGGGAATGCCGCCAGGGACACCACCTGGGACGCCGCCAGCCCCCAGATCCGGGGGTGCTTCTTCTTCCTTAATCATCTGAACTTTATCTGGAATCTTGGTGGGTGTACGCAGCTGCCCGTTGACCACTTCGCTCACCATCTTCACGACCTTGACGGGAGCGGCGGCTGGCGGGGGTGGTGGCGGTGGCGGCGGGGGTGGCGCAACCAGAAACGTCATGAGCTGCGTCTTAGGCAGCGCGTCGGTATAGATCAGCGGAATCAGGATCAGGACCCCGATCAGCGAAACCTGCAGCAGGAAGGACAAGATGGTTGTGCTCAACCGCCGCTTGGCCCCGAACCTGTTGCCTGACTCAATGAGGCTGTCTTCAAACATAAGAGTCTCCTACACACACCAGAGCATACGAAGGTTTAGACACCAGCCGCACCCTCTTTGCTCCCGCTCTTTCGCGCCATTACCCCTGCCAACTGGTGCTGGTGCGGGCAGGTCAACGATTCTACGCCAACTGGCCGGAATTTAGACCTTAACTTTTTCCTTGGCCGGCGTCGGGCCCGGCCGCAGCGGCATGGCAATCGGCTTCTTGCCGCGCTCGCCGCGCCATTCCTGGTAAGCCACCAGAATCGGGGCGGCAATCGCGATCGAGGAATAAGTCCCGATCAGGATACCGATGACCAGCGCAAGGCTGAAATTGTGCAGCACCTCACCGCCAAAAAGAAACAGAGCAAGCACGGTAAGGAAAGTCAGGCCCGCTGTCAAGATAGTTCGACTTAAGGTCTGATTAATACTTTTGTTGACAATGTCAGACAGCTTGTCGCGCCGCAGCAGCTTGATGTTCTCTCGAATGCGGTCGAAGACGACGATGGTGTCGTTATTGGAGTAGCCGATCAGGGTCAGAATGGCGGCGATCACGGTCAGGGAGACTTCCCTATTGAGAAGCGAAAAGGCGCCAACCGTAATCAGCGTGTCGTGAAAGACGGTCAGTACAGCGGCTACGCCATAAATCCATTCGAAGCGCAGCGCCAGATACACGAGCATCCCGCCCAATGAATAAAGGGTCGCGTAAATCGCCTGGTTGCGAAGCTGCTGCCCCACCTGCGGCCCGACAATCTCGACGTTACGGATGCCGAAGTCGGAGACGAAGAAATTCTCCTGGAGCGAAGCGGCGACAGCGGGATCGACGGTACCCTTCAGGTCATCGATCGAGCCGAGCACGCCACCTTTAGTCTTATCGCGATAGTCAACAATGGCCTGAGCTATGGCGGTATAGCGCGAGTTGGCGTCGGTGCCGGACGAAAGCTGAAGCGGGTCCTTCTCCAAAAGATAATTCAGGATGGCGAGAGAGCTGGAGTTGTTGAGATCCTGCTTGCCGGCCGGGGGATTGCCTTCGAGCGTCTGAATGATCTGGACTTTGCCCTTATCGAGAGCCTGCTCGTTGGTCTCCTGAATATCGAGCTGAATCAGCACCTCGTTATTCGAGGCCTGTCCGTAGGTCTGGACGCGTGCGTTCTTGAGGCCGGCGCGCTCAATCTCGGCGTGAATGGCGGACGGATCGGGGGTGTGGGCGTACTTCACATAGACGAGCGTGCCGCCACGGAAATCCACACCCAGTGGGATGCCGTGCCAGAACGCTATGGAGAGGACTCCAGCCACGCTGAAGATCAGCGAGAAGGTGAGGAAATACCACTTCTTCCCGAGGAAATCGATGTTTGTATTTCTGAAAAATTCCACGCTGCTTACGATCCCTTCAAGGTCAGTGGTTGGTCGCTCGTCGTTGGTCGTTCGGGCTACATCGTTCTCTTCAAATTCTCGAACGACTAGCGACCAGCGACCAACTACCTCAGATGCTTAATGCTTCGCCGCGCTGTTTGCGGCTCAAAACCCAATCAAAAATCATGCGCGATACGAAAACTGCGGTAAAGAGGTTGGCGAGCAAACCGAAAACCAGCGTGGTCGCAAAACCCTTTACCGGGCCCGTACCGAAGAGAAACAGAATCGCGGCCGATACGATGGTGGTGACGTGAGTATCGACGATGGTTATCCAGGCATGGCTGAAGCCCTGCTCCACAGCGGAAGGCGGCGTCTTGCCGTTCCTTAGTTCTTCGCGGATACGTTCAAAAATCAGCACGTTAGAATCCACGCCCATGCCCACCGTCAGAATGACTCCGGCAATGCCCGGCAACGTCAGCACCGCTCCAAAGTAGCCCATGAACCCTAGCAGGATGATCAGGTTCAGGATCAGCGCGATATCGGCATTCACTCCCGCCCAGCGGTAATAAACCAGCATGAAGATGAGGACGGCAAGCATTCCGTAAACCGCGGCCTGAACGCCAGAACGAATCGAATCGGCACCGAGCGACGGCCCCACTGTGCGCTCTTCAAGGTACTTGATGCCCGCCGGCAGAGCGCCGGAACGCAGCGTCATCGAAAGATCCTGCACTTCCTGCTCGGTAAAGCGTCCATGAATGATGCCTTGATCGCGAATCGGCTCCTCAATGGTTGCGACCGACTGCACTTTATTGTCGAGCACGACTGCTAGAGAATCCTTCACATGGGAGGAAGTGAAGGAATAGAACTTGCGTCCGCCTTCAGCGGTCAGAATAAAACGCACTGCCGGCTGTCCATTTTCGTCCTGACTCGGTTCCGCCGTACGCAAGTCGCGTCCGGTCACAGCCGAGGCACGAGAAATCAGGTACCAGGCTTCGCCAGTTTCACTATCGCGCGCGTGAAGGGGTTTGCCAGACATCAAAACCGCGTCCGGAGGCAACTTGCCGCCGTTCTGCTGCAGGGCCTCGGCCTCGCTCGAATAGGGCCCACCCTCGGATTGCTTGATTTCAAGCATCGCCGTGGACTGCATGATTTCCTTGACCCGAGCCGGATCGTCCACGCCCGGCAACTGGACAAGAATCTGATAGTCGCCGAGTCCGTGCTCTTGAATCACGGGCTCGCTGACGCCCAGTTGATCAATTCGATTGCGGATGGTCTCGATGGCCTGCTCAACCGCGCGGCTTTTCAACTCTTTGAGGCTTTGCGCCTTCATCGCAACCGTCCAGGAGTTTTCCGCGCCCGAAGTGGCATCGTAGTCCGGCAGACGGTCAGAAATAATGCTCTTGAAATCCGCGGTCTGATCGGGAGGAACGCCTTTGACGACGATCATTTCGGGATGATTCACCGGGTCGGGCTTGGTGATGTCGGCATAGTTGATCTTGCGCGTGCGCATATCTTCCTTGAGGCGCGCAATCGCATTGTCGGAGTCCACGTTGACCGCGTCGTTAACCTGCACCTGCAGGATCAAGTGGGTTCCGCCGCGGAGATCAAGACCCAAATGTATGCGGTCGGTAATCGCCGCCAGCAGGCCCCTGCCCGACCAGTTCTTCGGGACACCGAAGATGCCGAACAGGAAGACGAGCAGGATCGCGACGATGAGGACCAACTTCCAGGTAAGGTTCTTATTCATGAAAAACCAGTCATTTGTCTTTGGTCGTTAGTCGTTGGCTAAACCCTCAAGGCCGACCTCGTGATCGCTTTGCGAGCGACCAACGACTATCGACCAACGACCAAAGAACTATTTTCCTTCTTCCGCCGGCGTCACCGATACCACCGATGCGCGGCTGATTTCGAGCTTCACATTGTCGGGCGGCACCCGGAGGGTCACCGCATCTTCCTTGAGACTGATAATCGTTCCGCGCAGGCCGCCGCTGGTCACGATCTTGTCTCCATTTTTCAACTCGCCCAGCATGGCCTGCCATTTTTTCTGCTTCCGCTGCTGCGGCATAATCAGCAGGAAGTAAAAAATGGCAAAAATGAAAATCAGCGGCGCCAGACCGAGTAGACTGGAGCCACCCGGCAACTGCAACCAAAACGCCAATCCTCCCGGCATACCCGACAAAACGATTTCCCCTGCCAAGTCGATCCTCTGCAACGAAATTCTGATTAGCCAGCTCCGGCTGGAAGCGCCCTGTTCGCGCCCAGCCGAGCAAAAGTCGGCACAAGTTTGCTGCTTTCGTTGCTAACTTTCTCTGCTTAGCTATCTTCGAACCGCGGGAGTTCTTTTCTTCTAAGGCCGGAGGACCCTACAGCGTGCGGGCTCGAACCGGCGATGCCGCGTCCCGGTTTCGATCGGAACGGCACAGAAAGAAACTGACCTTATCCCTAAGTTAAATAGAATGCCGGACGGCCCGCTAGGTGTCAAGGCGGAGACGCCGAATTTGTGGGCGCCGGCGAGCGCGCGTCCCTTCTTGCCGGTACGCGTTGGTCGGCGCACATTGGCGTGCGATACTGGTATCCGTTGTGAATCTGACTCTCAATTCCAAAGTTGCCCTGATCACCGGCGGATCGCGCGGAATTGGCGCGGCGGCGGTGCGCTTGTTTGTGGGCGCGGGAGCGAAAGTTGTTTTCAATTATCAGTCGGCAAAGGCGCAGGCCGAGAATCTCGTACGGGAATGTGGCGCGGCCAACTGCCGTGCGGTGCAAAGCGATCTTTCGACCATGGATGCCGCCGGGCAACTGGTAGCGTCCGCCATCGCGGCCTTTGGACGTCTCGACATTCTGGTCGCGAATCACGGCATCTGGCCTCCCGAGGATGCGCCGGTCAATCGCCTGTCCGATGAACAATGGCATCGCACCATTGCGGTGAACCTGGACAGCGTGTTTGCCCTGGTCAAGCATTCGGTCGGACAGATGAAGAAACAGGGCGGCGGCCACATCGTGCTGGTCAGTTCGACCGCCGGACAGCGCGGCGAGGCTTTCCATTGCGACTATGCAGCCACCAAAGGCGCGCTCATCAGCATGGTGAAAGGACTCTCGACGGAGCTGGCGCCCGACCACATCCACGTCAATTGCGTGGCGCCGGGATGGGTGGATACGGATATGTCGGCGGCAGCGCTGAGCGACCCCCCAACCCGCGATAAGGTTTTTCGCGCCATTCCGATGGGACGCGTGGGAACGCCGGACGAGATTGCCGGACCGATTTTGTTCCTCTGTACTCCCTATGCCGGATTCATTACTGGCGAGGTCTTCAACGTGAATGGCGGCGCCGTGCTGGTGGGGTAGGGGAAGCTTTATGAAGCATCGTTGGTTTTGCGCGGTTGGGGTCGGACTTCTGGCTGCGGCTCTCACTTCCGCACAGCAGCCCGGGAATGATTCGTCGAACGCGCCGTCGAGCCCATCGTCGAACACATTGTCGGGCACGTTGACCTTCGAGAACGGAACCCTTGCGAACGGCGTCTACTCCAACGAGTGTTTTGGCTTCTCGCTTCCAATACCAGCCGGATGGGAAGTCAACGACGCGGTTACTGCCAGTGGCAAGGCCAGGCATCGTTCAGATGGGAGTCTTGTCCTGGTCTTTCTCCACCAGCATGGGACGCTTCCTGGCAGAATCTTTCTCAGCGCCCGGGATTCAGCCGGTCGTAGCGGCGGCGCGCAGGCGTTCGTTTCCGATGCCGTGCATGCGCAAGTCAACTCACCGACGGAAAAGCGCGGACTGGTTCGAGATACGTTTGCCGTCGACTACGCCGGCAGACATTTTTTTCGCTCAGACTATAAGGCGCTTGTGGGTAACGGTATTCCGTTGTACTTGGCCTACGTCTATACCGATTTTCGCGGCTACTTCATCGGCGAGACTCTGGCATCTGCGTCACCTGAGGGACTGGACGAAGCCGCGAGTTCGCTTCAGCAGATCTCGTTTCGGGATGATCAGCCGAATCCGAAGTGCGTCATGGGCGGAGATAACA
>Ga0209169_10001124_pt1 | contig 16278 bp, 19 predicted proteins | sample HubBroMetageWRM4_FD_188346 | JGI IMG/M metagenome (GOLD analysis project Ga0209169, IMG submission 188346) | Warmed soil microbial communities from the Hubbard Brook experimental Forest, New Hampshire - Hubbard Brook CCASE Soil Metagenome WRM 4... | ecosystem: Environmental > Terrestrial > Soil... | reverse complement strand
GCTGAGATCAGCAACCGGCGGCAACGCGACCCAGGCAGCCACACCCACCGGCTCTGGGTTGGCACGGCCGAAGATGTCGGTCTGGAAGCCGCGAGGCGGGCGCTGACGCAGATAACGGTGGAGAGTGGTGTCCTTCAGCAGGGGGCGTAAGTAGCCGGCTGGCGTTGGTTCGGTCTTGCCCGTGCCTTTTTTGGCATAGATGGTGAGCGAGTCGCGGGCCCTGGTCATGGCCACGTAAAACAATCGCCGCTCTTCCTGGTCATAAAGGGTTTTGTCGTCTTCGGCCACTATTGACTCTGGATCGCGCAACTCGCGAGGAAATTCCACCAGCGACTCTTTATAAGCCGCTGGAAACGATCCTGAATTGGCGCGCAGAATGACCACGTGGTCGAATTCGAGTCCCTTGGCGACATGGGCGGTCATGAGGCGGACGGCATCAGCCTCGGGCGATGACATCGGAATTGTGCCGCCCGCCTCACGAAAATAGTCGAGATACTCGAGCAGTTCAGAAATCTGGCCGCTGCGGGTGATGGGCTTTTCTTCCCATTTACGAATGAATTCGAGAATTGCAGCCAGAGCAGGCGAACTGCGATCGAAGCAGAACTGACGGACAATGACCTCGACGGCAGCGCGGCTCCCAGCATTCGTCCTGATGATTTCGTCGCGCACTTGCTGAAGCGCGTTGAGCACGGCTGCGCCACCGGGTACCTTTCCCAGAACCGTGGCGACACCGCCAATATTCTGATCGCGGGGCAGGGCGCGGATTCCAGCACGAAGTTTTTCAGGGTCGATAGTGAACTGGGGCAAGGCGGCAACGCGGAACAGACTGGCGTCGTCTGCCGTGGAAACGACCGCACCCAGACAGGCGAACAGATCGCGGGCCTCGGGAGTATCCACCACATCCATGTTCTCGATGGAGAATGGAATGTTTTGCTCCGCCAATTCGGTCACCAGTTGGTCGCGATGGAGGTGCTGACGATAAAGCACCGCAAGGTCTTTCCAGGCGCAGCGGAATTCGCGTTGCCGCTGGCGGAGCAGGGTGGCGACGTCCGCACATTCGATGTCGCGGTCTTTGGGTCCCAGAGCCACAACTTCGACGGGAAGGCTGATCAAATTCTTGCCTATGCGGATGGCGGCTTCTTCCCTGGCGGAGAGCAGCGGGGTGCGTTCGAGGTGAGGTGCGCCCGGCTTGCCCGCTGAAAAATCCGGATTCTCGGAGATCAGAGCATGGGCGCATCGCAAGATGGGCGTGGTGGAGCGGCGGTTCTTCTCCAGAACCACGATTTTGCCACCGGGAAAGTGTTTCTGAAACAGCAAGAATGCCGCGCTGGAAGCGCCGCGGAAGCGATAGATGGCCTGATCGGGGTCGCCAACGGCAAAAACGTTCTTTTCGTCACCCGCCAGATTCTGGAGGATTTTGACTTGGGCAAAGTTGGCATCCTGAAACTCGTCCACCAGAATGAATCGGGCATGCTCGCGTTCGCGGGCGAGCAATGCGGGATCTTCGCAAAGCAAAGCAAGAGCGCGGGTGATCATGTGGCCGAAAGTGCCGAGCTTCTCTTCGCGAAGCATGGCTTCAATCTTCGTGAAGACGCTGGCAATCTCACGGCAGCGGCCCACGACTTCTTCGTCGGTGAGAGCGACCGCCTCTTTGGACTTGCCCACGCGCGGGGCAGGCAATTCGTGGCGTTCCAGACACCCGACATATTCCGCATACTTTTGCGGACCCACCAACTCGTCCTGGCAGCGACGCATGAAGTCGAGCAGATCGTGCAGGAATTTGCCGACGTTGGCTGGAATCACGAAATGCTTCAGGTTGAGTTCGCGCAGCCGCTTGCGCAGGAAGATCCAAAGATCGAAGTCGTCGAGTACGCCGAATTGTTTGCCATTGCGGATCAGGAGTTTGTTGCAATAGGCATGAAAGGTCTCGACCTGCAAGTCTTTGGCTCTGTTGCCAAGTTCCGACAGAATACGCTCGCGCATTTCCTCGGCGGCATTGTCGGTATAAGTGAGGGCGAGGATTTGGTCAGGCCGGGCGTGGCCTCCGCGGACCAAATTCGCGATGCGGTGGATGAGGACAGTGGTCTTGCCGGTGCCCGCGCCAGCGATCACCAGCAGCGGTCCATGCAGATGTTGGATGGCCTCGCGCTGACGGTCGTCAGGCTCGAAGTTGGGGACGGCAGGGATGGGTTTCGACATCGCCACTGGGCAGGAGGATATCAGAGAAGCAGTCGGGGCATATCGCTGGAGTTTTCTTTACCACAGGGGGCACAGAGAACACAGAGGAAAGCTGGATTTTTCTTTATCGCTGAAACTCGGAAAGCATGACTGCCACGGCTGCAATCGCGGCTGTCTCGGCGCGAAGGATGGTATTGCCGAGAGACGCGGACAACCATCCGGCGTCGCGGAACTGGATCAATTCTGAGTCGGTCCACCCGCCCTCGGGGCCGATGGCGAGTACGACGCCGGCATCCGCGGATTGCAGGGCGTCCTTGAGCGTGAGGTCTTCTTCTGATTCGGACAGCAGAATACGGGTACTTCCGGGCAACGCGAGGGCGTCCTTGAGCTTGATCGGTTGAGACACCTCGGGAATTGCACTGCGGCGGGACTGCTCGGCTGCCTGACGGGCGATTCGCTGCCAGCGTTCCACGCGCCTTGCCGCAGCCGCCGCCAGGTGAGATTCGGTGCGGCGGGCGATCACCGGGACGATGTGTTCGACACCCAGCTCCGTGCACTTCTCAATCGCCCACTCCATGCGGTCGAACTTGAAGATGGAAAGCGCCAGCGTCAGGTGGGGGGAGCTTGAAACCGGAACCAGTTCACCCAGTTCGAATTCCACACGATCCGGCTCGACGCGGGTGATGCGCCCGCGGCGGACTTCGTTGCTGGCCGCGATGTCGAATTCCTGGCCAACCCGGGCGCGCAGAACGCGGGCGAGATGCTCAGCGTGGGAGCCGACCAGGGCCGCATGGTTCCCGGAAACTTCATCGGCAATCCAGCGGCGGCGGGTCATTTTCTAAGAGCTAACCAAAGAGGACACGGGATACACAGAGGAAAACTACCATGCAAGTTTGATCTACCCGAAAATGTCTTTCACTTTGCCCAGCAGAGTGCGGCGCTGAGGCGTGTTCTCCACCCGGATCGTGCTTTCAAGCTCCTGCAGCAATTCCTTCTGCCGCTTGTTCAATTTGCCGGGCGTCTGCACGCGAATCTCTACGAACAGGTCGCCTTTTCCATGGCCATTCAGCACCGGCACACCTTTTCCACGAATGCGCATGGTGGTACCCGACTGTACGCCCTCGGGAACTTTGAGGGTGTGCTCACCTTCCAGAGTCGGAACCCGAATCTCGACGCCCAAAGCCGCCTGGCTGAATGAGACCGGAATCACGCAGTGCAGATCGGTGCCTTCGCGCTCAAAGAACGGGTGCTGCTTGACGTGCAAAACCACATAGAGATCGCCCGCCGGCCCGCCGTAGGCTCCGGCTTCGCCCAGGCTGGTGAACCGAATGCGGGTACCGTCTTCCACTCCCGCGGGAATCTTGGCCTCGACGGTTCGGTGGCGCAAAACCCGCCCTTGTCCTTTGCACTTGGAGCAGGGATCGGTGATGACGCTGCCCGCACCCTGACAGGTGGGACAAGTGCGGGCCATACTGAAGAACCCCTGCTGATAGCGGACCTGTCCGCGGCCAGCGCAGGAGCGGCACGTGACCGGAGTCTTACCCTGAGCAGCACCCGACCCGCGACAATCTTCGCAGGTTTCATGGCGACGGATGGCGACTTGGGTTTCCTTGCCGAAGACCGCTTCCTCGAATTCCAGGGTGATGTCCTCGCGCAGGTCAGGACCGCGCTGGGCGCGGGTGCGCCCGCGCGCTCCCCCTCCGAAAAGATCGCCAAAACCGAAGAAGTCTCCGAAAATCTCGCTGAAGTCATTAAAGACGGTGGGATCGATGCCTCCCGACCCCCCTACTCCACTGACGCCCGCATGACCAAACCGGTCATAGGCGGATCGCTTGTCCGTATCCGCCAGAATGGCGTACGCTTCGCTGCACTCCTTGAACCTGTCTTCCGCGTCGGGATTGTTCGGATTGCGGTCAGGGTGAAATTGCAGGGCCAGCTTGCGGTAGGCGCTCTTGATCTCCTGCTCGCTGGACCCGCGGGCAACCCCGAGGACTTCGTAGTAATCGCGTTTTACGTTGCTGGCCAGAATAGGGTTTTCGCTTTCCAGAGAATGTGAATCTCAATGTTTGGGGTTGCGCGCCACTCGTACCATGGCTGGCCGCAACAACCGGTCCTTCAACTTGTAGCCGTGCTGCAACTCGTCGAGAATTTGATGGTCTTCGGCGTCCGTTGTGTCCACCATCTCTATGGCCTCATGCCAACGGGGATCGAAAAGTTCTCCCCTGGCGGGAATCGGGCGCAGGCCAAGTTTTCCCAAGGCGTCATGCAGTTGCTTATCGATGAGTTCCACGCCGTTGCGCAGTTCCGACTTCTCTCCCGAGGCAGACTGAAGGGCGCGGTCGAAACTGTCGAGCACCGGCAGCAAAGTCTTAAGCGCATCGGCCAGCGCGTATTCGCGGAACTCTTGCTGGTCTCGCGCCGCCCGTTTGCGGGCGTTCTCAAAGTCAGCCTGCATGCGGGCTAAGCGATCGAGTAAGCTGTCCCGCTCTGCCTTCAGCTTTTGCAGTTCGCCGCCCTCGCCGGACACGGAAACTGCTCCCTGGGACGAGTCTTCCGACCCGTCCGCCGGTGGCAGTTCGTGCTCGGCGTCCAGTCGCGGATCCACTTCGGTCTTTCCGTTGCCTCTTGCCATAAAATAGCTCACTCGTATTCGTTCAGAACTTTGTCAAACAGCCGTGCAATGTAGGAAACCGCGGTCATGGTGTGCTGATAGTCGATCCGCGTGGGGCCAATGACCGCCAGCGAACCCATCACTTCTCCGCCCACGCGCGCGGGCGCTCCGATCAACACAAAATTGCGCATGGAGGGCAGGGTCTGATCGAGTCCAATCACCACGCGCACGGCTTCCTGCTTGGCATCAAGATACGCGCCCAGGAGCTCCACAATGCGCTGCTTCTCTTCCAGCGTTCGCAACATATCCTGCAGGCGCTGGCGATCATCGTCTCCGGTCAGCAGATTGGCTGCGCCTTCCACGTAGACCATCTGCGGTCCGTCATCAGCCAACAACGCGCCTTGACGATGGAGTTGCTCCAGCGAGGTCATCAGCCGGTCGTATTCGCCGCGCTCTTTCTCCAGCCTGTGATCCAACTCGGCGCGCATGGCGTCAATGGTCCAGCCACGAAAATTTTCGTTGATGTAGCGGGCCGCGACGTCCAAGTCAGCCTGCGGGAGGTCCAGGCGTAACACCCGGTCACGCACCACTCCGGAACGGGTGACCACCACCGCCAACACTTTCTGATCTCCCAGCCGCGAAAAGTAAACGTGTTCGAGGGCATTCTTCGGCCCACCGATGGCAACCGTGATTCCAACATTCTTCGAGATCAGCGACAGCACATGCGAGGTGCGCTCCATGAATTCTTGCACGTCGGTGATTCCGTGGAGCGAACCTTCGATAATGCTTTGATCCTCATGGCTCAGCCGAGCTTCCCCGGTCAACTTCTCGACGTAATACCGATAACCTTCAGGACTCGGAACCCGGCCAGCTGAGGTATGTGGCTGCTCCAGAAATCCCACTTCCGCCAGGTCCGACATAACATTGCGAATGGTGGCCGGGCTGAGGCCTTCGCGATTGGAACGAGCCAGGGTTCGGGACCCCACCGGTTCACCGGTCGCAATAAAGGTCTCGACAATAGCCGTGAGAATCTCGCGTTCTCGATCGCCGATTGGTGTCCCTGGAGGCATATTCTCTTGTATCACATTGAGTCGCTGAGACTCAGGGGAGTTCTGTGACGTTATACTAAGTTGTTTAGATGCAATAGTTAAGGCGGAGGATGCAATATGGATCCAGCTCTGATTTTAGGAAGCGCCTGCTTCCCTGTCAAGGCTTAGCACTCTAGATGCCAGAATGCCAATTGCCGTTGGTAACCAAGGAAAAGCATACTGTTGCGGACGAGGATCTCATTTCATGGAAATGCCCAAGAAGGTGTCGCGGCAATACATCGTTCAAGCGGCCAAGATTGGGGTGGCGGGAGTTGTGTCGATCCTCGCTGCCAACCTGCTCAGGTTGCCACAAGGTTACTGGGCGGCGATCAGCGCATTCATCGTGATGGGATCGGACGTGGGCACGACGATCACGGCATCACGTGATCGTCTGATCGGAACGGGCTTTGGAGCTGTGTTGGGAGCGCTCTTTGCCACGTTTTGGGGAGTTCACCTGGTTCCATTCGGCATTGCCGTCGCGGCCACCGCGTTGCTCTGCGAAAGCCTCGGCTTCGGGCAGAATTATCGACTCGCATGTGTGACGGTCGCGATCGTTATGCTTATCAACACAACGGCTTCCCCGTGGAAGGCTTCTACATACCGGTTCCTGGAAGTTGCTTTGGGTATTGTGGTCGCACTGCTGATCACTGCGTTACCGCCGAAATCGGTGGATAATCGTGAGTCGGATTAGGAAATTAATGCCTTCAAAACACATCGTCGTTATCGGCGCGGGCGCGTTCGGGGGATGGACCGCCCTTTATCTGTTGCGGCGAGGCGCACGAGTTACATTGCTCGACGCGTGGGGGCCGGGAAATGCGCGTTCGTCGTCCTCCGGCGAGACGCGGGTGATGCGCGGGACCTACGGACCAGCTCAGCCGTACACCAAAATGGCAACGCGCGCCATGCGCCTGTGGAAGGAGCACGAGCGCCGCTGGAATTGCCAGCTATTTCATCGGACTGGCGTGTTGTGGATGGCGACCGCGGGCGACGATCAGTATGAGCGCGCGTCCTTGTCCCCGATGCGCGAGGCCGGTGTGCACTTCGAAGAATTGTCCTCAAGCGACATGGCAAAGCGATGGCCGCAAATCAATTTCGAAGACGTGCGCTGGGGGATTTATGAACCCGACAGCGGCTTTCTCTGCGCCAGAAATGCGTGCCAGGCCGTGGTCAAAGGATTTGTTCACGAGGGCGGCGAGTATGAACAGTTGGCAGTCGTGGCCCACCAGATGGAGTCGAAATATCGAGATGGATTGACGTTGTCCGACGGCTCGAGGCTGGCCGCTGACGGTTATGTTTTTGCTTGTGGACCATGGCTTGGGAAGTTGTTTGCAAATACTATTGGCGATCTCATTCGGCCGACCAAGCAGGACGTTTTCTTTTTCGGAACGCCGGCGGGAGATGATCGCTTCTCGGAATCCAAGCTGCCGGTGTGGGCGGATCATCGAGACCGCTTTCTTTATGGCATTCCAGCCGGAGGTGGACGCAGCTTCAAAATCGCGGACGACACGCGGGGACCGGAGTTTGATCCGACGTCCGGCGAACGGACCGCCAGCGCGGAGGCGCGCACTATGATTCGCGACTACCTCGGTTTTCGTTTTCCCGCGATGAAGGGCGCACCGCTGGTGGGAACCCAGGTCTGCCAATACGAGAACACGCCCGACGATGACTTTATTATTGACCGGCATCCCCAGGCGGAGAACGTCTGGATCGTGGGCGGCGGGTCGGGTCACGGGTTCAAGCACGGACCGGCGATCGGCGAAATGGTGGCGGAGTTCGCGATGGAAAGAAAAGATGCCGACGCGAAGTTCCAGCTGAGGAGGTTCAGGAAAACGTAAAGACTAAGCGCGTCCTTGAAAGGCCTGCAGCGCTACCTGCTCTTCGCTGTAGATTTCGAAGATGGTATTCATCCGGGTGACGTGAAGAAGGTCTTTCACCCGCTGGTTGGGGTGGACAAGCCTCATCTCGCCACCCCTCTGGCGGATGACGCTATAACAGCGGACCAGTTCTCCCATGCCATCGCTGTCAATGAAATCCACCCCTGCAAGATTGATCAGGAAGTGCCTGTAGCCGTTGCCGGTGAAGATGTGAACCAGGTCCCGCAGCCGGGTGCGGCTGTCGCTCAATGTGAGCCGGCCAACGGCGTCCACGATGATGATGCCGTTGAGTTCCCGAGTGGTGAGTTCAAAAGCCATCAATGTGCAGCGCTGCCCGTGAAATCATACGCGAGTTCGATGTTCCGACCGCGATAAGGTCTCGACGTATTGTTTGTCACTACGGCTGTCATTCGTCTACTGAACCCAGGGATTGATCAGAGGGACGGAAACGTCATCGAAGTGCGCCGTATTGCGTGTCGCCAGTGTGGCGTGTTGCGCGAGCGCGACGCCAGCGATCATCATGTCCCGCAGGTCACGAGGCCGCCCTTGCTTGTGCCGGGACGCCATCAAATCGCCGGCTTGTCCGGCCGCAGCAACGTCAAAAGGCAGGACTCTCTGGCCGATCCTGCCCAGAACTTCTTCGAACGCCAGCATCACCGCGGACCGCCGCCTCCCGACCGCCATGATTTGTAGTCCGAAGCGGACTTCAAGGACCGTAATGGAGGTCGTCCAAATGGAGGACCGAGGTTGCTGGTCAAGCCAAAGGACGACACTCGGGTCTGGAGTTTGGCGCATCAGCGCTGACAGGACATTGGTGTCGAGAATAATCATTCCTCAAACACAGGGGGATTGATTTCGTGGCCACGCAATTCCGGGATGTCAGACTCGAGACCGATCCTCGCAAATAAGCGGGAAATTTCAGTGCCGAGTCCTCCGACTGGAGCCTCTTCTTGCACGACCGCGTTGCGAAGAATGTCGCGAACTTCTTCCTCCATGCTGTGACCATTTCTCCTGGCGCGGCGCTGTAGTCGCGCTTTGACACCGTTCTCAATATTGCGAACAACGAACTGGGCCACGCAAACGCCTCAATATTGATATCATGATATCAAGACGAGACAGGCCTGTCAATCGAAGAATAGTTCAGACGTGACGTGGCTGGCGGCTAACAACAGAGAAACACAGGAGTTACTGAGAAACTTCCTTATTGAATCTGAATCACGCTTTCCCCGGCACTGGCTTTGATCTCGCTCACCCGCACGACGACCTTGCGGGCGAAATCATACAGCGATTTGGCGTGAGCAGAGTTCTCGCCTTCGAGGACGGAAGGCTTGCCGCTATCTCCGGACTTGCGAAGCTCAGGGTCGAGTTGGATGTTTCCAAGGAAAGCGATGTCAAACTGCTTGGCTGTCTTCTCTGCTCCGCCGCGGGAGAAAATGTCGATCTCATGCTGGCAGTGCGGGCAGACGAAGTAGCTCATGTTTTCCACCATGCCCACGATATCGACTTTCATCTGCCGAAACATTTCGATGGCTTTACGCGCATCCTGTAAGGAAACGTCAGAAGGAGTGGAAACTACGATTGCGCCGGTGAGCGGCACCGTCTGAATGAGTGAAAGCACAACGTCGCCCGTCCCTGGCGGCAGGTCAACCACCAGATAATCCAGGTGCCCCCATACCACCGAACCCAGAAACTGCTTGATGATCGAATGCAGCATGGGCCCGCGCCAGATCAGGGGCTTGTCGCCGGGATTGAGGAAGCCAACGGAGATCACTTTGAGTCCGTGGACTTCGATCGGTTCGATTCGATTCTCGGCCATGACCTTGGGCTGGGCGCTGGTGCCGAGCATCAGAGGAACATTGGGGCCGTAAACGTCGCCGTCAAGCAGGCCGACTCTATGGCCGAGTTTCGCGAGCGCAATGGCGAGGTTAACCGCCAGCGTGGTCTTACCAACTCCGCCTTTGCCGGAACCCACGGCGATGATCGTATCTACGCCGGGGAGGGGTTGTGGCCCTTGCGGCGGCGCTTGTCCGGGGTGCATGTGTGCGTTCAAGGAATCACCTGTTCTTGATTATACAGGCGGAAAAATGCTACCGAATGCCGGGTGCCGGATGCTGGCGGCCCAAGCTATACCGCCAAATAGCCTCCATCCACTGGAAACACTGAGCCCGTGACCCATGAAGATTCATCGCTGGCAAGGTAGACGGCTAGTCCCGCGATGTCATCCGGCTTGCCAAGACGGCCAAGGGGATGAACCGCGACCCGTTCGCGGCGCACGGCCTGCGGATCCGCCGCGGTGCTGAGAACAGCCGCGGTGAGATCGGTCTCGACAAACGACGGGCAAATGGCGTTTACGCGAATGTTTTCGTGTCCGTGATCGATAGCCATGCACTTCGTAAGCAGAACCACCGCGCCCTTGGAAGGAGCATAGGACGCGCGATTACGGGCACCGTTGATGCCCAACACCGAGGCCACATTGACGATGGATCCGCCTCCAGCCTTCCTCAGGTGAGGCAGTACGGCGCGCGATAGTAGCCACACCCCGCGGACGTTGATGTTGAAGGTCTCGTCCCACTGTTCTTCAGTGATTTGTTCGGCGGTGCCGATGTGCAGAACGCCGGCATTATTCACCAGGACGTTGATGCCGCCAAACTCGGCGACGGTCCGGGTGATCACTTGCTCGATATCCGCTTTTTGGGAGACGTCGGCGGCAATGGGGAGCGCGGAATTGCCGATCTCGCGCGCCAATTGCTGGAGCTTTTCCAGGCGGCGTCCAACCAGCGCCAAGCGTGCGCCCTCGCGGACCATGGCGAGAGCGCAGGCGCGTCCAATACCGGTGCCCGCACCGGTAACGATAACAATCTTGCCCTGCACACGTGTACTCATGGCGACATCAGTTTAGACGAATGTGTGCGCGGTTGTGCTACTTTCAGAAGCGCAGCATTTGAGCCAGGCATGATCGAAATCAAGCTGGCCGCAGAGGCGTTATCTCATTTCTTTTCGACATCGCTCCCCGGGTTGCCCCGCATGCCAAGCCGCATCCGGTGAACTACGCCGCCATCCTTCGCCACTTGGGCGGACTCGGATTGTTCCTGATCGCAGTGGTGGACAGTTCTCCCCTACCAACCTTTGGCGGTCCTGACATCCTGACGGCCGTCTTCGCAGCCCGTCACGCTGAGCCGTGGTACTACTACGCGGCCGTCGCTACGCTGGGCTCGGTTTTGGGAGCCTACCTGACCTATCGCACTGCGCACGCAGCCGGAGCAGAATATTTGCAGAAGAAGTTCGGAAAACGCAGAGTGAAGAAGTCTCTGGCGTATTTCGAAAAATGGGGGACTGGCAGCCTGGCCGTGTCCTCGGCGGTGCCGTTCCCGTTTCCTACGAGCACTCTATTTGCTGCTGCGGGAGTGCTGAAATACCCGGTACGCAAGTTTCTGGTTGTGGTGACGGTCTGCCGGGGGGTACGTTACGCGATGATTGCCCTGATTGCCTTCCACTATGGAGGGCACTTCGTCCGGGCATTGCGCCATCCCGGCGAATACTACTTATGGATCGTGGGGGTAATGCTTGCCTTGGCGGCGGTAATCGCAACTGCAGTGTTGATGCGTCGACAGCTGGCGACCAGCTAGCCGCACGGCGCTCAATAACCTCCGCCTTCAGGTGATACTTTGCCGCGGAACATGCGGAAGATGAAAGTGAAGTAGCCGAGTGCCAGCACAAACCCGATTGACCACCAGGTGATGCCGACGGTCAAACCGTGATGGCCTGCCGCAGAGTTGTAGATGGTAAGGCTGTAAGCGGGGTCAGTACTGGCAGGCAGCACCACCGGATATAGGGCAAACGCGGCGCCCACCAGCATGCTGACAATGTAGGTAGCGGAGGCTACAAATGCAGCTTTCTCTTGGCGCTTCCGGGTGGCCACAATCATGGCCGCCAAACTCGCGAGCACAAGCAGCGGAACCAGCAAGCCGATCGGGTGCTGACGGTAGTTATCCATGACCTGGGGCTTTATAGAATAGGTGGCAATCAGGCTGACGATAGTCAAAAGCAGTTGGATCGGCCACATGAGCAAGGCGATCTTGCGCGCGCGAACATTCACCTCGCCTTCGGTCTTGGTTACCACGTAAAGCGCGCCGTGCGCCGTCAGCGTTACCAGCGCGATCACGCCAGCCATGACGGTATACCAGTCGAGGATTCCGGGATGTGCACCTACGAGGAAATTAGTCCAGAGGGGCTCGAAGAAGTAGCCGTCCGGGCCGAGTGGAACTCCCCGAATCACGTTGCCCAGAGCGGCGCCTAAGAAGATGGCGAGGAGAGCGCTTGCGCCAAAGAAGATCAGGTCGAAGAAACCCTGCCATACCGGGTTCTCCATATGTGCGCGGAACTCGATGCCGATGCCGCGCAGCATGAGCAGCCAGAGCACCATCATCAGAGGAAGATAAAAGCCGCTGAAGCTGGAGGCGTAAAGTTGTGGAAAGGCAAAGTAGAGAGTGCCACCGGCAGCCAGCAGCCAGACCTCGTTGCCATCCCAGACCGGACCGATGGCGCGCAGCACCGTGCGACGTTCCGGGCTGCTCTTGGCCACGAAAGGATAGATGATGCCGGCACCGAGATCGAAGCCATCGAGCACCACGTACGCCGCCACCATGACTGCGACCACCATAAACCAAAGCGTTTCCATATATCCTCTAGTGGGCGAAAGCCGGTTCCGCAGCCGGTCCGTTCTCAATCTCACGACGAACCAGGAACAGAAAAAGAATTCCCAGCACCGTGTACATTCCCATAAATCCCAGGAGGGTGAACATGCCATTTCCGGCCGAGACGTTTTTGGAATATCCATCCGCCGTCAGCATTAAGCCGTAGACCAGCCACGGTTGGCGGCCCAACTCCGCAGTCATCCAGCCAGCGGTGTTGGCGATATAGGGGAACGGCAGGCTCAGCAACAGAATCCACAGCATCCAGCGCGCCTCGAAAAGCTTGCCGCGCCATAACAGAAAGACGGATACAAGCATGATCGCGATGAAGATGGTGCCCAGCCCTACCATGATGTGGTAACTGTAATAGAGCAAAGGAATGTTCTGTGGCCACAGCTTTTCGGGAAACGAGTCAAGACCCTGAACTTGCGCTTGCCAGCGCCGGTAGGTCAGGAAGCTAAGCGCGTTGGGAACGAGCACGGGGTTGTCGATCTTTCGCGCGTTGACGTCAGGTTGGCCGATGATCACCAACGGCGCGCCAGGCTGGGTGGCAAACAATGCTTCCATCGCGGCCAGCGTCACGGGCTGTTGTCGCGCCACCATTCGCCCCTGGCCATCGCCGGTGGGAAAAAGCTGCAGCAGGCTGAAAATACAACCGGCCACAACGCCAGTGCGCAGGAAGATCCTCCCATGCTCCCGGTGCTTGCCAGAAAGCAGATAGAACGCTCCCACTGAAGCCATCACAAACGCGCCGGTAACCACAGCGCCACTCATGTTGTGCGCATACTGCCACCAGGCCCACGGGTTGAGTACCAGAGCCCAGAAGCTACTGAGTTGCAACGAGCCATCGGCCGCCCGCTCGTAACCCACGGGGTTTTGCATCCAGGCATCGGTAGCCACGATAAAGTACCCGGACAGCCAGGAGCCAAGGAATACTGCGACGGCTGACCACCAGTGCGCGAGCGGGCTGAGCCGCTTTTCTCCATACAGAAACAGCCCCAGGAAAGCTGATTCCAGGAAGAACGCGAACATGCCCTCCATGCCCAAAGTTTGACCGATCACGCCTCCAGCGAAGCGCGAGAAATGTGACCAGTTGGTGCCGAACTGAAATTCCATGGGAATTCCTGTCACCACACCCAGCACAAAGTTAATGCCAAAGATACGCGCCCAGAACCGGGCAGCCTGGTTATAGGTCTCGTCATTTCGGCGCAACCCCAACGTCTTTAGGACCACAATCAGCGGCGCGAGCCCCATGGTGAGCTGGGGAAACAAGTAATGAAAAGTGATGGTGAAGGCAAAGTGCAGGCGATGAATCAGCAGGGCGCTATCCATGGAAGAATCTCATTTGAGTGTGTATGTGGAAAAAATATCTCAAATCCACGAAGCTCTCGTCTGTGATGTCGATCGCACAGAGGTCCCACTAGCGCGAAGCACGACGGCGGCGTTCCAGGTGTTCGCGGCGAATCTCACGGCGCTTGCCAGCCTCATCATATCGGCGACGCTGCTCCTCAGTTTCGGGAATGATCGCCGGGACCGAAACGTGGCGCCCGCCCGCATCGACCGCGACAAAGGTGAGATAGGCGGAGCTGACGTGCTCGCATTCATCTTGCAGGAAATTCTCCACCCAGACCTTGACGCCAACCTCCATGGAGGTATTGAACACGCGGTTGACGGAGGAGCGGAGAATCACCAGATCGCCAACGTGCACCGGGACCAGAAAGTCAAGATGATCAATGGATGCGGTCAAGGCATAGTTGCGCGAGTGGCGATGCGCGGCCATGGCCCCGGCCAGATCGATCCAGTGCATCAGGCGTCCGCCAAGCAGTGCACCGAGCGGGTTGGTGTCGTTGGGCAGAACAATTTCCGCCATCTCGGATTGGGAATCGCGGACGGAACGGGGTAGCAGGTGCAGGCCATCAGTCTGACTCATGAATTGACCCTCAAAGTGGGATCCGCCGGTGCGGACCGGCTTTTGCGCAGCAAATAGGACTCCAGATAACACTCGGCCATTCTCTGAATGCGGGTATCGGGATGCGGAGTAGTCCAACTCTCCCGCAGTACGTCGAACTCCAGGATTCCGTGGCCGGCCGGGCGATGGCCAGATTCAAAGACGAACCAGAGTAGCAGCCGGACGCCAGAATCATGTGTCACGGAAAAGCGCACAGCATCGCAAGAACGTTCAAGGGGCAACCACGCACAGCTCGCCGCGTAGCCAAAATTGCAACACTCATGCAACTCATGGTCAGGGGGTTCAGCGCCTTCATGACCGGGAGCGGAACAGTGTCCCAACCAGCCGCCACCGAGAGGCAGGCGCGAAGCATGTAGCCATCCTGCATCATCCAGTTTGCGGGTCGGCACAAAAAATGGGCACGCCACTATATTTTCCTTAGGATGAGGGCATTGTATCAGGGACGAAACGGGTGGCTAGTGATGACTGACGTTCCCAGGTGTGAAGGGAGAGATAGGTTTCTCGATTTGGGATGGCGCAGGCAAGTCTAACGGTGACCCTGGCGTTTCTCAACCAACGCAGCGTAGGATTCCTCCGTATCTCTGTGCCCTCTGTGGTTAGGTTCTCGATGTGGAACTTCTCAGCCAAATTCTGCGTAAAATAAATCAGGACAAAGAGGTCCGTCATGGCTGCTTTCTTTCTGTGGTGCATCCTGTTTGTGGTCTGCTGGCCACTGGCCCTGCTCGCGCTGATCATGTATCCGCTAGTGTGGCTGTTCCTGTTGCCATTTCGGCTGGTCGGGATTGCCGTCGAAGGAGCCTTGCAGCTGGTGTGGGCGGTGGTGACGCTGCCGGCGAGGCTGCTAGCGGCACCTTTTAGGGCATGATGGGGCACCTGAGTTGCGTTTATCGATTGCAGCTCCTGTCATTTATCATTCTGCGTGGATGACCGATGTTGACCAAGTCGAAGAATGGCAGCGATTGAAAGACGTATATGCGCGCGTAACCGACGAAGAACTGCAAGCTTTGGCCGACGATGGGTGCACACTGACTGACGTCGCCAAACAAGCGCTGAGGGGAGAGATTTTGACGCGAGGTTTGCAGATTCAAGTTAGAGATGTGCCCGCCCCACCTGAATCTCCTTACGAACCAAGCGATTTTGATCCGTCAGACTTGGATCTAGTTGTTGTTCATAGAGCGTGGGACTTAACCGAAGCTCGCCAAGTGAAGAGCATACTTAATGATGCCCGGATCCCGGCCTATTTGGGCCCCGAAAATCTGGAGGATGCCGAAGCACTCAAATCGAGTTTTGAAAATGGGGTCGACGTGAAGGTCAGGGAAGTTGACAACCAGTTCGCACTACAAGTACTCGCAAAATCGCTGCCGATTGAGACACCGGATGACACCGATCACGTCCCCGTTTGCCCAAGGTGTAAGTCCGATGAAATCGTCTTTCAGAGTCTTGATACTTCACAAAATCCGAGTTCGGATTTCGAAGCGAAATTCAACTGGAGTTGCGATGCCTGTGGTTACCAGTGGAAGGACGACGGAATAGAGGAAGAGAAATAGGGGTTTGTCGCCACTTCCTAGTCCACGCCCTTGGCCGGTACCGCCAGCCCCAATTCCTTCATCACCATCTGCAAATCTTTCCAGGTTTCTTTCTTCTGTCGCGGATCGCGCAACAAGAACGCCGGGTGATAGGTGACTGCCAGCTTCGTCCCGCGGAAGTCATACCAGTGGCCTCGAAATTCGGACATGGGTGCATTGATGGCCAGTAGCGTCTTCGCCGCCACCGCTCCCAGGGCCACGATCGCCTTGGGCTTAATCGCCGCGATCTGCCGCATCAGAAACGGCGAGCAGGTTTCGCATTCATCGCGCTCAGGAGTCCG
>Ga0209169_10001123_pt1 | contig 16286 bp, 17 predicted proteins | sample HubBroMetageWRM4_FD_188346 | JGI IMG/M metagenome (GOLD analysis project Ga0209169, IMG submission 188346) | Warmed soil microbial communities from the Hubbard Brook experimental Forest, New Hampshire - Hubbard Brook CCASE Soil Metagenome WRM 4... | ecosystem: Environmental > Terrestrial > Soil... | reverse complement strand
AGGGGCACGGCCGGGGCGCTGTCCGGCAGGGCGCGCACCTCGACCGACCCCAGCCAGGAGTGGGGGTGCCTGCTGGCCCACCGCACCGCCTCGTCCAGGCTGGCGCACTCGAGCACGTCGTAGCCGGCCACCTGCTCCTTGGTCTCGGCGTACGGCCCGTCGCTGATGATGAGCTCGCCGTCCCGGATCTTGATCGTGGTGGCATCCGCCGTCGGCCGCAGGCGGCCCCCCTGCAGGCTGACCCCGGAGCGGACCGTCTCCTCAAGCCAGGACGAGAACGAGGCCCAGTTCTCGTTTTCGTCCCACTCCGCGGCTACGTCCGGGTCGGCCGTGTGGATCAGCATGTAACGCATTGCCCCTCCTCTACCGAACACCCGACGGGACCCGTACCGACGCCGTGATCGCGTCCGCCGCCCCGCGGGCCGGCCGCACGCGGGGCCTCGGGCGGAAGGCGCGCCTGAGGCGGAGCCGCAGGTCCCTCAGTGCCGCGGCGGCCTCACCCGCGTGTACGTCCGCGGCCCGCTGCTCGGCGGCAGTAAGGCCGTGCTCGTACTTGTACATCTGATACGACAGTGTGTACACCATCGCTCCTTCGTCTGGTGGAAGTTCTCTTCAGCCGCACTTTCGGCTCGTCCACTCGGACGACGAACGGAATCTCCCAGATGGACACTGCCGCGCGCGCCGGGGCGCGGGATCGTAGAGTTGCCTGCGTGAGCGACCTGAAGAACCGTGTCCACGATCTGCTGCCCGGCCTGATAGGCGACCTTGAGGCTCTGGTACGGATCCAGTCCGTCAGTGCTGACCCTGAGCGCCTGGCAGAGGTGGAGAAGTCCGCGCGGAAGACGGCCCAGCTCCTGGCCGCCGAGGGTGTCGGGGCCGAGATCGTCCGAGCCTATGACGGCGCCCCGCCGACGGTGATCGGCGAGCGGAAGGGCCCTGACGGCGCTCCGGTCGTCCTGCTCTACGCGCACCACGATGTCCAGCCGGAGAACGACCCTGCGGACTGGGACAGCCCGCCGTTCGAGCCCGTCGTCCGCGGCGAGCGCCTCTACGGCCGTGGCGCGGCCGACGACAAGGCAGGGATCGCGGTGCACGTGGGTGCGCTCCGCGCCCTGGGCGATGACCTCCCGGTCACCGTGCGGTTCTTCATCGAGGGCGAGGAGGAAGTCTCCTCCGCGACCCTGCCCGATCTGCTGCGCCAGTACCGCGACCGCCTGGCCGCAGACGTCATCGTCATCGCCGACGCGGGAAACTGGGACATCGGCGTCCCGGCGCTCACGACCAGCCTGCGCGGCCTGATCCGGGTGGACGTCGAGGTACGAACGCTCACGCACGCCGTTCACTCCGGCATGTGGGGCGGCCTCGTCCCGGACGCCATCATGGCGCTCACCACGCTGCTGGCGACGCTGTGGACCCAGGACGGCAGCCCGGCCGTCGAAGGCCTCATCTCGGCTCCCGCCGCCGACGTGGACTACCCCGAGGAACGGCTACGCGCCGAGTCCGGCGCCGCGCCCGGGACCAGCTGGATCGGCACCGGCTCCGTCGTCGAGCGGCTGTGGACCCGGCCGGCCATCACGGTCACCGGGCTCGACGCGCCGAAGGTCGCCGGCGCCTCCAACACCCTCACCCCGGTCGCCCGCGCCCGCGTCACCGTCCGCATCGCGCCGGGAGACACCACCGCCAACGCCCTCACCCGGCTCCGCCAGCACCTGGAAAAGCACGTCCCGTGGGGTGCCCGGCTCACCACCACGGTCGTCGACGCCGGCGAGCCGACCGTGCTGCCGACGGCCGGGCCGGCCTATGCCGCCGCGCGTTCGGCCCTCGCCGAGGCCTGGGGCGGCACAGCGCCGGTCGACATGGGCACCGGCGGCTCGATCCCGTTCATCGCGGAGTTCCAGGAGACGTTCCCAGGGGCGAGCATCCTCGTCACCGGCGTCGAGGACCCCGACACCCGCGCGCACGGCCCGAACGAGGGGCTGCACCTGCCGGAGTTCGAGCGCGCCGTTCTCGCCGAGGCCCTGCTTCTCCGGCGCCTCGGCGGCGCCTAAGGTTCCGTCTAGATCGTGCTGCGGACGGCGATCTGGCAGAGCTCGGGCAGCCTGCCCTCGGCTGCGCGGGCCGCGATCTGCACGCCGGCCCAGGCCAGCGCGACACCGTACGCGGCAGAGCAGATGATGAGTGCCGGCGTCCGGACCGCGGCCGGGGCGGTACTGGTGAACGCGGCCACCAGCAGGACCGGGGTGACCGCGACGCCGACGCCGGCCACGCTGGCGAGGATGCCGCCGAAGGTGTAGGACCCGAATCCCTGGGCGGCCTGGGGCATGGGGCTGCCGGCTCGCCTGGCCATCGGGTACGCGAGGGTGACGGCAAGGATGTTGCTGAGGGCCAGTGCCGCGCCCAGGCCCGCCAGGGCCACCGCGGTGGCCGGTACGCCCTGCGCCGGATTCCTGACCGCGAATGCCAGGACCCAGCACATCGCGGTGAGCAGCGGCACGGCGATCACGCTGAGCGCGATGTCCTGGCCGGAGAAGTAGGCCCGCAATGACCGGCGGCCAGTCAGCGCGAGCGCCTCGATGACGAACGACGGGCCGGTCAGGCCGACCGAGTTGGCGTGGAAGTACCCGACGAACCCGGCGCCGACGACGGCGCTGCCGATCACGACGGCGGGATGCTGGTGCGAGCCCAGGATGGTGCTGGCCGATACGACGGCCATGATGACCGCGGTCATGGCCCAGTAGACCAGCGCTATCGGCTCGCGGCGCTGGTAGATCCAGAACCGGGCGGCCACCGCGCCGCGCAGCCCGTAGCGGGCCAGCGGCAGCGCCGTGCCGCGCAGCTGCGACGACCCGGTGGCGGTGTCGGCGGTGACCAGGGCGCGGCCGAGCGAGCGTACCCACAGCCAGCCCAGCACGATGATGACGGCGGCCAGCAGCCCCAACCGTGCCAGCGCGGTGCCGGGATGGCCGTCCGAGGCGTCCTGGATCGCGTGCGCGGCCAGGCCAGGCGGCAGCCAGCGCATCCAAGCGTCGACACCGGCGAAGGCCGCCGCGGTGATCCCGCCATTGGCCGCCGCATTGGGTATCACCTGGCCCAGCAGCTCGATCAGGGCGAAGATCGGGATGAACAGGAAGACCCCCAGGTCCTTGCCGCGGCGTGAGCGAAGCAGCCTGGCCATGCTGGTGGTCACCAGCCGGGCCAGCGTGATGCAGAACAGCACCTGCAGCACCACCGCGACCACCGCGACCAGCAGGCCAAGCGGGCCGCGGGCCAGGCCGACCGTCACACCCAGCAGGGCGATCAGGTTGGCCGCCGGCCAGGCCCCGGCGGCCGAGGCGGCCAGCAGCCCGACCGCGAGCGAGCGCGTCCGCAGCGGGTACAGCGCCACCGTGGCCGGGTCCAGGGTGCCGTCCAGGCCGAACGCGAAGATCGGCAGGACCAGCCAGCCGAGCGCGAACGCGGTGAAGATGACCGTGGTCAGGTCCACCGACGCGGTCAGGCCGCGGAACTGGGCCAGCAGGTAAAAGCCGCCGACAGCGACCACGAAGGCGAAGAACGTGCTGATGATGAACGAGGTCTGCGCGGCGGTGGACGAGCGCAGCGCGTTGAGTACCAGCCGCAGCTTCAGCTGGACGAGGAGCCTAGCCATGACAGCACCTCCTCATCGCCCGCCCGCGGGCCGACCAGGTCGATGAACGCCTGCTGCAAGGTCTTGCCGCCCCGCACCTGCGCCGTGGTGCCGGTGACCACGATCTTGCCCTTGTCGATGATGGAGACGTGATCGCAGACCTGCTCGACCAGCTCCATGACATGGCTGGAGAACAGCACCGTCGAGCCGGAGCCGGCCAGCCGCGTCAGCAGCCGGCGGATCACGTCGGCGGAAACCGGATCGACGCCCTCCAGCGGCTCGTCAAGGAACAGCACCGGCGGGTTGTGGATCAGGGCGCAGCCCAGCGCCGTCTTCTTGCGCATCCCGGTGGAATAGTCAGCGACCAGCCGCTTGGCATCGGCGGCCAGGTCCAGCACGTCGAGCAGCTGCCCGGCCCGTGACCGCGCCTCGGCGGCGGGCAGGCCGCGCAGCCGCCCGGCGTACTCCAGCATCTCCGCACCGCTCAGCCGCTCGAACAGCCTGGCCTCGGCCGTCACCACCCCGATGACCGTCTTGGCGGCAACCGGGTCCGCCCACACATCCAGCCCGTTGATGACAACCTGGCCGGCATCGGGCCGCAGCAGACCTGTCATCATCGACAGGGACGTGGTCTTCCCGGCCCCGTTCGGCCCGACCAGGCCGGCCAGCGAGCCTGCCGCGATCTCCAGATCGACCCCGGCCACCGCCTCCTTCGCGCCGAAACTCTTGCGCAGCCCGCGCACCTCGATAGCTGGCTCGCTCCCCGTTACGCTCATGAGTGCCTCCCCGTCCGCCGACCACCCGGCCGGACGCGCCGTGCCCGGCGATCGTTGCAATTCTAAACTGATATCATTATGCTAAGCACGTAATATCAGGCACGTCAAGCGGAGGTATGTCGGATGGCATCCCAGGTTCAAGCCGCAGCCGATAACCAGCCGTCCCCGGGCCAGCCGTCCTCAGGCCAGCCGTTTCCGGCCCCGCCGGTCACCGAGCGCCCGGCCCGGTTCTGGCCCGGCCTGCGCATGCTGGCAGTGGCCACCGTGGTCCTGCTTGCCGGGGTGGCACTGGCCGTGCTGGCAGGTCACGACCATGGCGGCATCGCGAAGGTGCTGATAGGGCTGTGCGTCCTCCTGTTCATCGTCGGCTTGGTGATGCTGCGCGGCCTCACCGCCGTCGTGCCGGGCCAGGCCCGCGTCGTCCAGCTGTTCGGCCAGTACCGCGGCACGATCCGCAAGTCCGGCTTGCAGTGGGTGAACCCGTTCACCGATCGCATCAAGGTCTCGACCCGGATCCGTAACCAGGAATCGGCGCAGGCCAAGGTCAACGACGCCGACGGCAACCCGATCGAGATCGCGGCCGTGGTCGTCTGGCAGGTCCGCGACACCGCCAATGCCGTCTACTCCGTCGACGACTTCACCCAGTTCGTCACCATCCAGACCGAGACCGCCGTCCGGCACATCGCCTCCAGCTACCCCTACGACAACCGCGGCAGCGAACGGATCTCCCTGCGCGACAACGCCGACGAGATCACCCGGCAGTTGTCGGCCGAGCTCACCGTACGGGTCAGGCCGGCCGGCGTCGACATCATCGAGTCACGCCTCACCCGGCTGTCCTACGCCCCGGAGATCGCCCAGGCCATGCTGCGCCAGCAGCAGGCCAGCGCGGTCGTCGGCGCGCGGCAGCGCATCGTCGAGGGTGCCGTCGGCATGGTGCAGCTGGCCCTGCAGCGGCTGGAGTCCGAGGGCGTCGTCGAGCTGGACGAGGAGCGGAAGGCCGCCATGGTGTCCAACCTGCTCGTCGTCCTGTGCAGCGAGCAGGCGACCCAGCCCATCGTCAACACAGGCACGCTCTACCAGTGACCGCGGGCTACGTACGGTGACGGCAGGCACGAGGGGCACGCGGTGAGTGAGCGCAAGAACGTGCTGCTGCGGCTGGATCCCGCGGTGCACGACGCCCTGGCCAGGTGGGCCAACGATGAGCTGCGCAGCACCAACGCCCAGATCGAGTTCCTGCTGCGCCGGGCACTGGCCGACTCAGGCCGCCTGCCCGGGCATGCGGGACAGATGCGGCCCCGCGGGCGGCCGCGCGGGCGGCCGCGTGCCAGCAGCCCGGCCGAGGCCACCCCGCCGGCGCCGGACGATGACCGGTCCGGCTGACACCGCGGCCGGCCGGCGCGGTGATATCACGAGCCGGGTGTTGCGCCGCCAGGCTCCGGACCGGGTGACGGCTGGCTTGCGGGCGGTATGTCCGCGTCCACCAGTGCGGTCGAGCCGGCCGGGCGGGTGACCGTGTCCTCGGTCCGCTCCCTCAGGCGCTCCAGCGATTCACTATCGCCGAGCGGGACGGCGGCCTGCAGGCGTGCGCTCGCCTGCACCTCGGGCAGATCCATGACGGCATCGACCAGGTTCGCCCGCTTGCCGGGGGAAACATGCCCGGACGCCGCAGTCAGCGATGCCCGGGCGGTACCGCCGGCCCCGCCGGCTGTTGTCACATCGGCAGTGGCGACCGTCTGATCACCATCCTTGATCTCGATGTGCCGGGGCGTATCGGGACTCGTCATGGGATGCCTCCGGGGGAATCGCTTGTCCTCACCTGACCGCGCGCACCAGGCCCGTCAGCCTCGGTTTCAGCGTTCCCCCTGGCCTGCCCGGCGCGTACACCAGCATTGCCATGCCCTGGACCGGCCGGATGAAACGGGCCGCCACCGCCCGAAGATCCTTAATTGTTGGTGTCCGCATCCTGTCCAGCAGAAGACGGACGCCGTCCTGCCGGTGACTTTGCTATTCGGCGGAGATCCCGGTCGGGGCGCTGGCTGCCAGGCCGAGGTCGCGCATGGCCTTGCGGTAGGCGACGGCGACTGCGTCGAAGCGCAGGTGAAGCTCGGCGGCCAGGTCGAACGGCACGCGCTCGGGTCGTTGTGACTCGACGACCACCTGGTCCTGGCCGAAGATGGTGTCCTCGAATTCGCGGATCACCCGGTCCGGCTGATCGGTGTTGTAATTGCGGCCGATGACCACATAGCCCGCGCAGCGGTCGGCGGCAGCCGGCTGCGAGGCGAAGAAATAGACCATGCCGCGCTGTCCGCCCCAGCCAAGCCGCAGCACGATCGTGTAGGGCAGGTGCAGTTCGTAGCGGCTGCGCCGGTCCGGCGGACCTGCCTGGTCGTTGCCGAACACCGGGAAGTCCTCGGAGTTGGGTGCCTCGGGGCGGACGATCTCATACCTCAGCACGTGGCCGTCGGCGTGCACCTGGTGGCGGGGAACCACCGGCCGCTGCGGGTCGCCGAGCAGCCCCGGATGGACCCAGGGGAAGTGCCCGAAGTCGGTGAAGTTCTCCACCTGGCGGCCCGCATCGCAGCGCCACCGGTACGGCCCGGCCGCAACGACCGCCCAGTCGCCGGTTTCCAGTTCCGGGACCTCGGGCAGCGGCCAGCGGGGCTCCTCGAGCGCGACCCAGATCAGCCCGTACCGTTCCTGCACGCGGAATGCCCGGACCCGGGCCTTGGCCGGGACCACCGCCGGATCCTCCTTCTGCGGGATCGCCACGCACCGGCCATCGGCGCCGTACCGCCAGCCGTGGTAGGCGCACACCAGTTCGTCGCCCTGGATCCAGCCCAGCGACAGCGCGGTGCCGCGGTGCACGCACAGATCCGACATCACCCGCGGCGCCCCGCGCGCCCCGCGCCAGACCACCAGCGGCTCACCGAGCAGGTCGGCGTGCACCGGCCGCTCGCCGACCTCGCCGGCGAATGCCACCGGATGCCAGCACGCGCGCTGAGCGGCCAGGTCCGCGAACACTCCCGGCGAGTTCATGAGGACGTCACCGGGACACGCGCCACTGCCCGTTCGGCATAATAATGGGTTTGAACTTACTCGCCGATGTAGCTCATGACGTGCTTGATGCGGGTGTAGTCCTCGAAGCCGTACATGGACAGGTCCTTGCCGTAGCCGGAGTGCTTGAAGCCGCCGTGCGGCATCTCGGCGACGATCGGGATGTGGGTGTTGATCCACACCGCGCCGAAGTCCAGGCGCTTGGCCATCCGCATGGCGCGGCCGTGGTCCTTGGTCCACACGCTGGAGGCCAGGCCGTACTGGACGCCGTTGGCCCAGCGGACGGCCTCGTCCTCGTCGGTGAACTGCTGGACGGTGATGACCGGGCCGAAGATCTCGTCCTGGATCATCTCGTCGTCCTGCCGCAGGCCGGCCACCACGGTGGGGGCGTAGAGATACCCGCGTGACCCGACCCGGTGCCCGCCGGCGACCAGCTGGGTGTGGTCGGGCCTGCGCTCGATGAAGCCCTCGACGCGGGCCAGCTGGCTGGGGTTGTTCAGCGGGCCGAAGTACGCGTCGGGCACGTCCAGGCCCCCGGTCGTGGTGTTGCGTGCCTGCTCGGCCAGCGCCGCGGTCAGGTCGGGGGCGATGCCGGGGGCGGCAAGCACGCGGGTGGCCGCGGTGCAGTCCTGGCCGGCGTTGAAGTAGCCGGCGCCGGCGATGCCCGCCGCCGCGCCCTCGATGTCCGCGTCGTCGAAGACCACGACCGGGGCCTTGCCGCCGAGCTCGAGGTGCACCCGCTTGAGGTCGTCGGCGGCGGTGCGGGCGACCTCCATGCCTGCCCGTACCGAGCCGGTGATCGACACCATGCTCGGCGTGGGGTGCGCGACCAGCTCGCGGCCGGTGTCGCGGTCGCCGCAGATCACGTTGAACACGCCAGGCGGCAGGAACTCGGCCGCTATCTCGGCCAGCAGCAGCGTCGACGCGGGGGTGGTGTCGGAGGGCTTGAGCACGACCGCGTTGCCCGCCGCGATGGCGGGCGCGAACTTCCAGACCGCCATCATCATCGGGTAGTTCCAGGGCGTCACCTGGGCGCACACGCCGATCGGCTCGCGCCGGATCATCGAGGTGTGGTCCTTCAGGTACTCCCCCGCGCTGAGGCCCTCGAGCACCCGCGCGGCCCCGGCGAAGAACCTGATCTGGTCCGCCGACGGCGGGACCTCCTCGGACCTGGTCAGGGCGACGGGCTTGCCGGTGTTCCGGGTTTCCGCCGCGACGAGCTCGTCGGCCCGCTGCTCGATCGCGTCGGCGATACGGAACAGGGCCAGGCTGCGTTCGGACGGGGTGCTGTCGCGCCATCCCTCGAACGCATTCGCCGCGGCCTGCATCGCGGCGTCCACGTCCTGGCGGCCGGAGATCGGCGCCTGGGCGTAGACCTCGCCGGTACTGGGGTCGACCACGTCGCTGGTGCGCCCCTCGGCCGTGTCGGCGTACTTGCCGTTGACGAAGTTCTGCAGCCTGCGATCGGTCATCCCGGACCTCCATCCGCCGGAGTGTCTTCTCTGCGACGAGCTTCGCAGAGCTAGACTATCTACACAAGTGATTCAGTTGCTATCTTTACATATGCCTACGAAATCAGTTGATGCAGTAGGCAGGCCTGACAGCTGACCTTTCCCCCCAGGAGGCCGCATGGCGCACAGCCCCAGGACGCTCCCGGCGGGCCATAACCCTGGCAGCGTCATACCCGACGCCGTATCCAAGCAGATCATCGAGCAGCTGCAGGAGGACGGCCGGCGGTCCTACGCCGCGATCGGCAAGGCGGTGGGGCTCTCCGAGGCGGCCGTCAGGCAGCGCGTGCAGCGGCTGCAGGACACCGGCGTCATGCAGATCGTCGCGGTCACCGACCCGCTGACGCTGGGATTTCGGCGGCAGGCCATGATCGCGGTCAAGATCGACGGCGACCTGGACAAGGTGGCCGGCCAGCTGGCCGACATGGAGGAGATCGACTACGTCGTCATCACCGCCGGCTCGTTCGACCTGCTGGCCGAGGTGGTCTGCGAGGACGACGACCAGCTGCTCGAGATCCTGGGGCGGGTGCGCGCCGTCCCGTCGGTGACAAGCACAGAGACGTTCGTGTACCTCAGGCTCCGCAAGCAAACCTACTCATGGGGAACGAGATGACATCCTCCTTCGACGCCGTCGCCGATAGCCAGGACGCGGCCAAGCGCAACCTCTGGCTGCACTTCACCCGGATGGGCAGCTACGCCCACAGCGAGATGCCCGTGATCGTCCGCGGCGAGGGCGCCTACGTGTTCGACCAGCACGGCCGGCGGTACCTGGACGGGCTGTCCGGGCTGTTCGTCAGCCAGGTCGGGCACGGCAGGCAAGAGATCGCCGAGGCGGCCGCGCGGCAGTCCTCGGAGCTCGCGTACTTCCCGCTGTGGTCCTACGCCCACCCCCGCGCGATCGAGCTTGCCGCCAGGCTGGCCGACATGGCGCCGGGCTCGCTGAACCGGGTGTTCTTCACCACCAGCGGCTCGGAGGCCGTCGAGTCGGCGTGGAAGCTCGCCAAGCAGTACTTCAAGATGACCGGCGAGCCCGGCAGGTACAAGGTGATCAGCCGGGACATCGCCTATCACGGCACGTCGATGGGCGCGCTGGCGATCACCGGCCTGGCCGACATCAAGGCCGCGTTCGAGCCGCTGCCGCCAGGCGGCGTCCGGGTGCCGAACACCAACTTCTACCGGGCGCCTGACTTCGTGGCGACGGACGAGGTCGCGTTCGGGCGGTGGGCCGCGGACGAGATCGAGCGGGCGATCCTGCGCGAGGGCCCGGCGTCGGTCGCGGCGGTCTACCTCGAGCCCGTGCAGAACTCCGGCGGCTGCTTCCCGCCGCCGCCCGGCTACTTCGAGCGGGTCAGGGAGATCTGCGACCAGTACGGCGTGCTGCTCGTCTCGGACGAGGTGATCTGCGCGTTCGGGCGGCTCGGGTACTACTTCGGCTGCGAGCGGTACGGCTACCAGCCGGACATCATCACCTTCGCCAAGGGCCTGACCTCCGGGTACTCGCCGCTCGGCGGGATGCTGGTCAGCGACGCGCTGATGGAGCCCTTCAACTCGGGCACGGCGAGCTTCCTGCACGGCATCACGTTCGCCGGGCACCCGGTGTCGGCCGCGGTGGCGATGGCCAACCTGGACATCTTCGAGAAGGAAGACCTGCCGGGCAACGTCCGGGCGAACGAGGCCGGGTTCCGCGCCACCCTGGAGAAGCTCAACGACCTGCCGATCGTCGGCGACATCCGCGGCGCCGGGTACTTCTACGGCATCGAGCTGGTCAAGGACAAGGCCACCCGCGAGACGTTCAGCGACGAGGAGTCCGAGCGGCTGCTGCGCGGGTTCCTCTCGCACGCGCTGTTCGACGCCGGGCTCGTCTGCCGCGCCGACGACCGCGGCGACCCCGTCATCCAGCTCGCCCCGCCGCTGATCTGCGGCCAGGAGCACTTCGACGAGATCGAGCGCATCCTGCGCGCGGTCCTGACGGAGGCCTGGCAGCGCCTCTAGGTGCACTATTCATCCGATCGGGCGTCGTCACACTCTGTGTCGCCATCTCACGTTTACCCGGTGCCGTTACGTTTCCGTTATGCCGGCCCACTCGGGTAACTCTCATCCGCATCGTTCCCCGATGTCGCGCCGCCAGATGCTCGCCGCCGCGGGCGGCACCGGCCTGCTCGCGGCCACGGCCGTGCCCGCGAAGGCGGCGACCACGCGCCGGGCGCGCGCGGCGGCCGGCGACGGGACACCGGAGCAGATCCATCTCACCTGGGGCGAGGACCCGACGAACAGCCTCGTCGTCTCGTGGGCCTCGCCCGGTCAGGCGGTACGGGCGCGGGTGCGCATCGGGCAGCGGGTCATCCCCGCCGAGGCGCGCCCGTACACCGACGGGATCAGCGGCGAGCCGGTGTGGACCTACCACGCGCAGGTCGGCGGGCTGCGGCCCGGCGCGACCTATGCCTACGCCGTGACCGCGGACAACGACGCCAACGCCGCGGATCCGTTCAGCGCCACCTTCCGCACCGCGCCCGTGGGCCGCGTGCCGTTCCGGTTCACCAGCTTCGGCGACCTGGCCACGCCGAACACCGAGTGGGTGCTCTCCTACGGCCAGAGCGCCTACGCGGTCGCCGCCGTGGAGTCCTTCCAGCCGCTGTTCCACCTGCTCAACGGCGACCTGTGCTACGCCGACCTGAACCCGACCGTGCAGCCCGCCGTGTGGCGCGACTTCGGCAACAACAACCAGGCGTCGGCAGCCAACCGGCCGTGGATGCCGTGCCCTGGCAACCACGAGATCGAGTTCGGCAACGGCCCGCAGGGGTTCACCTCGTACCTGACCAGGTACACGCTGCCGGACAACCAGGTCCCGGGTTTCGCCGGCCGCTGGTACTCCTTCCGGGTGGGCTCCGTCCTGTTCGTCTCGCTGGACGCCGACGACGTGGTGTACCAGGACGCGGGCGCGTTCGTGGCCGGGCCTGCGGCGCTGACGCCGGCCGCGAGCACCGGCAACCCGCCGATCCAGCCTGGTACGTCGTTCTACATCAGGGGTTACTCGGGCGGCGCGCAGACCGCCTGGCTGGAGCGGACGCTCGAGGCCGGGCGCGGCGATGAGTCGGTCGACTGGGTCATCGTCCAGATGCACCAGTGCGCCGCGTCATCCTCGGCCACCGGGAACGGCTCCGACCTGGGCATCCGCGAGGAATGGCTGCCGCTGTTCGACCGCTACCAGGTGGACCTCGTGCTTGGCGGCCACGACCACGACTACGAGCGGTCGTTCCCTGTCCGCGGCGCCGACGCCGACGTGGGCACGGAGGCCGCCACCGGCGCCATGGTCAACACGCTGCGCCCGCACCCGGTCACCACCACGGACGGCGGCGTGTTCGACACCAGCCAGGGCACCGTCCACCTCATCCTGGGCTGCGGCGGCACCGACACCAACCTCGACGACTACGGGACCGACACGGCCGACGGCCTTCGCCAGGCCAAGGTGTTCACCCGCGCCGACAGGCCCGCCCTCACGTCCGCGCCGGACGTCTACGCCCGCGCGGCGGCCGACGCCGTGGAGGACGCCATCTGGTCGGCGCGGCGTGACACGTCGACCGGCTACGGGATCGCGGTCTTCGACGTCGACCCAGAGCCGGAGGGCTCCGGCGGCCACACCAGCATCACCGTGACCCACTACCACGCGGTGGGCGCGGACCCCGTCAACCCCGCCACCGGCGCCAAGGGCGCGCCGACCCCGGACTACATCGAGTTCGAGACGTTCACCCTGGTCAGGCCGCGCTCGTCGTAGCGTCCTTACGGGACTGTCTTTACGGCACTGGCGGGCGCGCCGGGCCGGTTTCCTGGGCGGGCATCGCGTTGGCCGCGGGCAGCGGATAGGGAATGCCCACGTCGAAGGTGCCGACCGCCGCGTCCACCAGCCTGGCCTGCGCGCCGGCCAGCTCGCTCACGGCCACCTCCTATCGGGCCTGTCGGCGCAAAAGGATACGGTCGTGGGCATGGACGTTCTCGTGGTGGGGGCCGGTGTCAACGGGCTGACGACCGGGATCTGCCTGGCCGAGGCCGGGCTCAGCGTGACGATCAGGACGGACGCCCTGCCGGGGCAGACCACGTCGGCGGCCGCGGGCGCGGTCTGGGGCCCGGTCAAGGTGGGCCCGCCCGAACGGGTCCTGCGCTGGGGCCAGGTCGGCCTCGAGGCCCTCACCAAGCTCGCCGCCGAACCCGGCACCGGCGTGCAAATGGGCAGCGGCCGGGAGGTCAGCCGCAAGCCCATCGAGCCGCACTACTGGACCGAGCTGCTGCCCGGCCTGCGCATGTGCGAGCAGTCCGAGCTTCCGGCCGGCTTCACCACGGGCTGGCACTACGACACCCCGCTCGCCGACATGCCCGTCTACCTGGGCTACCTGCGTGCCAGGTTCGAGCGGGCCGGCGGCACGATCGAGGTGTCGCCGGTAGCCTCGCTCGCCGAGCTGGCCGGCGCGGCGCCCGTCGTGGTCAACTGCTCCGGCGTCGCCGCCCGCGACCTGGTGCCCGACCCGGCGGTGGTGCCGGTCCGCGGCCAGGTGGTGCTGGCCGCCAACCCGGGCATCGAGGAGTTCCTGATCAGCAGGGACGAGGAGCCGCCCTGGATCGTGTACATGTTCCCGCACGGTGACACGGTCCTGCTCGGAGGCACCAACGACGAGGGCAACTGGGATAAAGAACCTAAACACCAGATAGCAGAACGAATAGTGGCTCAATGTTCCGCCATCGATCCCCGGCTGCGTGCCGCGCCGATCCTGGCGCACCGGGTCGGCCTGCGCCCGTTCCGGCCGGAGGTCCGGCTGGAATCCGAGCCGTTCGGCGCGGGCGTGCTGTGGCACAACTACGGTCACGGCGGCGGCGGCATCTCGCTGTCCTGGGGCTGCGCCGCCGAGGTCGCCGACGGGGTGCTGCGGCGCTAGCCGTCCAGCCGGGCCACCAGCCTGGCGGGAGCGATGACCCGGTAGGCGTCCTGGCAGAGCTCGGCGATCTCGGCCCAGTCCGGGTCCTGGTCGAGCCGGACGCCGAGCCAGCCGCGGCCGCCCACGTAGGGCGGCCGGAAAATGCGCCCGGGCGCGGACGCGGTGAGTTCCTGCTGCGCTCCCGGCGGCGCCGCGCACCACAGGTGCGGGAACCCGTTGTCGTGATGCCCGTCCGCCCACAGCGTCACGAACGAGCTCTTGTCCCTGACGAACCAGGTAGGCGCGCCATGGCTCGGCCTCTCGGTGACCTCAGGAAACGCCATGCAGATCGCACGCAGCCGCCCGGCCAGATCGTCGGCCGTCATCCACGCCTCTCAAGAGTCATCCGCTCGCAGCTACCCACCCCAAGAGCATAGAACCACAGCGTGTGAGCGCCCCAACCGAAGGAGCGTCCCGTGCCACCGGTCCCTCTGCCTCCTCGCCAAGGAGCATCGTGTGCCACAAGGCCCCCACTACGGAACCGGGGTGCCACAGCCCGCCGGTACATACACTGAATCCATGAGCGAGCCGGTGCAGGATGTTCCTGTCAGCAGTCCCGCCATCGAGCGGGCCGTGGACCTTGCCCGCCGCGGCGTCATCACCCATCTCACCATTCATGGCGAGCGAGTGGCCGCCATCGTGCCCGAATCATTCATCGACGCTCTGCGCGCTGCCGAGGACGCTGAGGACGCCGCCGAGGCCGATGCTGCGATGGACGAGCTTGGTGAGTCGATTCCCTGGGAGCAGGTCAGGGCTGAGCTGGATCTGTAGGGTCGGCCTGGCATGGCAGCCTACGCGATAGATATCCGGCCGCGTGCCCGCCGCTCGCTGCGGCAGCTTGACCCTTCTGTCCGTAAGGCGATCGCCCAGGTCATCGATGGACTCGCTGCCGATCCGCGCCCTGCTGGTGTCGCGGCCCTGACCGGCCACCGGCCGTACCTGCGCGTACGGTCCGGTGACTACCGGGTGATCTATTCCGTTGACGACCGCGCTCGCGTGGTCACCGTCGCGGCCGTGGGCCACCGCCGCGAGATCTACCGGAGCTTCGAGCTGTAGCGCGGTCATCGGGTTCTGCATCCGGCCGCGATCACAAGGTCCATGGTGGCTTCGATGACGAGTCGGCGGCCCAGGCATGTGTGGGCAGAGTTGGCGCGGTCCCCTCTAGAGCGCCTCGTGTGCCCCAGTGCCCATTCCCACTGCGCCCGAACGGCCCTCGTGTGCCCCGGTACCCGTTTCCGTCCCGGCCCGAGGGGCGCCGTGCGCACCGGTGCCTGTTGCCGACTGGCGCGAAGGGGTCTTGTGTGCCCCCATGCCTCCTGCTGGATCGCCGACCGGAAAGATCTTGGAACTTCCGGGTTCCGCGGAAGAATAGGTGGACTGGGATCCACCGGATATTCCGTGAAACCCGTATCTTCCACGATCTTTTTCGAAATAAAATCCCAGCCCTGTCCCGCTCGTACCACCCGCCACCGTCGCACCAGGCCGCCCGGTGCGAGCGGGCCGCTGACGGCTGGGACGCGACGGTTGCCCGGCGGGCCGGGGTTGCCGACCCTGCCGATACGCTGCTGGGCATGAAGTTCGCGATCGCGATACCGCAGTTTTATGGGGACGGGGAGTTCGACCCGGGGGCGTTCCGTGCTTATTTCGCGCGGGCCGAGGAGCTCGGGTTTGACAGCGCGTGGGCGCAGGAGCAGATGGTGGGCAGCGGCTGGCCGCAGCTGGGGCCGGTGGAGGCGATGACCTATGCAGCCGCCTGTACCGAGCGGATGCGGCTGGGGTGCGTGGTGTTCGTGTCGACGCTGTACAGCCCGGTGCACCTGGCGAAGAGCCTGAGCTCGCTGGACCAGCTCAGCCGCGGCCGGATCGACATCGGCGTGGGTACCGGCGGCAAGGGGCGGCCGTTCGCCGCCTTCGGCGTGGACCCGCGGCGGTACGTGGCCAGGTTCACCGAGGGGCTGGCGCTGATGAAGGCGCTGTGGACGGAGCAGAGCGTCACGTTCGACGGGGAGTTCTGGCAGCTCAAGGACGCGACGATGGAGCCCAAGCCGTTCCAGAAGCCCTACCCGCCGGTCTGGTTCGGCGCGGCCGCGCCGACCGCGCTGCGGCGCGCGGTACGGCTTGGCGACGGCTTCTTCGGGGCCGGGTCCTCCCCCACCGCGCGGTTCGCCGAGCAGGTCCAGGTCGTCCGCGGGGCGCTGGCCGAGGCTGGCCGGCCTGCCGGGGACTTCCCCATCGCCAAGCGGGTGTACGTCGCGGTGGACGATGACGCCGGGCGGGCGCGTGCGCGGATGAATGACGCGCTGACGCGGCTGTACGGACGGCGCGTCGAGGCCATCGAGGCTGCCGCGGTCGCGGGGAC
>Ga0209169_10001120_pt1 | contig 16295 bp, 12 predicted proteins | sample HubBroMetageWRM4_FD_188346 | JGI IMG/M metagenome (GOLD analysis project Ga0209169, IMG submission 188346) | Warmed soil microbial communities from the Hubbard Brook experimental Forest, New Hampshire - Hubbard Brook CCASE Soil Metagenome WRM 4... | ecosystem: Environmental > Terrestrial > Soil... | reverse complement strand
CAGGACGAGGGCGAATTCGCTCGCGGTTTCTGCGGACATGGCCGCGCCGCGCTGTTCCGCCGCCTGCATCTGGATGGGTCCGAGCACCTGCGCGGCCTTCTGCCAGGGTGAGCGGCGGGCGTCCGCGTCGAGCGGCGAGACAGGTCGGCCGGATGCTCGCGCCAGCGCCGTTGCGGCCGACCATACGGATACTGCGTCGGCCCAGCGTCCGCGGTCGGCGCACAGGTGCCCGCAGATCTCCAGGCAATCAGGCAGGTTGATTACGTTGCCTATCTGCCGGAACACGCGGAAGGTTTCGCTGAGGTGGGCAGCGCCCGCCGCCACCTGGCCCGCCTGCCGTTCCAAGTCCGCCATGAGGAGCCGGGCCGCCGCCTGGAACTGCGGATCATCAGCCATTGTTGCTTGTGATAGAACGTTCACACAGATCCGCAGGGCCGCATCGCCGTCGCCGGCCCGCCTCAGCGCGTTGGCCAGCAGCAAACCAAATGCCCGGCTCAGCCAGCCGGGGATTTCGGCCGGGTCTACCTGGTTTGCTTCCCGGTACCAGGGCAACGCCTCGTCGATGCGGCCCGCGTGAAAAGCAGCGTCGCCGAGCGTAACCAGGGAAGATGCCTCACCAGCCGGGTAGCCCACCTCGCGAGACATGGCCAGGCTGACCTGGGCCGCCTCCGCTGCCTCAGCCAGCCGGAACAGCTGAACCAGGCTGTGGGCCCGGCATTCCAGGGCATTGGCCAGGATCACTGACGGGCCGTCGGCGGCGGCGGCTTCGCAGGCGGCCGAGTAATGCGCGAGCGCGTGTTCCATGCTGCTGTATTCGGCGACCTCACCGAGAAGGATCTGCAGCCTGCACCATAGGTGCGACCCGGGGTCGGCAAACAGGACGGCGGCGCGCAGGTGCCGGCCGGCGTCAGCGCTGCGGCTGCGGAGCAGCCACCACGGGGCCAGCGCCGCGGCCAGGCGGGGCGCGGTCGCGTGGTCGTGGTCGAGGGACCAGGCCAGAGCCTGCTCCATGGCGCTGGTCTCGGCGTCCAGCCACCGGCCGGCGTCCAGTTCCCCGGCGCTGGTCTGGAGCCCGGCCGCCGCGCGCTCGGCTGTCTTGAGGGCATACCGGGTCAGGGCGGCGGCGGTTTCCCGCTCCTCGCCGGCCTCGGCGAGGAGTTCGCGGCCGTAGACGCGGATCGTCTCAAGCATTGTGTAGCGGCTGCGCCCGTCCGGGCCAGCGCGCGGCGGGGTCAGCAGCGAGCAGTCGACCAGGTGCAGGACCGCGGGCCCGGCGCCGACGCCGATGATGTCCTCGGCGGCGTCCAGCGAGAACGGTCCCGGGAAGATCGCCAGCTGCCGGAACACCCGCCGCATGTCTTCGGTCAGCAGCTGGTAACTCCACCCGGTGGTCGCGGCCAGCGACTGCTGCCGGGCCGGCGCCCGGCGATCCCCGCCGGCCAGCAGGTGCAGCCGGTCCAGCAGCTGCGGCAGCCCGAGGGCCTCCAGCCGCGCGGCCGCCAGCTCGATCGCCAGCGGCATCCCGTCCAGCCTGGTTACCAGCCGGTCCACCATCTCGGCCGTCCCGCCGCCCAGGTCGAAGGACGGATCCGCCTGCCGGGCCCGTTCGGCGAACAGCTGCACGGCCGCGGCGCCCTGTCCCTGGCCGGCCGGACCGGGCTCCGGCACGGGCAGCGGGCCGAGCCGGTACCGGGTTTCCCCGGCTATGCCGATGGGCTCGCGGCTGGTCGCCAGCACGGTCACGTCATCGGCGGCCGGCAGCAGGCAGGCGCACAGCTCGGCCGCCGCACTCAGGACATGCTCGCAGTTGTCGAGCACCAGCAGCAGTTGCCGCCGGGACAGCACTCCGGCCAGCGCCTGCGTCAGCGAGGAGTCCGGCGACAGGGGTATCCCCATGGCGGCCGCGACGGCCGCCGGCACCAGCGCCGGGTCCTGCACCGCGGCCAGCTCGACCAGCCACACCCCGTCGGCGAAGCGGGCCCCGGCCCGCCGGGCCACCTCGCAGGCCAGCCGGGTCTTCCCGACTCCACCCGGCCCGGTCACCGTCACCAGCCGGTACTCACCAAGCAGCCCGTCCAGCCCCTGCACGTCACTAGCCCGGCCCACGAAACTGGTCAGGGCGGGCACAAACCCGTGCACGCCGCCGCTGGTACCCGCGGCCGCGCCATCCACCCCCACATCCCAACCATAATCCTGGTCATGCGAGTCCGCGACTGCGATGGAGCCGGACGTGAGCGCGCTGCCCGGCGGCCTTCCGTGCTTTCAGGGCGTGCGCTTATCCTTTTCTCAAATGTCCTATCTAGCGTGAGGTCATGGATCGCGGGCCTGCCGGCGTCGATGGTGCCGGACCGCGCACGCCAGGAGTCCGCGGACCGCGCCGCTTGCTCGCCGCCTGGCTAGCGGTTGTAGTGGTCCTGCTCGCGGTGATCGCGGTGCTCGCGACCCGCCTCGCCGGCCCGCCCACCGCGGCAAAAGCCGGGACGTCAAGCCCCACCCCGACATCGAGCCTGACCGTGCCGGACATCTACCAGCGGGTCGCGCCGTCCGTGGTCATAGTCCGCACCAGCCACGATCTTGGGACTGGCGTCATCGTGGCCGACGATGGCACGATCCTGACCGCGGATCACGTCATCGCCGGCGGCGGGACCATCACCGTCACGTTCGCCGACGGCACCACCGCGACCGCCACTGTCGCCGCCGCCAACCCGAAGCTGGACGTCGCCACGCTCACCCCGGCGAAACTGCCCGAGGTCGTCGTGCCCGCAGATCTCGGCGGGGGCGCCGATGTGGGAGCGCCCGTCGTGGCCATCGGCAATCCGCTCGGCCTGACCGACAGCGTGTCAGCCGGGGTGGTCTCCGGCCTTGACCGGACCGCGGACACCGACCGTGGCACGTTCTCCGGGCTCATCCAGTTCGACGCGGCGGTCAACCCGGGCAGCTCAGGCGGCCCGCTGCTCGACGCACACGGCCTTGTCATCGGCATCGTCGTCTCGATCGCCGCTCCCGATGGCGAGGATGCCTTCGCCGGTATCGGGTTCGCGGTGCCCATCGGCGCCGCGCTCGGCGGTGGCGGCAAGGGCCCAGGCCTGGGGCCGCAGATATGAGCGGATATGAGCGAAGCAACGGCAGCAGCCCCAGGGCGAAAGCCCGGCACGAAGGAGCGCGATGACCATCGAGAGCCCGGCCCCGTCACCTGGCCAGCACGTCAACCCGCTGCAGCCGGTGCTCTTCGAGGTCAAGCGCACCATCGTCGGCCAGGACGTGCTGCTTGAGCGAATGGCGATCGCCCTGCTTTCCGGCGGGCACCTGCTCGTGGAGGGCGTCCCCGGGCTAGCCAAGACGCTGTCGGTCAAGTCGCTCGCCGCGGCGGTCGGCGGGCAGTTCCAGCGCATCCAGTTCACGCCCGACCTGGTGCCGGCCGACCTGACGGGAACGCGGGTCTACCAACAGCACACCGGTGAGTTCCAAACCCAGCTCGGCCCGGTCTTCACGAACCTGCTGCTCGCCGACGAGATCAACCGCGCGCCCGCCAAGGTGCAAAGCGCCCTGCTTGAGGTGATGCAGGAGCACCAGGTCACCATCGGCCGCGAGACGCACCAGGTCCCCGAGCCGTTCCTGGTCATGGCGACGCAGAACCCGATCGAGTCCGAGGGTACCTACCCGCTGCCCGAGGCGCAGGTCGACCGGTTCATGATGAAGGTCGTCGTCGGCTACCCGAGCGCAACCGAGGAACACGCGATCGTCGACCGGGCGCTGCGCCAGGCCGAACCGGTCCGCGCGATGCTCGGCCCGGCGGACCTGATCGCCATGCAGGAGCGCGCGCGGGAGATCTACGTCGATCCCGCCGTCGTCGAGTACGCCGTGCGCCTGGTGACCGCGACCCGCAGCCCGTCCGGCGCGGGGCTCGGCGACCTGAAGCGGTACGTCAGCTACGGGGCCAGCCCGCGCGCCTCGATCGCCCTCGTCACCGGCGCCCGGGCGCTTGCGTTCACCCGCGGCCGTGACTACGTGCTGCCAGACGACGTCAGCGAGCTCGCCCTTGACGTGCTGCGGCACCGCCTCGTGCTGTCCTACGAGGCGCTCGCCGACGACATCACGGCCGACGCGATCATCGCGAAGGTGCTCAGGGCAGTCGTCGCGCCCGAGGTCGTCCTGAGCGGCCACTGACCCATGAGCACCGTACCGGAACGGCTCCTGGCCCGCCTGGAGTGGCGGGTCGTCCGCCGCCTCGACGGACGCCAGGCGGGCAGCTACCGAACCGCGCACCGGGGGACCGGAACCGACCTGGTAGGACTGCGCGAGTACACCGACGGCGACGACGCGCGGCATATCGACTGGAACGTCACCGCCCGGCTGAACGAGCCGCAGCTTCGCGTGTTCACCGAGGACCGCGAGCTCACCGTGTGGCTTGTGCTCGACCGTTCGGCGTCCATGACGGTAGGCGGCCCCGAGCGCGGCAAGCACGACGTGCTCAGCGAGCTTGCCCTGGTGCTCGCCCGGCTGTTCGGCCGGGGCGGGAACCGCATCGGCGCCCTGCTTTACGACAACGGGGTAGTCCGCATCGTGCCGGCGGGCACCGGGCGCAGGCACGCGCTCCGCATCGGCGCCGAACTCACCGGGACCGCCGGCGGCCGCCCCCGTGTCGGCCAACACGGTACCGGCCAGTACAGCGGCACGACCGACCTCGCGGCGATGCTCGACGCGGCAGCCAAGGTCGCCAGGCGCCGTGCCCTGATCGTGGTCATCTCCGACTTCATCGGCGACGGCGACTGGGGCCGGTCGCTGCTGCGCCTGACGCCACGCCACGAGGTCGTCGCCCTGCGCGTCACCGACGCCGCCGATGACGAGCTGCCCGACGTCGGCCTTGTCGTCGTAGAGGACGCCGAGACCGGGGAGCAGCTCGTCATCGACTCCGGCGACCCGCTGCTGCGCACGCGGCTGCGCGCAGCCGTCGAGAACCGCGATACCCGCCTGGCCGCCGGAATGCGCCGGGCCGGGGTACCCATCCACCGCATCGGCACGGACGCCGACCTGGTCACGGCGCTCATCGAGGTCGTCGCGAGTACCCAGCGCAGGCGCGTATGAGCCTCGCCGACCCCGTTCTCCTGGCCGCCGGCCTGCTCATTGCCGCGGGCCTGGCCTGGGCCGCGGTCGCCGCCGCGCGGCGGCGCGCCGCGGCACTCGCCGCGGCCGGGGTCGCGGCGGGCAGACCGGGAAGCAGCCGACTCGGCGGCGTGTGGCTGTCCGTCGCCGGCGTCGCCGTGCTCGCGGTCGCCGTCGCCGGCCCGGCGGCGTCCGTCCCGGTGTCCCATGCCTCCGGCACCGTCATCCTCGCCATCGACGTCTCGGGCAGCATGGCCGCCACCGACGTGGCGCCCAGCCGCCTTGCCGCCGCGAAGAAGGCGGCGCTGGCGTTCATCGATGCCCAGCCGGACAGCGTGGACATCGGCGTCGTCGCGTTCCAGCGGGGCGGCCTCGAGGCAGCCCTGCCGACCGCCGATCACGCGACCGCCTCGGCCGCGGTACGCCGGCTGGCCGCCGGCGGCGGCACGTCACTCGGCGACGCCGTCCTCGCCTCGCTGTCCGCGATCACGCGCAGGACGGTCACCATCGGCCTCGACGGCAGCGCGCCGAACATCGGCTACTGGCCCTCGGCCACGATCGTCCTGTTCTCCGACGGGCAGGACGAGGCCGGCGGCGCCAGCGAAAGCACCGCCGCCGACGGCGACACCAGTGCCGACGCGGCCGCCTCGGTCGCCGAGAAGGCCGGCGTGCACATCGACACCGTCGGGGTCGGCACCATCGCGGGTACCACCGTCGACGTCGACGGCTACCACCTGTTCACCGCGCTCGACCCGGCCACGCTGACATCGATCTCGCAGGCCACCGGCGGCACTTACCATCCGGCATCGAACGCGAGCGAGCTCGACGGCATCGCCTCGTCCATCAACCTGAGGCTGACCGTCACCAACGAGCCGCTGCCGCTGGCCGGCGCGTTCATCGTGCTGGCACTCGCGCTGCTCGCCGCGGGCGCCGTGCTCACCGTGACCCGGACGGGCCGGGTGGTCTGAATGTCCCTGTCCTGGCCGTGGGCGCTGCTCGCGCTTCTCGTCATCCCGCTGGTGTCCGCCGTCTGGTGGCTGACGCGGCGCAGGCGCAGGCGGGCCGTGGTCCGGGTGTCCTCGATCGCGCTCGTCCGCACGGCCGTGCCCGGCCGCTCGCGCTGGCAGCGCCGCATCCCCGCGGCGCTGCTGATGCTCGGTCTGGCCGTGCTCGCGATCGGCGCAGCCCGCCCGCAGGCGACCGTGCCGGTCGCCTCGTCGTCCGCAACGATCATGCTCGCCCTGGACGTCTCGGGCTCCATGTGCTCCACGGACGTGAAGCCGAACCGGATCACCGCGGCCGAGCGAGCGGCCAGCGCCTTCATCAGATCCCAGGCGGGCGGCCCGCGCATCGGCCTGGTCACGTTCGCAGGCACCGCCGTGGTCCTCGTCCCGCCCACCGCGGATACGCAGCAGCTGCTCAGCGCGCTCGACGGCCTCACGACCTCGTTCGGCACCGCCATCGGCGAGGGCATACTGACCTCGCTCGACGCCATCGCCCAGGTCGACCCGTCGGTCGCGCCGACCGGCGCGACCGTCCACCGCGGCGCCGGCTACGCCGACGACGTGATCGTCGTGCTCACCGACGGCTCGAACAACCAGGGCGTCGACCCGCAGACCGCGGCGAAGGAGGCCGCCGACCGGGGCGTGCGCGTCTTCACGATCGGCTACGGTACCGATAACCCCGCGCCGCTCGCGTGCAGCTCCACGCAATTCGGCGGCGGCTTCGGCGGCGGGTTCGGAGGGTTCGGCGGCGGTCAGCACGGCGGGGCGGGCAACCCGCTCGCCGCCGATTACGGCGCGCTCATGCAGATCTCCCGGACCACCGACGGCACGTTCTACCGCGCGCAAGATGCTGCACAGCTCAGCAGGGCGCTCGCCAAGCTACCAGCCGCCTTCACGGTCGTCCGTGAGCACGTCGACATCGCCTACTGGTTCGCCGCCGCCGGCGGCCTCCTCATCGCCGCGGCGGTGGCGCTCTCGCTGTGGTGGAACCGCACCCGGCGAATGCCCGCCCCAGCGAAGACCGTGGATCACTGACCCCAGCACGGCGCAATTCCTACGTGCGGGCAATTTTAAGATTCTTTTTTTGCCGAACGAGCAGTGGTGCTTGGTTCAGGTAATCAGCGAGCGGGCGATGCGGTGCCCGGTCCGGCGGCCTGCGCCTGTCTCGGTGACAACCACAACCTGAGCTGATCTACCAACTGCGCTGCCGGGCGCCAAGTCTCGTCACAGGATCGCATACGCGTTATTAGGCGAACCGACGCCGTTCGGCAGGTTTACCGGAGCCGATACCAGCATGAACGACCACCGGCCCGCCGCAGAGCATGCACTGGCCAGGCTGTCGAGGAGAAAAAACTCCCCGATCGGCATGCCAAGCAGCGCCAGGATTCGGTGGTGCAGGAAACCATCCTCCCGGCGGATCCGAAGTGCTTCCAGTGCAGGGTTGTCGGCGGCCGCGGCGGCGGCGCCGTGGTTCCACAGCCAAGCCGCGGTCTCGATCCGCGGATCGAGACCGGGCGTCTCGAGTCCGTCTTCGCCCCCGTGTTGGCGACCTCCCAACGCCTGCCGCATCGCCGCCGAGAGGCCCAGATACCATCCGAGCCACCCCGTACGCAGCAGCAGAATGTCTCCTCGGCGAAGCTTCGTTCCCTGGGATTCGAGTGTCTTATCAAGAAGATCAGGAGTGATAAGAACTCGTCTATTCTGCGCCAATGGTACACCCTTCGCCGCCGCGTACCGTTCGACATCGATCAACACTCCGCGACCCACGATGCCATGTTTCGCGAGAACGTCGATACCAAGTGTCCCGTTGTCGAGGTCGTGTTCCTGACGACCTCCGTAATAGCCAAACTCCCGGTAGCGGATGTGCTGCAGGCCATCCCATTGGCTCGAGCACTGCAGGAAGAAGTTACTGAGCGAGTCGTCCCGCCCCAGGCGCGAACGAGTAACGGAGTGCTCGAATGGCGTCCGTCTTGGCACTAGACTCGGGGCCGGCTGATCCATCGGGAGAGAAAGGCAGATGGTCTCCCCCGTCGCGACCTCGCCAGCGGCGGCCACAACGGCTTCTTTCGTCACGAAATTCATCGTCCCTAGCTGATCGTCCGAGCCGAAAACGTCCCATGCGTGGTGTTCGCCCGTACGGGCGAACACTGGCAGCGATTCGTACCGGGGTATGTCCTGCGCATCGTGAGCTTCCGCCCGTGTCATGTCTGCTCCGCCCTCTCGTTCAAGAACCTCGCGTCAGCACAAGTCCGCCGCCGCGGTACATGGGGGATCCATCGAACACGCACACGGCTCCAGCATCGCTAACCTGGCGCTGGCCAGCCCTACCCGAGACCTGAAGCGCCGCTTCGGCAATGTGTCCCATGCCATGCAAGCGTCCCTGGCTCAGACTGCCCCCGAATGTGTTGACAGGCAGCGTGCCCTCGAGGCCGATCCGCTCCTTAGTCGCGAAGGCATGAGCCTCACCTCGTGCGCAAAAGCCCGCGGCTTCGAGCCAGTAGTAAACCGACGGACTAAAACCATCGTAAAGCTCGGCCGCCGCCATATCGGACGGCCCAAGTCCTGCTTGCCGCCAGAGGTCGGCCGCCAGCGGCTGTCCCGACTCGATATGGTCGTCTAGGAGATAGTGAATCGAGTCACGGCGAGGCACGGTTTGCTGTCCGATGGCTGCGAGATAGGCCGGAGGCTGACGCAGGTGACCGGCCCGCTCCGATGTCGTCATGACGAGCGCTGCGCAGGAGGTCACTGGAACGTCGCAGTCGAACAAGCACAATGGGTCGGAAATCATGCGAGCTGCGAGATACTCCTCCTCGGTGAGCGGCCGATCCGCGAAGTAGGCGTGCTCGTTACGATTCGCATTATTCCTGGAGTTAACGACGAGTGCTGCCATCTCCTCTCGTGATGACCCGTATAGCTCAAGGTATCGACGATACCCAAATGCGTGCCATTGGATCACGCTGACACATCCGTACGGTGCGGTGAACTGCGCATCACCAATAGCCGTCTGCGATTCATAGAGGCCATAGGTTCCTGGTGGCGTATACATCGCCCGCCAAATTAGGGCATAATTGCAGGAACCGGAGATCAACGCATGCGCCGCGTCTCGAACAGCCGAGGCAATCAGCCCGAGCCCCGGCTGTGCATACCAAGTCACATTTTTGAATCGAGGATCCGACAAGAAGAAGTCGACGTTTATAATGTCAACCCCGTTCTGATTGCGTGCACCGATATTAGGGGCGGTCGCGTATGTTGCGAGCCCGTCGATATCGCTGACCTCGATCCCGCAGTCCGCACATGCCGCCTCCATCGCTTGACGAGCGAACTGGCCAAGCGGCACCGACGTCCGTCGTTCGATCGGCGAGAATCCAATGCCCGCAATGGCGACGGCACCTCCGTGTTCCCACGCCACCGCTAGGAGGCCGTAACCACGGGCGCCGGCCTGAACTGCGGCAATACGATGCCGCCTTCGCTAACCGGCTCAAAGATAACGCGCATCGCACACCCAACCTTAAACTGCTCCAACGGCACATCATCGCCGATGAAGTCTGACATGAGAAAGAGCCGAGGCTGCTCGACGAGCTCGACCGTCAGGCAAATGTACGGAATTACGTCAATGAGACCGGCCACGATCTTGTGATGTGTTACGGTCCAGCTCCAGAGGCGAGCTTCGCCGCTGACTGGGACGTACGTTTGCTTTGTTTCACCGCAGTCAGTGCAAAGAGATCGCGGCGGATGATGAAACCTGCTACATGCCGTGCACCGCTGAATGACAAGTAGGCCGTTGGCTGCGCCCTCCCAAAACTCGCGGGACAGCTCGTCCACTTCCGGTATGGGGCGCCGGACCACTGGATGAGATATCTCTGAGCTCATCTGCCTGCGCCTTCGATGGTGATGTCGATCGCTCCACTCGGCACCACACCGCCAAGCCACCGGCCTCGCAGTTCGGCCTTCGGAACCTTATACGTCGACGTAACAGGAAAACTGCTTCTGACTTCGACATACCGAGGGACCATCTCCCGCGGCAGCTGCTCACGCAAGTACTGCGCGAGACCCTCGACGGTGAAGCCACCGGCATCCGACGGCACCACGGCCAGCACTGCCTCCGACTCCCCGAGGTCGGAGGGGACCGCGAAAGCCGCGGCTTCCTGGATTCCTCCAAACTTCAGCGCGGCGGCCTCGATGTCCGCGGCAGCTATGTTCACGCCCCTTCGGCGGATCTGGTCTCCCATGCGGCCGACGAGGTAAAGGAATCCTGCTTCGTCAAAGTAGCCTTCGTCCCCGGTATGGAACCACAAGTTCTGCCACGACTTGACCGTCGCAACCGGGTCACCGGCGTAGCCAGGCGTTACTAGGTGCGGCTCCCGCGGGCGCCAGAGGATCTGACCCCGCTCTCCCGGCGGAACGGGATAATCGCGCTCATCGCATACCTGGATGTCAAAGAGCGGGCTCGGTCGCCCAGCTGAGCCGTTTGGTGCCTGTTCGCCGGGGGGCATATACGCAATGACGTTACCTTCCGACTGTCCGTAGAAATTGATGAGCCTAGCGCCAAAGCGTTCTTCGAACGCAGGATTCGGCACTGCGGTCCAAAGGCGGCAACAGCGATGAGTTCGGTCATCAGGCTTACGTTCCTGCCTGAGCAGGATTGCGACGAGCGGGTTTACGATGTGCGCCATCGTCGCATCGTGCTGACGGATCCTCGTCCAGAACTGACGGGCACTGAAGCGTCGATCGATAACTATGCTCCCGCCGGCGACCAGTGTTGCGACAACGCCGTAGAAGCTGGCAAGACCGTGCTGCAACGGGAAGCAGGTGTAAAGCCGGTCAGCGGGAGCGTACTCGGTGATCCACACGTACTGAACGGCCGCAGTCGTAACCCGAGAATGCGTCATGGCGACAGCTTTTGCCGGCCCGGTCGTTCCCGACGTGTACCTGATTGAAACGGGCTCCGCGGGGTCCGAAGCATATGGATCCAGCGGCGGTTCCCTGAGGAGGGTCGAGAACGGTACCTCGCGTGGTCGCGTCTGGCGCTTCCGCGCTTGTCCTACGACTACCACTACCTCAAGATCCGGGAGTTCGTGCGCTATCTCCCGGACCGATTCCCGGGTCTCGTCGTCGCATATTGCGACCTTCGCCGAGGCAATGCGCAGCTGGTGCGCCAGGAGCGCTCCGTGCAAGCCGCCGCTGATAGACGCGTCGACGGACCCAATGATCATCGATGCGAACCAGGTGAGGAGGTACTCAGCTGAGTTCGGCAGAATGATCGCACATTTGTCTCCGGGACCAAGCCCCAGGCTCCGCAAACCCGTCGCCAAGCGCGTAGCGGACTCCCACAAGCTTCCGAACGTCCAGGTCTCCCTCTCGTGCGGAAGGACTATAAACGTCTCGTCTGCCTGTCCGGCTGCGCGCCGGGCGAGCAAGTCAGTCACTCGCCGGTCTGCTAGCGGCGGAAGTACCGGCATTACGCTCGTACTTGAGTTGATGTTCATCATTACCGCTGGTCTACCTCGGATCCCTAGTTTCCGACTTCTGGTGAGGCAACTCAAGTCCAGTCGCCGACTGCCGGAGCAACAACGATCTCCCGTTCAATGAAATCGTCGATCTCGCTGTCGTGGTACCCAAGCTCTGAAAGTACCGAATGAAAATCCGCACCCGGCCTTGACGGGTTTCGAGGGACAAAACCATGCCTGCCCGAAATGGGTACGACAGAGCTCACTTGAACCACATTGCCGAGCTCAGGGTGCTCGACTGTCACGAACAGTCCGCGCTCTCGGAAGCACTCGTCATTCACGACCTCGTCGATTCTTCGTACCGGAGCGAACGGGATCTGTTGCGCCGCCAATGCATCGCACCATTCTGGCAATGTCCTGGTACGAAATCGCTCTGCCAAGATCTCGCGCGCTTGCCGTTGCTCGTCTGCGTCACCGAACTGCCGGTCAGCAAGATCGGACAGATCCAGGAACTCACAGAGACGTCGGTAGAAGTGAGGTTCGTTACACGCAATCGTGATCCACCTGTGTTCGCGCGTTTCATAGACGTTGTAGTAGGCAGTACCGCCGGTTAGGTAAGTTTCCCCGGCCTTCGGCACGAGACCCGACGAGAGGTAACGCGCCACCTCAACAGCCAGCAGGCCGACGACGCCGTCGGCCATCGCCACATCGATCCATTGTCCGTCGCCGGACCGTTCACGGGAAAGAAGAGCTCCCAAGATCGCGCTGACCGCCCGGAGCGAGCCTGAGGCGTAGTCAGCGATTACGTTGATCGGTACAACAGGACTGCCATCGGTCCCGCCAATGAGGCTCAATGCGCCGGCGTAGGCGAGATAATTCAGGTCATGGCCGACCAGCGGCGTTCGGGAACCTACCTGACCATACCCGGTGATCGAACAGTAGACGATTTTCCTGTTTACCCGCCGTACCGCTTGATAATCCAGACCGAGTCGCTCCATGACACCAGGGCGAAATCCCTCAACAGCCACATCCGCCGTGCTCAGCAACCGAAGAGCGAGATCACGGCCGCTGTCGCTCCGGAGGTCGACAGCGATACTGCGCTTGTTACGTTCGAGCGGGTTAAACGAGCGCCAGCGCCATTCCTCCGCCGAGTAATCGTCTCTGGGTTGACCTTGCAAGACTCGCTCATCCCGCGCTCGCCGACCCCCGCCGGGTTCTTCGACCTTGATCACATCGGCACCAAGATCACCTAGGACCATTGTCGTCATGGGTCCGGGCGCAAGCCTCGAAAAGTCAATAACTCGATAAGAGCTCAATATGCCGGTAGAGTCATCAAGCTTGTCGGTCATCGCATCCCTCAGTCGAGGGGTCCTCGCGTACGGACGTCACGTAGGCCGGTACCGTCATGCTCATGCCTCCGTGTCCCTCGTGGTGGGTGCTCACGTCCCAGCCTGGACCTGCCGGTCGACCACTACCATGCGCATAGATATCCCCAGCCGAATCTAGGTTACGGTCGAGCGGACGTCAAGAAGCGAACTCGCCCGCCGCCAGGCCACCTGCCTTTGATAGCAGGAACGGGCACTGATCCTCGCCTTCGGCGACGACCTCGACGCGGTCTGGGACGTGCCAGCCTCCCCAGATCGGGGGAGTCGCGCGGCGAGGTGCCTGCCCGGCAGGTCCGGCAGCATCCTGCTTCTTAGTAGGACGGTCCGCAGTCACGAGCCATCCCGAGTCAACCCCCACCCTGTCAGCGGCCAGGTCTCCGCTATGACCAGGTGGCCACGCGCCTCGATGTTGGTCGGCTGGCCGATTCAGGTCTATCATCCGTATGGATTGGGCAAGAGGTGATCGTGTGACTCAGGTTGAGCGGGATCCCGATCGTGTGGTCGGTTGTCCGGTGGTTCATTTTGAGGTGGCGCCGGAGCGGGAGAGCGGATTCTACTGGGAGCAGGCGAAGCGACTCCGCGATCAGGGGCCCATCATGTTTAACACGCTCGCGCAGGGTTTCTGGGTGCTGACCTCGCATGAGCTGGTGCGTGATATGTACCAGCGCGCTGGCGACTTTTCCACGGAGTCGGTGACAGCGTGGAATCCTGAACCGCATTTCAGCTGGATTCCGCTGGGGGTGGATCCGCCCGATCATGCGTCGTTCCGCCGGCTGCTGAATCGGTGGTTCTCACCCGCGGCGACCCGGCGGACGGCTGATCTGCAGCGGCAGGTGTGCCGCCGGTATGTGGAGGAGCTTGCTCCCTCGGGACGGTGCGACGCTGTTGCTGAGTTCGCGATCCGGTACCCGACGGAGGTGTTCCTTGGCTTGATGAACTTGCCGGCCAGTGACACGACGGATCTGGTCCAGATGGTGGAGGACTTCTTTCATGGCTATAGCGGCGCCGAGCCAGAGAAAGCTGGCATGGCGTATCGCGCGATCAAGGACTACTTCACGGGCCGGATCGCTGAGCGCCGGGAGAGTCCGCTGGATCCGGACTCGGACATACTGACGTTCCTGATGCGGTCACGTATCGAACTTGAGAGTGAGGGCGCAAGCCGGCTCGTTAGCCATGAGGAGCTGCTCGACATCTGCTTCATGTTGGTAGTAGCCGGGCTGGACACTACCCGAGCGGAGCTGGGGTGGATGCTGTTCCATTTCGCGACACATCCTGAGGATCGCCGCCGGGTCATTGAAGACCCGGATCTGGTGGTGCCAGCGGTGGAAGAGGTATTGCGGTACTACTCGATCATTTACGGTGACGGCCGTAAAGTCGTACGTGATATGGAATATCACGGTTGCCCGATGAGGAAGGGAGATATGATCTACGGGATGACGTCGGCGGCGAACCGTGATCGTAAATTTGAAGATGCCGACTCGTTTATCATCGACCGGGCGCCGATCCCGAATCTGGCCTTTGCGGCGGGCCCGCATCGCTGCCTGGGCGCACATCTGGCCCGGAGTGAGCTGCAAATCGCGTTGCAGGAATGGCTGCGCGTGATCCCGTATTATCACGTCGATAGTGACGAACCATTGGTCGAGCGAGGCGCGCAGCTGAGCCTAGTCTCGCTGCCGCTAGCATGGCCGACGGCAGGAGAAGCGAACGGATTGTTATGCGGATCGCAATCTCCCGTGACCTGTGCACCGGGCACGGCCGTTGTTATGGTATCGCCGCCCCCGACTGGCTGAAACCGGATGATGAAGGCTACGTCGACATTGGAGGTAGCGAGATCCAGGTACCCTCAGGAAAAGAAGCCGAAGCTCTCGAAGCTGAGGCGATTTGCCCGGAAACCGCAATAACTACCATCGCCTGAGTGGTAAATCGGGTGGGGAAGGCGCAACAATTCTCCAGCGTCGCTGGAGTTGTTAGCACTTCATGGAAGCGCGGTTTAACTTGAGCATGGCTCGTCAGGAACCGCCTGCCCGCAACCGGAACGGGCTTGCGACCTGCCCAACGTATGAAGGACGCAGCAAAGACCCAAGCTCAACCGCTTATATCACGCCACGAGACGACTTGACGACAGTCAGTTTCCACGGGTGTTCTGCGCAATCCAGGATGAATCCGCCGGTCACTGCGCTCGGAAGTTCTGACCTGAGTATGGGAGAAGTGCCGTTGTAGCGGGGTTTTTGGTGGTGGGGACGGGGGGTTGCTTGACGGTGGTGTGCCTGCGACCTAGCTTGAGAGCGCGGGTATTTATGCGCATAGTGATGCGGTATTGAGGGTCACTTTGAGGGTGGCGCGCGGACTTGGAGGGTTGCTGGTGACGGTATCGGCTGCGGGGCCCGGGGAGTGGGTTGAGCTTCCTGATGATCCTGAGGAGATGGTTGCCGAGGCGGCCCGGCTTGGATGGGGGGACGGGCTGCCGTTTATCCCGGCTACGGCGGAGCGGATCGACGCGATGCTCCGGGGTGCCGGCGTGGACGCCGGGGAGCGGCTGCCGGTGATCCAGCCGTCTCGGTCGGAGATCACTGCGGCGGACGTGGCGGTGAACGCTGTGATGGCGGGTTGCCCGCCGGTGGTGTTCCCGGTGGTGCTTGCGGCGATGCGGGCGCTGGTCGCGCCGGACTTCAACCTGGAGTTGCTGCAGTCCACGACGCATCCCACGGCCCCGCTGGTGATCGTGCACGGGGCGATTGCCGAGCGGGCCGGCTTCAATACGGGCACGGGCACGCTGGGCCCGGGTACGGTCGCGAACGCGACCGTCGGCCGGGCTGTCCGCCTGTGCCTGCTCAATCTCGGCCACGCCCGGCCTGGGGTGGCTGACTTCGCGACGCAGGCGTCGCCCGCTAAGTATGCCTACTGCATGGCGGAGAACGCGGTCGGCAGTCCCTGGGCGCCGTATCACGCGGATGCGGCTGGCCTGGATCCTGGTCAGAGCGCGGTGACGGTGATGGGGGCCGAGGGGCCGCATCACGTGAACGACCACACGAGCACTACCGCGACGGGGGTGCTGTCTACCGTGGCGTCGATGATCACTGTGCTGGGGTCGAACCCGACGTGGATCACCGGATCCCAGACCATGGTGGTGCTGGGCCCCGAGCATGCTGCCACCGTGGCCCAGTCTGGCTTTACGCGGCGCGACGTTCAGATGTGGCTTTATGAGAACGCCCGGATGCCGCTGTCAGCCTACAAACGCGGCGGGATGTGGGGGATGCAGATCTGGCCGAGGTGGAAGCAGGTGGTCGAGGACGACAGCTTCCTGATGTGCCCGCTGGATTCTCCAGACAGTTTCCGCGTCATGGTGGGCGGCGGGA
>Ga0209169_10001115_pt1 | contig 16371 bp, 14 predicted proteins | sample HubBroMetageWRM4_FD_188346 | JGI IMG/M metagenome (GOLD analysis project Ga0209169, IMG submission 188346) | Warmed soil microbial communities from the Hubbard Brook experimental Forest, New Hampshire - Hubbard Brook CCASE Soil Metagenome WRM 4... | ecosystem: Environmental > Terrestrial > Soil... | reverse complement strand
GCCGGCCTCGCGCTGATCGACATGGTGAAGGCCATCGACCCGGCCGCGGTGATCACCGACGTGCGGGTGGAGTGGAAGCAGGGCGGGAAGTCCGGGCCCTGGCGGCGGCCGTGAGCGAGCCGGAGGCGAGCGAAAGAAAGCCAGCACTCAGGGCGCTCGCGGTCACGGTCTCCAACCGGGCGGCGGCCGGGGTGTACGCGGACAAGTCCGGGCCCGTGCTCGTCGAGCTGCTGCGTTCGGCGGGATGCGAGGTGGTGGACGGGCCGCTGGTGATACCGGACGGCGATCCGGTGGAGGCGGCGCTGCGGGACGCGGTCGCCGCGGGCTACGACGTGGTGGTCACCACCGGCGGGACCGGGCTCACCCCGGCCGACCTGACGCCGGAGATGACCAGGCGGGTGCTGGCGAAGGAGATCCCAGGGATCGCGGAGGCGCTGCGTTCGGCGGGCGCCGCGGCCGGGGTGCCCGCCGCGATCTTGTCCCGGGGGGTGGCCGGGGTGGCGGACCGGACCCTGATCGTCAACCTGCCCGGCTCTACTGGCGGAGTGCGGGACGGGATGGAAGTGCTGGCCGGAGTTCTGGAGCACGCGGTCTCGCAGATTCACGGCGGTGACCATGCCAGGGCGGACGGGGAGGCGAAACGGTGAAAGGTTCGCGTAGCGTCCGCGTCGATACAGGAGAATGATGGGAACGTGGGACGCATGCGCGGCTGGCCGGCCACGCTCACCGAGCCTCATCTGCTCGGCGAGCCGGTAGGGCTGCGCCCGGTGCGGGTGAGCGACGCCCGCGCGTGGCGCGAGATACGGGTGCGGAACGCGCCGTGGCTGCGGCCCTGGGAGCCCACCAACCCGGAGACCCCGCTCTACCGGTCCAGCCTGGGGCCCTACTTCGCGATGGCGCGGGCGATGCGGCGCGAGGCGCGGGCGGGGCAGGCCGTGCCCTGGGTCGTGACGTTCAACGACGTGTTCGTGGGGCAGCTGACCATCGGGTCGATCACGTGGGGTTCGGCCCGCTCGGGACAGGTCGGGTACTGGATCGACGAGGCGTACGCCGGGCGGAGCATCATCCCGACCACGCTCGCCATGGCCGTCGACCACTGCTTCGGCGTCATCGGCCTGCACCGGCTCGAGGCGTCGATCCGGCCGGAGAACCACGCGTCCCGGCGGGTGGTGGAGAAGCTCGGCTTCCGCGAGGAGGGCGTCCGGGTGCGGCAGCTGCACATCAACGGGGCCTGGCGGGACCACGTGTGTTACGCGCTGACGGCCGAGGAGGTGCCGCAGGGGCTGATGCCGCGGTGGCGGAGCATCCTGCTGGCGTCGAGGTCCAACGCGAGCTGATCGCCCGGTCCGTCTGGGTTGCGCGGGCCGATCGCCCGGTCCGTCTGGGTTGGGTGCTGGCGCGACGAATGTGGCGACACACCGGGCCGGGTGCTCGCCTGTCTCCGCGTGAGCTATTACGTTGCGTCACGTGAGCCCTGGGCTTGACGGGAGCAGTATGCCCACGTCCGGGACCCTGTTGTCATCGTCGCCGGGCCGTCGGCACCCGTCGCGCCGAGGGGAGGATTGTTGAGCAGCGCGATTCTGTATGTCGCGATCGTCGCCATCTGGGCGGGCGTGCTCATCCCCCGGTGGCTGCGGCGGGACTCCTCGGCTACCGCGGCCGCCTCGGACCAGACGCCCGAGACCGGGGAGCCGGGCGAGGAGAGCCGGCGGGAGGACGACGTGGCCGAGGCTGAGGCCGCTGAGCGCCCGGGTCCGGCGTCCCGGGGTCCGGCGTCCGGAGGTCCGGCGTCCCGGGGTCCGGCGTCCCCGGGTCCGGCGTCCCGGGGCTCGGCGTCCCCGGGTCCGGCGTCCCGGGGTCCGCGGCGTCGTCCCGCCGACGCCGACGCCGACGGCTCTGCGCGGCGTCGTCCTGACCGGGCACGGGACCGGGATGGTGCCGGCATGCTGTCCGCGCGCAGGCGGCTGCTCGGCCTGCTCGTGCTGCTCGCCATCGCGTCCGGGGTGCTTGCCGAGCGGCGGCTCGCGGCCTGGTGGGTGGTGCTGCCGCCGATCGCGATGCTGCTCGGCTACCTGGCCCTGCTCAGGGAGGCGGCCAAGGCCGACGCCGAAAGGCGGCATGGTGGCCGCTCGCAGGCCATGCGTGATCCGGCGGCGCGGCGAGGTGCTTCTCCTGTGTCGGCCGCGGCTGCCTCGGCCCCGGCCCCGGCTGCTGGGGCCTCGGCTGGCGGGGCCTCGGCTGACGTGCCGGAGGTTACCGAGCGCCGGGCGCAGGTCATCGACATCTCGGCGTCCTGGGAGCAGGACGACGACCAGCTCTACGACCAGGACGCGGACGCCAAGCGGCGCGCGGTTGGGGACTGACCGCCGGGGTTAGCTGGCCTGGACCGTGAGGGCCTGCGGGCCGCGGAACGAGATGTTCGGGTGGAAGGTGAGCCGCTGGTCGGGCGCGAGCCGCAGGCGGGGGTAGCGGCGGGCGAGTTCGGCGATCGCGATCTGGGCTTCCAGCTTGCCGAGGTTCGCGCCCAGGCAGTAGTGCAGGCCCTTGCCGAAGGCCAGGTGGCGTTCGGCATCGGGCCGGTGCAGGTCGAAGGTGTCGGGATCGGCGAACGCGGTGGCGTCCCTGCCCGAGGCGGCCAGCCACAGAAACAGCCTGGCGCCGGCGGGCAGGTCCACTCCGGCCAGCGTGACCGGCCGGGTGGTGACCCGCCGCCAGACCGGCACGGACGGGTCGTAGCGCAGGCTCTCCTCCACCGCCTTCGGTATCAGCTCGGGCCGGTCCGCGATCTCGGCCCAGCGGGCCGGGTCCTCGAGCAGGCGCCGCACGGTGTTGCCGATGAGCCCGGTGGTGGTCTCATGCCCGGCGAACGACAGCGAGAACAGGATCGAGGCGATCTCGTCCAGGGTGAGCCGCTCCGGGTTCTCCTCGTGGATCGCGATCAGGTCGCTGGTCACGTCGTCGCCGGGCTCTTGGGTTTTCTTGTCCACCAGGTCACGCAGGTACTTGCGGTAGGCGGCCATGTTGGTAGCGATCTCCACCTGGTCCTGCGGCGCCGGGCGCCCCCAGGCAAGCGCGGCCCGGTAGCCGCACCACTGCTTGAGCCGTGGGTGGTCCTGCTCCGGCACGCCCATCAGGGAGAACACGATCGTGGCGGGCAACGGGTAGGCCAGCGCGGCGACCAGGTCGAACTCCTCCTCGGCGGCCACGTCGTCGAGCAGCTTCCGGGTGGTGGCCTCGATGGCGGGGATCATCGCGGTGACCCGCCTCATGCTGAACGCGCGGGCCGCGGGCTTGCGCAGCCTGGCGTGTTCGGGCTCGTCCAGGCTGACCATCGACGGCTGGGGCCGGTGGCCGCCGGCCAGCAGGATCTGCTGGGCCTCAGGTACCAAGGGGACCAGCGGCGCCTGCGCCACGGCCGCGGAATATGTGCCTGGGTCCTTGAAGACGTCCTCGATGTCTTTGTAGCGGGTGATGACGTAGTAGCCGATCCTGGGGGCGAAGAAGACCGGGGCGCCTTGTTGGGGGAGGTTCGCCAGGACTGCGTGGGGATCGGAGAGGAATTCGGGTGACAGGGGGTCGAAGGAGTCGTCTACGGGGCAGCCGGGCACGGTTTGTTCGGCCGTCATCGCGCGCCTCCTCTGGGTCGGGGCGTCAGGGCGTCAGGACGTCAAGGCCCGGATCATGCCTATGATGTCGGGTGCCGGCGCCGGTGTCACCGTTGCGGGCCTGGCAGCCGGCAGGAGGCGCGTGCATGGCCCGGAGTTTGCTAGGCTGGCTCAGGTTTCTCGGGGCTGTAGCGCAGTCTGGTAGCGCACCTCGTTCGCATCGAGGGGGCCAGGGGTTCGAATCCCCTCAGCTCCACCGAGAAGTTCTAGGTCAGGAGCGTTTTTCGAGTCTTTGATCACCGCAGTGGATGCCTTGCGCGGCGACGGGGCGCCCTAGGCAACTCCGGGCGACTGCGGCGGATAACCGTCCGGCGAGGGTGCCGGACGGCATCGTGGCCTCGTCGATTATGCCCCGGTCGGCTGGGGCGGGGCGAAGCGCTGCACGAAGGCGAGGGCGGTGTCGGCGACCTCCCGCCAGCCGCTGTCGATGGTCAGCGCGTGCCCTCGTCCGGGCATCTCGACGATCTCGGTCACGCTCTTGTTGTGCTTCTGATGCTTGTAGGAGGCATTGGTGATGGCCCACGGGACGGTGTGGTCCTTCTCGCCGGAGATGAGCAGCAGCGGCCCGCGGTCGGGATTCTCGGTGTCGACCTTCGCCTCGCTCCACGGGTTGAGGTTGGCCGCTGCGGCCTGGAACAGCGGCAGGCCGGAAGCGGGTACGGCGAACGTCTCGTAGAGCTGTTTCGCCTCGTCTTCGGACACGGCGTTGGCGAACGCGTAGCGGAACTGGTCGTAGCTGAGCGGGACCGCGCGGTGCCGGTTGGCCGGGTTGCCCAGCGCAGCCGATGCTGACCTCAGCGCCGAGATCGGCAGCGGCAGGACGCCGCGGAATGGCGCCGGGTCTATCGCTACCGACACCGCGGCTAGGCCGCGTCCGGCGAGAATCTGCGTGAGCAGGCCGCCGAAGGAGTGGCCGATGATGGCTGGCTTGCGGGCCAGGGAGTTGGCGATGGCGGCGAAGTGGTCGGCCACCTGACCGATCGATTTGCCCGCGAACACCTCGGGGTGCTCGCTGGCCTGTGCGGTGGTCTCGGGGTCGTCGGGCCAGCCGGGTGTCACCGCTGCGTAGCCGGCCGCCTCGAACAGCTCCGCCCAGCGGTCCCAGCTGCTGGGCAGCAGCCACAGGCCGTGGACAAACATGGCCGGGGGAAGACCAGAGGCGTTCGCACGTTCTACCTGCTCGGCTTCATGCTCGGTGATCGTCGTCTCGTTCTTGGCCGTGGTCATGCGGGGTTCCTCCTTCAGCGGGGAATGCGTTAGCGCATCCCGTGCAATGCGGGTGCCGGACTAGGTGTTCGGGGATACGGGCCTTTGCTATCAGGCTGCGCCTGGGGGGTGGGTGGATGCGGCGGCGGCCACGGCGATCAGCTCGGCCACCGCGGCGGGCTGAGTAAGAGTGACGGCATGCGAGGCGCGGATCTCGATGGTGTGCGCGCTGGCGCGCTGGGCCATGAACTGCTGGGCCTCGGGCGGGATTACCTGGTCGGCGGTAGCAATGGTGTACCAGCTGGGCGTCGTCTTCCAGGCCGCGGCCGGAGATTTCTCGGCAAAGGCCGCCGCTGCGATGGGGCGCTGCGCGGCCGCCGCGGCCGCGGCTGTCCTGTAGGGCAGGTCGGCGGCGAACAACCGGGGGAAGGCTTCGCGGTCGATGTACAGCTCGACACCCGGGTCGCCGTTGACGTCAGGGAAGGGAGCCGGACGCAAGGCCGGCACCAGTTGGCTGCCGGAGAAGCGGCCGCTGATGTCGAGGGCACTCTCGCCTTCCTCCAGGGCGTAAGCGGCGACATATACCAGGCCCACGACGTTGCCCGCCGCAGATCCGGCGACTGTTATGACCGCGCCGCCGTAGGAGTGACCCGCCAGCAGGACCGGACCGTCGATCGCCGCCGCGACCCTGGCGGCATAGCAAGCGTCGGACGCAAGGCTCCGCAGCGGATTGGCCAGCGCGATGACTCCGATCCCGGCGGCCTGCAGCTCGGCGATGACACCGGCCCACATCGACCCGTCCGCAAACGCGCCGTGCACGAGCAACACCGTCGGAATGCTCCCATTCCGGAACGGGCCGGACGGGCTCATCGAAGGCTCCCGCAGCACGGATAATGCACCTCATGAACGTAAGGCAGCGGCACAGGGGCTCGCTTGGGTCAGGTGACTGCTTTTCCGCCTCGTCTGCGGCCCTCAGGGAGCGCTGGCGATCGGCGTTCGCCTAGACCCTGGGTGCGCGAGCGTGTGACGATGGCGATGGGTGTTATGGAAATAGGTCCGGTTACGCCAGCAGTCACCTCGTTGTTCGGGCGTGAGTCCGAGACGCAGGTGCTTGCTGAGCTGATTGACGATCTGCCCGGCCACGGCGGCTCGCTGGTGCTGAGTGGCGAACCCGGCGTGGGCAAATCGGCGCTGCTGCGGGAAGCCAGCGCGCGCGCGCAAGATCGCGGGATGCTGGTTCTGACGGCCGCGGGCGTGCCATGCGAGGCACAGCTGCCCTTCGCCGGACTGCACCAGCTGCTGCGGCCGGTTCTCGGCCGGATAGACGGGCTGGCCGCACCGCAGCGCGGTGCGATCCTGGCGGCGTTCGGCCTGACCGATGCCGCCGCTCAGGATCTTTTCCTGACGGCGCTTGCCGCCCTGGATCTGCTGGCCGAAACCGCGGTGCGAGTCCCGGTCATCGTTGTCCTGGAGGATGCTCACTGGCTCGACCGTTCCAGCTGTGAGGTGCTGGCGTTCGTGGCACGGCGGCTGGAGTTCGAGCCGATCTTGCTGTTGGCAGCGATCCGTGACGGCTACCAGAGCCCTTTCACCGACGCCGGGCTCCCGGCTCTGCATCTGGAGCCGCTGCCAGCGGCGGCGGCCGCGGCGCTGCTCGACAGCCGCGCTCCCGGCCTCCCGCATGCGGTGCGCGACCGGTTGCTCGACGAAACGGCCGGCAATCCCCTGGCACTGGTGGAATTGCCGATTGCCTTCCAGCATCTCGGCAGCAGAGCGCGGCTACCCGTGTGGCTGCCGCTCACGACGCGCCTGGAACGGGCCTTCGCGGACCGGGTGTCTGATCTTCCCGCCGTGACGCGCACCACGCTGCTGGTAGCCGCCATCGACGACAAACCACGGCTCGCTGAGGTGCTTAGGGCGACGGCCGTGCTTGAGGGCGCGGAAGTGACAGTCGACGCGCTGGCCCCCGCCGTCGCCGCGCGGCTAGTGGAGCTCGATGATCGGGAGTACCGGTTCGGACACCCGCTGATGCGTACGGCGATCCATCAAGAGTCCAGCGTGTCGCAGCGGCACGCTGCGCATGCCGCGCTGGCGGACGTGCTGGCCGGCGAGCCCGAGCGCGGCTTGTGGCACCGGGCAGCGTCGATTACGGGGCCGGACGAGACGGTGGCCCGCGAACTGGAGACGGCCGCAGCGCAAGCTCAGCGGCGCGGCGCGACCGCCATGGCCGTATCGGCGCTCCAGCGCGCGGCCGCGCTCAGCGATGCCCCGCTTCGCGCTGGACGTCTGCTGCGCGCCGCGGAGCTGGCGTTCGAGCTGGGCCGGCAAGACCTAGTCCTCAGCCTGCTGGGTCAGGTCGAGCTTCTCGATCTGGGGCTGAGGGAGCAGGCACGGGTGGCGTGGATCCAGGAGAGCTTCGCCGACGGCATCCCGGGAGATGCGTCGCGGGTGCTCTCGCTGGCCGCGATCGCCGGCCGCGCGGGCGCTGACGGCGACAGCGATCTCGCGCTCAAGCTCCTCTACGGCGCGGCCCTTCGCTGCTGGTGGGCCGAACCTGGACAGGCCGCACGCGATCACGTCGTCGCCGCGGCCGAGCGGCTGAAGGTGAACGAGCAGAATCCGCGGCTACTGGTAATCCTCGCGTTCGCAGCTCCGATCGGGCGGGGCTCGGCCGTCATCGACCGCCTGTCCCGGCTCGAGCCCGACATGGGAGGCGACCCCGGGGCCACCCGGCTGATCGGCAACGCCGCGATGGCGGTGGGAGCTTTCGACCTGGCCGCCCGGTCGCTCGCGGCTTCAGCCGCGGCGCTGCGCGCCCAAGGGCGGCTCGGCCTGCTGGCACGAGCGCTCGCGCTGCAAGCGTGGAGCGCCGCACATCTCGCGGACCTGGGCGCGGCGATCCCAGCCGCCGAGGAAGGGCGGCGGCTAGCACAGGAAACGAACCAGCCGCTGGTCATGGCCACGGCTCAAGCTGTCCAGGCAGTGCTGGCCGCGCTGCGCGGAGACCAGGAGGCCGCCGCGGCGCTCGCCGCCCAGGCCGAGCGGGTAGCGGTGCCGATCCGCGCCGGCGCTGTGCTGGCGGCGGCGCAGTTCGCCCGGGGCCTCGCAGCTCTGGGCGGCGGACGGCCCGCCGATGCCCTGGGGCATCTGCGACGTCTCCATGACCCCCGCGATCCGGCCTACCACGCCGCGATCAGGTGCTTCACCGTCGGAGATCTTGCCGAAGCCGCCCGCCGCAGCGGTGACCCGGACAGCATCCGCGAATTGGTAGAGGAGATGGAGAAGGCAGCCGGGCTGACCCCCTCGCCGGCACTGCATGCCGGACTGCGCTACGCCCGTGCGCTGCTGGCCGACGACGCTGATGCCGGCGCGCTATTCGAGACCGCGCTACGGTCAGATCTGAGCACGTGGCCGTTCTTGCGGGCCAGGATCGCGCTTTCCTACGGGGAGTGGCTCCACCAGCAGCGGCATGACACCGCCTCGCGGGCACCCCTGCGCGCCGCCCGGGAGACATTCGATGCCCTCGGCATCGTCCCGTGGTCCGAACGAGCCCGCCAGCAACTGCGCGCGACGGGGGAGACAAGCCGCCCGCGGACCCCCGAAGCACGGGACCAGCTCACCCCGCAGGAACTGCAGATCACTCAGATGGCCGCCGACGGGATGAGCAACCGCGAGATCGCGCAGATGCTTTATCTCTCCCACCGCACCGTCAGCTCGCACCTCTACCGCGCCTTTCCCAAGCTCGGAATTACATCCCGGACCGAGCTGCAACGCGTGCTGGAACCCAGGCTCCCGGACGCACAGCACTCCACTCCCCTGACGGATTGAGCGCCCGTCTGGGTGCAGTCATCCGACTCAAGCGATGCGGCTAGAGCCGCACGTACCGTCGCACTGTCAGATGGCCAGCAACAAGGGGTACGAAGGAGAAAGTCATGGAGCCTGCGACAGGTAGACCGGATGCAGACACCGCCGGGTTCACCGAGTTCCTGGAGCGGTGTCATCACGCCCTCAGGCAGCACACCGGTGGTAACCCGCGGCCGTACCTTGAACTGTGGTCGCATGCTGACGACGTTTCGCTCATGGGCGGGGTTGGCGGTCATCAGGTGGGTATTGACGAGGTGAGCAAGCTCCTGACCGCAGCAGCCAAGACGCTCAACTACGAGACCTGGAGCGCGGAGAACCTCGTCACCGGTTTCGACGATACGTTCGGTTTCACAGTTGAGCTTGAGCGGCTCACTCGGCATATTCACGGCGAGACGGAGGAAATGAGGCTGAGAGCGACGTCCGTCTACCGGCGAGAGGACGGCGCGTGGAAGGTGATCCATCGTCACGGTGACAGTCTGATGACCGTCGAAATTGACCCAGAGGGCCGACGCTGAGACTGCAGAAACGACCCTCTCTTTCTCCGGGGGCCCCTAGCTAGCGAAGAGATCCGCGACGTCATGCCCTTCTACGCGATGGTGCTTTACGGCTTGAGCGTCGCGGCTCTGGGCGTCAGCGGGTACCAGGATGCGTACGACTACCTGTTTGCCGGATGCCTGGACCAGATCCGTGACGGCACTGCATTCAGCTGGACCGGTCAGGGGAGCGCCCATGCGTGCCAGGCGTGGCTGTCGGACGGGCTGCCCAGCACGGCGCGGTCGCCGGGGGTTATGAAGGGCTGGGAGTCTGCGACGTCGCGGCCGGCGGCCGTGGCGCCGCCGAGGGTTCCGGAACTGGTCACGTGCCAGTCGAAGATGGTGTCGCGCCCGGAGTTGGCGTTCATCTCCTCGCGGTCGACGACGACGGTCAGGGTGTGCCCGTCGGGGGAGAACGCCACCGCGTAGCTGGCCGGGTTGCAGCCGTTGCAGAGCACTTGCCCATCCGGGTAGAGCGCTCGGGCTAGCAGGCCGCGGACCGTGGCGGTGCGGGCTGGGCGGGCGGGGTCGGCCACGCTGTAGACCAGCACGGTGCCGTCGGAGGTCAGGACGGCCAGCAGGTTCCCGCGGGGGGAGAACGCGAGGGCCTGGGTGAGGTCGCCCGGGCTGGCGAGGGTAGCCAGGCGGTAGGCGCGCGCCGGGTCAGTCACGTTCCACAACGTGACCTGATCGGTGCCGGTCGCGATGGCCAGGATGCTCCCGCCGGGGGAGAACGCGATGTCCTGCGGGCTGAACGGTACCTGGTCGCTGGCGCCCGCCAAGGCCTGGGGAGTAGGCGTCACCGGGAGGTCCAGGCTCCGCAGCAGCCGGGGGCGGGCCGGGCTGGCCACGTCCCAGAGGAAGACCCGGTCGTAGTAGGCGACGGCCAGGATCTGGCCGTCCGGGGAGAACGCCTGCCCCCGCAGCAGGTCGCCGTCACTGACAGATAGCGTCGCTATCATGGCCGGGTGCCTGGGGTCGGCCACGTCCCACAAGGCCGTCCGGCCGCTGAAGGCGACGGTGGCCACGGTCCGGCCATCCGGCGACAGCGCCGTCGGCTGGCCGCCCTCGAACTGCGACAGGCGCCGCGGCCGACCCAGGTCCGACACATCCCACACCACGTCCGTGCCGTCGACGGCCTGCCCGAAAGCGGTGACCATGACGGCCGTGCGCGCAGAGAACGCCACGGACAGCAGGCCCTCGTCGGCGGCCGGGTGCCAGTGGTCGTCCTGCCAGGCCCCGTAGCCGACCGGGGCCAGGAGCAGCGCGAGCGGGGCCGCTATCACGGCTGACATCAGCGCGGCCCGGCGCAGCCGGGACAGCGACAGCCGGTCCGTGCGCCAGCCCGGGTCCAGGTGCGCGCCTAGCGCGCTGGCTCCCAGGCTGGCCACGGTCCGGGCGGTCGGGTGGTGCTGGTCCAGGACGTCGAGCATCTCCTCGCCGTACCGCTGCCGCCACCGCCGCGGGTGCCAGCCGACCAGGACGCGGGACAGCCAGCCGGCCAGCGGCGGCCGCATCACGCGCCCCACCCGGTCGCGGCGCGCAGCCGGGCGACCGCCACGATCTGCTGCATCGCGGTGACCTGCCCGGCCAGCACCTCCTGCCCGGCCCCCGTGATCTCATACGGGCGGCGGCGCTCCCCGGCGGACAGCGGCCGGACCCAGCCGCGGCGCTCCAGCCGGGACAGCGCGCCGTACAACGTACCCGGCTCCATCCGGACCCCGCTGAAACCCGCCACGTCGGTCATGATCGCGTACCCGTGCTTGGGCCCGCCCGCCAGGCTCGTCAAGATCAGCACCGACGGGTCCGCGAACCGGCCGAGATCGTCGAACTTCCCGTGCATGCACGCCCCCCACTCATCAGCACCGACTACTAAGTTGTACTGAGTAGAGAACGGTCCTGTCAACCGTGGCGGCCGTGCACGGCGCCGGCCGGGCGACGTCGGACGGTTTACGGGATGATTCTGATCGAGCGCCGCGTTGTGCTAGAGAACGCGACATGTCGTGTTATATGGTGGGCCTGGCTCTTGACGGGCTCCGGGCTTGAGAGGTGAGCGTGATGACCGGTTGGTACGCGGAGCGGACGCCTGGCAGGTCGGCCAAGGCCGTGATCGCCGTGATGCTGCTTGCGCTGCTGCTGGTGGCGGCCGTGCCGGTGGCCCTGCTGGCCGCAGTGGTCATGATGATGCTGGGACACGTTGTCGGCGGGCTCGCGCTGTTCGGCGGCTCGGTTCTCGCGGCCGGCATAGCCGTCCCGCTCGCGGGCATGAGCGGGATGCGACAACTGCGTAAGCTGCTTTCCGGGGGCAGCTTCCGTGTCCTGCGAGTAGACGGCAGCCAGTACACCGACGTCGCAGAGCCAGCGGGCAGCGATTACGCCAACGTCCTGGAGCTGGATCCCAGCGAGTACACCGAAGTTCGCTGACCTGGCCCTCCCCGTCACGTAGATCGCGCAGTGCTCGTAGCTGTGGTAATACAGCCGGAGCAACTGGCGATGGTCCCTTCGCCTCTTCCCAACCGAGGGGAATCTCGATGGCGCTCTACATGTACCAGGCCTCCTATACCGCAAAGTCGATGGCGGCTCAGCTCACGGAGCCGCGAGACCCGGTGGAGGCGATGAGGTCGGCGCTTGAGGACCTGGGAGCCGAGATCGTGGTGGCCGGCTTTCCGTTCGGCGAGTATGACGTGCTTGTCGTCTATGAGGCACCCGATGATATGACCGCTGCCAGCGTCGCGATGGCAGTTGCCGCCGAGGGCGAGGTCAAGTCGGCCAAGACCACGCGACTGCTCAGCGGGCAGGAGTGGCTCGAGTCCTTGCGCAAACGCAGGATTGTCAACGCGCGGAAGCACGTCAGCCACCCGGCCGCCAGCCAAGCAGAAACCACGTTATGCCTGATGAGCTGGCAGGTGGTCGGCCAGGAAGTCGAGCATCCGGGTGTGGGTCAGCTGGCGGCCGGTGGGCTGGCACGCGATCGCCCGCCAGAAGCCGCCTTGGCTGATGCCATCCATAGCCGGCCAGCGCCGAGGCGTCCACGTCTGCCGGGCCACCAGGGTGTCGATGACCGGGGTCAGCACCGCCTCCCAGTCATAGCGGAACGGCACACCTCGCTCGAACAGCATCGACTGCTGGCCCGGGCCGTCGTACACGAACACGTTCCAGCCGCGGGCCAGCGAACGGCTAGAGTATGGCGTCCGTCTGCCGCGCCTTGCCGCGCGATCGTGCCCGTTATATCCATTTATGCCTGAATCTTAAGTTGATGCATTTCGGGCGTAGACCATGATCGTGGCCAGTTTTGGTCTCTATTTGGCGAAAACTGGCCATGATCATGAAACAGCCCGGCCTGAGGGCGCCCCTTGAAGTCCTGGCATTGGGGCCCGGCCTGTCCGGGACGGCGGACCACCGCTTTCCCCGCGCACCGCGCAGGCTCACGTCTCGCACATCCCGGAGATGGCCGGGCCGTGCTCCCGGGCCGAGATCCGCCGGCTGGCGGATGCCTCGCCGACTTGCGATTTCTAGGTTGGCTGGTATGAAACCACTTCCGCTGATCCTCTCGTTCCTGCCCCTGATCGCCTTCTCCATCCTGGCGCGGCTGCTGCCGCACGGCGACGTCGGCGCCGCCGGGCTGACCGCGGCGGTCATCGCCGTCATCGCCGCGGTCGCCGTCCGCCCCGTCTGGCCGCCCAAGATCCTCAACGCCACCTCCTTGGTGCTGTTCACCGTGCTGGCCGTGCTCGGCTTCACCGGCAGCGCCGGCACCGACCGGTGGGTGGCCACCTGGGCCGCGGCCGGCGTCGGCCTGGTCATGGGCCTGGTCATCCTGGCCCTGATCCCGTTGATGCCGTTCACCGAGCAGTTCGCCCGGCTGAGCACGCCGCAGGCGTACTGGTCCTCCCCGACGTTCAAGCAGATCAACCGGGTGCTCAGCCTGGCCTGGGGAGTCGCCCTGCTCGGCGTGGGCGCCTCCCGGGTCGTTGCCGTGGCAATCAACGGGCACACCACCCGCCGCCTGCCCGATCTGCTGCTCGGCCTGGCCATCCCGGGCCTGATCCTGATCTACATGATCAAGTTCTCCAAGAGCTATCCCGACCGCGTCACGCACCAGTCACCGGCCGAGGCTCCGACCGAGGCTCCGGCCAAGTAAAAGCACCGCCAGCTGACCCGCACGCAGATGCTCGACGTCCTCGCAGGCCATGGGCTGGCATGCGGCTTATGCTTGCCGTGTGTCGGTCGGCGACAGCAATCGCTTGCTGGCGGCCGATCGCGCTACCGTCGAGCGGACCGCCCGGGACCTGGTGCTCGGCGTCGTCGAACGGCGGACGCCGGCCGGGGTAAGCGTGGTGGTAGAGGGCGCGCCGGGCATCGGGAAGACCTTCCTGGTCCGGGAGATCCTGGCTGCTGTCACGCCCGGCGCGGCGAAGGTCGTGCGGGTGGCGGGCCAGCCGGGCCGGCGCAACGACCCGTTCACGATCGCCAATCAGCTCCTGGGTGACCTGGCCCCGGGCACCGATCCGGCCGACGCGGCCTTTGACCACGTCGACGAGCTGTGCGCCGACGGCCCGGTGGTGCTGTGCGCCGACGATGCGCATCACCTCGACGCGGCGTCGCTGACGCTGCTGCGCCGGCTGGTGTGGGCGAGCCAGAGCCTGCCGCTGGCCGTGCTGGTCACGACCCGGCCGGATCCGTCTCGTGAGCCGCTGGCCATGCTCATCCGGCAGGCCCAGGCACGGCTGTGGCTGCCGCCGTTGGGCCGGATGATGGTGGAGCGCCTGGTGTTCGACCAAACCGGCCGGTGGCCTGGCCCGCTGCTACGCCGCATCCTGGAACTGGCCGCAGGCAACCCGCTATTCGTCGGTGAGCTGCTGCGCGGGTACGGGGACGCGGGAGCCCTGGCCGACATCGGACCGGACGCCATCGAGGCCAGATTCGAGCTCGACCTGCAGGCCACCGGCCTGGACGAGGTCATACGGGCCCATCTCGGCCAGCTCGACGAGCCGATCCGTGACGTGCTCGCCGCCATGGCGGTCTGGGGGACCGATATCGGCGTCGATGATCTCGCCAGCATGTTGTTCAGCCCGGCCGGCGTGCTGGACGAGCTGCTCGAGCGGGCCGTATCGTCCGGCCTGGTCCGCCGTGATCCCGCCGGAACGGCCGGCTTCAGCCACGATCTGTTCCGCGAGGTGACCTACCGCGAGCTGACGGAGTCTGCGCGGCGCGCCACGCACCGGCGAGCCGCGGAGGTGTTCACGGCGGCCGGCTACCGGCCCAGCCTCGTCGCGGATCACCTCCTGCGGGCGACCGGGGCCGACGCCGATGCGGCGCTTGTGGCCGCGCTGCACGAGGCCGTCGCGGCCACCCACGGGTACGGGCCGGAGGTCACCGCGGGTCTGCTTGATGATGTTGCCGCCTCCGGGACGGACCTGCCCGGGCGGCTGCTGCTTGACCATGCCGACGCGCTATTCCGTCAGGGCCGCGGTGAATCCGCGGAGACGCTGATCCGCGAGCGCATCACGACGGTCGCCGATCCCGCGGTGGCGGCGGCCCTGCAGCTGATCTTGATCCGCTCCCTGATGAACCGGGCGGAGGCGGCCGCGGCCCTGGCGGTGATCGGGCGGACCGCCGTCATCGCCGGGCTGCCCGACGCCACCGTTCGCCAGCTGGAGGGAACCCGGGCCTGGCTGCTGATCCTGGCCGGGCAGGGGCTGCCTGCCGCCGAGCTTGACGCGATGATGGCCCGGTTCGCCGCGGCCGGCGACAAGGATGCCCAGGCCAACCTGCTGTCCTCGGTCGCATGCACCGCCTTCCTGGCTGGCCGCCCGGAGGCAGCGCTTGACCACATGCGCGCCAGGGAGGCGCTGCTGCCCGGTGCGGACGGTTTCCGGTCTCGCAACTCCTCGCTGTCCCTGCCTGCCATGTTCGAGCTGGCCGCCGCCGGGCCCGCGGCCGCGCGGGCGCAACTTGACCGTGCGCGGCGGCTGGCCGCCGAACGGCACGCCGAATGGGTCGACCCGTTCCTCGGCTTCACCGCCGGCGGGATTGCGTTCGCCGCCGGCGACTGGGACGACGCGGTCGCGGAACTGGACGCGGCGCTGGAACTGGCGGAGGAGACCGGCACCGGCTGGGTCTCGCTGGCGGTCGGCTTCCGGGCCTACATCGACGCCCATCGCGGCAGCACCGGCCCGGCCAGGGCCCGGCTCGAGTCCTACCGGCACCGCGGCCTGCCGCTGCAGTTCGGGCACAACCGGCCCGGCTGGGCCGAGCTAGCGGTGCTGGAAGCCGAAGGCCAAATCCGCGAGGCGGGGACGCTGGCCCGGACGCTGTGGTCGGCCGCCCGTGACCATCCCGGCCGCTGGGCCGCCGACCTGGCCACCGACGTGACCCGGGTCGCCATGACCGGGATGAACCGCCGCCTGGCCGACCAGATAGGCGAGGACGTGCCGGCGCTGTGCCCGCCCGAGATTTCGGTCCTGGTGCGCGGCATGCTCGCCGCCGATCCCGACGCGATCGAGCAATCGGCCGACGATCTCGCTGGCGCCGGCCGCCTGGCGGCCGAGGTGTTCGCCCGCGAGGAACTCGCCTGCGCGGCGGCCGTGGCCGGGGACCGGGGCCGCGCCAACGCGGCCCTGGACGCGGCCCTGACCGGCTACCAGCGAATCGGCGCCGTCCCCGACCGGGACCGTGCCCTCGCGCGGGCGCGCGCGCTGGGCATCCGCCGCAGTTCCCGGGAGCCACATCGTGACGCCGGCCATGGCTGGATCGCCCTGACCGCGACCGAGGTCAGGATTGCCGCGCTGGTCAGGGACGGGCTGACCAACCGGGAGATCGGCACCCGGCTGTTCGTGTCACCGCGAACGGTGCAGACCCACGTCTCGCACATCCTGCAGAAGACCGGCCTGCGCTCCAGGGTCGAGATCGCGCGGTTCGCCGAGGCTTAAATCAGCCGGCTGGCGGTGGCGCCGGCTCTGCCGTCGTGGTTTGCGCGACGATGCCGGCCAGTATGAGGGCTAGCTCAGTGGCTGAGCATGGGATGGTATCCGGCCGCGCGCCTAACAAGATCTTCTAGTCCGCCGTGGCCCGGTGGCCGGGCTGGGCTTCCGGGCCCCGGA
>Ga0209169_10001112_pt1 | contig 16418 bp, 14 predicted proteins | sample HubBroMetageWRM4_FD_188346 | JGI IMG/M metagenome (GOLD analysis project Ga0209169, IMG submission 188346) | Warmed soil microbial communities from the Hubbard Brook experimental Forest, New Hampshire - Hubbard Brook CCASE Soil Metagenome WRM 4... | ecosystem: Environmental > Terrestrial > Soil... | reverse complement strand
TAAGGAATCCGGGCCAGGCCGGTCTTCTGCTAGCAAGCCCGCCGCGTCTGCTTCGTCGAGGGCGGCGAGCGGGTCGGCGACACCGGCCAGGGCGGCCGCGGTCGCCAGTGGACAGCTGCGGCCGAGGACGGCAGCCGCGGCGACCAGCCCCTGAGCTGGCTCGGAAAGCGCTCGCAGCCGGGCTACGACCACGCTGGCCAGCTCCCGGGGTGCGGGAAGATCATCATCGGCTCGCGCCAGCCCCTCGGTGCCCAGTTCTTCGAGCAGGGCCCGGCAGTGCAGCGCGTTGCCGCCGGTGTGATCGAGCAGCTGCGCGACAACCCGGCCGGAAAGTTCACCGACGCCAAGTGCCTGTGCCATGGCCACCAGATCTTCGCCACTCAGGCCATTAAGCGGCAGCCGGGTGACCCGGTCATCGCCGGCGGCGAACCGGCTCCATCCTTCGCCCAGGCGGCTCAGCTCACCGGGCCTGGCCGACACCAGCCCCAGTACCCGGTCGGCTCGCATGCGCCGCAAAGCGAACAGCAGCGCCCGGGCCGACGGTTCATCGGACCAGTGCAGGTCGTCGACCACCACCACGATGACCTTGTCGCTGGCCTGCAGGTCGCCCAGGGCCGTCACGACCTGGGCGCCGACGGCCATCGCATCGACGTCCTTCCACCGCGCTACCCCTGCGGGGGGAGCCCCGGCTGCAGTCACCGCACCGGCGGCAGACAGGAGCTGATCGATGAGCCCCCAGGCCAGGAGCATTTCCGCCTGATCACCGCTAGCCCGCAGCACGCACGTCTCCGGGTGCGCTGCCGTGAAGCGCGACAGCAGGCTGGATTTGCCGATTCCCGCCTCGCCCTCCACCAGGACGAACCGCGGGTGCCCAGCCTGTACCGCCTGCAGTTCGGCATCAAGGATCGCCAGCTCTCCCGCACGGCCGACGAAATGGTCCACTCCCGCCAGTGTGGGCACCTGCGTATCCCGGGCGCAACTTCCACGCTGGCTGGCAGACCGGGTCTAACTGGACAGCGGCCCGGTAGGGGCGCCGGCTGACCGACACCAATACCTGCCAGGCCGCGACCTGGCAGGTATCGGCTGCGGGGTGTTCAGCGGCCGGGTATCGCGCCTGCGTTCTGCAGGGTCTGGTACACCGAGCCGGACAGGTCGCTCAGGTCGTCGTTGGTGATGGTTGAGCTGTTGACCGCGAGGGCGATGCTCATGCCGGTGCGGGGGAAGTACAGGTTCAGGACCCGGGCGCCGAAGGCCTGGCCTTCGTAGGCCCAGAAGGGGCCCGTCTGGCGGGAGTTCTCCTGCTGGACGCCGAGTCCATAGCCGGACGGGCCGCCCGGGGCGGTGCGGCGAATGGGCTTGCCGGTCGCCTCGGACACCAGGGATTCGAGCTGGTGCTGCTGGCGGGCGGGCAGGAGCTGGCCGGAGTAGAGGGCACGGTCCCAGGTGGTCAGGTCGGCCAGCGAGCTGACGATGCCCCCGGCCGCCTGCGCCCAGGTCAGGGCGAGCGGCGGCATTGCCTTGCCGATCAGCGACGGCGGGCCGCCGGCGATGTAGAAGTACCCGGCGGGCATCCTCCCGGCGTCCGATGCGGGGCAGGTGTAGGGCGCCAGGCAGGTGGTGGCCAGCCGCAACGGGGTGATGATCCGGCGGCTGAGCTGGCTGGCGTAGGAGTGGTGCGTGATCTTCTCGATGATCATCTGGGCGAGGAGGTAATCGGTGTTGGAGTAGTGGTAACCCTTCGGGCCGAGCGGGAGGCCGGCGACGTAGGAGACCAGCTGGGCGGTGGTGAACCGGGTGTGCTGGTCGGCGGCGAAGGCGGCGGCGAAGGCGGGCTGGTAGAGGTAGTCGGGGATGCGGCTGGTCATGTCGAGCAGCTGGCGGATGGTGATGTGGCGCCAGGCCGGGTACTGCGGCAGCCACCGGCCGATCGGGTCGCCGATCGACAGCTTGCCCTCGGCTTCGAGCTGCAGCACGATCACCGAGGTGAAGGCCTTGGTGTTGCTGCCGATCTCCCACAATGCCCGGGGAGATACCGGCGGGCCGCCGTCGTAGCGGGTGGTCCCGGTGGCCAGGGCGATGGACGGCCGGGTGCCGCGGAAAGTGACCCGCAGCGACACCGCGGAGATGTGCTCGGCCGTGCGCCGGGCGGTCAGGTACCGGCGCAGGTCACCACGCAGCGCCGCCCGCAGCGCGGCACCGCTCTGGCGGGCCGGGCCGGCCGAGGCGCTGGCGGGGCCGGCCAAGGCCATCCCGGCCGTTGCGAGCAGGGCGCAGGCCGCCGCGGCGGCGGCCAGCTTGTTCCGGACATTGCTTCGCGCTGCGGGGCGGTATCCGGTTCTCATGTCAGCTCCCTGAGTTCGTGCGCAGCGACGTGGCGGCGGAGTCCGGCGCCGCCGTCGATGGCGCGGGCATGGTGTCGTGGAGCGGGGCAGCGGGGTGGGCGGCGGCCCGCCAGATCCAGACCGCGAGCAAGATCATCGCGGCGGCGAACGGCAGCATGAACAGCACGACTATCGGGCCGTAGGATCCCATCGACTCGGCGAGTTCAAGCCCGACGGTGAACAGCACGGCGAGCCAGCGCGGCACGGCGCGGCTGCGCCACAGCGCGAATCCCATCACGACAGGTGCGGCGTATTCGCTGACGAAATAGACATACTCAGCCACCTGGGCCGGAACCGAGCCGAAGCTGGTCACCAGGAACCGGGCGGCCGCCGTCTGGGTCATGTGCGCCGACGCCGCCGCCGCGAGGTTGACCCCGACCAGAACGTTGAACAGGGCCCCGGCGAACGCGCCCACGGCTCCCAGCAGCGCCGCCACGGTGGCGATCACCCAGCCCCGGCCGGTGACCAGCAACGCGATCGCGGCATACGACACCGCCAGGCCGCCCAGCGCCAGCAGCGACAGCGACCCCGCCAGGTACAGCTGGGAGGAATGGGCCGCTGCGATCGGCAGCAGCCGGTACGCGACGGCCATGCTCGTGGCCACTTGGTCGGTGCCGCGGGGGTCCAGCGCCTCGCAGCTGATGTAGAGCACCGCCGTGACCGGCAGGAAGACGGCCAGTATCCGCTGGCGAGCCCAGACTGCCTTGCCTGCAGGATGCTCCGATCGGCTGAGATGGCCGCCCCGTGCACCCGCGCGGGATCTCGGGCCGGAAGCCGATGGTGCATATTCGAGGGATTTCCTGTCGTGCATATCGGTCTCCTGGTCTTTATCGGCGGCCGACCTCCGGCTGCCGTGTCTTAACCCTGGCCGGGCCGTGCAGCGGTGTCGCTAGGGAAGACCCTGGGGTTCGGCCCTAGACTTCGCGCCTCGCGGCGGAAGGCCGCGCAAACCCGCACGGCAGCGGCGCCGGGGCAAAGCTAGGGACCGACCCTAGGAATGTCCCTAGCGACTGTGCCGCCCCGCCCGGTCACCATCGGGACATGACCACTCCTGCAGGCAGCAATATGACGACCACCATGCGAGTCACTACGACGAATAGGGTCCCGATGGACTCAATGAGGAAGACCGCGCTAGTCGCGGGCGTCTTCTATCTGATCACCTTCATCTCCATTCCCACCCTCGCCCTCTACGGCCCGGTGAAAAACCACCGGGACTGGATCCTCAGCTCCGGCTCCCACACGGGTGTGCTGGTGGGCGGCCTCCTCGAGGTCGTCGTCGCGCTCGCCGGCATCGGCACCGCCGTCACGCTGTATCCGGTGGTCAAACGGGAGAACGAAGGCATGGCGCTTGGCTTTGTCGCCGCCCGGGTCCTGGAAGCGGGCATGATCTTCACCGGCGTCGTCAGCCTGCTGTCGCTGGTGAGTTTGCGGCAGGACCTGGGCGCAGCGGCCGGGGCAAACGCGACCTCGCTGGTCACCACCGCCGCGTCGCACGTCGCCGTATACAACTGGGCGTTCCTGCTCGGGCAGAGCTTCATGCCGGCCGTCAACGCACTGCTGCTGGGCACGCTGCTGTACCGGTCCCGGCTAGTGCCCCGCATCATCCCCGCGCTCGGGCTCATCGGAGCCCCCCTGCTCATCTGCACCGTCATCGCAACGCTGTTCGGCGGCTTCAAGCTGGGCTCCCCCATGCCCGCTGCACTCCTGGTAGCTGCTTGGGAGCTGTCGCTAGGCGTCTGGCTGGTCGTCAAGGGTTTCAAGGCGGCCACCTACCCCCCGGTCACCGAGGGAATGGCCCGATGAATGATCGAAACGCAACCGGGGTTCTGACGGAGCAAAGGCCGGGGCCACGCCGTCAAGCCGGGCGCGGCTGATCAATCGCCTCGATTGGTTTAAACTATCGGTCCCTGGGGCATAAAGGACGCGGGAGGCTTAAAGCTTAAGATTCGTCGGTTGAGGACCAGCGAGGGACCCCAATACCTACCACAATTCTCATGCTGGTCTTCTTGTCACTCGTAGCCGTAAGGTTCGCCAGCGTGGTCCTGGAAACCGCCAACGCTAAAAAGGAAGCCGGAAAGCGGTCTCGAAGAGAGGAGATTCAGATGAGAGTTAAGCTGAGTTTCCGCGTGGCATTGGAGACAGCATGGGCTGTAGGAGTGGGGGCCGCCTCCCCCCTCGCTTCCCCTGAGCCGACGAAAGTCTGAGCGGTTCGCCGCTGGTAAAGGGCCCGGCCTTGGCCGGGCCCTTTTACGTTAGGTCAGCTGAGGCGCGGAGGTCTTTAGCGTTGACGGCGCGCCGAAGGTGCGCACTTGATCTGTCATAAAAGATGGTTCTCACCAACTAGCACGGCAGGCGCCGTATGACGATGGGGTTGGAGTCGGCTACATCCGCACCTGGCAGAGGATGACTGCCTGACAGCCGTTAACGGCAGCACTGTCCGGCGGGCCGCTCCCGCGCCGCTCTCTCTGCACGGTCACGTCGGCGCGGTTACGCTCATGGCCAGGAGGTAGCCACCGTGCCCGATGACCACGACGTGCCCGCCGCGGCTACGGCTCCGCCCGACGACGAAGACCCGCAGCTGGAGGAGAGCGATGTGACTGTCCGGCGCGTACTGATGCGGGCAGTTGCCAAGCGCCAGGCTGAACGTGACCGGCAGTCGCAGCGCGAGGCCTGACCCGGCAACGGGTCTGCTGGCCTTCGGCCGTTGCGTCCGGGGAAGGGGTGGCCGTGACCGCTGATTTCACGTGAGCCTCGCCGACCAGCCAGCCGAGCGGGCCGCATCCGGCGAGCCGTCGCGCGGCCCGGTGTCGCCGCGGCTGACCAGCACGACCAGGATCACGCACAACCTGCGGGTACCGATGCGTGACGGGGTCGAGCTCGCGGTCGATCTGCTGCGGCCCGAGCTGCCCGGACCGCTGCCGGTGGTGCTGCTGCGCACGCCCTACGACAAGGTGCTGACCCGGTCGGACGTCTACGAAAAACTCGCTCAGCGCGGTTACATCATCGCTTTCGGCGACTGCCGCGGGCGGTTCAATTCCGACGGCGTCTTCCGGCCGTACTTCGACGAAGCGGACGACGGCTACGACACCGTTGAGTGGATCGCGGCGCAGGACTGGTGCGACGGCAACGTCGGGATGACCGGCGGCTCCTACGTCGGCCAGACTCAGTGGTACGCCGCCTCGCAGCGGCCGCCGCACCTGAAGGCGATCGCGCCGTTCGTCTCGCCGCCGAGCACCATGTGGCGCAACGAGCCCATCTTCGGCGGCTGCTTCCTGCTGCCGATGGCGGAGTGGGCGCTTGGTATGGGCCTGCGGTCATGGCAGGTGCCCGACTTCGCCACGCCGCTGTTCGCCGAGCAGCAGGACTACTACGACGCGCTGCCGCTGTCGTCGCTGCCTGCCCGGGCCGGGATGAGCTGCGCATGGTGGGACGAAATGATGCAGCACCCGGCCTATGACGACTTCTGGCGGCAGGGCGGCTACGACAACCACGCGGTGATGGATGTCGCCGCGCTGAACATCACCGGCTGGTGGGATATGAACTTCCCTGGCGGGCCGGACAACTTCCAGGCGATGCAGGCCAGCCCGGCAGCGGCGCACCAGAAGCTGATCATCGGGCCGTGGCCCCACTGGGTGAACCGGCAGCGCAAGCTTTCGGGCCTGGACTTCGGCGACCATGCCGTCATTGAGCTCGACGACTACGTGACCCGGTTTTTCGACCGCTACCTCAAGGGCGCAGCGAACGGGATCGAGGGTGAAAAGCCCGTGCACGTGTTCGTGATCGGGGCGAACCAGTGGTGGGCCGAGGACAGCTGGCCGCTGGCGGGTACCGAGCATGTGCCGTTCTATTTCCACTCGCGCGGCGACGCCAACAGCCTGCGGGGGGACGGGGCGCTGTCACCCGAGCCGCCTGGCGATGAGCCGGCTGACCGGTACCGCTATGATCCGGCCAGCCCGACCCGGGTGCTGTGGAACCTGCGCGAGGGCCCGGTCGACGACCGGCTCGCGACCATCGGCGATGACTGCCTGTGCTACACCACCGAGCCGCTGGCCGAGCCGCTGGATGTCGTCGGCTGGGTGACCTGCCGGCTGTACGCCTCTTCGTCGGCCCGCGACACCGACTGGCATGCCCGCCTGGTCGATGTGCATCCCGACGGCAGCGCCCACCTGATCTGCAAGGGCTGCCTGCGGGCCCGGTTCCGGGAGTCATTCGAGTCCCCGGTCCTTCTGCAGCCGGGCACGCCGGTGCCGTTCGAGTTCACGATGGACGCCTGCGGCGTGCGGTTCCTGCCCGGCCACCGGATCAGGGTCGAGGTCACCAGCTCGTGGTTCACGCAGTACGACCGGAACACCAACTCCGGCGCGGAGAACTTCTTCACCGACGCCACGATCGTGGTCGCCCACCAGGAGGTGCATCATCGGCGCGGGATGGCCTCGTGCGTGGTGCTCCCGGTCATCCGCGGACACGCCGACCCGAACGCGGGCTGAGGGCCGCGCCGCGCTGCCGGCGCATCCGCGTTCGCCTCGCCGTGGGGCGTCGGCGTGCTCGGCGAGACGGCGCTGGTCATCTGCCGCCTGTGCCGCTGCCTTCGGGCTGCTCTCTCGGGGCCTGCGGCTTGCTGTCATCTGGACCTACGCATTACGAGCCCGCGGGCGTGCTCACAGCGCCTCGCCCATCGCCAGCACGGCTGTGACCAGATCCAGCAGCAGGCCACAGAGATCGTCCTCGGCGACCAGCACGACAGTGCCGTCATCCAGGCCGACGTGGTAGACGGGGGTGCCGGGAACTGGGCGATACGGTGGCGGGGCCGCCAGAGCGCGGGCGGCGAGATCCTCCCACTGGGGGCCGTCGCTGCGGCGCGCGGTGTCCACCATGCGGCGCTGCATGGTGCCGTCCCGCTCGATCCGGGTCGCCACGACCCTCACCAGCTCATTCTGTTCTCGCGCGGCCACGGGGTAAAGCCCGTGAAAACCCCGGCTGGCCGGCAGTGCCGTTGCGGTCGGACTAGCCGCACAGGTGCGCGGGCAGTTCGCCCGTTCGTCCATGAGCGCCGGCTCCCAACAGGCGCCCGCGGTGATCTCGTCAGACCGCTCGGCGAGGTCACCGACCGACGTCGCGAGAAGAGTGCCGTGCGCTACGTCGGCCCAGCCGCCAGATGGCCCGGGATTTGCGGGGCGAGCGGGGTCAGTTCGACCTGGGCGGAGGTGATCGCGAGCTCGATCAGGCGGCCGCGGGGCAGGTCGGGCATCTGGTGCATGTGCAGGATCGAGAGCCCGTCGAGCATCGCGCAGAGGCAGAGTGTGATGTCGCCGGCCGCCCGGCGGGGGCGGAACGTCCCGTCCTGGGTGCCGCGGTCAATGATGGCGGCCAGGTCCTCGCGCCAGGGACGCATCAGGTCGTCGAGAAACTTGCTGACCTGCGCGTCGTGGGGTGCGCGTGCCCATGCCTCGGTCCACAGAATCCAGCTTGGGTCGGCGGCCCCGGCCCCCAGGTACAGGTCGGCGAACAATTCGAGCTGGCGCCAGGCCCCGGTGGTCTGCTGCAGGACGGCCCGCCGGTGCCGGGTGTCCTCGTATTCGCACCACGCCAGTGTTTCCAGCAGGATGTGCTCCTTGGACGTGAAGTAGTACATAACCTGCCCCGAGCTCATCCCCGCCCGTCGCGCGATCTCGGCGACGCGGACCCCGTCGATGCCCGATTCGGAGATCAGGTCCAGCGAGGCCTGCAATACGCGGTCGCGGCTGCGCCGGCCCGCCGCGGTGTTGCCCGGCCCGCGGCGCAACGAAGGAGCGGCGACCCGGGCCGGGCACTGTGAGAAAGCGGTGGCGGCCTGGTCCGGGTCCTGCTGGTTCTTGGGATCGATCGGACAAGTCTAGCCAGGAGGTATCTGGTGGGGATCGAGCGGACAAGTCTAGCCAGGAGGTATCTGGAGCATTACTCTAGAGAGGCATTTGAAGGAACCCTGCCATCGAGCACCCGCCGTCGAGATGCGCCCAGACGCCCAGACGGCCGGGCGGCTCGGCGACTTGGGTCTAATAGCCAGCCTGCGGTGGCCGCAGCCCGGGACTCCGCCTTGCACGGACTGCCCGGAGCAGCAATGACCGCCCCAGATCACCAAGCCCGGCGGTACCGGATTGTTGCCTGGGGCGAGAGCCTAGTGATGCTGGGCGGCGTGGCTGACGGACTCCAGACCCAGTCAGGGCGAGGCTGGACGTCGGTCGTCGCATCGGTTCGTGATGAGACCGAGCTGTGGGGATTGCTGGACCGGTTCCAGAATCTCGCGATTCATATCGTCAGCATCAGCGAGCTCGGTGCTGAGGTAATGCGGTCCCCGGCCGTGCCGGGTGGCCCCTGGGTAGGCAACGGCTGCGGGCCGGCTGCGGGGTGGCAAACGTGGCTGGCGGGCGCGGCAGCCGGCGAGCCGGACGTGCTGGCACCGGCCCTGGGCCCGGTGGCGGGCAACATCGATCTGTCCGGATTGGACGTCAGAACCCACGCGCTGGTGCGCCTGGCCGCTCTGGTGGCCGCCGGAGATTCCCGCGGCCCAATCCGGTCCGCGTGTGAGACGGCTCTCGACCGCGGCGTGACCGGTGCCGAGATCACTGGTGTGCTCGTCGCTCTTCTTCCCGTGCTGGGCGCCGATCGTATCGCCGCCGCCGCGGCCACCGTGCTGGGCTGTTTCTGAGGCTGGTGCGCCCGCCATCCCTGCGCCTCATCGGGTAGCCGGTCATGGCGAAGCTGGGCGTCCGGGATCCAGGCACCGAGGTGCAAAGTCCGCGTGGGGCAGTGAGCCCCGGTTTGGCCCCAAGGGCCATCCGTAAGATCGCTGACGGACATGTACTACGTGGTCGGGGTGGCCGGATTTGAACCGGCGGCCTCTTCGTCCCGAACGAAGCGCGCTGCCAAGCTGCGCTACACCCCGGCGACCGCCATGGAAGTCTAGCGGACGCTGCGCGATGGTGCGCTCAGCTGATCCGCGGAACCAGCGTCAGCAGCGAGGCTTCCGGCCGGCAGAAGAACCGGAGCGGCGCCCACGGCGAGGTGCCGAGGCCGGCCGAGACCTCTATCCATGGCTGCTTCGGGTCCTCGGCGTCCGCCGGGTGCCGGTGCAGGCCGCGCGCCCGCTCGGGCTCGATGCCGCAGTTGGTCACGAGCGTGCCGTGCCAGGGCAGGCAGACCTGGCCGCCATGGGTGTGCCCGGCCAGCAGGAGGTTGTAGCCGTCCGCGGCGAACTTGTCCATGACCGAGGGCTCGGGCGAGTGCATCACGCCGAGCCGCAGGTCGGCCGCCGGGTCGGCGGGACCGGCGATCTCGTCGTACCGGTCGTAGTCGATGTGCGAGTCATGCACGCCGCCCACCGCGATGTTCAGGTCGCCTGCCTTGATCATGCCGCGCCTGTTATTTGCGTTCATCCAGCCCGCTGCCTCCATGCCGGCGCCGAGCTCGGGCCAGGGCAGGTCGGGTACGTCGCGCGCCCGCAGCGAGCTGTCGCGCCACAGGTAGCGCGCGGGGTTCCGCGGCTTCGGCGAGTAAAGGTCGTTGGAGCCGTAAACGAACACGCCCGGACGGTCCAGCAGCGGCCCGAGCGCATCCAGGAGCGGCTCGATGGCGTCCGGGTGGGCTATCGAGTCACCCGTGTTGACCACCAGGTCGGGCTGCAAGGCATCCAGCGACCTGATGAAGGACAGCAGCCGGTGCCGGCCGGGGGTCAGGTGCATGTCGGATATGTGCAGCAGCCGTAGCGGCCTGGCACCGGGGGCAAGCACCGGGACGTCGTAGCGGCGCAGCGCAAACCAGTTGCGCTCGATGACCGAGGCGTAGCCGATGACGCCGGCCCCTGCCGCTGCGGTGCCGATGAGGACTTGTCGTCGCATCCACCAATGGTGTCATGCCTAGCGCCATTGGGCCGCCTCGACATCGGCCGCCCGGCACCGGGGGCGCCGGGCGCGCCCGGCGCGGACACGGCAGGATGTCCTCATGGCTGGACTGAAGGATCGGCTCCGCACGGACCTCACCGCGTCGATGAAGGCGCGCGACGAAGTGCGGACCAGAACGCTGCGCATGGTGCTCACCTCGGTCTCCAATGAGGAGGTGTCGGGCACGGCCCACGAGCTCAGCGACGACGATGTGCTCAGGCTGATCGCCAGGGAGGCCCGGCGGCGCCGGGAGGCGGCCGAGGCGTTCGAGGCGGCCGGCCGGGCCGACCAGGCGGCCGCCGAGCGCGCCGAGGACCAGGTTCTGGCCGAGTACCTTCCCGCGCAGCTCACCGACGCCGAGGTGGCCTCGATCGTCGCCGACGTGATCAGCGAGACCGGCGCGTCCGGCATGGGCGCGATGGGACAGGTGATGAAGGCGGTCACGCCGCGCGTGGCGGGCCGCGCCGAGGGCGGCCGGGTGGCCGCGGAGGTCCGTCGGGCCCTGGCGGGCTAGGTACGGGTTCCCACGGGGAGATCGGCCAGCGGGCCTATCGGCGGGTTGCCGCCGCCCGTGCCCCCGCCGTTGCCACCCTTTCCGCCCTTGCCACCCTTCTTGGGCGGCTTCGGCGAGTTGATGCCGGTGCCCTCGGAGAAGAATGGGCTGTCCTGCGGCAGCTGGACGAACGACGCCGGGCTGCCCAGGTTGGCTCCATCGGAGAAACTCATCTGCCAGGTCGCGCCCGGGGCGTTGTCGCCGAACATCTGGCCCGGGTCGGCCAGGCCGCCACCGGTCTGCGGGTTCTCCCGGTAGATGGAGTCCTCACCGATCATCTTGCCGCCGGTGGTGGGGTCGATCGGGTTGAACACCGAGACGTAGCCGGCCAGGTGCGGCGTATAGCCGGCGAACGCGGCGTAGTAGCCGCTGTTGGCGGTGCCGGTCTTGGCGGCGGCGGGACGGTTGATCCCGCGGCCCGCCGCCGTGCCCGGCGACACCAGGACGCCCTGCAGGATGTAGTTGGCTGCCTCGGCCACATCGGGCGAGAGCGCCCGGTGGCAGTTCGCGCCCATCACCGGCAGGCTCTTGCCGCTGGAGGTCAGGACCTGGTTGATCGCGATCGGGCTGCAGTAGATCCCGTTTGCTGCCACGGTCGCGTAGGCGTCGGCCATTTGCAGCGGCGACACGTAGACCGACCCGAGTGTGAAGGACGGGGTGTCGTCGGCTGGGTACTGGTAACCGGCGGTGTGCGGCTTGCCGTCGGGCGCGAACAGCGACTTGCCGTCCGCGCGGGTCATGCCGAGGCTCACCGCGGTCTTGACGACGCTGCACAGGCCGACCTTCTGCTCCAGGTGCGCGTAGAACACGTTGATCGACTGTGTGGTGCCGTTGTACAGCGTGAACGTCTCGGGCTTGTTCGTGTTTCCTTCGGCGTTGTTGAGCGTGTACATGCCCTGGAAATTGTTCTGGCAGTTGTAGTAAGGACCGACCGTGGACGGGGAGGTCACGCTTTGGCTGAAGCCGAAGGGAATGCCCTGCTTGAGCGCGGTAAGCAGGGTGAAAATCTTGCTGGATGACCCGGTTTGTACCCCCGCACCGCCATCGAACTGGGTGGGCACCGCGTAGTCGACCGTGGTCTCCCCGGGGCCGGTGCCGTAGGGGCGGTCCACGGCGATGGCCCGGATCTTGCCGGTGCCCGGCTGGATCATGGCCTCGGTGTCGACGTCGTTGTTGGGGTTGAAGAACCCGTTATGCGCCGGGAGCACCCAGTTGACCGCGCGGTTTGCCGCGTTCTGGTCGGCCGTGCTCAGCGTGGTGTAGATCTTCAGGCCGCCGACCGAGTTCAGGTCCGTCTTCACCTTGGCGTACGCGGTGTTGTTCTTTATCTCGGACATGACGTAGTCGCAGAAGAACGCGTAGTTCGCCGCCGACGGGCTGACGCATCCCTGCTCCAGCGGCGCGGACGACTCGTGCAGGTCCAGCGGCATCTTTTCGGTCGCCGCGGCCTGCTTCCGCGTTATGTAACCAGCCACGGCCATGCTGTTGAGCACCGTATTGCGCCGGTTGGTGGCGTTGACCGGGTTGGTGAAGGGGTTGTAGAGGTTGGGATCGCGTACCAGGCCGGCCAGCAGAGCCGCCTGTGGCAGCGTGAGATCCGCGGCGCTGGTGCTGAAGTACCGTTCCGCAGCCACTTCGATGCCGTACGCGCTGTTGTTGTAGTAGGCGACGTTGAGCAGAGAGGCGAGCAGCTGGTCCTTGGTCATCTGGTGCTCGACGTTGGCCGCCATCTTGAGCTCGCGGATCTTCCGGCCGAGCGTGTCAGCGGTCGCCGCTTGCTGCTCCTGCTTGGTGGTCGCGGTCAGGATCAGGGCGTTCTTGACGTACTCCTGAGCGATCGTGGAGGCGCCTTGGAGAGAGCTGCCGTTCGCGTCAGCGGCGATCGCGCGGAGGGTAGCGCGCAGGTCGAACGCGCCGTCCTGGTAGAACCGCGAGTCCTCGATGGCGACGATCGCGTTCCGCATCACCGGCGAGATCTGGTTGTAGCTGACCGGGATGCGGTAGATGTTGTCCGGGTAGTAGTACGCGATCAGCTTGCCGTTGGTCGTCAGAAGCTCCGAGCGCGACGGGATCTGCCCGAGCGACGACACCTTGAGCGTGTTGAACGTGTTCGCGACGTTGCGCGTCGCGACCCCCGCAAGCCCGACCAGTGGCACCGCCACGGCGGCTACGAGCAGCCCGGCGCCAACGGAGACGGCCAGCAACCTGCCTACCGCGCCGACACTTGCGACGCCGGCGCGGCGCTCTGAGTTCAGCACGCAAACAGGTTACGCTGACGCGCGTAATGCGGGTACCAGGAAGCTGGAACCCGTGTCGGGGCGCCTCAGTGGGGGAGGTGGACAGGTCGCCGGCACCGCGCGCGACCCTCAGCGCGGCCCAGCAGGCGGCCACCGGAGCGGGGAACATGACCGTGACTAGTCACTTCTGTTCGCATAGTCCAGGAGAGCTATTTGAGAAATGGGCCCGGCGGGGTCTAGCGCTGCGTGGCGGTTTTCCGTAAGTTACTTTTCCGCGACCATCGCTACGGGGCCGGCGTACCGCCGTGTCCCGGACCGCAACTAGACGCCATCCGGCGTGACGACCCAGCATGGGCGTGACGATCAGGAGGAGTGGGCCACATGTGGATCACGGACTGGACCGCCCGTGCCGCGTGCAAGGGAACTGATCCTGACGAGCTCTTCGTTCAGGGCGCGGCGCAGAACCGGGCAAAGCTGATCTGCCGGGGCTGCCCAGTACGGACCGAGTGCCTCGCCGACGCACTCGACAACCGGATCGAGTTCGGCGTGTGGGGTGGCATGACCGAGCGGGAGCGGCGTGCGCTGCTCCGCCGCCGGCCGGACGTGACCTCATGGCGCGACCTGCTCGAGTGCGCGCGCAACCAGTACGAGCAGGCCAGCGACGAACTCGTCGCCAGCTGAGCACAACCTGATCACAACGTCGTGATGCCCCGCCCGCCGTGGCCGTAAAGCCGCGGCGGGCTGCTATTCGGTGGAGAAACTGTCCCCAACAGCGGCAAGCCCGGCGAGGTCGTGCACGTCGTCGGGCTGAGCCGGGACTTCGGCCACGGGCACGTGCGGGTGGGCCGAGGTAAAGTGCTCGGCCACCCGGTGCTCGATCGCTGACTGCTGCATCCGCTCGGCGTGCAGCCGCAGCGCCGCGACCGTCAGCGCGTGCGAGCCGCCACCCTCACCGTCCGAGGCCTGCAGGGTCTCGGACGCAGCGAGGCTGCGGGCCGCCGACAGGCGTGCGGCCGGCAAGCGGTGCACCCGGTTGAGGACCAGGCCGGCCAGGGGCATGCCCTCCTCGGCCAGGCGCTCGACAAAGTACGAGGCCTCGCGCAGTGCGTCCGGCTCTGGCGCCGCGATCACCAGGAACGCGGTGCCCGGCGCGCGCAGCAGCCGGTAGGTGTAGTCAGCCCGCTCGCGGAACCCGCCGAACATCGTGTCCAGGGCGGAAACGAACGTCTGCACGTCCTTGAGCACCTGGGCGCCGAGCACCTTGGTCAGTACCCCGGTGACCATGCCGAAGCCGGCGTTCAGCACCCTCACATACGCCCGGCCGCCCACCTTCGCCGGGACCACGAGCAGCCGGATGAGCCGGCCGTCGAGGAACCTGCCAAGACGCTGCGGGGCGTCGAGGAAGTCGAGCGCGGACCGGCTCGGCGGAGTGTCCACGACGATCAGGTCCCACTCCTCGGCCCGGCGCAGCTGGCCGAGCTTCTCCATCGCCATGTACTCCTGCGTCCCGGAGAACCCGGACGACAGCGACTGGTAGAACGGGTTCGCCAGGATCTGGGCAGCTCGATCCGGGTCCGCGTGCGCCTCGACAATTTCGTCGAAGGTCCGCTTCATGTCCAGCATCATCGCGTGCAGACTGCCGCCGCCAGACCCACCAGGATCAGTGCCTTTAACGCTGACGCCCGCGGGGACCCGGTCCGGAAACGGGACCGGGCGCGGGGTGTTGTCCAGCCGGGACAGTCCCATCGACTGGGCCAGCCTGCGCGCCGGGTCGACGGTGAGCACGACCACGTGCCTGCCCCGCTCGGCCGCGCGCAGGCCAATGGCGGCGGCGGTCGTGGTCTTGCCGACTCCGCCGGATCCGCAGCAGACGATGACGCGGGTGCGCCGGTCATCGATGAGCCGGTCGACATCGAGCTGTGGCGGGTTGACCTTGCTCATCAGGCTGCCCCCTGCTCGCGAAGCGCGGTGGCCAGCCGGTACAGCCCGCCCAGGTCAAGGCCATCGGTGATCATGGGCAGGTCGTAGCGCGGCTGGCCGGGCTCGGCCAGCCTGCGCCGCTGCTGCTCCTGGCCGACGGCCGCCACCGCGTGCTCGGTGAGCTCGGCCGCGAGGTCCCCGGCGAGGCGCACGCTGTCGTCGAGACCGGCGGCCTTGAGGCCGATCGCGAGTTCGTGCTCGTCGACCGACCCGGCCGCCAACTTCTCGAGCTGGGACAGCGGCAGTGCCATCGGCCGGACCATGTTGATCAGGATGCCCCCGACCTGGATCCCGCCGCCGGGCAGCTCACGCAGCTCGGCGATGCCGTCCAGGACCTCCTGCACCGGCATCTCCTCCAGCGTGGTGACGAAGTGCACCGCGGTCTCCGGGGAGTGGATCACCTTCTGCACGGTGTCGGCGTGATTGCGGATCGGCCCGACCCGGGCCAGCCCGGACACCTCGGAGGTGACGTTGAGGAACCGGCCGATCCGCCCGGTCGGCGGCGCGTCCATCACGACCGCGTCGTAGACGAGCTTGCCCGCCTTCTTCCTGCGGACGGCCTCGGCCGCCTTCCCGGTCAGCAGAACGTCGCGCAGCCCGGGCGCGATCGTGGTCGCGAAGTCCATCACGCCGAGCTTGGTCAGCGCCTTGCCCGCGTGCCGGAGGTTGTAGAACATCTCGAGGTACTCGAGGAGTGCCGACTCCGGGTCCGCGACGAGCGCGTTCACGTCACCGCCGGGCTGGGTGTCGGTGGCCGGGGCCACCGCGATCTTGCGCTCCTCGTAGGGGAGCGGCGGGCAGTCGAAAACCTGGGCGATCCCCTGCCGGCCCTCCACCTCGATCAGCAGCACCCGCTTCCCGCCGGAAGCGAGCGCGAGCGCCAGGGCGCTGGCGACCGTGGTCTTGCCGGCCCCGCCTTTCCCGGTCACGACGTGCAGCCGCACGCCTTCCCAGTCTGTGTCCCTTGTGCTCACCCCTTGGAGGCTATCCGGGCCGGAGCACCGTGAACCCCCCGGCGGCCCGTGTCGTTATCCCTAACGTCCCGCTGGTCTCTCCCGGCACCATAGTGTCAGGCCGGCGCGCGCCGCACGGTCTCTGGCGCCCCGCTGAAATAGCACTAGGCTGGGGCGAAAGTAGGGGCGTAACCGTGACCGGAGAAGAGGTGTAGGTGATGGTTGCAGCCATAGTGATTATTCTCGTGGTCATCATCCTCGGCGCGCTTGTTGGCGCCGGGCGCATGCTGAAGGTCGTACAGCAGTACGAGCAGGGCATCATTTTCAGGTTCGGGCGGGTACTGCCCGGGACCCGCGGCCCGGGGCTGACCATCATCCGGCCGTTCGGCGACCGGATG
>Ga0209169_10001110_pt1 | contig 16430 bp, 16 predicted proteins | sample HubBroMetageWRM4_FD_188346 | JGI IMG/M metagenome (GOLD analysis project Ga0209169, IMG submission 188346) | Warmed soil microbial communities from the Hubbard Brook experimental Forest, New Hampshire - Hubbard Brook CCASE Soil Metagenome WRM 4... | ecosystem: Environmental > Terrestrial > Soil... | reverse complement strand
GACAGTCCAAGTTGTGCCATTGCCGGAGGCAAGTTGAAATACGTGACTGCTGGATGATGTAACCGAGGCTGCGAAGAAGATGCGGATTCGTTTGGTACCGGAGATTACGAACGACGCCACTGAGTTATCCGGTACTTGCGTCTTGGTTAAGGCCGTCAAATCCGTATCGGACCATTTGGAGTTGTTGTAAGAGAGCTGGTGGAGATGGAAATCGTGCAGATCCACGTAGTGCACATATTGGAGGTTGCCAATATTGAATCCAGATTGTAAATAGCCGCCGTCGGAGTTCTGAAGGCCCGCGAGAACCGTTAGATCTTGATTTTGCCAGGTCTTGCCGTCGTTAGAGAACAGTTGGTGAATATCATTGTCAGTGGCGGTGAAGTAAACATGGAGTGCCGGCGAGGTCGTAAACGCGAGGATCACGCTATCGGGAGCAGGGGAGAGCCCCCCGCTAAGCACCGTAAGATCGGATTCGACCCAGTTGGAATTGTTGTACAAAAGTTGGTGTATGTCGCCGTAAAGGTCCTGATAATAGACGTATTGGTAATTTCCAACGGAAAATCCGGTCACCGAGCCGAATCCTGCTTGTTGTCCGCCAGACAAGATAGTCAGGTCTTCGTCACTCCAACTGACGCCGTTGTAGAACAACTGGTGAACGTCGGCTACCCCATCGTCAGAGTGCTTCGACAGATAGTAAACGTGCGATTGGTCGTTAGGGGTGGTGAGGAATGCTGCGGCCGCGCCGCCATCCGACTGCACCCCGTTCAGGTTCTGGTCGGCCCAGTAGGAGTTGTTGTAAGAGAGTTGGTGGATCTGCTGCCCCGATGCCGCCGAGGCAAAGACCAACAAAAACACTCCGATCAGGCAGATTGAGAAATTCAGAACCGGGCCCTTCGATCCCTTGGTGGAAGCGCTGCGCATAATCTTCTCCTTTTTCAAATCTCAATATTTCCTGGGTGATCTACCCCGATGTTCGTCCTGGCCTGAGTCCAGCTTCTTGCCAGCGGCCCGCCCCGAACGCGAATCTAGCTCGAAACGGCGTACGGCTCAATGAAACTGAGTCTTAAGTCTTCTTTAACTGAAAAGCTCTTGCCCCACATAGGCTTGCGAACTGGCCTTAACTGAAGTGCAGTCTCGTCCACGGGCTCCACTTCTGAGATACATCGCCGAAACGGTCAAGAAATGAGCGCGTGCAATCGTCGCAATGAATGTTATCTATCCTAGCGATATAGAGCCTCGACACAGGGGAGTTTTGGCGGGGCTTCAGAAGAATTCATGATTCGTCGTTGGGTGCGTGCGTTTCGTCGATGGAAAGCGCCGTTTCGATGTTCATGTGGACAACGAATCTGACCTTAGAACGAGTGCGGAAATTGAGCACTCGGTTCAAACTTCCCACTAACGTTTTCATCCCCAAGGCATCCGCCCCACGCAGCCCAAAGCAACTCGCGAAAGGGCGCGCACGTTCTCGATAACCGTCTCTCCAGATGTCGACTGTCACCCATTTGCGCTTGCTCCCAGTGCCAACAAAGAATGGACGATTGGCTTGATTTACCGGGAAAGGCATTCATCGGCTTTGGCAAGAAGCGTTATCAGATGAGGCCCAATCGGTAGGAGAGCTTTGCGGTCATGCCGGTCGTAGCGAGGTTGCAGAACCCGTCTCCCATTCCTTCAGCATCAGGCCGCCGATCTTCGAGAAGGAAGGATTGCTCTGAATGTATGCGCGCAGGTCCTTCGCGGTTTCAGTCATCGCCCCATCAATACGGCCGAGGATCTGTTTGACCCGCGCAGGTGCCCCGCCCATACGCGTTTCACCGAGTTTTTGCAGTTCCTTCGTGGAGGGCCATCGGGTGCTTCCGTTGAGCGTAAGGGCCATGCTGTCCTTGGGCATGTAGACGGTGGTCGTGACGAGGTCATAGACGGGAGCAAGGCGGGCTTCGCCGAGCACATCGTCATAGACAATGCCGAAGTTCTTAAGATGCGCATCTCCGTTGCGGATGGCGGCGTTAAGCGCGATGAGGGTAAAGAGTTGATCCATGTCCTCATTGATGTGTGGCGAATTTGAAAACTGCTGAAACCTCTTCATGATCGAGGTCTCGTAGCTGCCGCGATATTTCTCATCCGTTCTGCGTGCGTTCAGCACGCAGAAATCTTCAAAGCCACGATAAGTACCATCTGGACGCAGGTCAAAGCGGTCGATTACGAGCGCCATGCCGTCGTCGGCAAGGCGGTAGGGAGGAACATCGAGGCCACACTTATGGGCGACCGTTAGGCAAAAATGCTCGTTTGCGGCGAGCTGGGGAAATTCATTGGGGTCCCACAGTTTCACGATGTGCGTTGCGCCTCGGTAGCTCTGCGAGAGCCTTGGCTTGGCCTCACGCAAGGCGGCGGACGCATTTTCATCACGGACGAGAATCTTTGGCTGCACGCCGCTGATGCCTGAGAAGGCGGCAAACTTGTCGATGAGGTAGCGGAACAGATCGCCGTCACGCCGGCGCGCGAGTATTTCATCGACCGATTGGAAGGGCACATCCTCGTTGAGCTGCTCCTCGTCCCCGGTGTAGCGTATGCGGCCGACCTGGGAGCGCCCGACAATCGAAAGGAGATCGAACTCATCGAAGGTGCCGGTGGCTTTCGCGAATGCCAGGCGCAGGCGTTCCCGGAGGATGCCTTCAGGAAGGTTCATCTCGAAGATGGGCGGCAGGCCGAAGGCGATGTCCCAGGAAGCTAGACGGATCTGCATCGTCACGGAAGCGGCACGCGGGGGCGGCGCGCCGGGAAGGTAAAGGAAGGTGCTACCGCGCGCGCCTTGGCGATCGAGCAGCCCCGCCTCAGCGCCGTCGGTCCAGACCTTGATCATCGGTGTCCTCTTGCATGAGTTGGTCGAGGGTAGGGCGACCTGAGCCACTCTCCTGAAGTTTCAGTTCCATGCTCAGTGCTGCCAGGATTTTTGTTATCTTCGAGAAACCGAGTTCGCCGGCGCGTCCGTTCTCCAAAGCGTCAAGAGTGGCGCGGCTGACGGAAGCTCGTTTCGCAAGATCCGTCTGGCTCCAGCCGCGTTTGTTGCGGGCGGCGGCTATTTCGGTTCCCAAAAAGGATAGCGTTACCATTTGCCTAATATACTAGTCATAATGGCCAATGTAAAGTGTTATGCCTAATATATTAGGCATAATGTACTAGAAGGTCTCTACCTTACTGCCTTTCCCGCCCGGGCAATCGGGCGCAGTCCTCTCTGCCCATTTGGTGACTTGGATGAACCGGATTTCGGTGTACGACGGGTAGGCGTTGAGCTGGTTGTAGGTTTCTGAAAAAAGATTCCCATCTGCGTTGGTGAAGAGGCCAGTGAACTCCGCCCCGAGCTGCTCCAGTTCGGGTTTTGAAAGGCCGTACAGCACCAATCGTGAGCGAGAAATCGCCAAGGGATTGACCGTCGCCGAGGGCGCGGAGGCAGTCGCCAAGATTTTCAATGTCGGCCTGTTTGGATTCGTCCACCAGCACACGCGGGTTCGTCTTCGTGACATCGTTGCCCATCTGGGAGACAAACCCGGTCTTCGACATATTGAAGTGGCGGCGTCGCTTGTGGACTTTTTTGCGCGCCTTGTCGGCTGGGAGTGGCGTCCACTCCGTAACGACAAAGAAGTTGGCCGGAATCTTTAGCAGTACATCGAGTACGAGGGGCCGTGTTTCGGTGATCTCCTCTTTCATCGTCAGGACATGGACGATGTGATCCCCCACGCGCAGGTGCCCAATACACAACCTGCTGGATATCACTCTTTTGCTCATCAGACAGTTCCAACTTGGAGGAAGACTCGGCCAGCGCTTTCGCGAACGTTCGCTCTTTCTGAGCTTCTTCCCAGTTCCGCATCAGCTCCGTGACGAACTCTGCCTTTCGTTTATGCTCAGCTGCCCTACGTCTTTGCTCTTCTTACTGTTTCCGCTCTTCTTCCCACCGTCGCTCTCGCTCCTCGATCTCGTGCCGGCTTTTCTTGATCGCAGCCGCAGCGATCCTGAGGCCGACGATGAAGTCTCCAATACATTTTTCCAAGCGTTGACCGCACCAATCACCGCTTGTTCCTAGGCACAAGGACTCCCGCGGAAATGACTGTGTACGACAGTCTGTCGGGCAGGGAAATTCAAAACCTGCCGGCGCCGGAAACGATGGATGGAGTTCATTACGACGCTAACCTGAAGCGCGTTTATGTGACCGGGGGCCTTGGTACGGGACGCCCGACGCATCCCCTGGCTGGATCTACCTCTACAATCAGAAGGACCCTGATCACTATGAAGTCGCCTCCAGGATCAAGACCAGGCGGGTTCGGGCACTTCTCTCTTCGTGCCGCAGCTCAACCGCCGGTTTGTTGCCTCCCAAGGGATCAGGGATCAAGAGGCAGCAATACTGGTGTTTGAGCCTGTGCGATGATGGTTCGTTAGCTAATCCTCGGCGGGCTCCGAAATACTGATCCCTCCAGGCCGGAAGGGCGGCCGGGAGAAGGCAACTTCCTAACTTCAAATAGCGTTTTTCGTTGTCGCTCTAATGAGTGTGAGGCACCAGCCCTTGGTCCGCGTGTGCCGGCAAGTCCGGGACGAGCTCTCGAAACAGGAAAGTCGCGGCCAAGGCTCCCGCAAGTTGGGCCACGATGAACAGCGGGACAGCGGAGGGTTGAATGCCAGCGAAAGTGTCGGACAAGGAGCGGGCGATAGTCACTGCCGGGTTCGCGAATGAGGTTGACGCGGTGAACCAGTAAGCGGCGGTGATGTAGCTGGCAACAGCGAATGGCACGGCTCCCGAGCGCAGTCGCGAACATCCCCAGATAACCGACAGCAGCCCGAAGCTAGCCACGAACTCGCTGAGGACTAACGACCATCCGTGTCGAGAACGGGTCGAGACAGAATACCGGCGCAGGCCGAACATCAGGTGCGCGACGACCGCTCCAGCAACTGCCCCGGCACATTGCACGACGATGTAGGCGAGTGCATCCGGCCAAGCGATACCGTGCTCAATTGCGTCGGCAACCGTGACAGCCGGGTTTAGGTGTGCACCGGAAATCGGGCCGAAGGTCAGTATGAGAGCAACTAATGCAGCGCCCGTCGCAATCGTGTTCGCAAGCAGAGCAATGGCGACGTTTCCACCCGCCAGCCGTTCGCCCATGATGCCGGAGCCGATCACAGCCGCAACGAGGAACGCGCTGCCTAGACACTCCGCCGTCAGTCGGGCGCGCAGGTTGAATTTCATTGGCGACGATCTTGTCGATATCTTTCTTGATTGCCATTTGGTCAATCGTGTCGAGGGGCAGACTCAGAAACATGCTGATCCGACGTTCCAGCGTAAGGAAGGCATCGCGGTAAGCGCGTTCGATTTCCTTGTCCGTTCCCTGAACTGCGGCAGGATCGGGAAGTCCCCAGTGAGCCGTTACAGGGTGACCTGGCCAGATAGGACATACTTCATTGGCGGCGTTGTCACAGACGGTGAACACGAAGTCCATCTTGGGCGCTTCTGGCTTCGCAAATTCGTCCCAACTCTTGCTTCGGAACCCAGTCGTCGTGATGTGCGCGGCTTCAAGTTGCTTGAGTGCACCGGGCCGAACCGTGCCGGAAGGATGATTGCCCGCGCTGTAGGCCGTGAATCGTGGTTCGCCTCTGGCGTTCATCAAACCCTCCGCCATGATTGACCGGGCGGAATTGCCCGTGCATAGAAACAGTACGTTGTAGTGGTCCTTCATGTCAGTTACTGCGAGGCTTCACGGCGCGCACGAAAGCACTCATGATCCTGCCATCCACTTGCGGCGCGATTGCGTCAACGTCAATGTTCTGGCCCGCTAGAAATTCGCGGGCGTCATTCACGTTGTAAACGCGGGTTGGTTCAAGGTCTATCTGCTCGAATCCTGCGGCGGCGAGTTTGGTGCGGTAGTCGTTCTCTTCTAACGATCCCGCTACGCAGCCAACCCAAAGCAGAAGGCTCTTCCGAACCTCCGGCAGCATCTCGCCGCGAGTGACCACGTCCGACACAGCGAACCGTCCACCCGGCTTGAGCACGCGGAAGGCTTCTCGCAAAACTGCGTCCTTATCCGAGGATAGATTGATCACGCAGTTTGAAATGATCACGTCCACAGAGTTGTCGGGCAGCGGGATGTTCTCAATTTCGCCCTTCAAGAACTCGACGTTTTCAACTCCGGCCTTGCGCTTGTTCTCGTTCGCCAGCGCGAGCATCTCATCCGTCATGTCCAGTCCGTAGGCTTTCCCGGTTGGGCCCACTCGCTTCGCGGAAAGCAACACGTCGATGCCGCCACCTGAGCCGAGATCTAAAACAATCTCACCGTGATTCAGTTTCGCCAGAGCAGTCGGATTCCCGCAGCCGAGCGAGGCAAGCATCGCCTCTTCTGGAATCTGACCCGCTTGCGTCGCGTCGTATAGATTCGACGTGATCGGATCACAGCAACCGCTACTGGCTGTCGCTCCGCAACAAGAACTGCCGCCAGCCTTCACGCGCAACGCGGCCTGTCCATACTTCTCTTTAACCACTTCCTTGATGTCTGTGGTGCTCATGAACTCTCCTTATTTGCAAAGTCGAACGATCTGTTCGGGCTTGACGGCCTTGTTTCGAGTGCAGCACTCCGCGTACAGGAACTGCAGCAACTCCTGAAGTGCGTCGGTGTTGGCGGTGTATCGGAGGAATGTGCTTTCGCGCTGAACGCGAACCAAGTCCTCGCCTTTGAGTTTTTCTAGGTGGTGGGACAGGGTGGAATGGGGAATCTCCAGCTCGTCCTGAATTTCGGTGACGACTAGGCCGTCTGGGTGAGCCGACAGTAGCAACTGCATGATCCGCAGGCGTGGTTCCGAACCCATTGCGGAAAGCATGTCGGCCAGCTTTGCAACTTTGTCGGGCGGCTTGGCAGCTAGGACGCTAGGCATATTTCGATAGTTGCAGAAATATAGACTAATGTCAAGGGGGCCCAATTTGAGGAGCGTTGAGCCATTCCTAGGCCGAAGAAATTAAAAACTATCGCGAACCGCGGTTTACCTTGCGAGCGCCGTGGAGAGAGTACTTGTTGTGCACAGCGTTCTAAACGCAAGAAACCACCTGCAGTATGTTGCGCTACGACAGATTCTCGCGACGTGGCGACATTACTTGTACGTGGATTTTTGTGATTTAATTGGCTGCAGGGAACAAGCTGAAATTAATCCGCGCCCTGTAATTGGAGCGATCATCGTGGTGAGCGGCCTGGCTGTGTCATTCCTCCTGTGGCTCCTATACATGCATCATGCTTCAACTGATTTCGCAGGGCGCTGGATGTTTTTGCCGGCCCTCAACGCGCTTCTGAACGGATTGTGCGCAATTACGCTCTGCGTGGGATTGTATTTCATCAAACATCACAACCGAGAGGCGCATCGCAGGAGTATGCTGCTGGCTTTTGTGTTCTCTTCCGCATTTCTAGTCAGCTCATCGTGAATCACGCCCTCCACGATGAGACAATTTTCCCGGGCCACGGTCCAGTGCGCGCCTTTTACCTTGCCATCTTAGGGAGCCACGTCATCCTTTCAATTGCCGCGCTGCCTATGGTGCTCACGACGTTATTCTTCTCGCTGACAGGCCGCTTCCAAACGCACCGTCGAATTACGCGCGTTACGTTTCCTGTTTGGCTTTATGTTTCGATTACTGGCGTGGCTGTTTTCGTCCTCCTCAAGGTGTATGCGTACTAAGGACGGCACCCGCTGCTGACGGAAGGGAAGGCGTCGATCTGCCGCCAAATCTGGCATAAGCGCCCTCTTCGCCGAATTAGGAATTTCATTGGCGTGCGCGAGCAATTCGCTAACCTGCCATAGCTGTGTATCAGTCAGCTTGGCCTTAAAAGAGGCATCCCCGAAAGGCTTGGTGGCGCGCTACCCAAGCGATTACTCGGCTAACCGGAGATTGGGACGGTTTCACTTTGATTCGGAAAGCTGGATGCGGACTGTTGCTGTGTGCGAGTTGTGTGCCGGAACAGTGCGAGTGCTCAGCTTCGGAAAGGCGGCATTCTGACTTGCGGCCGATCAGCCGCCCATTCCTCAATCAACTCATGAATGCCTGCTCTCTCGATGACGCAGTGTGCGAGGAGTGCGCCTCTCTGCTGACTCAAGAGCCCCATATTCTTTGGGACTCACACCCTAACAGACTATGCTGCAATACGTTACGCATATAGCGAACATTTTCGTGTTGACACACGAACTATTTCGTGTCAAGATGGGTTTCGGTGAAAATGAGGAGGATCTATGGGTGAGGTCATTGTTTATGCCGAACCAGAGGCAAAGAACGAAGCGGCGCAATTCGTGACCAGCCTCGGAGGGCACCCCGAGAGCCGTTCTCTCTACTCCGAGATCAGATCATCTTTGGAGAAGACCAAGGGACTGATGATTTATCTCAAGGGCAATGAGCCGCTCGGAACGGTACGGAATCGCCTTCGCCAGGTCAGCCGGCAGCATGCTCCCAAGACAGTTGTGTTTACTGTGCATGCGAATCAGGAAAAGGCGGCGGAGCTGGGACGAATCGTCGGAGAGCTGCAATCCCGTCGCATCTTCATCTGCTTCAACTCAGAGGATGTCGTCACCGTTCTAGGCTTGCCGGGTAGCGGGAAGACTCATCTTCTGCTGGACGCGGTCATGAGTGCCGCCGCTCACAACCGTGTCTCGGCTCTGCGGAAAGAGCTTGAGCTCACGCAAGCGGATGTGGCCAACGCCATCGGTGTGAGTGCGCGCACCGTTCAAAACTGGGAAGCGAAAGGCCATACACCCGCGCGCAAGCTGCGAGACTTGCAGGAACTACAAGAACTGGTTCAAGGCTATATTGATCCAGCAAACATCTCGAAGTGGATGGATGCGCCCAGCGAAGCTTTTCGCGGCCTGACGCCCCGCGAACTCATCCGGCAGGGCAAGACGCGGGATTTGATTCTGGAGTTTCGTCGGATGCAGACGGGTGAGCCCTTGTGAGTCTCCCTCCAGGGCGGAGCCACGTTCTCGACGAGCTGGCGGCATCCGCGAAATCCGTCGAGGGTACCTTTTTTCGATCCGTCGAGATCACCTATGCGGTCCCCGACGATGTCGTCAGCGGCGAGGGCACACGGTTGAACGGGGGCCGATTTGCGCCCGCCGGCACCCGCGCAGTATTTGCCTCGCTCGACGAAGAGACAGCGATCCGAGAGGCGGCGGCACGCAGGCGACGTCTGACCGGATCGCCTCCCATTGACTTCAAGGCCTATCCGAGGCTTACCTATCTCATCAAGGCACAGATGGCCAAGTGCGTGGACCTTCGGGCCATCGCCGGCCCGCAAGAGTCGGACGAGATGCTGAAAGCGGCTCTAGACGTCGATGACCAAGAGGCATCACAAGATATCGGAAAATATCTGCTGGCTCGCGGCGTCGATGGAATCATTTTTCCTTCGGTGCTGGGCGGTGGCACCAACTTGGTCGTTTTCAAAGATGCCGATCCGGCGCCGTTTGTGGATATTCTGAATCGCGACGAGGTATTGAAAGCTCTCCGAGAGTTTGCCCAACGAATCCGTGCCTCCAGGTAAGCTCGAATCAGCTACGATGTTGAGTGCCCCAACACAGATTTTGGGGAGGAGTCATACATGACGGACATTCTTCAGAACTTCTTAGCGCAAGGGTTGTTGGACATCGGCGATGACGACACTCGCCTAACGAAGTTGCGCGATGCGGCTACCGATCTTCAGAAGCGCTTCACGTCGGAACCCAGGATTGGGCTCTATCACACATTGATGTTGTACTCCGACAACGTTGAACCGGAGGACGAGTGTTTCCGGGAGAACGCTGAGATTCTGGCCCAACACTGGCCGACGTATAAGAATCGGCATCCTGATGTGCCAATTACGATTTTCCGCGGGATCTCCTTGCAAGCGCTTTCTGCGGCCAGCCAGGCGTCCCCTCAACTGCGGATAGCGACCGCATTCGCGCTGAGAAGCGTGGCCAGGATTCCCTATCCCAACAAACAGGACCCTCCGCTCGCAGAGTTTTACGAGCGTTCGCAGTTGGAATTGGAGGCAAAGGCTCGCGCAAAATGGCAAGCGGTTGGGGTCACTGCTCCGACCCCAGCAAAGGCGGTTGCCGTTGCTGCGGCACAAGTGGACAAAGCCACCCTTGAGAACGCGATTATGGCCGCCAGTGGACCAAACAATCTCCAAAATCAGGCGATACCGAACGCAAACTCGGTATGGCCGAACTCGGGACAACAATGGTCACAGCAATTCGCTCCCAAGATGACGGAGGCGCTAGTGACCGCCCTGGATTCACTTGCGAAACTTTCGGCTGCCGAAACGACCAAGTACATTAAGGGCATCGGAGAGCAAGTCGCAAGCGCGCTGTCGGGCGCCCAACAGAAGTGGGGCGATGCAATGATCAGTAATGCTCGACGGAGCGAGTTGCTTTGGTGGCGTCAAAGCCTGTACTCACCAAGCCTGCGCAGGAGCTACCGGGATCTACAGCCCGCAGCCGCGGCGTTAGTGATGGCGTCAGATTTCGCGGAACTGGCGGGCTCTTGTGCTCCCGTGAGTGGAGACTACTTCTTGCGGGAAACAGTAGGGTACGTTTTGAGTAGTGGCAAGACAGTGGCGCAGAACGAGGTTCTGGAACAGGTCACGGCTGAACGGGATGTCCAGGAAAGGTTCCTCGCCGCCATTCCCAGTCTTCCACCACGGGAAGGGGTAAAAACCGTCGTGGAACAACTTCGGGACGGCATATTAGCGAGTCCCGCGAAGTCAAAGAAGAGCGCCGGAAGAGCCACAAAATCTGTTCAGGAAGATCTTACGTTTCTCGCTGTTAAGGTTTACGCAGCGTTACAGGCGTTGAAAGCAGCGGCGGAGAAGAGTGATGGAAAGAAGGTGTAAGCACCCCGATTGTTACGTTCCACAGACGTCTTGCGTTATGGGTAATCGAGACGCAAGCAGCTGTGAGTTTTGGGTTGGCGGCAAGGATGGCAACTCGGACGATCCTCCCCCGGCGACGGAGCCGACGACCGACACAACGATGGTCCCGTGGTCAGGTCTTTCAATGGGGTTGTCCGATCTGGGATTTCTTGCAGCACGAGGTGCGCCCGGCGTAGTTGGCGTAATTGGTGCTCACGACGCTGGAAAGACTACCTTCCTAGCAGCTTTATTCCTCTTGATGCTTCGCCACGGATGCACACCGCAGAATTCCTTTGCAGGGTCCTGGACCCTGTCGGGCTGGGAGCAACTCGCATCACATCTCAAATGGTCCGGTTCCGAGCCACCGAGGTTTCCACCGCATACAACCGCATTTGAGAAAAGAACTCCGGGACTTCTGCACCTGGCATTTCGAAGGGACTCCGGTGCTTTGCGTGATTTGCTCTTCGTGGATGCACCAGGCGAATGGTACCGGCAATGGGCGTTCGACCGCGAAGCTTCAGGAGCCGACGGAGCACGCTGGGTTGCAGCACATGCCGACCTCTTTTTGGTGTTTGTGGACTGCGCCGCTCTCGCAGGAGACAGCCGCGGTGAAGCACGGGTAATCACTCGGCAGATACTGCAGCGCGTCGTGGCCGAGCGTCAGAGTCGCCCACTTATCTTGGTATGGTCAAAGTGTGATGTGCAGATCGCTCCGGAAATGCGAGACTCGATTCTGGAGATGTTGGAGGGAATCACGCCTTTTAGCGAGGTTGCGCTATCGGTTAAACCGCTGCCACCCAAGGATGAGGTTGCTGAACATCGTTTCTTGGAACTACTGGATGCTCTTGCAGATATTCCGACGAGCCGAGAGGCAGACGTAATCCCCGTGGGCACCGTAGGAGACTTCTTCCTTGAATTTCGAGGTGAAGGGAATGTCTAAACAGGTTTTGTTGATCGGGGGAGCGTCTGCTGGCAAGACGCACTTTGGCGCGCAATTACTGGCGCGCTTGATGACGCGGAAGGGAGCATTAAAGTTTTACGAGTCTCCAACGAATGTGAGCCTGTTTGAAACCACGCTGCAAAGATTGGGCCAAGGTCTTAGTTCGGATCACACCGCAAGCGGCATTTACGGTGAAGTCGTGCTGCCGGTGGAGACCGAATCGGGCGAGCGAATGGATCTGGTCTGGCCTGATTATGCCGGGGAACAGATCGAGAACATCGCGCAGCTGAGATCGTTGACCTCGCATTGGACCGCGCGAATTGTCGCCAGTGAGCGCTGGATTTTAATGGTCCGGCTGATGCTTGCCAGTACAGAGGAGGATCTATTAAACAGGCCGTTATACGACGATGTCCTCAACAATCGGACAGCAGAACGACCGACGTCCATTTCGAAGCAATCTCACATTGTTGAATTGCTCCAGATTTTGCGACACGTGAGGGGCCTCGGCAACTTACACCGAACATTGGAGCCACGGCTTTTGGTGCTGCTGTCATGTTGGGACGAGCTAGGCGGAAACCGCAAAGGGCCCGTTGAGGAGTTCGCGTCGCGCGTTCCGCTAGTGAATGCCTACATTAGGTCAACGTGGTCCAAGGATGCGCTGACAATTTATGGGTTGTCTGCGTTGGGCAAAGCCTTGAGCGACGACACGGTGGATGTTGAATATCAGAACCGCGGGCCTGAGTCTTTTGGATATGTTGTGACCGACGCAGGGAAACAATTATCCGATCTGACGATGCCGATCGCAGATTTGGCGAAGTGAGATGGCATGCGTTTCCTTGTCGCGGCATTTGGGGATACCGGGAAGAGACACGGGATATTAGGTTGCCCGGGGGAAGCTCGCGCATTCTTTCAGGAAATTGCCAACCGCACGGACCGACCCGGATACACTCCGATCGGGGTAAGTTGGCCACCGTATCTATCGGGATTCGCGTACAAAGATTATTACCTCTTAATGCGAACGCTGCCGGATGATAGCGCCTCGCGGCCTGGGATGGTATATACAGTTGCGGTTGCGGGAGAGCTGGACAGTTTTTCAAAAATCAACAATCTTCAGCCGCTCATCGATCTGCTCCCGAAGACATTGGAGAAGCGTATTGGGCCATCGGGGACCGTGATCGAAATCGAGGATGAGAGGTTACGCTTCTGTGCATCAGCTGGGCTCCCTTCTCGCTTGGCGTCGAGTTTGGTTTCAAGTTCCGAAATCGTGGTGTGGGGTGATCCTGGGTCCTTCGATGACATCATCCGGACATTATGGTGTTCGGTTTGGCCAAGTATTCGAAAGAGGTTATCCTTCCGCCTCAGTTTTGATCCGAGCGATATTGATCGCGACCATCCCCCGACGTTGGTGACGGCGCTTCCGCAGGTCCGAAGCCGGTGGTCGCGAGATCAGTTCATTGAGCCTTCGGAACCGTCCGAAGCCGCCATAGTTGGTGCTGCGTCGCTATTGACACAGGGCGAGTCTCGAAATGGGATCCTCCAGTTGGTGGAAGCTCTCGATGCAATGGAATCTATTTCGGATCTGCGTCAGCTCAGTTTGGTAGACGCGCTGCTGAATGCCAGTCAACAGAATAGCCAAACGTTCAGTTCTCTTCGGTCGCAATTGCAACTGGCTGCCAAACTCACGCCAGGGAGCGACAAGGGCTCTCGCTTCAAGGCACCGGTTCTTGCCGAGCTGCAGCGCCGCATCCCGGAGCAGACAGTGGCGGCAGAAATTCGGGGGCTACGAAACGTGCCGACCGATTCCTTTGATTCGAGCTCGGTCGAGCAAATCCTCGCCCAAGTAACGAAATGGATTGAGCAGCACGCCGTGGAGAATACAGCTGCTGGCGATTCAGTCTCGATCTTGCTGAAAGATGGTTTCGATGATCAGACATCGTGGGGTAAAGCGGTGCGTACCGGCCTCGCAAATGCCTTGAAAGACGCCACAAACGACTCAGCGAAAGCTGTCTGGCTGTGGGTCAGCGGCGAGCTAATGCCCTATGCCGATCAGATCGTAGAGCTATTTACGAACAGCGCTCGCAATGAACTGTCTCTTGCCGACACGTGTCCCGACCTGTCGAAGCAAGGGAATTTAGCTCAACATTTAGCCCGACTGTCGAAAAAGAGGGCTCTCTGGGAGCTTCACGCGGAGCTTGCCTTTCGATCCGGCTCAAAGAGAGCTGTCGCGGACCATGTCGCGGTGCTTCCTGTCGGAACGGATGCTGGCGTGGAGCGTTTGCGGCGACGAATAGGATCGGAGTTTGTGGGGCAGGCCATAACGGTTGGTGATTCGCGCTTGCTAGATGCAGCTCGACGCCAGATCGCTGAATCGCCAGAAATGTGGAACGAGTTTGATTCGGGCAGCCTCTTCTGGCGCCAGTTGTTTGTTCGGACTATAGATTCAGGTTCCAGTGGTACGTGGACCGTGGATAGCAAACACGATCTCACAAGAAAAGTGATCCAATTCCTTCTTCGTGGTGAGGCCCGGGATGGTGATACCGATAACCTCTGGACGACGATCGCAAAATTCCAGCCCGATTGGAGTGATTTCGTCGAAGAGATCACTGAGGAGGGTTGGAACGCCATCCCGAGTACGCACCGGACAACGATCATGGATGCTACCGCCGCTGGAATTCTCTCTAAGTTCGCGAACGCGGGAATCTCGGTACTGCCCTCAGTTCCCGTACTGCGTGTACGCATCGTAGCGGATGTGCAGGTTCGCACTGCGTTATACGGGATCTCAGATGTGAGTCTCGCGGTGGCTCTGTTTGAGCAACTCCCGGAAATTCCCCAGCATTTGTTTGTTTGGTGGATGGGCAATCGCATGACTCAGTCCGTGGCTATCTCAGGAGTTACCGCAATCCGGATCGGGGAGCTGATTGAAGCGAGAAAATGGAGAGATGCTGCGTCAAAGTTGAGTCAACTAGCGGAGTATCGAAGTGATCTCAATGGAGCAATTGAACGTTGTATAGGGTTGATCGGAATGTTGCGACGGGTCCAGATGTTCTTCGGCGGACGTAACATCCATCCTCATCAGATTGATGTCTGGGCGGCGTTAGAAGAATTGGGACTGGAACTCTACCCCTATGGACCCGGTGTTAAAGAAGTATGGAAGAGAGCTGGTGGTCACACGGCTGACATACCGCGATTCAACAGCGGTCGAGAGGCGTGGTCAACCGTCATATCGCAGGCGAGGGCTGGAGGACACGACGTCACGCCGCGGAGCCTGACGAACGCGATGTTGGAGGACTACCCCAGGAACCCCAATCTGACACACATTGAAAGGCTGATCGATGAAGCTAAAGTCTGATCTTGGGTATGTGACGCTCGTCACGGCGTTGCCTGTCGAATCCGCCGCAGTGCGAAAATTCCTCGATCTGCGGCAGACCGATGTGGGTGCAACAGGAACTCGGTATGAGACAGGCGTGTTCCATGGTGCCGGGGTAGTCCTGCTGGAAACAGGTGCTGGAAACGTCGATGCGGCCATAGAGGTTGAGAAAGCGGTCGAAAAGTATCGATCCAGATACTTGTTCTTTATCGGCGTTGCGGGCGGTATCAAAGACGTCAGGATGGGCGACGTCGTGGCTGCTACAAAGATCTACAACTATGAGTCTGGAAAAGCCGATCAGGAGTTCTTGCCGCGTCCGAAGATGGGCGAATCAAGTTATTACCTGGTTCAATTAGCGAAAACAGTGGCACGGTCGGAAAGGTGGAAAACAGCAGTTGGATCTGGGGATGCCGCAAGCGCATTTATCAGCCCGATAGTTGCTGGTGAAAAAGTCATCAGCTCGTTGGATGCGGCGGAGCTTGCGGTCATTCAAAGCACGTATAGTGACGCCGTGGCTGTTGAAATGGAGGGTTATGGCGTTCTGCGCGTGGGCTACTCCCGCGAAGAGGTGCGGATGATAGTCATCCGCGGAATTTCGGATATGCTCGGCGGCAAGTCACACGCCGATGCAAGTGGGTCTCAAGAAACGGCTTCGGCTCATGCTGCCGGGTTTGCCTTTCAGATGTTGCTTGATCTCTTGGATGAGTTACGTCCGATACCTCAGTCTGCTTGGGAAACTCTAGAGTCACTGGCAGTTTCGTTGTATCCGGTGGGACCGACTCACCAGGGCATCTGGTCAAGAGCCGGTGGCGATTTATCTACATTGGAGCTGATGCAAAGTGGGAAGAGTGCCTGGCACGGTGCAATTACCCAGCTTAGGAACGGGGGCGGCGGCAAGGAAATCACTTTCATGAGTCTCATCGCCGGGATGCTGGAGGATTTTCCCAACAATAGAGATCTGCAGGAGATTGCTCGTTCTGCTGCGTAGTACCGATGGTGCAACCCACAGCATGTGTGGTTTTTCAACGATTTACACGGCGTTTGGCAGTCCCCGCGTTTTTGAAACTTGTTGTAACCGTATCCCCGTGTCGCTGTCACGGCAGCACTCTGTTCCCTCGAATTACGACTTACTGTCGGTCAGGCGGAAAGTTAAGTTGTCTTCGGGGTTTGGGGCCACTCTGTGTGCGTCTGGTGTGCCCGTCCGCCTGCACCTCCCGTGACTGGGGATCGAATG